>Ga0164243_10000572_pt1 | contig 66479 bp, 57 predicted proteins | sample OricompcompostOP_FD_108781 | JGI IMG/M metagenome (GOLD analysis project Ga0164243, IMG submission 108781) | Organic Plus compost microbial communities from Emeryville, California, USA - Original compost - Organic plus compost (OP) | ecosystem: Engineered > Solid waste > Mixed feedstock >... | reverse complement strand
TTGGCCTTGATCGAGGAGGATCAGGACATCGTGGCGCTTGTGCTGGCGGCAGCTTCGGGTAAGGAGGGACCGGGCCCCCTGGTGAGCGGGCTCAGCAAGACCATCGGCACGTTTCCTATTCCGCTCGCTATTGTTCCGGGCCACCTGACGGACCAGGAAATCGACGCCCTCTCGTGATTGCGGCGGCCGGCGGCTGATCCCCTTGCTGTTGACCGGTGGCGCGGAAACTACCATGTATGGTGGATGCCGCGTGGGCCTTGAACCCGCGACGGTAATGGAGCGACCGATGTTCATTCAGACCGAAATTACTCCCAATCCTGCGACGCTGAAGTTTCTGCCGGGCCGGGTTGTCCTGGCCGATGGTGTGCTTGATATGCCGACCAGGGAAGACGCGGCCAAATCGCCTCTTGCCGAGCGGCTGTTCGATATTCCCGGCGTGGGGGGCGTGTTTTTCGGGTCCGACTTCATCACGATCACCAAGACAGCGGGCGAGTGGCAGCAACTCAAGCCGGCGATCCTCGGCGCCATCATGGAACATTACATGTCGGGCGCGCCGCTGTTGGCGGCCGATGGCGCCGCGGCGGTTGCCGATGAATTTTTCGATGAGAAGGACGCCGAGACGGTTGCCACGATCAAGGAACTGATCGAGACACGCGTACGCCCCGCGGTCGCCAACGACGGCGGCGACATCACATTCCGCGGCTTCAAGGACGGCATTGTCTATCTCGGCATGCAAGGCTCGTGTTCGGGCTGCCCATCGTCGACGGCGACGCTGAAACACGGCATCCAGAACCTGCTGCGCCATTTCGTGCCGGAAGTCGTCGAGGTTCGCCCCGTCCAGTAACACGCTGCAGGCATCCTGATTCGCGAGAGGAGCCGGCGAGAACACGTTCGATGCGATTGCTGGCTATCGACACCGCGCTTGCCGCTTGCTCCGCGGCGATCTTCGATTTCGACAAGGGCATCCTCGCGAGCGAATCGCTCCCGATGACGCGCGGACACGCGGAAGCGCTGATTCCCCTGATCGGACGTGTCGTTGAAACCGCCGGCATCGACTATGCGACGCTTGACCGTATTGCGGTGACGGTCGGCCCTGGCAGTTTCACCGGTCTTCGCGTCGGTGTTGCCGCGGCGCGGGGTATTGCGCTTGCGGCCGGCAAGCCATGTGTCGGGGTGACGACATTGCGTGCGCTGGCGAGCCCGTATGCGGCGGCCGATATCAAATCGACGGTGCTGGCCGTCATCGATGCACGGCACCATCACCTCTATTTCCAGGGATTCGATGCCGCTGGAGATCCGCTTGATGCACCGCGCGTCATCTCGGTCGAAGAACTGATCGCCTCGCTGCCACAGGGTCGCGTCCATGTCATCGGCGATGCGGCGAATCTGATCGAATCGGTATGGCCGGCGGGCAAGGTGGCACCGGTCTTTGCCCAGTTTGACGCGCCCGACATCGCCTGGGTGGCGCGGCTCGGCGCACGGGCGGAGATCGCCCGCGAACCGCCCAAGCCGATCTACCTGCAGGCGCCCAACGTGAAGCCACCGCAACCGTCGGGGCTGGTAGGACCGTGATTGGCTGGCTCCGGCGCTTCTTCAAGGCGGCGCCATCGCTGTCCGACGCTCGCCGCGCGGATGCTCCGGCGATGGCTGCCCTCCATGCCGCATGCTTCCATCGCGGCTGGTCGGACGGGGAGTTTGAAAGTCTTCTGAGTGAGCGTGCCGTCATAGCCCATCGTGCTATCCTGCGCGGTAAATTGGTGGGGTTCATCCTCTCCCGGCTGGCGGGGGATGAGGCCGAAATTCTTTCGGTTGCGGTTGCGGCTCGTCAGCGCGGCTGCGGTCTTGGCCGGGACATGCTCGCGATGCATATGCGCCGTCTCGCGGGAGCGGGATGCCGCACCCTATTTCTGGAGGTAGACGAAACCAACGCGCCAGCCCGCAGACTTTATAAATCGGCCGGCTTCCGCGAGGTGGGCCGCCGCGACAGCTACTATAAGACTGCTTCAGGCGCGACAGCGGCGTTGGTATTGCGGCGCGATATTTAGGTGCCGTCGATTTGAAGTTCTGCTGTCGCGTGGCGCATATTCTTTAACAAGCTCAAGTCGAAGCAGCGGCAGCAGAAGGCACTAGCGCGGAATGGTTCGCATGTGACAAGAAAAAAGCCGGGGTGGCCCCGCAATCCGCGCTTGCCTATAATGCCGTAAAGTTACGAAAGCGCTTGCCATGACTATTTCTGACGAGAATCAAAGCCGGATCGAAGCCCAGTGCGCCGCCAAGGGCATGCGCATGACTGAGCAACGCCGCATCATTGCGCGTGTTCTCTCCGGCGCGGCGGATCACCCGGACGTGGAAGAATTGCATCGCCGCTGCGTCGCGATCGATTCGCGGATTTCGATTTCGACGGTCTATCGCACGGTCAACCTGTTCGAGGATGCCGGCATCATCGAGCGTCATGACTTCCGGCAGGGCCGCGCCCGCTACGAGCAGATGCGTGAGAGCCACCACGACCACCTGATCAACCTGCGCACGGGCCAGGTCATCGAATTCCAGTCGGAAGAGATCGAGCGCTTGCAGGCGGAGGTCGCGCGCAAGCTCGGCTACAAACTCGTCGATCACCGTCTCGACCTCTACGCCGTGCCGCTGGACGACAAGGCGAAGCGCTAATCCGGTCCCGGGTCTTACATGCGCCTGTGGATCGTGCTTGGCGCCATCGGCGCTGTCACTCTCGTTCTTCTGCCATTCCAGTGGGTGGCGGTGAAGTTCGGCCTGCCGATGCAGCGCCGCATTCCGCAAATCTATCATCGCCTGGTTTGCGCCCTGATCGGCGTGAAGATCCGCGTTGTCGGCCGGCGCGCCAGCGACGCCCCGCTGATGATCGTGTCGAACCATGTGTCGTGGCTCGATATCTCGGTCATCACCGCCGCCGCGCCCGTGGTATTCATCGCCAAGCAGGAAGTCGCGAGCTGGCCGATCGTTGGCCTGTTGGCAAAGCTGCAGCGGTCGGTGTTCGTCAACCGCAACCACCGGCACAAGACCGGCGACGTGAACACCGAGATTGCGCAGCGCCTTGCGGACGGCGATCCGGTCGTCCTGTTCGGGGAAGGCACGTCAAGCGACGGCAACCGCGTACTGGAATTCCGTTCGGCGCTGATCGGGGCCGCGCGTGAGGCGATTGCGCAGGCGGAGCATGTCGAACGGGTGTGGGTCCAGCCGCTTTCGATCGCCTATACCGGCCTGCTCGGCCTGCCGCTCGGCCGTCAGCATCGTCCGCTCGTGGCCTGGTACGGCGACTTCGATCTGCCGCCGCACCTCGCCGGCGTACTCCGCCGTGGCAGTATCGACGTGACGCTCACATGGGGAATGCCCATCCCGGTCGATGCGCGTTCCGACCGCAAGGCGGTGGCGCGGGGGCTGGAGAATGCGGTCCGCCGCATGACCTCACTGGCCTTACGCGGTCGTTCTCCGGTATGAAATAACCGCAGAGGCGTTTTCTCCCACCAGCTGTCATTTTCTTTTCGGCCAAAACCGGCTATGACTTCATACGACGCAAGGCGCACGGCGGTAATGCGTATTTTTCCAAAAAATACAATGGTTTGCTGGTAAATCTGGATTCGATGGCGCGCAATCAGGATAAGGCTGGGACCGCAACAGCGGACACGCGCAAGTTTTATGTCCGGTCCTATGGCTGCCAAATGAACGTCTATGACGCGCAGCGCATGGCCGATACCCTGGCGCGCGACGGCATGACCGAAACAGAGACGCCGGAAACGGCCGACCTGATCATTCTTAATACTTGCCATATCCGGGAGAAGGCGGCGGAGAAGGTCTATTCCGAGCTCGGCCGGATGCGTGTCCTCAAGCAGCAGGCGGCGGAGCAGGATCGCCGGTTGACCATCGCCGTGGCCGGCTGCGTTGCGCAGGCGGAAGGCGCCGAAATTCTGCGCCGGGCGCCGGCGGTGGACCTCGTGGTCGGCTCGCAGAGCTATCACAAGCTTCCGGAACTGATCGCCAAGGCGGTCAACGAGCCGGTGGTCGAGACCGAGTTTCCGGTCGAAGACAAGTTCGATCAACTTGCGCCGCCGACCAAACAAGCGATCCGCGCCCGGGGCGTATCGGCGTTCGTCACGGTGCAGGAAGGCTGCGACAAGTTCTGCACATTCTGTGTCGTGCCCTATACGCGCGGCGCTGAAGTCTCGCGGCCGCTCGCCAAGATCGTTGCCGACGTGAAGCGGCTCGCGAGCGCGGGCGTGCGCGAGATCACCCTGATCGGGCAGAACGTCAACGCCTATCACGGCGAAGGTCCTGACGGCCGGCCGGCCTCGCTCGCGCAATTATTGTACGCGGTCGCGGAAGTCCCGGGCGTGGCGCGGCTGCGCTACACGACCAGTCATCCGCGCGACATGGGCGACGATCTGATCGCCGCGCATCGCGATCTTGCGGCGCTCATGCCGCAGCTTCATCTGCCGGTGCAGTCCGGGTCCGACCGCATTCTTGCGGCGATGAACCGAAGGCACACACATGCCGACTATCTCGACGTGATCGCGCGGTTGCGCGACGCCTGCCCGGATATTGCGCTGACGTCCGATTTCATTGTCGGCTTCCCCGGCGAAACCGAGGCGGATTTCCGCGATACGTTGAAACTCATCGACGCCGTAAGATATTCCGGCGCGTTCTATTTCAAGTATTCCGCCCGCCCCGGCACCCCGGCGGCTGAGCTGGAAGATCAAATCTCGGAAGAGGAAAAATCCGAACGGCTTGCGCGTCTGCAGGATGCGATCGAGCGCGACCGCAAGGCGTTCAACGACCTTTGCCGCGGCAGGACGGTTGATGTGCTGTTTGAAAAGACCGGCCGGTTGTCTGGCCAAATCGTGGGACGGACCCCATATCTGCAAACGGTGCAGGTGATGGCGCTGGAAAACCTGATTGGACAGATTGCGCCAGTGACAATAACGGACGTCGGAACGAACAGTTTGTTCGGCGCTTTGGCCTCTCCCGGCAATGCGCGATCGGAAGAGCTTCTCGAAATGCAGCAAGCCTGAATGCGGCCGCGCGGATCAGACAACGGCATTGCCCTTCAGCCCGAAAGCGATGGCGCGACCCAGATCGTCCTCGCTTTCGACGACAACAGGCTGGCCTCTGGCCTGTTCGGGCAATACAGCCAGAACCTCGCCTTGATCGAACGGAAGCTCGGCGTGACCGCGGACCAGCGCGGCAATCACCTCACTATTGAAGGATCACGCGACGGCTGCGAGCAGGCCCGCCGCGTCCTCGAAGGTCTCTATGATCAGCTCAAGCGCGGCGGAGAGGTCACCGAGGGTGACGTCGAAGGCGCAATCCGGCTCGCGATCGCACAAGGTTCCCTGTTCGACTACGACAGCACCACGGCGCGTCCGCCAGCGGAGGAAATCAATCTGCGCAAGCGGCCGGTGCGCGCCCGCACCGCGGCCCAGGAAGCCTATATCCGCGCACTCAAGCGGAATGCGCTGGTGTTCGGCACCGGTCCGGCGGGCACCGGCAAGACCTGGCTTGCCGTCGCTTACGCGGTGCTTCTGTTCGAGCGCAAGGAAATCGATCGCATCATCTTGTCGCGTCCCGCCGTGGAGGCGGGCGAACGGCTTGGCTTCCTGCCGGGCGACATGCGCGAGAAGGTGGACCCCTATCTGCGGCCGATTTACGATGCACTCTACGATCTGATGGATGCGCGCATCGTCGAACGCGCACTGCAGACCAACGAAATCGAGATTGCGCCGCTCGCTTTCATGCGCGGCCGTACGCTGGCGAATTCCGTCATCATCCTCGATGAGGCGCAGAACACGACGTCGATGCAGATGAAAATGTTTCTCACCCGTCTTGGCGAGAACAGCCGCATGATCGTCACGGGCGATCCAAGCCAGGTCGATCTTCCCGCCGGACAGAAGTCCGGTCTTGCCGAAGCGGTCGAGCTGCTCAAGGACGTGCCGGGAATCGGTTATACGGAGTTCAGCGCCGCCGACGTGATCCGTCATGAACTCGTCGGCCGCATCGTCAATGCCTATGACAAGGCTGCAGCGCGCAAGCGCGAGGGGCGCGAATGACCGCTGACACAATAGGTCCGACGGTCGACATCAGTGTTCAGTCGCCGTTGTGGAACGATCACGATTTCGACGCGACGGTGAGGCGCGCGATCGCGGCGGCGGCAACGCCCGACACTGACGGCGCCGAGCTTTCGGTTGTGCTCACTGACGATGAGGAAATTCGCGTACTCAATGCGCAATGGCGGCATCAGGACAAGCCGACGAATGTGCTGTCGTTTCCGGTGCCGGGGCCTCGCGACATGCAACCGCGGCTGCTGGGTGATATCGTCATCGCCTATGAGACGACGGCGCGCGAAGCCGAGATCGAGCACAAGCCATTCGCGCATCATCTCAGCCACTTGGCGGTGCATGGCTTTCTGCACCTGCTTGGCTATGATCATGAAACGGAAGACGAAGCCGAGACAATGGAACGGCGCGAGCGCGAGATTCTGGCGCGACTCGATATTGCCGATCCCTATGCCACACGCGACGAGGGCTGACGCGCCCTGGAACCATGCCTGATTCTGACGGCAGTAGCCGCACCAACGATCCGCCCCGCAACCTCCCCATCCCGGTCAAGCGTCCGAGCGAAGTCGCGCGCGACGGTGAAAGCTGGATTGGCCGGATGATGCGCGCCATGTTCGGTTGGAAGGCCGGTTCAATTCGCGCCGACCTCGAAACGGTGCTTGAGGAGTCGACTCCCAGCGAAACCGGCTTTTCGCCGGCGGAAAGCCGGATGCTGCGCAATATTCTCGAATTGCGCGAGCGCCGCATCGATGACGTCATGGTACCGCGCGCCGACATCGTCGCGGTCCAGCAGGACATCATGCTGGGTGAACTGGTGAAGGTCTTCGAGGGCGCGGCGCATTCGCGGCTGGTCGTTTACGGCGAGACGCTCGATGACCCGGTCGGCATGGTGCACATCCGTGACCTGATCGCCTTCATGACCAAGAAGGCCGCCACACCGCCGAAGAAGAAGCCCCGCAAGCCGTCAGTGGCCGGCCTCGATTTCAAATCGGTCGACCTGTCGTTGCCGCTCTCTGCGATTCGCATCATGCGGCCGCTGATCTATGTGCCGCCGTCGATGCCGGCGATCGATCTCCTGGCGCGTATGCAGGCGACGCGCATTCATCTTGCCCTTGTGATCGACGAATATGGCGGTACGGACGGATTGGTGTCGATCGAGGATATCGTTGAGCAGATCGTCGGTGATATCGAAGATGAACACGACGAAGCCAGCATTCACACGATCGTGCGCCAGTATGACGGCTCCTATCTCGCCGATGGACGCGCCAATCTCGAAGAGGTTGTGACAGCGATCGGGCCGGAGTTTGACACCGGCGAAGCCGGCGAGGAGGTCGATACGCTCGGCGGCTATGTGGTCAAGAGTATCGGGCGCGTTCCGGTTCGCGGCGAGCTTATCCCTGGCCCCGGTTCGTTCGAGTTCGAGGTGCTTGACGCGGATCCGCGGCGCATCAAGAAGCTGCGCATCTATCAGAGCAAAAAAACGCTTCAGCCCGCGCGTGATCCCGAAGTGCTGGGTCCGATGCCGTCCGAGACGGGGTCTGACTCCGATGCAAAGGAGCCGACCGGCGACCCTTCGCCCACCAACGACAGCGAGCGTTGATGCTCTTTCGCATCGCTCATTCCGTCATGCTGGCGTGGGGGGTCCGTCGCGCATTTCTGGCGTTCGTCGTCGGCGCATTGGCCACGCTGGCGCTTGAGCCTTTCTCGATCTGGCCGGTGATGTTTGTCTCGTTCACTGTCCTGGTGTGGCTGGTGGATGGCGCGGCAGCGGGTCGCTGGAAGGGTGTGATCGCAGCCGGCATCACCGGCTGGTGGTTCGCCTTCGGCTATTTCGTCGCCGGCTATTACTGGATGGGCTATGCCTTTCTCGTCGATGCGAAGACCTTTGCCTGGTTGATGCCCTTCGCCGTCATTGGATTGCCGGCGGTGATGGCGATTTACATGGGTCTGGGGCTTGCGCTGGCGCGGCTGCTTTGGACCCGCGGGGCATGGCGGATTCTCACGCTCGCTGCGGCGATCACGCTTGCCGAATGGCTGCGCGGTCACTTGATGACCGGGTTTCCCTGGAATGCCGTCGGCTATGGCTTGATGGGCCCGTTGGCTTTGGCGCAGGGCGCATCCGTGTTCGGTCTGTGGGGGATGACTTTCATCGCTGCTGCTGTGTTTGCAAGCCCGGCAACGCTTGTCGACGATCGCGCCGATACGCGGCGCCCCTGGCTGGCACCGGCCTGCGCGGTGCTGGCGCTCGCAGCCCTCGCCGCATTCGGCACCGCGAGGCTGTCGGCCATGCCCACGACCTTTGTCGAAGGGGTACGGTTGCGTCTCGTGCAACCGAACCAGCCCCAGGACGAACGTTTCAACTATTCCGCCAAGGCGGCCGTGATGGCCAAGTTCGTGGCCATGTCGGAGCGCGCCACCAGCCCGAAGTCGCAGGGCCTTGCGGATGTGACCCATCTCATTTGGCCGGAATCCTCATTCCCCTTCTTTCTTACTCGCGAGCCGGACGCCCTGGCGGATATCGCCAACCTGCTGCCGCGAGGTACCGTGCTTGTCACCGGTGGCGTACGCGCAGGCGAACCGGATGCGCAGGGGCGAATACTGCGCGCTTACAATTCGGTTTATGTGATCGATCATGACGGCACGATCCTGTCGATCTACGACAAGGTCCATTTGGTGCCCTTCGGTGAATATCTGCCGTTTCAGGATTTTTTGGAGCGCCTCGGGCTGATGCAGCTCACCAAGGTGCAGGGCGGGTTCGTGGCTGGAGACCGCCACCGGTCGATGGAAATCCCGCGGGCGCCGAATTTCCTGCCGTTGATCTGCTACGAGATCATCTTTCCCGGCGAGGGGGTGCCACGCGGCGCCGACCGTCCGGACTGGCTGATCAATGTCACCAATGATGCCTGGTTCGGCGTGAGCACCGGTCCCTATCAGCATCTGCAACAAGCCCGCATTCGGGCTATCGAGGAAGGGCTGCCGTTGGTGCGGGCCGCAAATTCGGGTATTTCGGCCGTGACAGATCCGCTTGGGCGGATAATCACTTCACTTCCGTTGGGAACCGAGGGGGTGTTGGATGCGGGACTTCCCGCTAAGGTTGCGCCGACACTCTATTCCTCAACAGGGGACCGCCCCGTGGGTGTTGTTTTGGCCGTGGTGTTGGGATTGGCCGCTATTCGACGGCGGAAGGACAGCCTGCCAGACTGATGTCGGCTGTGTTCGTTTGCGTTTTTTGCATATTTCCATCTATGGTAGTTATGTCCTATAATATATGTTGATAATTGATAACAATTCTGCTCTTTCGTCCCACTGTGGTGTCTCCAAGTAAAACTGGCCCAGTAAACTCGAAGTAATCGACCCACAATGAGCGTGGCGAGCCAAATCCCTGGATTTCAAAACCAGCGTTGCTTGGTAGGCGAGCCGTCAAAATTCTAACCGATTGTTGGATGCATGAGCGCAAGTAACAGTACAGGTAACATTAGTCGCGACGGGATGCAGGACCACTTGATGGCAAAGAAAGCCCCTAACCCGATTGATCGTCATGTTGGCAGTCGGGTCCGCATGCGCCGGATGATGCTGTCGATGAGCCAGGAAAAACTTGGTGACGCACTCGGGCTCACGTTTCAGCAAGTGCAGAAATATGAGAAAGGCGCAAACCGGATCGGTGCCAGCCGGTTGCAACACATTGCCGCTATCCTGCAGGTTCCGGTTTCATTTTTCTTCGAGGGGTCTCCAGCACAGGACGGTGAAGCGCCGGCCGGATTGGATGAAGCGCCGTCCCCCGCTTATGTCTCCGATTTTCTTGCGACCTCTGATGGTCTCGCCTTGACCAAGGCTTTCGTGCGCATCAAGGACGCCAAGTTGCGGCGCCGCATCGTTGACTTGGTGGAACAGATCGCCAGCGAGGACGGCGAGTAGCGGTGCAGCAACTCGCTTCAAACGGGGCAGCAATACCGGGCAGGCGTTCGTAATTTATTGCCCACCGGTCGCCCACATCTTGACCTCTGTTTCGGACGCTGCTTGAAACGCGGGCAGAATTCAACCGACGCGGCAGTCATGCCGGTCTTCTCCCAGGAGTAACCCAAGGTGGCGCACAAGAATTATTTGTTTACGAGCGAGTCGGTTTCAGAAGGTCATCCGGACAAGGTGTCGGACCAGATCTCTGACGCGATCCTCGATGCCTTTCTCGAAAACGACCTCAAGCTCGGCATCGCCGACGATAGTCTTGTGAACACCCGTCTTGGCTGTGAAACGCTGACGACGACCAACAAGATCGTCATCGCCGGTGAGGGCCGCGGTCAGGCGCCGCTCTTCAAGAAATACGGTTCTCAGGCTGTCATCAACCGCGAGCAGATCACCGAGATCGCGCGCCAGGTGGTGAAGGATATCGGCTACGACCAGGACGGCTTCTCGTTCCACGGCGCGGACGTCGAAGTGCTGCTGCACGGCCAGTCGCCGGACATCGCCATGGGCGTCGATGCGAAGAAGAAGAAGGGAAGCGAAGAGGAAGGCGCCGGCGATCAGGGCATGATGTTCGGTTTCGCCTGTACGGAATCGGAAGTCTACGAAAAGGGCTCGTTCATGCCCGCGCCGATTTTCTTCGCGCACAAGATACTCAAGGTTCTTTCCGACAAGCGCCGTTCGAAGTCGCTGGCCGATCTGCAGCCCGACGCCAAGAGCCAGGTGACCGTGCAATACGTCAACGGTCAGCCGGTAGGCTGCACCAAGGTCGTCGTGTCGACCCAGCACAACGCGGAAAGCCGTAATGGCAAGAAGTACACCCCGGCGATGATCAAGGATTTGATCTCGTCGTCGGTCGAATCGGCGCTGCCGAAGGGCTGGATGCCGAAGCGTCCGTCCGACTTCCTCGTCAATCCGACCGGCAACTTTGTCGTCGGCGGTCCCGACGGTGACTGCGGCCTTACCGGCCGCAAGATCATCGTCGATACCTACGGCGGTTACGCCCCGCACGGCGGTGGCGCGTTCTCCGGCAAGGACCCGACCAAGGTCGACCGCTCGGCGGCCTATGCCGCACGCTATCTCGCCAAGAACGTCGTCGCGGCCGGCCTCGCCGACCGCTGCACGATTCAGGTCGCCTACGCGATCGGCGTTGCCGATCCGATGTCGCTCCTGGTCGACACCCATGGCACCGGCAAGGTCGACGAGCGCAAGCTCGAGAAAATCCTTCCCGAGCTGTTCCGCCTGACCCCGACCAACATTCGCCGTACGCTCAAGCTCAACCGTCCGATTTATCGCCGTACGGCTGCCTATGGCCACTTCGGCCGCGCGCCAGAGAGGGACGGCGGCTTCTCGTGGGAGAAGACGGATCTCGTCAAGGACCTGAAGGGCGCGTTCTAAGCGCACTCGACAGCTCAGTATCCCAAGTTCAACATGGCGGTCAGCATGCTGACCGCCATGTTCTTTTGTGATCGGCGGTATTGATCGATGTCGGACTCTGCGATGCAGGATCGAGCGCGGGCTTTCTTCGGCCGTCGCAAGGGGCATGCGCTTAAAGAGCGTCAGGCGGCGCTTATGGAGACGCTGCTGCCGCGGCTTGCGCTCGATCTTGCCTCGCCTGCACCGCAAAGTCTTGGCCTGCTTTTTTCTCCTAAGCCGAGCGACGTCTGGCTCGAAATCGGCTTCGGCGGCGGCGAGCATCTGGTTTCACGCGCGCGTGCCCATTGTGAGATGGGATTTGTCGGTTGCGAGCCGTTCATCAATGGAATGGCCAAAGCGCTGGTCGCGATCGACGCCGGCGATCTTAAAAATGTTCGTTTGCATTTCGGCGATGCGATCGAGTTGCTCGACTGGCTGCCTGACAACGCGCTGGCCGGCATCGACCTGCTGTATCCCGATCCGTGGCCCAAGCGGCGCCACTGGAAGCGCCGTTTCGTGCAGGACGAAACCGTTGCGAAATTCGCGCGCGTCATCCGGCCTGGAGGTCATTTTCGGTTCGCCACCGATATTCCGCATTATGCGGCCTGGACGCTTGAGCGCCTGTTGCGTTCTCCGAACTTCATCTGGATCGCCGAAAAGGCCGACGATTGGCGCAAACCGTGGCCGGAATGGCTCGAAACCCGCTACGAAGCAAAGGCCAGGCGGGAAAGCCGGACGCCAGCCTATTTTATTTTCCAGCGTAACAATTAGCCCGGTTCCGGCAGTCACTTTTTCACCGAGATCGGTCACAAGGCTTGCGTCGCCACGGAAAAAGACTATATTCCGCGCGTCCATCGGTGATGGATACCTCATAGACCGGATCGGTTTTTGAGAGTGGGCCCCGCCCGGGACCCGCTCTTTTTTATTACCCGGCCAGGGTGGTGCGGGAACCGGGCCGCGCTTTCAAGCGCGTGTAATGGCAGCAGAGCATTATCGCCGACACGATCGAGATCACATCGTTCGATGACAGAAATGTCCGAATTGTCAGAACCACGTCTGGTGGCGGAGACCGGAATGGCCGCGCGTATCGGCGCGATCGCCAGCCCTGTCCTCGAAGGTTTGGGTTATCGCCTGGTGCGGGTTCGCGTTTCCGGCGCTGACGGGTGCACGGTGCAGGTCATGGCGGAGCGTCCGGACGGCACGATGTCGATCGACGATTGCGAAGCGGCTTCCCGCGCGCTTTCCCCGGTCCTCGATGTCGCCGATCCGGTTCCGTCGGCATATCGGTTGGAAATGTCGTCACCGGGTCTCGACCGCCCGCTGGTGCGCAAAAGCGATTTTGAACGTGCGTTGGGACAAGTTGTCAAGATTGAGATGGCTGTTCCGGTGGGAGGCCGCAAACGCTTCCGCGGTACGATTGCCGAAGTGACTGACGATGCTGTCAAGATTGAGGGCGAAGACTCTGACCCTGACGCCATCCTTGTCATGACGGACATGGCCGAGGCGAAGCTCGTCTTGACCGACAAACTGATTGCGGAATCGTTTCGCCGCGACAAAGAGAAAGCCCGCGCTGTGCTGGAAGGCACGGACGACGGTGGAGATGAAACGCAAGCCGATGCATCGCGCGACAAGCACGGCAAGAAGAAATACCAACATCGCGCTAAAGGTTCACTCCGCCACAGGGCCGGCCCCGCCGGACATGCGGCTTCCCCAGAAGGAGACTGACGATGGCCGTCAGCGCCAACAAGCTTGAACTGCTACAGATCGCCGATGCGGTCGCACGCGAAAAGTCGATCGACCGTGGCATCGTGATTGCCGCGATGGAGGACGCGATCGCAAAGGCCGCGAAATCGCGTTACGGCGCTGAAACCGAGGTTCGTGCCGAGATCAACCCCAAGAGCGGCGAGTTGCGGTTGTCGCGTCACATGCTGGTGGTCGACACCGTCGAAAATCCGTCGACCCAGATCACGCTGGAGGAAGCCCGCCGGCACAATCCGGCAGCGCAGGTTGGCGATACCATTGCTGATACGCTGCCGCCTTTGGAATACGGCCGCATCGCTGCACAGTCCGCCAAGCAGGTGATCGTGCAGAAGGTGCGAGACGCGGAGCGCGACCGGCAATATCAGGAGTTCAAGGACAGGATCGGCGAAATCGTCAACGGCATCGTCAAGCGCGTCGAATACGGCAACGTGGTCGTCGATCTCGGCCGCGGCGAAGCCATTATTCGCCGCGACGAAATGCTGCCGCGCGAGACGCTGCGCAACGGCGACCGCGTGCGCGCCTATGTCTATGATGTCCGCCGCGAAGCGCGCGGACCGCAGATTTTCCTGTCCCGCACGCACCCGCAATTCATGGCCAAGCTGTTCGCGCAGGAAGTGCCGGAAATCTACGACGGTATTGTCGAGATCAAGGCGGTGGCCCGCGACCCTGGTTCGCGCGCGAAGATCGCGGTGATCTCTCGCGATTCGTCGGTGGACCCTGTCGGCGCCTGCGTCGGCATGCGCGGATCCCGCGTCCAGGCGGTGGTCAACGAGCTGCAGGGCGAGAAGATCGACATCATCCCGTGGTCGCCCGACGTGGCGACCTTTGTCGTCAACGCGTTGGCACCGGCGGAAGTGGCGAAGGTCGTGCTTGACGAAGAGAAGGAGCGCATCGCGGTCGTGGTGCCCGATCAGCAGCTCTCGCTTGCGATCGGCCGGCGTGGCCAGAATGTGCGGCTTGCTTCGCAGTTGACCGGCTGGGACATCGATATCCTGACCGAGCAGGAAGAATCCGAGCGCCGTCAGGCCGAGTTTGAGAAGCGCACCCGGACGTTCATGGACGCGCTCAATCTCGACGAGGTTGTCGGTCAGTTGCTGGCGTCCGAAGGGTTCTCGTCGATCGAAGAACTCGCTTACGTGGAGCCGCGGGAGCTGGCGTCCATCGAAGGTTTCGATGAAGAAACCGCAGGCGAATTGCAGGAACGGGCCCGCGATTACCTCGCCCGGATCGAGGCGGAACGCGATGGGCGCCGCAAGGAACTCGGCGTTGCCGACGAACTTGCCGATATTCCCGGCATGAACACGCAATTGATGGTCGCGCTCGGCGAGAATGACATCAAAACGGTCGAAGACCTTGCTGGCTGCGCCACCGACGATCTGTCCGGCTGGACGGAGCGCAAGGATGGCGAGACCAAGCATCATCCCGGTGCGTTCCAGGGGCTCGAAATCTCGCGGGATGAGGCGGAAGCACTCATCATGCAGGCGCGGGTGAGGGCGGGCTGGATTACCGAGGCCGATCTGGCTTCGCCGGCCGAGCCGGAAGCCGCCGAACCGGTTCCCGCTGCGGAATAGAGCAGATGGCAGGTTGAATGCAGGCCGAGAAAGAATATCTCGACACGGATGCAGGTCCGCGGCAGCGCAGCGGGCCGGATCGGCTTTGCATTGCCACACGGTCGGTTCGGCCGGTGGGCGATTTGATAAGATTTGTGGTTGGCCCGGATGGTCTGGTACCCGATCTTAAGCGTAAGCTACCGGGTCGCGGCGTCTGGGTGACGGCGCGGCGGCAAAACGTGCTTGATGCGGTGCGGCGTGGTGCTTTCAAGCGCAGTCTGAAGACGGAAGTGCCGGTGCCGGCGGATTTGCCGGACCTGGTGGAGCGGCTCCTGCGGCGCGCCGCCCTGGATGCTTTGGCCATCGCTCACAAGGCAGGGGAGGTCGTATCCGGCTTTTCCAAGACCGAAACCGCGATCCAAAGGGACCCGGTTGTGGCTTTGCTGCATGCCAGTGAAGCAAGTCCTGACGGGCTGGCGAAATTGACCGCCGCACTGAAACGCCGCCACGGCGGCGTTCCGAAAGATTTACCGCAGATACGATGTTTCGCGTCCGCGGATTTGGATTTGGCATTGGGCCGGGCAAATGTGGTACATGCAGCCCTGCTGGCCGGTCGCGCGGGCGAAACTTTCCTGACGCGGTGGCGAGAGCTTGAGCGTTTTTGCGGCGCTGAAAGCAGTCCGAGCCGAGAGAGTACCGAAACGGGCGCGCAAGGTTGCACGCCGCGAGAACTGGGATTGGAATGACCGAGACGAAGAACCCTGGCGAGAAGTTGACGGTTGCGCCGAAGACGACGCTGACGCTCAAGCCGCGCGGCGGCGTTGAGCAGGGCGTTGTGCGCCAGAGCTTCAGCCATGGCCGCTCCAAGGCGGTCGTGGTCGAGAAAGTTAAGCGTCGTGTCGGTCCCGCTGGCGACGGCAAGCCCGCGGAAGCCGCACCGCCTGCGCCTGCGGCCCCGCGTCGGGCGAGCCCCGCACAACCGTCGTCTCATACCCCGTCCACGCGTGCTCCCGCCGCGCCGGCCTCCAAACCGTCTGGCGTCGTGCTGCGGACATTGACGGAAGACGAGCGTAGCGCGCGCGCCCACGCCCTGGCGGATGCCAAGGTTCGCGAGGCGGAGGAACGCAAAATCGCCGAAGAGGAGGCCCGTCGCCGCGGCGAACGCGAAGCGGCCGCCAAGCTCGAGCGCGATGCCGCCGAGACGCGCAAACGCGAAGAAGAAGAACGTCACCGCCACGAAGACGAGGCCAAACGCAAGGCTGAACAGGAAGCCAAGAAGCGTTTTGGCGGAGAAGAGACAACGGCTCCCGCGGCCGCGCCGGCAGCTGTGCCACGGCTTGCAGGCACGCACGCGTCGCGTCCGGCGGTCCAGCAGGAAGCAGACGAAGATGAAACGCCAAGGCCGCGCCGCGGGATTGGCGGTGCTGCGGTGCGTCCCGCGCCCGCGCCAAAGCCGACGCGCACTGCGCCGGGCGCCGAAAAGCGCCGCGGCCGCCTCACCCTCGTCACCGCACTCGATGCCGACGACGTACGCGAGCGTTCCGTCGCGTCGTTCCGCCGCCGCGTCCAGCGCATGACAGGACATCGCGATAGCGAGCCGAAGGAAAAGCTCGTTCGCGAAGTCACGATTCCCGAGACGATCACGATTCAGGAACTTGCCAACCGCATGGCGGAGCGCTCCGTCGACGTGATCAAGCTGCTGATGAAGCAGGGCCACATGGCCAAGATCAGCGACGTGATCGATGCCGACACCGCGCAGCTCATCGCCGAGGAACTCGGGCACACGGTGCGCCGCGTCGCCGAGTCCGACGTCGAAGAAGGCATGTTCGATGTCGCGGACGAGCCCGACTCTCTGAAGCCGCGGCCGCCGGTGGTGACCATCATGGGCCACGTCGATCACGGCAAGACCTCGCTGCTTGACGCCATCCGCGCCACCAATGTGGCGGGCGGCGAAGCCGGCGGCATTACCCAGCACATTGGCGCATATCAGGTGACATCGCCGCTGGGCCACAAGATTACCTTCATCGATACGCCGGGCCACGCCGCCTTCACGGCGATGCGCGCCCGCGGCGCCAAGGTTACCGATCTCGTCATTCTGGTCGTCGCGGCTGACGACGGTGTGATGCCGCAGACGATCGAGGCAATTCAGCACGCCAAGGCGGCGAAAGTGCCGATCATCGTTGCGATCAACAAGATCGACAAGCCGGACGCCAAGCCGGAGCGCGTACGCACCGAACTCCTGCAACATGAGGTGCAGGTCGAATCGCTCGGCGGCGATGTGCTCGACGTCGAAGTCTCGGCGACCAAGAAGCTTAATCTCGACAAGCTGCTTGAGACCATCGACCTGCAGGCGGAGATTCTCGACCTCAAGGCCAATCCGGATCGCGCGGCCGAAGGGACTGTGATCGAAGCCAAGCTCGACCGTGGCCGAGGCCCGGTCGCAACGGTGCTCGTGCAGCGCGGCACGCTGCATCCGGGCGATATCGTCGTTGCCGGCACCGAATGGGGCCGCGTGCGCGCGCTCGTCTCTGACATCGGCGAGACCGTGCAGTCGGCCGGCCCGTCGGTTCCGGTTGAGGTTCTTGGCTTTAATGGCACGCCGGAAGCAGGCGATCGTCTTGCTGTCGTTGATACAGAAGCGCGCGCCCGCGAAGTCACGGAATATCGCGAGCGTCAGAAGCGTGACCGCATGGCCGCGCGTCAGACCGGTCAGCGCGGTTCGCTCGAGCAGATGATGGCGCAGGCCAAGACCGCCGGCCGCAAGGAATTCCCCCTGGTGATCAAGGGCGATGTTCAGGGCTCGGTCGAAGCCATCGTTGGCGCGCTCGACAAGCTTGGCACCGATGAAGTCGGTGCACGTGTGCTCATGGCGGGCGTCGGCGGCATCAGCGAGTCCGACGTGACGCTGGCGGCGGCGTCGGGCGCGGCGATCATCGCGTTCAACGTTCGCGCCAACAAGGAAGCGCGCGAGTCCGCCGAACAAACCGGCACGGAGATACGCTACTACAACATCATCTACGACCTCGTGGATGACGTGAAGAAGGCGATGTCGGGTCTGCTGACACCGGAACGCCGCGAGACCATGCTCGGCAATGCGTCGATCCTGGAGATTTTCAACATTTCCAAAATCGGCAAGATCGCCGGCTGCCGGGTTACGGACGGCAAGGTCGAACGCGGCGCCAACGTGCGGCTCATTCGCGACAACGTGGTTATTCACGAAGGCAAGCTCTCCCAGCTCAAGCGCTTCAAGGACGATGTGCGCGAGGTGGTGGCGGGCCAGGAATGCGGTATGGCGTTCGAGAACTACCAGGACATGCGTGCTGGTGACGTGATCGAATGCTATCGCGTCGAAACGGTGCAGCGCTCGCTCTGAGTCCAAGTCTCAGGCGCGCGTCAGTCACCACAATTGCTGCTGTCATGCCTTGCGAAAGCAGGCATCCAGCAATTCCGGCAGAAAATTATCCAGGGGCGTCGGTCTTCCGCTTTCACGGGCGACGACGCCGGAGAAAATCGATGGCCCGCGGTTCTCATCGCGAAAGCAAGAGCGGTCCTTCCCAGCGTGCATTGCGCGCGGGCGAAGTGATTCGCCACGCGATTGCGGAGTTGCTGTCGCGCGGCGATGTGCATGATCCGGTGCTGCAGGGACATCTCATCACGGTGCCGGAAGTGCGCATGTCTCCTGATTTGCGACTGGCAACGATTTACGTGATGCCGCTCGGCGGCAAGGATGTTGAAGAAGTTCTTGCCGCGCTTGATCGCAACAAGAAGTTCTTGCGCGCAGAAATCGCGCATCGCGTTAACTTAAAATTTGCTCCTGAAATTCGATTCCGCAAAGACGAACGATTCGAAGAAGCGGAACGGATCGGGAAGATTTTGGCAACACCGCAGGTCCAGCGTGATCTGCTTCGGGATGATGAAGAGTGATCGAATCAGACGCGGGTGAACTCACCCTCCCTCATGTAGCGCCATTAACATCAACTGCATCGCAAGATGTAGATGAAGGCCGCAAAGGTCGTCAGCACAAACGCGAGAAGCACGACGTTCACGGCTGGATCGTGCTCGACAAACCGATCGGCATGACATCGACTCACGCTGTTGCGGTCATCAAGCGTCTGTTCAAGGCGAGGCGTGTCGGACATGCGGGTACGCTCGATCCGCTCGCGTCGGGTGCGCTGCCGATCGCGCTTGGCGAAGCGACGAAAACCGTGCCGTTCGTAATGGACGGCCGCAAGCGTTATCGCTTCACGGTGCGCTGGGGTGACGAGCGCGACACTGACGATTCGGAAGGCCGCACGGTTCACACCAGCGAGGTCCGGCCGGACGGCGATGCGATCCGCGCGCTCCTGCCGAACTATATCGGCACCATTGAGCAGGTGCCGCCGCAGTTTTCCGCCATCAAGATCGCCGGCGAGCGCGCTTATGACATGGCACGGGACGGCCAGACCGTCGCGCTGGAGGCTCGGCCGGTCGAAATCCATGCCCTCGAGCTGGTCGAGGTGCCGGACCGCGACCACGCGGTTTTCGAGGCCGAATGCGGCAAGGGTACCTATGTGCGGGCGCTGGCACGGGATTTTGGCCGGGCACTGGGCTGTTTTGGCCATGTTTGCGCCCTGCGGCGGACCCAGGCGGGTCCATTTACCGAAAGTGACATGATTCCACTGGCAGAACTGGAGGGGTTGTGCCATAGAGCCGGCCTTGGCGAGGGTGACCTTGCCGATGCGCTACTGCCCGTCGAGACCGCGCTGGACGACATCCCGGCGCTGGCCGTGAGCCGGGCAGATGCGGCGAGGCTCCAGCGGGGCCAAGCCGTCCTGTTGCGCGGACGGGATGCTCCTGTCGTCAGCGGTACCTGTTTTGTCACGGTCGCGGGCCGCCTGTTGGCTCTCGCCGAAACGGAACGCGGCGAAATCATTCCCAAGCGCGTTTTCAACCTGGCCGGTCTGCACGGCAGAGCGAGCCGCAAGAAAGGTGTTTGACGATGTCGATTGAAGCCGGCCGTAAGGCCGAAGTTATCAAGTCGTACGCAACCAAGACTGGCGACACAGGTTCGCCGGAGGTGCAGGTCGCGATCCTCTCCGAGCGGATTTCCAACCTCACCGAGCATTTCAAAACTCACGTCAAGGACAACCATTCGCGGCGCGGTCTGCTCAAGCTCGTGTCGCAACGTCGCCAGCTGCTCGACTATCTGAAGCGTTCCGATGAGAAGCGCTATCAGACGCTAATCGAGAAGCTCGGCATTCGCCGTTAGGTTTTCTGAGGGGCGGCTCGCGACGTGAGCCGCCTTTTTGGATTGCGTGATTATCAGTTCGCACGCGGAAACGTTTCGCGTGACGTATGGGCGGATGGCATGAGCCGCCGCTGTCAAAGCCCGAAGGCAAGGTGCCGCCGGGCTTCCTTACCGGACAGATCGTCTGTCCGATGCCGAAAGGCACGAGAGCCATGGCAGGATCGCCGGACGCTGACTTATCGCACCACGTGTTCGCACGGTGCAGCGTCTCGCCGTCTTGCTCATGGCGTTCGTTGCATTTCGAAACCATGAGAGAAAGCACACAATGTTCGATATTTATCGCGAGGAGCTCGATTGGGGTGGGCGCAAGCTCGTCCTTGAGACTGGCAAGATAGCACGACAGGCCGACGGCGCCGTTGTCGCGACCTATGGCGAGTCCGTCGTTTTGGCGACCGTTGTCTCGGCGAAAGAGCCGAAGCCCGGCATCGATTTTCTGCCGCTCACCTGCAACTACCAGGAAAAGACCTATGCCGCGGGCCGCATCCCGGGCGGCTACTTCAAGCGGGAAGGCCGCCCGTCAGAGAAAGAGACCCTCGTTTCGCGTCTGATCGATCGTCCGATCCGCCCGCTGTTCGCGGACGGCTATCGCTGCGACACGCAGGTGATTGTCACCACCCTTTCCCACGACCTTGAGAATGATCCCGACATCCTCTCGATGGTGGCGGCGTCTGCCGCGCTGACGCTTTCGGGCGTGCCGTTCATGGGGCCGATCGGGGCCGCCCGCGTCGGCTTCATCAACGACGAGTATGTGCTCAACCCGCAGGTCGATGAGATGACCGAGAGTCAGCTCGATCTCGTCGTCGCGGGCACGCAGGACGCGGTCCTGATGGTCGAGTCGGAAGCCAAGGAACTGCGCGAAGAGATCATGCTTGGCGCTGTCATGTTCGGCCATCGGCACTTTCAGCCGGTGATCGATGCGATCATTCGTCTGGCCGAGAAGGCCGCGAAAGAGCCGCGCAATTTCCAGCCGGCCGATCAGTTGGCGTTGGAAAAGGAAATGCTTGGCCTGATCGAAGGCGAGCTGCGTTCGGCTTATGCGATCCCGGAAAAAATGGCGCGCCACGACGCGGTTGATGCGGCCAAGGCCAAGGTGCTCGCGCACTTCTGCCCGGAAGGCGTCGAGGCGCCGCAATATACCAAGCTGGAAGTCGCGGCCGTGTTCAAGGAACTCGAAGCCAAGATCGTGCGCTGGAACATCCTCGACACCGGCCGCCGCATCGACGGCCGCGACGTCAAGACGGTGCGTCCGATTGTCTCGGAAGTCGGCGTATTGCCGCGCACGCATGGCTCGGCGCTGTTCACCCGCGGCGAAACCCAGGCGCTGGTGGTCGCGACGCTTGGCACCGGCGAAGACGAGCAGTTCGTCGATTCGCTGACCGGAACGTACAAAGAAACATTTATGCTGCACTACAACTTCCCGCCGTTCTCGGTCGGTGAGACGGGCCGCCTCGGCTCGCCGGGCCGCCGCGAGATCGGCCACGGCAAGTTGGCGTGGCGCGCCATCCATCCGGTGATGCCGCCCAAGCATGAGTTCCCCTACACGATCCGTGTCGTGTCGGAGATCACGGAATCGAACGGTTCGTCGTCGATGGCGACGGTGTGCGGCACTTCGCTCGCGCTCATGGACGCGGGCGTGCCGCTGCGCGCGCCGACGGCGGGCATCGCGATGGGTCTCATCCTTGAAGGCGCGCGCTACGCCGTGCTCTCGGACATCCTCGGCGACGAGGACCATCTTGGCGACATGGACTTCAAGGTGGCCGGCACCGAAAAGGGCGTCACGTCCTTGCAGATGGATATCAAGATCGCCGGCATCACCGAAGAGATCATGCGCGTCGCTCTGACGCAGGCGAAAGATGGCCGCATGCATATCCTCGGTGAGATGGCCAAGGCGCTTACGTCTGCGCGTGCGGAGCTTGGGGAGCACGCGCCGCGTATCGAAATGTTCCAGATTCCGACCGACAAGATTCGCGAGGTGATCGGTACAGGCGGCAAGGTGATCCGCGAGATCGTGGAAAAGACCGGTGCCAAGATCGACATTCAGGACGATGGCACCGTCAAGGTTGCGTCCGCTTCGGGCGAGTCGATCCGGGCGGCGATCAACTGGATCAAGTCGATTGCCTCAGACCCCGAGGTTGGACAGATTTACGAAGGTACCGTCGTCAAGGTGATGGATTTCGGGGCGTTCGTGAACTTCTTCGGCTCACGGGACGGCCTGGTCCATATCAGCCAATTGTCGTCGCAACGGGTGCAAAAGACTTCCGACGTGGTCAAGGAAGGCGACAAGGTCAGGGTCAAGCTCCTGGGTTTCGACGACCGCGGCAAGGTTCGCCTCTCCATGAAGGCGGTCGACCAGGAGACAGGCGAGGATCTCGAAGCCAAGCAAAAGACCGAGAAGTCCGAGCGGCCTGAAGCGGCTGCGGGCGAGTAAAACGCATCTGTCAGAAGAATTTCAAAGGGCGGCGAACGGGCCGCCCTTTTTCTATCGCGAGCGGAACTCGCGCCAGATCTGAACAAAATAACAGTAAAATCAATCATATATAGGAGAGTTGGCCGTCCTGTGCTGCGCGTCACTTCGCGAACGGGGCGAGGCTGTAAGGTGCTCGGCCGATGAGCGTTGTTTCCGCTCAAGCCGAGGGGAGTTCCGTGACTGCCATTAAACGTATCGCCCGCTGGGGCGCTGGCCGCTTCTGCGGCCGGAGTGTCAGTCCGCGCGGCAGCCGTGAAATGGCCCGCCGCTACCTGATGCTTGGCCGGCCCGCTCCGGATCCGATTCGGTCGAGGGTGTCGCGCCCCACACTCCCAGGGACCGATTTGGTCTAAATCAGGGTCCGCGTTACGCGTCTATTTGCAAGTTTCCTCCTTGGTGACGCAAAATTGGTCCGCCTCGCAGACCCTCCGCTCGCGCGAGAGCCCGCGGCGGGTCCATTTGCGCACTGGCAGGAATATTAAACCTTGCGCTATGTTGAAGTGAAAACCATGAGCCAACTAGACAAAATAGAAATGTCGCGCCCCGGTCGTCAGCAAAGCGTGTTATCCGGCCTGCCGAAGCAGTTGTCGGAACAGCTCTTCAGTGGTGCAAGCAAGATCAAGCTTGCCGCTGACCAAACATTATTTACAGCCGGCGATGCCGGCGATGGCTGTTACTATGTCAGCAACGGTCTTCTGAAAGTAAATATGGTGTCGACCACTGGCGCCGAGCGTATTCTTGCGATCATGGGTCCTGGTGCGATCGTCGGCGAGCTCGCCATGCTTGACGGCCTGCCGCGGTCGGCATCGGTCGTCGCCGTGCGGAATTCCGAACTTTTGTTTGTCAGCCGCGCAAAGTTCGAGGAGTTCACCCGGAAGTATCCGGAGGTTTATAAACACCTCGTTGCACTTTTGGCGTCGCGTCTGCGGGAAACCGATGAAGTCATCGCGGCCGAGAGTTTCCTGCCGTTGAAGGGTCGCGTCGCCATGACGCTGCTCGAACTTGCCGATCATTTCGGCGATGATGTCGGCGCGGGGCGTACCGTGATCCGTCACAAGTTCGGTCAAGGCGAACTGGCGGCGATGGCCGGTATCGCGCGCGAAAACGTCAACCGCATCCTCGCCGACTGGAAACGCAAGAAGCTGGTCAGCCGGCTGTCCGGCTATTACTGCCTGGAAAGCCGGGCCAAGCTCGAGAGCGAAGTGAATTTGTAGCGTTTTATCGCCATGCCTGTGATTTGCGCGCAGGCGGCTTCGACGCTCAACAAGAATATCTAGCCGACCGCCGCGCGAAGCTTGGCCTTCGGCTTGGCAAAGCCCAGCGCCTGCGTGACGATTTCACCTAGCGTGATGAAATCGATTTTGCGCGGTGACGTCTGCCGCCATACCAAACCGACGGCCCGGCCTGGCTGCGGCGCGGCAAAGCGCAGCAATTTGACCCGCTCGTCCCGCACCTCCACGTCGGCGGCAACTTGCGGGACCAGTGTGATGCCGAACCCATTCGCCACCATCTGCATCACCGTCGTCAGACTGGTCGCGCCGAGCCCCATGCCCGAACTGCGCCGGTCGCTGGAACAATAGGCGAGTGCCTGGTCGCGTAGGCAGTGTCCCTCTTCCAACAGAATCAGATGTTCGGGATCGATATCTTCCGCGAGCACCTTTGCCGTGGTCGGGCGCGGGTCGGTGGCGGGGACGGCCAGCAGGAAAGGGTCGTCAAACAGCTTGATCGATTCGAGTTCGCTATCGGCTACCGGCAAGGCAAGCATCACGACATCGAGTTCGCCGCGGCTCAACTCGCCTAGAAGGATATCGGTCTGGGTTTCCCGCAGATCGATCCGAAGGTCCGGGTGAAGCTGCGTCAAGGTCGGCAAGACCTTCGGCAGCACGTAGGGCGCAAGCGTCGGAATAATCCCGAGTTTCAGCCGGCCGGACAGCACTTTGCCGTGATGACGCGCGACATCCACAAGGTCGCGCGATGCTGCCAGCAGCATTTCACCCCGGCGCGCGACTTCAAGGCCGATTTCGGTGAGGGCGACATCGCCATGCCGGCGTTCCACCAGATCGGCCCCAAGAAACTTCTCAAGCTCTCGTATTTGCATGGAGAGCGCAGGTTGGGAGACCGCGCAGGCATCTGCCGCGCGTCCAAAATGTCGATGCTCTGCGAGAGCGGCCAGATACCGCAATTGTCTGAGGGTCACCATGCACAATAAGATAATCTTATTAGAGCAGTCAGACAACTCGATTGGACATGATGGCTGGAATTGTCAAAGCTCTGCCACAGCGTGGTGGTTTGTTTCGTTCAAATTCCAAACGACGGAGGCCCGCAAGGAGACTGAGATGAACACTCCGGGTCGCCGTTAATCGCGCTCAGCCGGGTGTGGCTGGCACAGCAAGGCGCCCGTGGGCCTTCACCTCCAACAACTCCCCTCCCGAGGGTTCACACAAGACAACGCGAAGAAAACTTCAAAACATGATCGGAGAGAAACATGGACGCAAAAACTGACGACAAGAGCGCAGGCAAGTGCCCGTTCACGGGCGGCCACGGACGCAGAAACCGAGACTGGTGGCCTGACGCGCTGGACGTTTCGGTGCTTCACCGGAATTCCAATTTGTCTGATCCGATGGGCAAGGCTTTCGACTATGCGAAAGAGTTCAAGAGCCTCGACCTCAACGCGGTGATCAAAGACCTTACGGCCTTGATGACGGACTCACAGCCTTGGTGGCCGGCTGACTTCGGTCACTATGGCGGCCTGATGATCCGCATGGCGTGGCACAGCGCGGGAACGTATCGCATCACCGATGGCCGCGGCGGTGCCGGCGCAGGCCAACAGCGTTTCGCGCCGCTCAACTCATGGCCAGACAATGCCAACCTCGACAAGGCGCGCCGGTTGCTGTGGCCGATCAAGCAGAAGTACGGCCGGAAGATCTCCTGGGCGGACCTGATGGTTCTCGCCGGCAACGTTGCGCTCGAATCCATGGGCTTCAAGACGTTCGGCTTCGCCGGCGGACGCAAGGACGTGTGGGAGCCTGAGGAGCTCTATTGGGGCCCTGAAGGCACCTGGCTTGGCGACGAACGCTATAGCGGCGAACGTCAGCTTGCGGAGCCGCTTGGCGCAGTGCAGATGGGTCTCATCTACGTCAATCCGGAGGGACCAAACGGCAATCCGGATCCGGTCGCGGCAGCCAAGGACATTCGCGAGACGTTCTTCCGCATGGCGATGAATGACGAAGAGACCGTGGCGCTGATTGCTGGCGGTCACAGCTTCGGAAAGACCCATGGTGCGGGCGATCCATCGCTGGTCGGACCGGAACCTGAAAGCGGTGCGCTGGAGGATCAAGGCCTCGGCTGGAAGAGCAAACACGGGACCGGTATCGGAGCGGACGCCATCACTGGCGGCCCGGAAGTCACCTGGACGCAAACGCCCACGAAATGGAGCAACCTCTTCTTCAAAAACCTGTTCGAAAACGAATGGGAGCTGACCGCAAGCCCAGCCGGCGCCAAGCAGTGGAAGGCAAAGGGGGCGGCAGCCGATATCCCTGATGCGTTCGACAAGTCGAAGAAGCAGGTGCCGACGATGCTGACGACTGACCTCTCGCTGCGGTTCGACCCGGCCTACGAGAAGATCTCGCGGCGCTTCTATGAGAACCCGAATGAGTTCGCGGACGCCTTTGCCCGCGCCTGGTTCAAGCTGACACACCGCGATATGGGCCCGCGTGCGCGCTACCTTGGGCCGCTTGTGCCGAAGGAAACGCTGATCTGGCAGGACCCTGTCCCCGCTGCGGACCATCCGCCGATTGGCGAACAGGACATCGAAGCGCTGAAGGCGAAAATCCTTGCATCCGGTCTGACGGTGCCGCAGCTCGTCTCGACCGCGTGGGCTTCCGCCTCGACGTTCCGTGGCTCCGACAAGCGTGGCGGCGCCAATGGCGCACGTATTCGCCTTGAGCCGCAGAAAGATTGGGAGGTCAATCAGCCAGCCCAGCTCAAGACTGTCCTGGCAAAGCTTGAGGCGATTCAAAAGGACTTCGGCAAAAAGGTGTCGCTGGCGGATCTGATCGTTCTCGGCGGCAGTGCGGCAGTGGAAAAAGCCGCCAAGGATGCGGGCGTCAATGTGAAGGTGCCATTTGCGCCCGGCCGCACGGACGCGTCTCAGGAACAGACCGACGTCCAGTCCTTCGCGCCGCTCGAGCCGCGCGCCGACGGATTCCGGAACTATGCCAACAGTCAGAAGATGCAGTTCATGACGCCCGAAGAGGCATTGGTGGACCGGGCGCAACTGCTGCGGTTGGCCGGCCCGGAAATGACGGCGCTCATCGGTGGACTGCGTGTCCTTGGCGCGAACGCCGGCGATTCCAAGCACGGGGTCTTCACCAAGAAGCCGGGAACATTGACGAACGACTTCTTCCTCAATCTGCTCGATATGGGGACAGTATGGCAACCCGTCAGCGAGAACGTTTACGAAGGACGCGATCGCAAGACAAACGAGCTCAAGTGGACCGGTACCCGCGTTGATCTGATCTTCGGCTCGCACTCGCAGCTCCGCGCATTTGCGGAAGTTTACGGATGCGCGGACTCGAAGGAGAAGTTCGTGAAGGACTTTGTCGCCGCCTGGACCAAGGTGATGAACGCCGATCGGTTTGATTTGGCGAGCAATGAACTGGCCGCGGCGGCATAGGATCAGGTGCCCTGTCCCGCGGACCGCGCAGCAAGACGAAAAAAATCGGCGCCGGAGCAAAACTCCGGCGCCGATTTCTCTTTGATGCCGAGACTTTCGCTATTGCCGCTTACTGCGCCGCGTCCTTGGCGCCGGCATCCACCGGATTGTCGCCTTCCGCACGCAACGCATCGGGTTGCGGCATGGCGATGACATTGTAGCCGCTGTCGACGAAATGGATTTCGCCGGTGACGCCGGTCGAGAGGTCGGACACAAGGTAGAGGCCCGCCCCGCCCAACTCATCGAGCGTGACGCCGCGGCCGAGCGGAGAATGCTGTTGCTGGAACGCGAACATGAAACGCGCATCTCCAATGCCGGCGCCCGCAAGCGTGCGGATCGGCCCCGCCGAAATGGCGTTGACGCGAATCTTCTTCGACCCGTAGTCGACCGCGAGGTAGCGCACAGAAGACTCGAGCGCTGCCTTGGCGAGCCCCATGACGTTGTAGTTCGGCATGGCGCGGTCGCCGCCGTTATAGGTCAGCGTCAGCATTGCGCCGCCATGCGGCATCAGCGCTGCGGCGCGTTTCGCGGCTTCGGTGAACGAGAAGCACGAAATTACCATCGTGCGCACGAAATTGGCGCGTGTGGTGTCGGCGTATTTGCCTTTGAGTTCACCCTTGTCCGAAAATCCGATGGCGTGAACCAGAAAGTCGAGCGATCCCCATTGCTCGGCAATGGCGCTGAAGACCGCATCTACTGAGGCGAGGTCCTCGACATCGCATGGCATCAGAAAATCCGATCCGACGGACTGCGCCAGCGGTTTGACTCGTTTGGCGAGTGCGTCACCTTGATAAGTAAAGGCGAGTTTTGCGCCCTGCGCTGCGACGGTGCGCGCAATACCCCAAGCGATCGAGTGATCGTTGGCGACGCCCATGATCAGGCCACGCTTGCCTTCCATCAATCCCGGCATGGGTAGCTCACGCGTCGATATGCTTGAAGACGATACAGGCGTTGGTGCCGCCGAAGCCGAATGAATTCGACAGCACACACCCTAGCTCGACGTTATCGCGCCGCTCGCGCAGGATCGGCATGTCGGCAAACGCCGGATCGAGTTCTTCGATATTGGCGCTTTCGCAGATGAAGCCGTTGTTCATCATCAGCAATGAATAGATTGCTTCCTGCACGCCGGTCGCGCCAAGCGAATGGCCGGTAAGCGACTTCGTGGCCGAGATTGGCGGGCAGTTCGCGCCAAACACTTCGCGGATAGCCTCGATTTCCTTGAGATCTCCAATCGGCGTCGATGTGGCATGCGGATTGATATAGTCGACCGGCGGCTTGACGCCGTCGAGCGCTATTTTCATGCAGCGTACTGCGCCCTCGCCGGAAGGAGCAACCATGTCGTATCCGTCCGACGTTGCACCATAGCCCGCAACCTCGGCGTAGATTTTCGCACCGCGCGCTTTCGCATGCTCCAGTTCCTCAAGCACCACCACGCCGGCGCCACCGGCGATGACGAATCCATCACGGTTCACGTCATAGGCGCGAGAGGCTTTTTCTGGGGTCTGGTTGAATCCGGTCGACATCGCGCCCATCGCGTCGAACAGGACAGACAGCGTCCAGTCCAGTTCCTCGCAGCCGCCGGCGAATACCATATCCTGCTTGCCCCACTGGATCATTTCGGCGGCGTTGCCGATACAATGATTCGATGTCGCGCAGGCGGAAGAGATCGAATAATTCACGCCCTTGATCTTGAACCAGGTGGCGAGCGTTGCCGATGCGGTCGAGGACATCGCTTTTGGCACGGCAAATGGACCGACGCGCTTCGGACCCTTCGTGCGCGTGATGTCGGCTGCTTCGACGAGCGTGCGTGTCGAGGGACCGCCCGACCCCATAATGATGCCGGTACGGTCGTTGGAGACATCCTTCGCGTCAAGGCCGGCGTCGCGGATGGCTTGCTCCATCGCGACATGGTTCCATGCGGCGCCGCCGCCAAGAAAGCGCATCGCCCGGCGATCGATCGCTTCTTCCGGGTTCAGGGTTGGAGCGCCATGGACCTGACAACGAAAGCCGAGTTCAGCGTATTTATCTGCACGCGAAATGCCCGATTTCGCTTCGCGCAGGCTCGCCAACACTTCCTGCGTATTGTTTCCGATCGATGAGACAATGCCCATCCCGGTGACGACGACCCGCCGCATCGCTTTGCCTCTCACAGTATTGGGTCGCGCTCGAATATACCTGCGCGACGATCAGGTTCCGCTGGGCTGCATGGCAGCGTCGTCGCGGAACAGTCCCACCTTAAGGTCCGAGGCCCGATAGATAATCTGCCCATCCGCGGACAACCAGCCGTCGGCAATCCCCAGCACCAGTTTGGAGCGCATCACGCGCTTGATGTCGATGCCGTACACGACCTTTTTCACCGTCGGAAGAACCTGACCGGAAAATTTGAGCTCTCCCAATCCTAATGCGCGGCCTCGGCCCGGCGCCCCAAGCCAGCCGAGAAAAAAACCGACCAGTTGCCACAAGGCGTCGAGCCCGAGGCACCCTGGCATGACCGGATCACCCTTGAAGTGGCACGCAAAGAACCAGAGGTCGGGCTTGATGTCGAGTTCTGCCCGCACCAGGCCTTTACCGTGCGGCCCGCCGGTCTCCGCGATTTCGGAGATGCGATCGAACATCAACATGGGCGGCAATGGCAGTTGGGGACCTTCGGCGAACAGTTCGCCCCTTCCGCAGGACAAAAGCTGTTCAAACTCGAAGCTCGACGGACGGGGGTCCATTCCAGAAATTTCCTATGGCGTTTCAATGGCCGGCCGCCATCGGCGGCACAGTCCGAATAACCCGACACGATGCGGGGAACCAGCGAATCCCTAACACACCGGGCCGGAAGGGCATAGCCACAGAAAGGTTCCATAATGTTCCATAATGCGGGAAATTCGGCATGGCAAAGCGGTACGAACTTCCCGGCTGACGCATGGCTGCCCCTTATTGCGAAATAATTGCAAATAGAGTTCGGAATCGTTACTGTCTTTCATCAGCCAGAACAAATGTTCCAGCCAGCGACCCCAGTGACTTAGATAGCGTCTGATATGCAAACTCGGGCTTTGAACATCGCCCCGGCCGCGCCGGGCTCCTTGACGTCAGCTTCCGCGCCTAACGAAACTGCACGCTGTCCGTGGCAGGATGTCCGTTCGATGCTCCGCAAGGTCGGTTTGCGTCCGACACGGCAGCGTATGGAACTTGGCTGGATCCTCTTTTCGAAGGGCGACCGCCATCTCACCGCCGAGATGTTGTTCGAGGAAGCCAGCAAGGCGCGCGTACCGGTATCGCTTGCGACCGTGTACAACACCCTCAACCAGTTCACGGAAGTCGGGCTGTTGCGGCAGGTCGCAGTCGATGGCTCGAAGACCTATTTCGACACCAACGTGTCGGATCACCACCACTTCTTCGTCGAAGACGCGAATGCGCTCGTCGACATTCCTTCGGCAAAGGTGACGGTCAACGATCTTCCCGAAGCGCTGGAAGGCTACGAAATCGACCGCGTGGAAGTGGTTGTGCGCCTCAAGCGCATCGGAAGCTAATTCGCTCCGCTGAAACACCAAAAGTGGAAATCACGGGCCCGCTTCGGGCCCGTTTTTCATTCGACCTTCTCGTTTGGATAAACGCCCCATAGGCGGTTCTGCGCCACCCACCCGTCGTATCCGGCTCCGGCCATATGGCACCACGTTCCGTTGCATCGCTTTACGGCGCCGAGCACGCCCGGCTGCAGCCGCGCTACGACCGCGCTGTCGGCATCCGCACTGGCATGGATCGGGATCGGATCGTCTGCATTTTTGTCCGAGCTCTTGAATGACGGCGTGATCAACCCGGTGCGCCGGCCTGACAGCAGCGAGTGGTAGACCCAGCCTTCCGCGCCTTCCCAGTCGCGGATGCGGCGCCAGTTTTCGAATTCGGCGGTGATTTCAACCGGCAGGCCGGTCCGCGTGTAAACCCACGTCACCTGATGATCCTTGGTGGGGCCCGAGCGGACATTTACCCTGTCGGACTTCAGACTTACGAAACGTGGAATTGGCAACTTGGCGGAATCTCCACCGTCGCTGGCCGCGCCGACGGAGCAACTCCATGCGATGCCAAACAGAAGTGCAAGGACCGCAGAGACGACAGAGAGGAGGGGCAGGTTTCGGCAGAATGTCGGCACAGACATACTCAATCGATGCGTAATTTGACGGTCTGAAAATCGCACGGCATCCCCGCCGGGCTAGTTAAACGGCAGTCGATTCGGGCGCTTGTGCGAGCCCGGCCTTCTGTTAGAGAGAATGGCGTACCCTCCCGAGGGGCCAGCGAACACGCCGTTAATGTCGTCAATGCAGGTTAAAGAGACCTGAACAAATTTAATAATGGTTGCGGACGCGGCCCTGAGGATTGAATACGACATTTCGGACGACCACATGGCGAACCACAAAAGACCGCTGGTTATCGTCACCCGCAAGCTCCCGGACGCGATCGAAGCGCGCATGCGTGAACTTTTCGACGTCAAGCTCAACGCGGAAGACCATCCGATGAGCGCGGCGGAATTGGCGGTTGCGATGAAATCCGCCGATGTCCTCGTGCCGACCGTCACCGACGAGATCGACGCCGATTTACTCGCGCAGGCAGGACCGCAACTCAAGCTGATCGCGAATTTCGGCAACGGCGTCGACAATATTGACGTGCCGGCTGCGGCCAAGCGGGGCATTACTGTGACAAACACGCCGGGTGTGCTCACCGAAGACACCGCCGACATGACGATGGCCCTTATACTGGCGGTGCCGCGCCGGCTCGCCGAGGGTGCCGCCATCGTTACTGGCGAAAAGGAATGGGAAGGCTGGTCGCCGACCTGGATGCTTGGTCACCGGATCAATGGCAAGAAGCTCGGCGTCATCGGCATGGGCCGGATCGGCCGCGCTGTCGCGGTACGCGCGCGCGCATTCGGTCTTGAAGTGCATTACCACAATCGCCGCCGTGTCGCGCCGCAAATCGAGCAGGCGTTGGCCGCGACCTACTGGGAAAGCCTCGATCAGATGCTCGCACGGATGGATATCGTGTCCGTGAACTGCCCGCATACGCCCGCAACGTATCATCTGCTGTCAGCACGCCGTCTCAAGCTGATGAAGCACGATGCCTACATCGTGAATACGGCGCGCGGCGAGATCATCGATGAAGATACGCTGGCGCGCATGATCGAAGTGGGCGAAATCGCCGGCGCCGGGCTCGACGTGTTCGAGAAGGAGCCGGAAATCAACCCGCGGCTGGTGCGGCTGGCGCGCACCGGCAAGGTCGTACTGCTGCCGCACATGGGCTCGGCCACGATGGAAGGCCGTGTCGACATGGGCAACAAGGTGATCGTCAATATCCGCGCCTTCACCGACGGTCACAAGCCGCCCGACCGCGTGTTGCCGTCTATGGTGTGAGTCGTTTTTTCAGGAAACTTTCAGCCCCATCAGTCCCGCGAGCAGATTGCGCTGGATCTGCGAGGTGCCTGCGGCAATCGTCGCTGCGCGGGCGTCCCGATAGTGGCGTTGCATGTCGAACTCCATGTTGTAGCCGAAGCCGCCCATGATCTGCATGCCGGTGTTGGCGGCCTTCACATATGCCTCCGATGCCAAGAGCTTTGCCATCGTGATTTCGCGCAGTGCATCCTTGCCGGCCGACACCATTTCCGCTGCGTGCAGCGTAACCGACCACGCGGCGGCGATATCAGTCTGCATATCGGCCAGCATGTGGGCGATCGATTGGAACGTGCCGATAGCGCGATTGAACTGCTTGCGTTCGGTGGCATAGCGCAACGCCATCTCGAATACGCCGCGCGCGGCGCCGCAGTCGGTCGCCGCAGCAAATGTGCGTTCCGCCTGGAGGCCGGCCAGGACGCAGTTCCAGCCATTGTTTTCACCGCCGATCAGGTTCTCTGTTGGCACGCGCACGTCGTTAAATGTGAGTTCGTAGGTACCGACAGATCGCCGGCCAAGCATATCCAGCTTGCGGACTTCGAGGCCCGGGCTGGCATTATCGACGAGGAAGAGCGACATGCCCTGACGGTAATGCGCCTTCGGGTCGGTCTTCACGTAAACGTTGATGAAGTTGTTTTTTGCGCCCGCGCCGGTAGCCCAGATCTTCTGGCCGTTGATGATATAGCTGTCGCCATCGCGCCGCGCGGTCGTGCGCATCGCGCCGATGTCGGAACCGGCATCGGGCTCCGACATCGAGATCGACATGCGGATCGTGCCATCGAGCAGTTTCGGCAGCCAGTGCCGTTTCTGCTCATCCGTGCCCTTGCGCAACACATTGAGCGCGCAGAACACGCTGCCGCCGAACGCCATGATAACGTCAGAGCTCGGTACCGAAAGTTCTTCGGCGACAATGGCGAGGTCGGTAATACTGCAGCCGAGGCCGCCATATTCCTCCGGGAACGGCAGCCGGAACATGCCCGCCGCGACCCAGGCTTCGTAGAGTTCGTAAGGATACAGCCGTTCGCGGTCGAGTTTGCGGATATAGTCCGGTGTGGCGACGCGTTCGCGCAGTTTGCGGGCCGTCTCGCGCAGCATTTCCTGTTGTTCCGTAAGGAGCCCGACCATGTTTCCTTCCTCATGATGCCGCGCCGCGAGCGGCGGCGGCAATCGTTCTCATTTCTTCGCCTGACGGGAAGGCGCGACTGCGAATGGCGGCCGTCTCGAGCCGACGAAATTTATTTTTCGTCCAATTCCGGATAATGCCGGAAGATGCCATATTCGTTGAATTCGATGCGGCGCGGGGATGCGAGATAAGCCGCGATGCGTGGACGTCGCTCGACGGCGTCGCGCAAAGCCACCGACAATGGAATATCTTTCTCGATATTCTTCATCGCCTTCGGAAAGGCGTAACGCAGTCCGGTGATCGTCTGGAACAGCGAGAGGTCGGGATAGGTGAGCGAGCGGCCGATGAGATGCTTGCCGCCGTTGCGCTTCAACACATCCTCGAAATAGCCCAGATATTTCGGCGCACGGTTCGCCAGAAAGTCCTCGGTGCGCCGCTTCGCCTCTTTTTTCTGGTCGTGATAATAGAGGCCTGATGCAATCGGATGATGCGTGTCGTGGATTTCGCTGATGAAATCCGTGAACGTGAGTTGCAGCGAATTGGCCCAGATGCGGCCCGCTTCTGCCTTCGGCGCAAGCTTGTGACGCGCGCCGAGAAACATCAGGATATTCGCCACATGGCTGATATAGAGGCTGCCGGCCTTGAGGATCGGCGGTGCGAACGGCGGCGTTTTACCGCCGCCATCAAGAATGTTTGATACGGAATCGCGGCCGCCTTTGTCGCCGCGCGCGATGTCGACATATTTCGCGCCGGCTTCTTCAAGGGCGAGGCGAACGAATTCGCCGCGCCCCTGGATCGAAGGCCAGTAGTAGAGTTCGTACACCATGGCCCGCCCCGTCTCTGTGAAGAACGTTACTTCTTGAGGAAGTAGCGCCCCTGGTCGTCGCGGTCGAGGCCCTTGTCGCGGAATGTATTGAGTTCTCGCACGATCTCGCGTCCGTCGTCGCTGCCGATTGCGGTCATCAACTCCTCGAAGAATTTTGGGCCATCTTCCAGCGCAGCCTTCAGGTTGGCGAATTTCTTGCCCGGATAGGTTGGCGGCACCGGCATGGCGAGGTCCCAGCGCGAGGCATGCGCCATCGGCCAGGTGAGATCGTAGCCCGCGCGCGAACCCGTTGGCTGGCCGTGCAGCGAGGGGTCGAGCGGGCCGGAGCGCACGCCGGATACGATGACAAGGTCGCGATCCGGCTGAAAACGCGTGCCGAATGCCCATTCCATCTGGCTGTCGCTGAAAATATCGACATCGTCGTTCACCGCGAATACGTTCTTGGCGCCGACGCTGCCCAGTACGGTGTAAAGCGCACTGCGCGCTTCGCCCGGGAAGCGCGGACGCAGCGAGAAGCGCACGCACATTGAACCGCCGGCCGCAACCGGCGCATACACTGCGACCGGCTCGCGCACGACAGTTTCGAGCGCGCGCCAGACGTTGAGCTCGGTGCGCAGTGCTTCCAGGTTAGACGTATCGGTCATGTCCATGTGGCCGCCGCTGATGGTGGCGGTCTGGAACACGGCATCCTTGCGATGGGTGATGGCGGTGACGTGGAAGATCGGATTCTGCTTCACCACGCCATAATAGCCGAGATACTCGCCGTAAGGGCCTTCCTTCTCCACGTAGCCCTTCTCGTCAAGATAACCCTCGATGACGAGTTCGGCATCGGCCGGCACGCGGATGTCGTTGGAGCGGCACTTCACGACCGGCAAGGTGCCGCCGCGCAGCGACCCGACAAGGCCGAGTTCGTCGACCGGAATGCGCATGGTGGCCGACAGCGTGTCGATCGGGTGGGCGCCGACCACGAAGGCGATCGGCAGTTTTTCGCCGCGCGCAACAGCGGCCTGGTAGATGGCGCGCAGGTCGCTCGGCGCATTGAGGTCGATACCGGCCTCGTGCGGGCCCCGCAACATGATGCGGCGCATGCCGGAATTGGTGACGCCATTGCGCGGATCGACACAGTAGTCGATCGAGGCCGAGATATACGGTGCGCCGTCATAAGCATGCTGCAGGTGAGCGGGCAACTTGGTAAGGTCGGCGTCCTTGCCGGTGAGCACGACTTCCTGGACCGGTGCTTCCTTCTGCTCAAGTTCGATCAGCTCGGGCTCAAGCTTGAGGCGACGCTGGATCTCCTGCAGCAGCTTGTCGGGCGCAACGCCAAAGGCCTTTGCAAGACGGCTGCGGCTCGCGGCCACATTGCCGACGAGGGTGAGTTCGGAATCGCCAGGTTTCTTGAACCACACAGCTCTGCGATTGCCGTGCAGGAGTTTGGCGACATCGGACAGCTTGGTCGGCGTGTCGATAATCTGAAGCTCATCGTCGCCGAGTTCTTCAAGATAGGTACGCAGCCGGAACCGATCGAGGTCGTTGCGCAGCAGGCGGCGCGGCGTCTTGGCGTCCATGAGGTTCCTCCATCATCACTTGTTCGGGCGACACCCTAGTCTCTGGGGCTGGCGGCGTCGCGTCAATTTTTCGCGGTTCGCCATTCCTGCACGGCATGGATGAATGGGCAGCCGACTTAATCGTTCGGGTGGTCCTTCTTCCACTGGTCGGCAAAATCATAGGCAGCCATCAGCTTGGCATGCCGGGTCTCGACCCACTCACGCGTCTCGGGATGGGTAATCAGATAAAATTGCCCGGCGCGAATGCCGTCGAGGACGCGGCGGCCGATCTGGTCCGGCTGCAGGCCGGCAGCGATTTCCGGCGGCGTATCGGGATAAAGGTTGGCACCGCCCAGCTCGCCGCGCAGTCCAGCGGACGAGGTGTAGATTTCCGTCGCCACAGCGGCGGGCGTGAGGACGGAAACGCCGATGTTGGTCTGCAGGAGATCCTGCGCCAGAGCCTCCGACAAGGCGACGACCGCGTGTTTCGACGCGGCGTAGGCGCCGGTCTGGCGATTGCCCACATGCAGCCCGGCCATGGACGCCGTGTTGACGATGTGGCCCGGCTCGCCGTGGGCGCGGATGCGCGGGACGAACGCGCGGATGCCATGGATGACGCCGTAAAGATTGACGCCGAGGAGCCAATCCCATGTCGGCTCGTCGATCGCTTCCATGCGCATGCCGCGCAGCACCACACCGGCATTGTTGCAGACGACGTGAATTTTTCCGAACTCGCGCTCGACCGCAGCGGCAGCCCGCTCGACCGCATCGGCATCCGACACGTCCGCCGGAATCGCGATGACGCGGCCTTGTCCGAGCGGGCGAACGCCATGCGCGGCCTCTTCCAACTTGTCCTTGCGGATGTCGCACATGGCGACCGACATGCCGGCGCCGACGAATGTGCGCGCAAGTCCGAGCCCGATGCCGGACGCGGCGCCAGTAACGACGGCGACTTTGCCTGTGAAATCCTTCATGATCTCCCTCGCGGCTTTTCGAATGACAGGCCGTTCAGGCGATAAACACGCGCAGCCGTGTCATGGAACAGATCGGCCTTTTCGCTCGCGGAGCAACCTGATGCGAGCCGTTTGAATGCGTTCCACACGGTCTTGTATGTGCACGAAATCTTGTCGACCGGAAAATTGCTCTCGAACATTGCCCGCTTCGGCCCGAATGCTTCGAGGCACACATCATAATAAGGCCGCCAGACGTCGGCGAGTTCCGCCGAAAGCGGCGGTTCCGGACGTTTGTCGAAGTCAAAGCCGAAGACATGCATGCCCATGCCGCCGATTTTCACGGCCACATTCTCGTGTTTCGCGAGTTCCCTGATGCCGGCGCGCCAGGCGGCAAAAGTTTCGGCTTTGTGTTCGGCGTAAGGCCCATGCCCGATCGGGCAGCCGACATGGTTGAGCACCATGGTCGTGTTCGGAAAGGCGCCGGCAAGGTCGGCAAGTTCGTCAAGCTGGGTATGGAAGATGAGCGCTTCGTAATTCAGACCGAGCGGCGAGAGCTCGGCAAAGCCTTCGCGCCATGTCGTGTCGAACATGATGCCCTTGTCCGGTCTGACCGGCGTCAAGTTGAAATGTTCATTCCAGCAGGTCGAGAAGCGAATCCCCTTGAAGCGATCGCCGGCCGTGGCCTTGTGCGCTTCCAGCGTCTCGCGCACGCGCGAGCCCAGGCGGAAATCGGCGTAGCTGATGATGCCGGCGCAGGCGCGGAGGTCGCCATAGTGGCCGCTCGCGCTCTGCGCTGCGATGCCATTGACGAACTCCGTCTCTCCGACTGGCTGTAGCTCGACCGGTCCATCGGCACGGAACATCGAGCGGCACTGAATGAACACCGTGGCGCGGATGTTGTGCCCGGTCTCGGTGTCGTCAAGCAGTTCGTCGAAGAGATACCGGCTGTCGCGATCCCACAGGTGATGATGCGGATCGATGATCGGTAAAGCGGGATCAATGACAGGCTCGTCGTTCTGGGCGAGCCACCGCGGGTCGATCTCGTACATGCCGACGCCATTCTTGTCCCGGCTGCGCAGCTTTACCATCGTTCCTCCCTCGGCCGTCATAGCGGCGCGTTTTCATCCCGGTATTGCACGGCAGCGATGTGCCGCTTGTCACAAGATTTGTCGTGCGCGGACGTTGCCCGAAGGCGATCCGCTGCGTCAAGGTAATGAACGGGTCGGCATGGACAGGTTGCGTGGAATGCGGTCAAATCGGCCTCCTCGAGGAAGGCAATAACGAACAACAAACGGGTGGGCCGCTTAAGATGCCGCGTATCAACGCCTCACCAGCTCTGTCTCATCTTCGCATTCTCGACCTGACCCGCGTGCGTGCCGGACCGACCTGCGTGCGTATCTTCGCGGACTTTGGCGCCGACGTGATCAAGATCGAGATGCCGCCGGGGACGGACGCAGCCGATATCATCGGCGGACCGCGTCATGGCTTCGACATGCAGAACCTGCACCGCAACAAGCGGTCGATGACGCTCAACCTGAAATCACCGGAAGGGGTCGAGATTTTCAAGAAGCTCGTCGCGACCGCGGACATCGTGGTGGAGAATTATCGGCCCGACGTAAAGGACCGCCTTGGCATCGGCTACGAGACGCTGAAAGCAATCAACAAGCGCATCATTCTCGCGTCGATCTCGGGTTTTGGTGAAACCGGCCCGTACCGCATGCGGCCGGGTCTGGATCAGATCGCGCAGGGCATGGGCGGCCTGATGTGGGTGACCGGCAAGCCGGGCGAGGGGCCGATGCGTGCCGGCGCGGCGATCGCGGATTCCTCCTCAGGCAATTACGCGGCGATCGGGATTTTCATCGCGCTCGCGGAACGTGAACGCTCCGGCGAAGGGCAATGGGTGACGACCTCGCTGCTGCAGGCGCAGATCGCCATGATGGATTTCCAGGCGGCGCGCTATCTGGTGGAGGGCGACGTGCCGGAACAGGTCGGCAACGACCACCCCTACGTGACGCCGACCGGCGCGTTCGAAACATCCGATGGTTTCATCAATATCGCGCTCGGCCAGAAGCAGTGGAAGAGTTTTTGCGGCTTGCTGGGACAGCCGGAACTGGTGAGCCATCCGGACTATGTCTCGCAGGATGCGCGCTACCATCACCGCAAGGAGCTCAACGACATCATCGCGGCCGCATTTCGGAAAAAGTCCTCCGCCGAATGGCTGGAGCTTCTCGAGAAGGCGAGCATCCCCGCCGGCCCGATCTATCACATGGACGAAGTCTTCGACGATCCGCAGGTGCAGCATCTCGGGATGGCAGCACCGGTGAAGCATCCGGTGCGCGGCGACATCCGCATCGTGGGCGAGCCGGTGAACCTGTCGCGCACGCCCTCCGCCATCGCGACGCCGACCGCGGAAATGGGAGAGCATACGGAAGAAGTGCTCGCCGAAGTCGGGATAAAAGGCGCTGACATCGAAAGGCTCCGCGCCAGCAAGGTGATTTGAGGCACGTCAAGAAAAAACGCAAAAGAAGAACTCGATAAAGAAACAACAGGGATGGAACAAAAGGCAAAACAAGATGGCCAGCGAAAAGCGAATTCTGACGACCCATGTCGGCAGCCTGCCGCGCCCGGACGACGCCGTTGACCTCATTCTGAAAAAGGAACGCAAGGAGCCATACGATCCGGCGGAATTCGAGCGCGTGATGAAGCGTGCGGTCGCCGATATCGTCGACCAGCAGATCGGGATCGGCATCGACGTCGTCAGCGACGGCGAGATGAGCAAGATCGGCTACTCGACCTATGTGAAGGACCGCTACACCGGCTTCGGCGGCGAATACCAGGTGCGGCCGCATCTCGACGTCAAGGATTTTCCGGAATTTCGCAAACGCATGGCCGCGTTCCTCGGGCCGCCGACCTATCGCCGTGAAACGGCCGTGGGACCGATCACGCTCAAGGACGATACGCTGTTGAAGGCGGATCTGGCCAACTTCAAGGCGGCAACGGCCGGCAAGAAAATCTCCGGCGCCTTCATGACGGCCGCGTCGCCCGGCATCGTCGCGTCGTTTCTGCAGAACAAGTATTTCCCGACCCACGAGGCGTATATCGAAGAACTCGCGGCGGCGATGAAGTCCGAATACGAAGAGATCGTAGCCGCGGGCTTTACGCTGCAGATCGACTGTCCCGACCTCGCGATGTCGCGCCACACCGGCTATCAGGATTTGACCGAGGAGGAATTTCTCAAGCGTGCCGCATTTCACATCGATGTGATCAACGGCATGGTGGCGAACATTCCCGGTGAGAAGGTGCGCATTCATCTGTGCTGGGGCAATTATGAAGGCCCGCACGACCACGACATCGCCGTTGAAAAACTGTTGCCGATCCTGCGCAAGACCAAGGCGAAAGCGATTTCCTACGAAGCCGCCAATCCGCGCCATGAGCACGAGTGGATTCACTGGCGCGACGCCAGGCTGCCCGACGACATCATCCTCATTCCTGGCGTGATCGATTCTTCGACCAACTATGTCGAGCATCCGGAGCTGGTCGCGCAACGGCTCGAACGGCTCGCGAATGCGGTCGGCAAGGATCGCGTGTGGGCGGGTACCGACTGCGGTTTCGGTACGTTTGCCGGCTACTCGAAAGTCGATCCCGGCATCGCGTGGAAAAAGTTCCGCGCGATGGTCGAAGGCGCGGAGATCGCCTCGAAGCGGCTGTGGAAGTAGCAAAACGCGTTCGTCAGTCGACGCTGTTGACGACGGCGCGCTTCCTGTCCAGACATGATCGCACAAGGAAGAAAGGGCGATCATGCTGACGGTTCAGGACCCCGCCGAACTGATGCGTTACATCGGGCAGGAGATCGGCACCAGCGAATGGCTGACGATCGATCAGAAGATGATCGATGGCTTTGCGCATGCGACCGGCGATCTCAACTGGATCCATATCGACGTCGAGCGCGCGAAACGCGAAATGCCGGGCGGCAAGACAATCGCGCACGGTTTTCTGACGTTGTCGCTGATCCCGCAACTCGCCAAGTCGATCTATCAGGTGCAGCACCGCGGCAAGGGCTTCAACTACGGCGCCAATCGCGTGCGCTTCACCGCGCCGGTTCCGGTCGGCTCGCGCGTGCGTCTGAGAGAGACGTTGAAGGAGGCGGAGGAGACCAAGGCCGGCATACGCTTCGTGTTCGATTGCACGGTTGAAATAGAAGGGTCCGAGCGACCGGCGATGGTGGCGGAATCGATTGTGTTGATGACGCGGGAGTAGCAACCCACTCGTCATTTCGGATGCCGCGGGATCGGCGATCCGGGATCCGGAACAGCCAAGACCGGTGATGTGTCTGGATTCCGGGTTCGCGAACCTTGCTCGCGCCCTGGAATGACGCGTCCTTACTTTGCTTGCGCCAGCACGAACTCCGCCATCAGCTTCAGCGATTGCTTCGTCGCGTCGCTGTCCGGATTGCGCGAGATGAACGTATGAGGCTGGCCCTCGAACTCGTGCAGCGTGGCTTCGCCGCCCGCCTTGCGGTAGGCGGCGGCGAAATTCGACGCCATGTCGCGCGGCAGGTTGTCGTCGTTCGTGCCCTGGATCATCAACAGCGGCGGCAGTTTGCCATGCTCGCCGCGCTCGATCAGCAATTGCGGGTTTGCGTCCGTCATGGCGGCTTCGTTCGGCCAGTAGGCCGCGTGCGAGTCGAGCAGGTTCTTGATGCCTTTCTCCTGCGCCATGCGGAAGCGCCGCAGCGGGTCGGCGACGGGCCACGCCATCAAAGCGTAGGCCAGCGTCGCGTCAAAGCCCGCCGTTTGTGGCGTCGCCAGCGCGGCATAGCGCGGGTCGTCCGGGCGCAACATCGCGGTGAGCAACTGATGGCCGCCACTCGATGTGCCGAGTCCGCCGACAAGATCGGGCCGGCTGTTGAGCGCTGCAGCATTTGCTTTTAACCAGCGAATCGAAAGATGCACGTCGGTGATGGAAATCGGAAACGCGCCCTCAGGCGGCTTGCGGAATTCCGGCGCCGCAACAACGATTCCGCGCTCCGCAAGATAGTCGTCGATGAGCGCATTCTGCTTGCGGTCGCCCATCACCCATCCGCCGCCATGGATGTCGACGGTCGCCGGAAACGGTCCATCGCCCTTCGGACGCGCCACTCTTGTCAGCATGACGGAGCCATCCGGCCGCACGCATTCCATATCGCTGACATCAATATCGAAGATTTGTGTTGTCACAGGCACTTATTCCTTCACTTCCGAGCGTGTGGCATTCAGGCTGCGATTGTCAGAGGGTTATCGCGTCCTGTCCTTTTCTCAAAAAAATCCCCCCTTTTCGAGCCTCTTCTTTGTTCGTGGCGAACATCAGAAACCTTTCTTGGGTCGGGTCTGTAAGGCATTCGGACGCAATGCACACAATAACGCTTGGGACGCTGCCGGGCGCGCTCGGCAAAAATTAAGTTGTCGTGCCGTTGAAAATAGTCCGCGGTAGCTGATAGCGTGTTGGGATAAGGAGGCGATGGCGTCAGTTTGCCGTCGACCTCGATAAAATATCACCAGGGAGGAATTGATGATCGCACACCGGATCATTGCGTCGGTCTTTGCGGCTACGGTTGCCGGCTGCTTGCCCGTTGCGGCGGAAGAGTTCACCTATGGGTCGTGGCCCCCGCCAGGTGAGTATCTCAACCGCGTCGCCATGCCGAAAGCCTTTGCCGAAATTGAAAAGCAAACCAATGGCGCGATGAAATGGAAACTTGTGCCGGGCGGACAACTGGCCGACCCGAAAGCAAGCTGGCAAGCAGTTGGTGACGGTTTGATGCAGGGCGCGTTCGGCGTCTCGTCCTATGTGCCCAATGTCGTTCCTTCGCTTAACACCATTTACAGCACGATCATTTTCCCGAACGATACGGTCGCGGCAAGCGGAGCGGCGCTTGAAACGTATACGCTCAATTGCCCTTCTTGCATCGAAGAGTTCAAGAAACTCAACTTTGTCGCGCTCTCCGGGTGGACGACATCGTCCTATTATCTGACCTGCACGCAGCCCATCAAGTCGATCGCGGACCTTCAGGGCAAGCGTGTACGCGCCACCGGCGGCAATGCGGACCTGATGCAGATGATGGGCGCTGTGCCAGTTGCGGCAACGCTTGTTGAAGCGTCGGGGCTGCTTCAACGCGGTGGGCTTGATTGTCAGTTTGGAGTCAACACCTGGCTCAAGACGTTCGGCTATGCGGATTTTGCCAAATACATTACCTCCACACCGCTCGGACTTACCGGGCCTGCGGTTAATCTTTGGAACCGCGACACGTGGAACAAAATGACGCTTGATCAGAAAAAGATACTGATGCGTCAGATGGCTTATGTGAGTGCGGCGGTCGCTATTGGCCAGTTCATTGTCGAGAATGAGGAGATTATGGACGATCTCAAGAAGAGCAAGGGCGTCCAGATTGTGCAGGCTGACGACAAGGGCTTTCTGGAAGTCGCGAAGAAATATGACGAGGCGCAACGCAAGGCCAATATCGAGAACGCCAAGAAATTCGGGGTGAAAAATCCTGAGGCCATCATCGATGCCTACCTGAAGAACCACGAGAAGTGGTCGAAGATTTCCAAAGAGGTCGGGCGCGACATCGACAAATACACGGCGGCTATCCAGCGCGAAATCTACGACAAGGTCGATATCTCCAAACTCTAGGGGCGACAGTCTCCACGCGTCGGAGGAGCCGACGCGTGGAGTATCGCGGCATGTGGCTTGCGGGGGCGCGGAATGGACCTTGTTGAAAGGCTGTTGACGTGGATGGAAAGGCCGATCGAGCTCCTGCTCTGGCTCGGCATCCTGGCGGCGTTGGCCATGATGGTGCATGTCGGCGTCGACGTGACCGGGCGCACCGTCTTCAATCACCCCTTTGCGGGAACGACGGAAATTGTCGCCGGCTGGTACATGGTCGCGATCGCGTTCTTTCCCTGGGTGTGGATTGCCAAGAACGACAGCCACATCGTAGCCGGCATGTTTCAGCGGCTCGGCGGGCCACGTTTCGATTTCTGGCTCCAAATCATGGTGAAGCTCTGGACCATTGTCTTCCTTGGCATATTCGTGTGGCAGACCTGGTTGCAGGCGCTGCGGCAAACACGCTTCAATGAAGTTTGGCAGGCTGCCGGCGGTTTCATCCCGATCTGGCCAGCGCGGTGGATATTGCCGGTCTCCGCGGCGTTCATGGCGGTGTATCTCGTGTTGCGCGTCGTTCGCGACGTCGCCAGCACTTTCCGCCGCTGATCGGGGGCGATATGTCTTCGCTGACACTCGCGCTCGGCAGCCTTGGAGTGATGCTGCTCTTGTTGGCGCTGCGACTGCCGATAGGCGTTGCCATGGGCTCAGTCGCTTTTCTTGGGTTTTGGTATGTGCGCAATTTCAATGTTGCGTTGAGTGTGGTCCGTGACTCGCCCTTCGTGTTCGCGGCGAGTTGGGATCTCTCCGCCATTCCCATGTTCCTGCTGATGGGCGCGGTCGCCGGCAATTCGGGGATCGGAACCGGCTTGTTTCGCGCGGCCCTGGCGTGGTTCGGCTGGATGCCGGGAGGGCTCGCGGTTGCGACTAACTGGGCTTGTGCCGGCTTTGGCGCGGCGTCTGGCTCGAGCGTCGCAGCCGCCGCAGTGATGGCGCGGCTCGCTGTGCCGGAGATGTTGAAACAGAAATACGACAAGGGTCTTGCGACCGGTGTCTGCGCGAGCGGCGGCACGCTTGACGCACTCATTCCGCCCAGCATCTCCTTCGTCATCTACGGCATATTTGCCGAAGTATCGGTCGCAAAACTGCTTATTGCCGGCATTCTGCCCGGCATCCTGACCGCTGTTTTCTACATGACGATGATCATCGGCCGCTGCTGGCTCAATCCCGCTTTGGGACCGCCGCTCGTGGTGGAGAATCACGCCGCGCTTTGGCGCGAACGGTGGGCGTCTCTTGGACGGATCTGGCCAATCATCGTCCTCATCGCCGGCGTTATCGGCGGACTTTACTTTGGCATCGTAACGCCGACCGAAGGCGGCGCCGCCGGCGCATTGCTGGCGATCCTGATCGGGTTCCTGCGCCGCCAACTGAGTTGGAAAGGTCTCATTGACGCCTTCAAGGACGCCGTTGGCACCACGTCGCAACTGTTTTTCGTCGGCATGGGCGCCATCATGTACACGAAATTCCTTGCGCTGGTTGGCGCCGCCCAGATGTTTACCGACCTGATTGGATCATGGGCGGTCGACCCCTTGCTGCTCGTGATCGGCGTATCGGTAATCTACGTGGTGCTTGGCACGTTTATGGACCCGCTGGGCATGATTCTGCTCACCATTCCTGTATTCGTGCCGATGTTCTCCGCACTTGGGCTCGATCTCGTCTGGCTGGGCGTGCTGGTCGTGAAATATATCGGTATCAGCCTTCTGACGCCGCCGGTCGGCTTCAATATCTACGTCGTTGCCTCAGCGACTAACAATGAGGTTTCCCTCAATACCATCTATAAGGGCTGCTACTGGTTCCTGGCGACCGAGGTGATCATCATGGCGCTGTTGATCGCATTTCCGCAGATCTCGTTGTGGCTGCCCAACCAAATGAACTGACCGTGCCTTACCTGCCCTTCAGTGCCTTTGGACGGTGTATCAAGGGAACCGTACGCGCGCGGAACAGAACGGGGCGCATATTCGTTATTGTGGCAGCTGAAATAACCATGGGAGCGGACCATGCGCATTGCAGCAGGCGCGATCGTCCTGACCTGCGCGGTGATTGCCACGCCAAGCCTTGCGGCGACGACTTACAATAGCAGTTGGGAGGGGCAGGCTACCGAATCGCAAAAGAAGGGTCCGTATTCGCGCGTTCGCGGACCGGATCGAGGCGGGCGGTATATCGTGTCCGGCCCCAACCGCCGAGATCGTCCGTTATGGCGTTATCGCTGGAATCCAGTGCCTGTCCGGTAGCGCGCTTCCGGCACAGCCTTATTATACTGTATATAGGAGAGGCGACTGGCGCGGTTTGCTACCGCGCCGAGGGGCCTGGTGGGCCAAACGTCGTTCACGCTGTCGCCAATCCGCCAAATGGTTGTACCATGGACCTCCCAAAAACACTTCAGCGCGGGACGGATCGATGGCGTTGCTGCTCAACTTTTTTTTCGGAAAACCCGACGACTGGAAGCAGTGGTTTGCAGCGGAAATGCCCGAACTGGACGTGCGGTTCTGGCCGGAAGTCGGCAACCGCGCGGAGATTGACGTAATAGCCTGCGGCTCGCTTCCGGCCGGTGAATTCAAGACCTTCCCCAATCTCAAGCTGATCATCTCGCTGTTGGCGGGACCGGATCTCCTGCTGCAGGATCCCGCGGTGCCTAAGGACGTGCCGATCGTGCGCGCCGGCGATCCCAATGGCGATACGATGATGAACGAGGTGACACTGCTGCATGTGTTGCGTCATCATCGCCACATGCCGGCCTACGCTGCGGCACAGCAGCGCGCGGAATGGATCAACCTGCCGCGACTGCCGGCGCGCGATCGCAAGGTGGGAGTCATGGGCCTTGGCGTGATCGGATTGGCGGCGGCGAACACATTGAAGTCGATCGGCTTTCAGGTCGCGGGGTGGGTGAGGACGGCGCGCAAGATCGATGGCATAGACGTGTTCGTCGGTCATGATCAGTTCGATGCTTTCCTCCGCCGCAGCGAAATCCTGGTGAATTTGCTGCCGCTTACCCGCGAGACGGAAAATGTCCTGAACGCGGCCGCTTTTGCCCAATTGCCGGAAGGCGCGGCAGTGATCAATCTGGGCCGCGGAGGGCACATCGTCGATGCCGACCTGATCGCCGCGCTTGATTCCGGCCACCTTGCGGCGGCGACCCTCGATGTCTTCCGCGTCGAACCTTTGCCGAAGGACGACCCGTTCTGGAAACACCCGAAAATCACCGTCATGCCGCATGCATCGCGGCGCATCGAGGCAAAACCAATGGTCCCGCGCATCGCGGACGCGATCCGGCGTCTGCATGGTGCTCGGCCACTGGAGAACATCGTCGATCGGGCGAGGGGATATTAAATCCCCGATTCAGGACGATCTCCGGGGCGCGACCCTACATAATTTTTGTCGCGGCTGACGAATCTATTCCGTAATTATTTGTTTTTGCTTGTTTTTCCCAACAGTCGGCAACCCAAAGATTATCTTGCTACCTTGACGGGAGCGAGAAAATGACGCCATATGCATACCGCGGCGGTCTTCTTCTTTCCTAGGCTTTGGAGTGACAGATGTTCCTGAGACCGACGCCGTATACCGTTTTGGCCGGTGCAATCGCTATTTTCCTTGGATCTGGAGTTTCTGCATCGCAGGCGGCACCTGTCGTCATTGATGACTTTAATCGTGCCACCGGCTGGTTCGATTATCAGGTGGGCCCTACCAGCGTTGCCACCCCCGGCAAGAACTGGGTCGAAGTTGAGAACGACTCAGACGACGTTGCTATTATCCGCTACCCGTCGCCGAACTTCGGTGTTCTCCAACTCCGCGATTATCGCTCTGGTTTGCCCGATGCGCAGGCGACCCTTTATGGCATCGCCATTCCGGCCGAACTCGTGAATATCACGATCGGCTACGAGTATCTCGGACACGCGACGGACGAAAATGACCTCCTGCATGTGGAATGGAAGCGGTCTACCGACAGCGTATGGCAGACGGCGAACATCCACGAACTGTCGTCGTCGGACTTTACCGACGCCTCCTTCTCGCTGCCGGATGACGTGACCAGCATCGACCTGAGATTCTGGACGGACGTCACGGATACGGTCGTGGTGCAGGAGAAGGACAAGAAGGTCTGCGTGCGATACAGCCACCATCGTTGCAGCGAATACAAGTGGACCTACAAGGACGTTGAGAAGCCCGCCAGCCGGGACCAGACGGCCAAGATCGACAACATTTACTTCAACGGGGAATTGCCGCCTGAAGAAGCACCGGATCCGACTCCGATTCCGGGCGCACTGCCGCTGTTCATGTCGGGCGCGGCCGTATTCGGGGGCCTCGTCTATCGTCGCAAGCGCAAGCCGCAATCGGCTGCGTAAGTACGCCTCGATACAAAACGCCGGCACCGCAAGGTTGCCGGCGTTTTTATTTTCTGGGCTTGCTGGTACGAGGCTTTGTCACACCGCCGCGATAAAATGGCGCAAGGCGCTGCCGACATCGTCCTGGGCGGTGCCGAAACTCATCACCGTCGACACGTGATTATGTCCGGCGAAAGACACAACGTGCGGCGTCTTGCCGTCGCGTTGGGCCAGGACGGTGGCAAGTTCGTAGGTCGGTGTTGCCAGAAACACGGGGTCATATTCCGCCACGGTGAGCAGGGTCGGCAATCTGCCCGGCGGCGCTTTTGCCGCGAGCGCCACGGGTGAACGAGCCGGGTAAGTCGTCTTGTCGTCGCCGAAATAGGCGAGCATTCCTGCACGCAGATCGCCTTCGACTTTGTAGGGACCGCTCATCAGGATGGCGGCGGCGACGCCTGTGCTTCCGGCCGTGTGAAATTGCGGATCAAACAGGAAATTGGCCGTATGCGTTGCCCCGGCGGATTGGCCGAATGCGATTACGCGGTCAGGGTCGCCGCCGTATTTGCGTGCGTTGGCGCGCGTCCAGGCGATGGCGGAGGCGACATCCTGCGACCCGGCTGGATATTTGTGATCAGGGGCGAGCCGATAGTTGACGATGACCGTGAGAATGCCGTGGTCGGCGAAGTAGTTGCCGATGTTGCAGTAAAAGATGCCATCTGCGTCGCGCTTGTCGCCGCCGACAAATCCGCCGCCAGGAATATAGACAAGGATCTGACCGGAAGGGTTTGCCGGCTGATATAGGTCAAGCTTCTGGCGCGGCTCGGTGCCGTAGGCGATATCCGCCAGTACCTTCACGGCCGTGTGAGGCTTGCTCACCAATGGAGCATAGATTTTCCGTGTGAGTTCCAGGACTTCGGGATCGAATTTCGGTCCGATGGCCGCGACTTTCCGGCGCGCTTGGGCGATTTCGTCCTGTTCCGAGACCTTGTCGAGCATCGCAAATTCCTCCCTCTCTCTTCGTTGGCCATCGCGAAAAGCGCATCACACTCCCTTGCTCGGGTCAACTCGCAAAGCCTTGAGCGTACGACACCGACGCCGTGAAATTTGCCTGAAACCGATAAGGGTTGGCCAACCACATTGGGCGCCGGATCGCCTGCGCGGGCGGACTGTGAGCTACCTCACTTGACGGCGTGGTATGATTTGCATCGAATGCGGGAAGCTGGGCTATTTCATCGGGGCGCCGCGGTTGCCACTCCCATCCTTGGAAGATCTTTTCGGTTATTTCGCCCGCCTCACCAATCGTGTGCGGGTCTGGTACCGGCTTCCCTATTTGCTGGCGATGCCCACCCTCATCGGTCACCGCGCCAACATGCGGCGGGACAATCTATTCAACACCGAGCGCGATCCATCGGGGCTTGCGCTCGAAGGAGCGAACACGCCGCGGGATCAGCGCGCGCCGGACGGCAGCTATAACAATCCCGGCTGTCCATGGATGGGGATGCGGCAGGCGCGCTTCGGACGCAATGTGCCGATCGTGGAAAGTTACGGCGAGACGCCGCCTTATCTTTACACGCCCAACCCGCGCGAGATCAGCAACAAGCTGCTGGCGCGCGAGAAATTCATTGAAGTTCCGCATCTCAACCTGCTGGCGGCCGCCTGGCTGCAGTTCATGGTGCATGACTGGCTCAGCCATGGGCCCGGCAACATCAAGGAACGGCACGTCCTGCCGTTGCCTCCCGGCGATAATTGGCCGGGTAAAGAGATGATCGTGTTGAAGACGCCGGCAGACACGCCTTGTGCTCTCGATGCGGATTTGCCGGCGACATATCGCAACACCGAGACGCACTGGTGGGATGGCTCGCAGGTTTACGGCTCCTGTCTTGAGCGCCAGCTGCGCGTGCGCACCGATCCTGCCACCAATACTTTGCGTCAGGATGGCAAGCTTGCGCTCGATGCCGAGGGCGGGCTTCCGATCGATAGCGAAAACAAGGTGAAGAATATCGAGCTCGCGGGCGTCAACGGCAACTGGTGGCTCGGGCTTTCCATCTTCCATACGCTGTTTGCGCGCGAGCATAACGCGATCGTCGACCGCCTGCGACTCGATTATCCCGCTGCGAGCGGCGAATGGCTGTTCCAGAAAGCGCGCCTTATCAATGCTGCGCTGATGGCAAAAATTCACACTGTCGAATGGACCCCTGCACTGATGAATTCGCCGGAGGGGCGGCTCGGGCTGCGCGCGAACTGGTGGGGCATCCTGGGCGAGCACTATGCGCGTGCCTATGGCCGTGCGAGCAAGGACGAGCTTTTGTCAGGCGTCGCGGGCTCCGAACCCGATCAATATGGCGTGCCTTACGCGATGACTGAGGAGTTTACTGCGGTTTATCGCATGCACTCGCTTATTCCCGACGAGTTCTCGTTCCGCGGCCACATAGACGATCGCAAGATTTTCAACTGCGATTTTACCGGCCTTGCCGGGCCTGCCGTGCGCGCCATTCATGAGTCGATTAACTTCGACGACGTCGTGTATTCGTTCGCCACCAGCCATCCCGGCGCGCTCGTGCTGCACAACTATCCGAACATGCTGCGCAAGCTCGACAAGAAAGCCGAGGATGGTATTTTTGTGGACGTCGCCGCGACCGACATATTGCGCGACCGTGAGCGCGGCGTGCCGCGCTACTGCGCGTTCCGCCGCCAGCTCAACATGAGCGTGCCCAAAACCTTCGCCGAGCTCACCGACAACGTCGAATGGCAGAAGAAACTCCAAAGCGTTTATGCACGGGTGGAGGATGTCGACCTGCTGGTCGGCATGCATTGCGAACAGGCGCCGCCTGGATTTGGATTTTCCGATACGGCGTTTCGGATATTCATCCTGATGGCAACCCGCCGGCTGAAGAGCGATCGCTTCTATACGACCGATTTCAACGCCGACGTCTATACGCCCGCCGGCTTTGCATGGATCGCGGACAACGGCCTGCGTAGCGTGATGACGCGGCATCTGCCGCAGTTGCGGGAGCATTACGACGACCGGCGCAATATCTTTTTCCCGTGGCGAACAGGCGGATAGCACGCCATGCGCATCCGCATCCCAGGCATTGTCGATCTCGTTATCGTAAGTGACCGGGCAACGATCGCCAGCGCCGCGCAAAGCACGCTCCTCGATCGGAAATTCGAGCCGGTGGGGCCGTTGGTCAACCGCCTGCTGGCAGGGCGGGTTTGCCGCGCTTTGGCCGTGAAGGGAATCCGGCTGCCGTCGATCCTGCCACGCTGGGATTCAGAGCGCGCCGAACTCCAGTCGGCCCTGCAGAGCCGATTGGATACCCTCGCGGAAGATCGTGTTGCTGACAATGAGACATTGCGGGCCTTGGCGGATGCCATAAAAGACGAGTCCGGCGCCGCCGCCATTCCGATAGCCGCGCAACAGGCGGTTGGCCGCTGGTTCGTCGCCGACTATAGGGCCAACGGACAAAGCTGGCAGGCCGCATGTGAACTCCACGCTGCCGTCAGCTCGAAAAACATTCCCTATGTCGTCTATCTGTTCCTCTCCGGCAAGGTCAGCGCGGCGCAACGCCTGCTGGCCGAGCGGGCCAGGGGAGATCGCACGGCGGTTCATGCGACTGCCGTGGCAGTTCATAATCTGGTGCGCGGCTTTGAAGCAATGCAGCAGGTCTGGCGCGATCCCTATCTGCGAATGGGCCTGTCGGATGATGCGGTGCTTGGCCGGTGCCTGTTTGCGCCCGAAAATGTGTTGCGACAGGCGAGTGCCAGCGGCCCGTCAGCAGCCGGCGACGTAAATCCCGGAACGCTGGTGGTTCTTTCGCTGGAGGCGGCCCGGGTCCGTGCGCCTGGCCATGATATCACTTTCCTGTCGCAGGCGTGGTCGCATTGTCCGGCCGGCAAGGCCGTGGTCGCCTTGCTGCGCGCGGTCTGGCGTGAACTCAAGGCGGGGCGCGGACATGGCTGACGCTGATGCGTTGACGATAAGCTGGACCCGCGCGCAGGCCGACCGCCATCGCACGATATTCCAATCCGCGCTTGGCAGCGTGATGCTCGTGGAAACGGCAGCCGCGATTGCCTTTTTCGCCTGTCCGGTCTGGAGCGCGAACACCACCCTGTGGCCTGCTCCGGATGCCGCGTTGTGGGTGCGGATCGTTGGGGCGATGTGGCTTGTCGTTAATTTGTTTCAGATGCCGGCTCTGTTCGATCCGGTTTATCAACGCTGGCCAAATATTGTCGGCTTGATGTGGCGATTTATGCTCGCGGCATTGGCTGCAGGTCTGGGGGGTTGGGGTTGGGCGATGGCTGCGGCAGAGCTTGCTGCCGCGATTGGCCTTGCCATCCTCTACGGGCGGCTATTCCGCGCGGAGCTCCTGTGCCGGCCGTGAGAGCGTGCGGACGCGACGGCGAGTTGCCAAGGCGGCGCAATATGCAGTGTCTATTTCTTCGCGGAGGTCTGTTCCAAAAGAATCGGCCGCACACGATCGCTTTCGCGCAGGAACGCTCCGGCCCGGATAATGATCGTCTCGCCTTCCGCCACGCCTTCGCGGATTTCCACGGCGTTGCCGGAATAGAGTCCGACCTTGACCTTGCGGGTCTCGATCCGGTTGTCGCGCACTACCTGCACGACCGCTCCATCGCGACCATAAAGCACGGCCGACATCGGCACTGAAATGCCGCAGCTCTGGCCGACGACAATATCGGCCCGCGCGAATGCGCCGACGTTGACGCGCTGGCTATCGGACAACGATAGCCGAATCTGCGCGAGTTGCGTCATCGGATCCACAGTCGGTGCGCGCAGCCGCAGCTGCCCGGTCATCGGACCGGCGCCCACGACCGAAATCTTTGCCTTTTGGCCGGCGGCAAGTTTTCCGAGATCTTTCGCCAGGACGTCGGCCTGCAATTCGATCTCGCCGTCCTTGATGATCTGCACCAGCGGCTCCGCCCGCGCGGACGCCGGCGTTCCAACTGTTGCCGACACGCGCTGCACCTTGCCAGCAACCGGCGAGGTCAAAGTGATGGGTGTGGCCCCAGCCTGAGGGTCGAGCGCCGTGAGACGGACAAGCGCCTGGCCGGTGGTCACGGGATCTCCCTCCTGAACCAGCGCCTGGGATATCAGCAGTCCCTCCCGGTCGGGGCGAATGAAGATTTCCTCCTTCGGAACGAGGATACCCGTCACGGCAATTGTGTCCGAGAAACAGACCTTCGCGGTTTTCGCCACGGAGACTGTGATTCCTGTGCGCGGTTCCAGACCTTCCGCGGCAAACGATGGTGCAAGGGGCGTCAGCAGAAATGCAGCGGTAAGGGCCGGGGCGAGGCTGGCGAGCCCTTTCAGGACGGGCTTCGTTGCGCGGAATGTCGCGGACATGAAAGGGTCTTTCTCGTTCAAAATTCTCTTCGATTGATCATCGGCCGGCGGGTGGGGTGCTGGTGGAGGGCGGACCACCCGGAGAGTTGGTACCGAGGTTTTTGAGCACATCGCCAATGCCCTGGATCAAGGCGCCAGCGCCGCCGGCAGCGCCAGCTCCGGTGTTGCTCTGTTGTCCTGAACTTCCCGCGCCAGCCGCACCGGAATTGCTGCTGCCGGCTTGCGGCGATGCGCTGTTTCCGAACAGGCCGAGCCCGAGTTCCTTGAGTTTTGTAAAAGCGGCGTCCGGGTTATCGAGCATGCCGGCGAATTCCGGATAAATTTTTGGCTGGCCCCACGAGCCCTGTACGGCCACCGGCACGCCGAGGCCGGTCGGGCTGGCTGCGCCGCCCTGACCCTCGAGACTCATCACCAGTTTGGGCTCGAGCTTGAAGTTCAGTGTTTTTGCGCCGATGTCGGCGCTTCCGCTGCCGGTCACCCGCACGAGCGGACCCAGGAGCTGGAGATTGTTGGTGTAAGCCTGGCCGTTCTGGAACCTGAAGCCGCCGCCAAACTGGGTGAAGTCCGTTTTCTCCGTCGTCCCGGCTTGCCACCCGCTGAGAATTGCGGAGCCAACGTTGCGGATCATCTGCGCGATGTTGACGCTCCGGATTTCTCCGTTCTGCACGAGGAAACTCAGCGTGCCGTCGAGCGACGACATGATGGCGCGTTGGCTCTGGCCCCAGGCGCGCAGATCGACATTGAGCACCAGGGTGCCGTCGATCGTCGTGAAGTCCGCAATATCGGTGAGCAGCGGCAAGGCGCGCATGCCGGCAATATTCATTGCAACCGCATAGCTCGGCGTCGGCCGGGTGACATCCGCGGCGAAGCCGCCAGTCGCCTGGCCGCCATAGATACCCATCTGCGAAAAGGCGGCGCGCACGATGCCGTTATTCAGCGTCGCATTGATTGCCAGCGGCGCGAAATGGAACGAAGCGGCGTTAAAGGCGGCCGCCGAAAGCTGAACTTCGGCGTCCACATAGTTGAGGCTTTCGAGATTGATCGGCGTATCGCTCCAGGGCCGGTCGATGTCGTTTGCCGGAGCGCCCGTGCCCGAACCGGCTGGACGCACGGTGCCGATATCGAGTTTCTGGAAATCCAGCTCGACTTTCACCAGCGGCTTGTCGGAGACGTCGACCGCCGCCCAGCCGTTGAAACGGTTCGCCGCGATGGCGCCGTTGATGTTGTTGAAGCGGATCAATGATTTGGTGGCCCGCACTTCGGCGGATCCGGTCAGCGCGCCTTCCAGAAGCCCCGGCGCCTCGAATGTAAAATTGAGCGGCAGCGGGCGGCCATCGAAGCCGCCTTTCGGAGCCTGGCCCTTGAGCGTGACCCGCAGGGCCTGTTGTTCCGATTGCGCGGAAAGGATCGCATCAAGCGCACCCCCTTCAGCCAGCGAGCCGATGAGTTCGACGTTATCGAGCGTACTTTCGACGCGGTTCGATGCGGTCACGAACTGCACGGTGCCGCCATGGACCGCGAAGTGATCGATCGTGAACTCCGGCAGTGGTCCGATGACGCTTTTGCCGGGTTCAGCGGATTGCGTCGGTGCGGTCGTCCGCTGACGGATAAGCGGCGCGCGCGCGACCGGCTTGACCACAATGATTTCCGTGACGCGGGGGCGATCACCAAACAGCGTTTGCAGCGTCACGGACGCACGGAGGCTTTCCGCCGCAATCGCGGGTTCCGCAGCCGTACTCGCCAGATCGCGCAGGCTGATGCCGTTCAATTCGATCGTCGGCGTCGGAAGCAGGGTCAGTTTTGATCCGGCGATTTTGATGTCATAGCCGGCATCGGTCCGGACATTGTCCAGCAGCGGTGTCAGCAGAAACCCGGCAGGAATGCCGACAAACAAGGCGGCAGCACCCGCGGCGATGACCGCGAGAAGCGTGATGGCCGTAACCTTCAGCGCCTTCATCGCACGCTCCTGTTGTGGCGGCCGGGGCCCGCGTCAGTGGGCTGCGGGATGTCCCGGCGCTCCCGGCGGAGTTTCTTTCCCGCCTCCCACAAAATGCTTTGTAATCCGCCACAGGAAATTGCCGAGATCGTCCATCATGGCGAACATTGCCGGCACAAATAACAGCGACAGGATGGTAGAGAACACGAGACCGCCGATCACGGCCAGCGCCATCGGTGAGCGGAATTCGCCGCCGGCGCCAAACGCAAGCGCGCTCGGCACCATGCCGGCGATCATCGCGATCGACGTCATGATGATCGGTCGCGCGCGCTTCTGGCCGGCGTCGACGATCGCCTCGTGGTGCGGCATGCCGTTCGCGATCGATTCGATCGCGAAGTCGACCAGCATGATGGCGTTTTTGGTCACGATGCCCATCAGCATGAGAATGCCGATCCACACCGGAATGGTGAGTTGATAGCCCACAAGAAACAGCGCGAGGATGGCGCCGCCAATGGAAAGCGGGAGCGAAAACAGGATGGTAAGAGGCTGCAATACGCTGCCGAACAGGAGAACGAGCACGGCGAAGACCATCAGCAGGCCTGCCTTCATCACGTTGGCGAAGCCTTCACCCATTTCAGCAAGCGTTTCGGCGTCACCGGCCTGTTTCACGGTGACACCCTTCGGCAGGCTTTTTACCACCGGCAGTTCGAAGATTTCGGTCAGTGCATCGCCTAGCGCGGAATTGCCGACGAGATCGGCAGCGACCGCAGCCTGGCGCTCGCGATCGTAACGGCGGATCGATGTCGGTCCCTGGTCGAGCTCGATATCGGCGATGGCGGCGAGCGGAACAGCGCCGCCGCGACCCATGGGCACCCGCAACTGTTCCAGCAATTGACGGTCGCTGCGGGCCGATTCCGCAAGCTGGACGCGGATCGGGACCAGCCGGTCGCCGGCGTCGAACTTGGCAAGCGCCGGTCCAACATCGCCGATGGTCGCGACACGGATTGTTTCCGACAGGCCTTCGGTCGAGACACCAAGGCGGATCGAATAATCCGAACGCGGCTTGATGCGCAGCTCCGGCCGGTCGAGCGAGGTGTCGGCGATCACGTTCGCGACACTGGGCAGCCGCTTCATCTGGGTGGCGAGTTCGGCGGCGACGTTGCTGACGAGGTCTCCATCGGCGCCGGTCACCACAAGCGAAATCGCGCGCAGGCCGTTCTCGTCGACGAACCAGTAGCGGATGTCGGGGATGCTTTCGAGTTCGCGTCCAATCAGAAGCTCAAGTTCGCGCTGTGTGGTCGAGCGATCCGACTTCGGCGTGTAGTTGATGATCAGCGCCGCGCGGCGCACTTCGACCGACCCTTGCGGAATGCGTCCGCCGTCAACGAACACGCTTTTTATTTCGGGCCGGCGCCGCAACTGCGCGACGATATCTTCCGTGACTTTTTCTGTCTCATCCAGCTGCGAGCCCGGCGGCAGTTCAATGGCGAGCACCGAACGGGCGGTGTCCTGCGCTGGCAGGAAGCCCTGTGACAGCAGCTGCATGCTGAAGATCGATCCGACAAACAGCATGGCGCCGACAAACACCGTGATGAAATAATGCTTTACCGACCACGATACGACGCGCGTATAGGTGCGCAGGACGATGCCGGGCGGCTTCTCCTTGATGGTGTGGTGTTTCAGAAAATAGGCGGCAAGCATGGGCGTGACCAGCCGCGCAGCCAGCAGCGAGAACAATACCTGCACCGCCACCGTGATTCCGAACTGCTTGAAGAACTGTCCGGCAATGCCCGGCATGAAGCTCGCCGGCGCAAAGATCGCGACGATGGTGAGGCTGATGGCCATCACGGCAAGGCCGATCTCGTCCGCGGCGTCGAGCGCGGCCTGATAGGCCGTCTTGCCCATGTTCATGTGCCGGTGAATGTTCTCGATCTCGACGATCGCGTCATCGACGATGATGCCGGTGCTGAGCGTGATCGCGAGGAAGCTCACGAGATTGAGCGAAAAGCCCAGCATGTCCATCACCCAAAACGCAGGGAAGATGGACAGCGGCAGGGTTACTGCGGCAATGATCGTGGCGCGAATATCGCGCAGGAACAGGAACACCACGACGACCGCGAGGATCGCCCCTTCGAACAGCGTATGAATCGCGCCTTCGTAGTTGCCCAGTGTGAAGTCAACCGACGTGTCGATCAGCTTGAGGTCGACGTCGGGATAGATGGTTTTGAGTTCGTCGATCTTCTTCTGCACGGCCGCGGCGACGACCACATCGCTTGCGCCTTTCGAGCGCTTGATGCCGAGCGCGACCACCGGCTCGCCGTTGAGCCGCGCGAAGGTGCGGCGGTCCGCGATCGTGTCCGTCACCGTACCGAGATCGTCGAGGCGCACGGCGCCGCCGGTCGGCAGCGCGATGCTGGTCGCGGCCAACTCGTTCAGCGTGCGGGCGCCGGCAAGCGTGCGGATCGCCTGGTCGCGGCCGCCGAATTCGGCACGCCCGCCGGCCAGATCGACATTGGTGCCGCGCAGCCGGCGGCTGACGTCGACGGCGGTCAGGTTCACCGATTGGACCACCGTCGGATCGAGCGACACCAGAATCTCGCGTTCGACGCCGCCGATGCGTTCCACCTGGGCGACGCCGCGTACGCCCTGCACGGCGCGTTTGACGACGTCATCGACGAACCATGATAGCTGCTCCGGTGTCTTGCCCGGCGAGATCGCGGCATAGGTGACGATCGGCAATCCGACAACGTCGACACGCTGGATCATCGGTTCGTTGACGTCGCGCGGGAGGTTGTTGCGTACGCGCGTGACGGCATCCTTGATGTCGTTGAGGGCACGGTCGGTATTGGTCTCAAGCCTGAACTCGATGACTGTCACCGAAAGGCCGTCCGTGATCGTCGACGAGATGTGGCGTACGCCTTCGACGCCGGACACGCCGTCCTCGATCGTTTTGGCGACCTGTGCCTCAAGCTCCGCGGGCGCTGCGCCGAACTGCGCCACCGCCACCGAAACGACCGGGATATCAGCGTTTGGCAGCCGTGTTATCGGCAGTTTCATGAAGCTCGACCAGCCCAGGAAAAGCAGGACGACGAACATGACAATGGAAGGCAGCGGATGGCGGATCGACCATGCAGAGACGTTCACAGCCATTATCTTGCCTGCGCCTGTTCAGTTTCATCGGCAAAAATTGTTTTCACCACATCGCCATCGCGCAGCGACGTGCCGGCATTCGCGACGACAATCTCGCCATCGCGAATACCCTCGCGGATTTCGACGTCGGTGTCGGACAGCAGGCCGAGGCTGACGTGACGAGTCTCCACCTTGCCGTCTCGAACCACCTGGACGGTCGTTCTTTCCCCGCGACCGACAACTGCAGAGCGCGGGACCGATGTGCCGCAGCTTCGGCTGGCGTCGATGGTGGCGTGTGCAAACATTCCAAGTCGCAGCGATGGATCGTTGTCGAGAGAAAGACGCACCTTGCCCATCTGACCGCGCGGATCGATCTGTGTGGAGACGGTCCTTACGCGGCCATTGATCTCCGGACCGCCGTCGATAGCGACCCGGGCGGTGGCGCCTGGTCTCAGCTTGGGAAGGTGCAGACTTGGCACTTCAACCTCGAGGTCGATCTTGCCGTCAACCACAATGCGGAACAGCGGTTCGGCCTGAATTGAGGCCATCGCGCCGGTCATCGGCATCTTGCCGATTACCAAGCCGCCTGCGGGTGCCTTCACGACGGTTGTGGCCGCGGGCGCGCCGCCTTGAGCCTGGCGCGCCAGCCGCGCAAGCGTTTGTCCCGACGTGACCATATCGCCCTCGTTCACCAGGACTTCTGTGATCTTGAAGCCTTCGGAATCGACATTGGCGAGCGCGACCTGTTGAGGCGCGAGAAAACCTGCGACACGAACCCGATCGGAAAAGCATGCGTGGGTCGCTTTTGCGACAATGACGATGACGCCGGGTTGTTCACCGCTGGCGGCGATGGCGGGCGCGAAGACCGCCGGTGCCGCGGTCAGCACCATCGCCAGGGCGGATGCAATAGCGGCCCTACTCATCCGCGCAATCCCCAATCCCGATCATCTGCAAACTATATCTTATATCGATCTTATATTGAGCGCGCGCCATCGGAGGATGGCGCGCGCCATTTCAAATTCCAAACCAATCAGTTCTTGGCTTCGACGCTCTTCACCATGTTAACAACCTGCACCCGGCGATTTTCCGCAGCGAAGGGGGCTTCCTTGTTCTTGAGTTGCGTCTCGCCGTAGCCGACTGTGACGAGGTTGGCGGCCGGAATGGCTTGCTTCTCGACGAGGTAGCGTTTGATGGCGTCCGCCCGCCGCTCGGAGAGGCCCTGGTTGTAGTCCTCGCCGCCCTTGGCGTCGGTGTGGCCCGCAATGATGAATGTGCTGTTCTTGAGTTCGGGGCTGGCCAGCGCCTGACCAAGCGCCGTGACGCCCGGCTGGGACGTCGCGCTGATTGTGGCCGAGTTGTAGTCGAAGCGAATTTCGAGGTCGATGCTGGGCCGATCCTTCGCGATGGTTGCAATGGTTTCTTTTTCGCTCAGGGATAAAGAGCGAGTCTTGCGGTTACGCAGCGTGTCGATGAATTTCTGTTCTTCCGCTGCCTTGGCCGTGTCGGGCGGCGCAACAGTCAGGCTGCGCGTGACCGGCTTCGGGGTCAGCGCTTCCCTGATTTTCTGCGCCGATGGCTGGTCCTGTGCGATGGCGATGCCCGCGGCGGATAACATCAGGCCGCCAACCGCGGCGGAAAGAAACGCTACTCGAAAATTCCTCACAAGCGATGACATGGTTTTGCTCCAATAGCTTGGTGCTTTCATCGTCATTCATACAGGCCGCGAAGGCCGAAAAAATTAATCGCCATCACACTTTTGCAGCGCAGAAAAATTCAGCGAACGCCGTAACTAACGAATTCCTCTGCAATTTTAGGGTTAATGATTTTTGCGGCTGCGATATCGTCGTCCCCGCCGGCCTTGTTGCCTGACCGCAGCCTCGCCACGCCGCGGCCATAGAGCGAAGACGCCTGCCTGGGGTCGATCCGGAGCACGGCGTCGTAGTCTGTGATGGCCTGGGTCGCGAGGCCGAGCTTGAGGTTGACCAAGCCCCGGCTGTCCAGCGCGTCGGTGAAACGCGGACGGATCGTAAGCGCTTCATTGCAATCCTTCAAAGCTGCCTGGAGATTGCCGAGGACGGCGTTCGCCCAGCACCGATTGTTGTAGGCCTCGGCGTCCCGGGGCGTCAGTTTCAGCGTTTCATCGAAATCCTTGATCGCGGTCGCGTAGTCGCCGCCCTTCGCGTATTCCTGGCCACGGCGATAGTAAGCAGCAGCATCTTTCGGATTCTGTGCGATGCGCCGGTCAAGGTCACGGATCGCCGCTTCGTCGACATTGATCTTGATCGTCGGCGCGGGCGGCGGCGGAGATGGCGGAGCCGGCGGATCGACCCGCGCAGCCTGTTGCTGCGGAGGAGCCGGCACGGGCGGAAGCGGCGGTGCCGGCGGAGGTGTTACGGCCGTAGCGGACGGTGGCGGAGACACGGCAGCGGGCGACGTCGGGACTGTCGATGGGGGTGCTGGCGGGGTTACAGCCGCAACCGCGGAGCCTGACGCGCGGGAGAACGCGTAATCCTCCGTCATCGAGGATGAGAGCCAAGGCACTTGTTCGCCATGGGTAGCCCTGGACACTGCGATGCGGGTCCGGTTGAAAACTTCCTCGCCACTCAGGCCGGGCGTGCGCAACTGCTTGATCAATTCCCCGGCAAACATGCCGTGGTCGCTCGCGCTATCGTTAATGACCGCGCTCGGCGCGGCCGATAGCATCACCATTGTTCCCGTCGGCGCCACCGCGGGCGCGAGACCGGCAGATACGGTGCGGAACCGGCGCTCGAACGGGTTGCGCCGCGAGGCGTCGAGAATCGCGATCTTCACCGAGGCGCCGCGCGAATTCATTTCTGCCAGCGTGGTATCGAGCCCGAACCCGTCGCGCCGCACATCGGTCTCGGCCCAGATCTGGGCGTCGACCGGGAGCATGTAGCTTTGCCGGGCTGACTGGATGCCGTAGCCGCTGAAATACACAAGCCCTACCGATCCAGGCTGAAGCTTGCCGTAGAATTTGGCCAGGGTCCGCTGCATCGCCTCGCGGTTCAGGTTCTCGCCGACTTCGACATCGAAACCGTTGCGCCGCAATTCTTCGGCCACGGCGCGGATGTCATTGACGGGCTCCTTGAGGGGAGTCTCGCTGTCCGGATATTTGGCGTTGCCGATCAGCAGCGCGAACTGTGCGCGAGGGGCGGAGGCCTGCTGAGCAGATGCTTCGCGATGGTTAAGGGCCGCGAGAGTTACGGCAGCGATGAAAAGTGCGATTAAGCGCATGGTCCTGCGACGCGACTTTCTGATCGGGACGGATGGCCAGTGTCCCAACACTGGGCCACTTTTTCAGCAACCGGACTTTACCTTACCGGTCATGTACATTCAAATATAGGACCCTGTCGAACGTGTCGTCAGAAACGGAATCTCTTGTCACGATTAATAGTCGGGAGGATCGACGGCGGGCTGTGACCGTGGTCACAGCCCGTACTATTCATTCCGATAGTGTAACATCAATACTGTCGATGCTAAATCTGGGCCGTGTCGGCAGGGCCTGTCATAAAGGCAAAGGATATTAGCCGTGGCTAACCAATCGAAACTGACGCCGGGTGTCGCATCAAGATTTCTCGTGTCGCCGCGCGCGGCCGTTCTCGCACTTGCATTCGCGGCGGCGTCCACTGCGGCGCTTGCGGCCGGGACGCCCGAACAGCGCCAGGCCTGCACCGGCGACGTCTTTCGCCTTTGCAGTTCCGACATTCCGAATGTCGACCGCATCGTTGCCTGCCTGAAGCGCCAGCGCGCCAGCCTCAGCCCCGGCTGCCAGGCCGTCTTCGGCACGCAGACGGTGTCGGCGACCCGCTCGATGGCGGCGTCTAATAATGGCGATTATTGTTCATTCTCAGCTGAGCACACCAGCCCCGAACACATGCAATGGCGCAAGTGGTGTGGCGTCCGGTAGTCATCCAAGCCGGTTCCGGCAATCATCGGTTCCAGCAAATCAATGGCCGCCGAGGAAGCTCGGCGGTCATTTTTTATAACAGGTGTCAGGACGGCCCCCTCGCCTTCTGCGAGCGAGCGGTCAGGCAAGGCGGGTTCAATAACGGCCTGAAAGGTTCGTCCGCCAGCATGTCCTGCTGCGCCGGCGTCAGTTGCAGATCACGACCTGCTGGTTCTCGATTCCGCCGGATGACCGGACCGAGCACCCCTTCTTGACCTCCTGGCAGGTGAAACGGTCACAAACATATCGTTGTGAACTGCCGCCGGAGGACTTTGCCGAATTGGAGTTGCTCTGCCTCGGCTCCGCCGAGCGGCGTTTCTCCGGCCCGGAACGAGAGGTTTCCCGGGTGTTCGACTTCACCGGTTCGCACACGCCCCTGGCATTCAGGGCAGAGCCACGCTCGCAGGTGATTTTCACGCACTTGTTGTCTTCTGCCTTGAAACCCCTGTCACATTCCAGCGGACAGACCCGGGCCTGCATATCGCGAACTGCATCGACGCCTTCGAGGCTTGCCGTTCTAGCGTCGATCTTGGTGTTTGCATTCTTGTTGAAGGCATCGACGGCCCGCCGGGACGCCGGGTTCCAGTCGCCATCGATAGTCCCGTTATAGCAACCGACCCGCGCGAGCTCGATTTGCATCAGGCGCGCGATCTCGCCTGGGGCTGGCCCGACTGGAACCGGTTCGGGCCGCGGCGCTGGCACCGCCGAGGCGACGGCTTGCGGCGGGGGCGAAGGCGGCGCAGCGGTCGATTCCGGCACACGCTGGCGGGATTCGGCAGCCGCGAGCTTGGCGCGCTGAGCGCGGGCAAGGTCGGCATAGAGACCGGTGGAATAAAGCTTGAGAAATGCGTCCCACGCTTCCTTCGTGCCAACCCGCTCGAAATATTCGTAATCCCGGCGGGCTGCCTGGTTGGGATCCGCCGCTGCTTGCGGCGCGGCGGGCGCTGCGACGACCGCGTGGGAAGCGGGAGGTTCCGGGGTGGTGACAAGGGCAACCGTGGCGCCGCCGAGCGAGCCATACACATAAGGCTCCTGGCGCTGGTTGGTGATCTTCATGACCTCGTCGCGTACCCGGCCGAACGCGAGACGGATGTCGAGGCCGGGCTGCGTAAGATGTTTTAGCAGCGCCGTAGTAAACGGACTGTGGTTGCCCAAGCCATCGTCAGCGGTGGAGCCGGCTTTGGCCGCATAGGCGATGAGGGTGCCGCTGCTCGTTGGCTCGACCCGGCCGAGGCCGCCCGACATGCTGCGCAGCGATGCGGTACGCTGCCGCTTCATGGTGCTGACGAACGGATTGTCGCGGCAGGCGTCGAGAATGACGAGTCGCAGCTGCTTGGCGGAATCGACCGCTTCCACGATGCGATCGAGGGTGATGGCTTCGTCAGGGGCGTCGAAATCGCTCGCGAGTTTCGCGTCGACCGGGATCATGTAATTGATGCCGCCGATTTCGATGCCATGACCGGCGTAAAACACGACAGCGACATCGGAATCGCGCGCGATTTCATCGAAGCGGCGGATCGCGCGTTTGAAATCAAGGTTGCCGGCGTTCTGCTGGACATCGACCACGTCGAATCCGGCGTCGCGCAGCATTTGGCCGATTGCAGCGGCGTCGCGTGATGGATTCGGCAGCTGCGGCACGTTTTGATAGGTTGAATTCCCGATAACCAAGGCCACGCGTTTATCCGCATGCGCTGGCGCACCGAGAAACAGGACGGCAACGGCGGCAAGAATGAAAGCCCGCAGTCCGGCGGCGCGCATGGCCTGGCTCCAGCTCCAAGTTATTAATTTAGCACGGCAAAAGGTCCGAGCAAACGGGCCGAATGCTCTTCTTATTATGTTGCGCCGCGCGACCAGGTGATGTGACGCCGGTCACGGCCCGACCGAACCCCTGCAGCGTGTTCCTTGCGCCTGTCTGCCCGTCCACTCGCCTGCGGTTTGGGCGGCTTGGCCCTCGGGCCTTCGAAATGGGCGCGTGAGATTCTCGTGATACTTTTTTGACCACACGAGCATTGTTCATACGTGGAACGGGGAATGCGCTCGGCATGACACACGCATAGCGCTTATGCGCGACCTCTCTCCGGCACAGATTTCAGAAAATATAAAGAGTTCAATTCTACCAAAATTACATCGCAGTTGAGTTTCCCCGCGCTTTGTCGGAACGCGACAGGGACGTCGACCAGCCGACCAATGGGCATTGGCCTGCGCGAGACGCTTGTTGAACGAGGGACGCGTCCAAGGAAGGGCAGGAAGCCCGAACAAGTACCCCAATCGGCCCATAGGCAAGGATCAAGAAATGATTTCGCTTCGCAAGCTCAATTCCGACCTCCGGATCGGAACGCGGATCAATACAGGCTTTGGTGCAGTGCTGGTCCTGCTCGTGCTCGTGGCCGCGCTGGGATATTTCGGACTGAAGACACTAGGTACCAGCTATTCCGACTATGCCCGTATCTCGGGCGGGGTCGTTCAGGTAGCGGATAGCGACCGTAATGTCGTCGGTCTGCGCCGCAACCTCGCCGCTTATGTGCAGAACGGCGACATTCACGCGATCGAACGCATGAATGCGCTCGCCGAGCCGATCCGCGGCGCACTCGACAGGATCGCCAACGCCGGTACTGCCCAGGAACGGCGGGAAATGGCGCAGCGCCTCAAGGATGAACTCGAAAAATTCATGGCCAACGTTGCCACAATCGCAAAGACCCGGCCCGAACGTGACCGGCTGATCTATCAGGTCATGGGTCCGATCGGCGAGAAGCTATCGCAGAAGCTTTCCGACACCATGTTCGGTACGGCGTCCGACAACCAGATGGATATTTCGGCCTACGCGGGACTCGCACAGGAACAGCTTCTGCTGGTACGCATGAATGTCTATCGCTACCTGCTCTCGCAGGAAGATCAGGTTGTGGCCTCGGCGGAGGATCAGTTTGCCGCCATGAAAGCGGCGCTGCAGAAGCTGGGCAAGGCTGCCGAAAACACCGACTACGAAGCTTTGTCCCGGATGGTTGCGACAGAGGGTGAAGAATATATCGGTGCTTTCCGGAACGCAGTCCGGGCCATGAAAGAGATCAACAAGCTGAGTGCTGCAAACGCCCAGCTCGGCGACCAGATGTCGAACGGCATGAACGATCTGAAAGCCTCTCAGATCAAGACCCTCGAGACAATGAAGGCCGCCGCGGACGAGACGATCAGTTCCACTATCAAGAACAGCCTGACTGTTGCAGGCCTCGCGCTGGTGTTCGGCGTGGGACTTGCCTTTGTCATCGGGCGCGGCATCGCGAGGCCGATGAAGGGCCTGACGGCTGGCATGAATGAACTTGCCGGCGGCAATTTCGATGTGGTGCTGCCAGGTGTCGGCCGCAAGGACGAGATCGGCGAAATCGCCGGGGCGGTCGAGACTTTCAAGGTCAAGTCGGCAGAGAAGGCCGAGGCGGAAGCGAAAGCGAACGCCGACCGCAATCTGCGCGAGGCCGCCGAGAAGGCCGAGCGTGACCGCATTGCGGCGGAAGAGAAGATCGCGCAGGACAAGCGCGCAGCGGATGAACGCGCGGCAGCCGAAGCCAAGGTCATGGCCGACCTCGATGCCGCTGTCGGCGGTATCGTCAACGCGGCGATGGCGGGCGATTTCTCGCAGCGCGTATCGCTCGAGGGCAAGGACGGCGTGATCCGCAACCTCGCAGCATCCATGAACAAAATGTGCGAAAATATCGGCAAGGTGATGGACGACCTCGTCGGCATGCTCGGGACGCTCTCCGAAGGCGATCTCACCCGCCGCATCGAGGCGCAGTATCAAGGCGCATTCGGCACCTTGAAGGATAGCGCCAACTCAACCGCCGAGCAGCTTGCGGCGACAGTAGCCAAGATCAAGTCGGCGGCGGAAGAAGTCACCAACGCCGCCGCCGAGATATCGACCAGCACGACAGATTTGTCGCAACGCACGGAAGAACAGGCTGCCAGCCTCGAAGAGACGTCCGCATC
>Ga0164243_10000571_pt1 | contig 66507 bp, 70 predicted proteins | sample OricompcompostOP_FD_108781 | JGI IMG/M metagenome (GOLD analysis project Ga0164243, IMG submission 108781) | Organic Plus compost microbial communities from Emeryville, California, USA - Original compost - Organic plus compost (OP) | ecosystem: Engineered > Solid waste > Mixed feedstock >... | reverse complement strand
GCTGGCGCGGCTGGCGGCGCATCGCCCGGCCGCCGGTCTGCCGATCGGGACGCGCCGGAAGGGCGTGGGGGTGAAGGCAAGCGCGTGAGCCGGCCATCGTCCCAGCGCAGCCATACTTTCCGCGCTCGCGAGGACGCACCCGCCGAGCGCTCGTTCCGCAGCCGGCCACCGCGCGATGCGGACAGCCGCAAACCGGACAGCCGCCGATCAGACGGAGGCAAGCCAGGCCGCTTCAAATCGGATGATCGCAAGTCGCAAGATCGCAAGCAGCAAGGCAAACCCTATGGCCGCAAGCCGGATGACCGCAGGCCGGCACGCGCCGGTGGCGGCCGCCCGGATCGCGATCGCCCAGATCGCAACAGACATCGCGACAAGCCCGATGTCCGATCGCAGGAGCGGCCAATCGAAACGCCGCGCGCGATCGTCGAACCCATCCCGCCGGAGCAGCTCAGCGCCGCTGTGCAAACCGTTGTGGTGACGCCCGACGAAACCGACATGCGCGTCGATCGCTTTCTTGAAGCGCGCTTCCCCGGTCTGTCCTTCAGTCACATCCAGCGCGTCATCCGCAAAGGCCAGTTGCGCGTCGATGGCAAGCGCGTCGAGCCGAAGGATCGGCTGGAGGCCGGCCAGTCCGTGCGCATTCCGCCGCTGCGGCTCGATCCTGAAAAGCCGCGCCCTGAAGGCGGCAAGGACGATGAGACGCGCGAGTTTCTGAAATCGATCACGCTCTATGACGACGACGACGTGATGGTGCTGAACAAGCCCGCCGGCCTCGCGGTGCAGGGCGGCTCGGGCACCACGCGCCATATCGACGGTATGCTCGGGGTCATCCGCACCAAGGACGGACAGCGTCCGCGCCTCGTGCATCGTCTCGACAAGGACACCGCCGGCTGCCTGCTGATCGCGAAATCGCGCTTTGCGGCGGCGGCGTTGGCCAAGACCTTCCGCTCGCGGTCGGCCCGCAAGATCTATTGGGCTTTGGTGCCGGGTGTGCCGAAGCCGAAGCAGGGCCGCATCTCGACCTTCCTCGCCAAGGAGGAGCGCGAAGACGATTCCGTCATGCGCGTCGCCGAACATGGTGAGGAGGGCGCGAGCCACGCCATCACCTATTACGCGGTGGTGGAAACGGCTGCCGCGCGGCTGGCTTGGCTGTCGCTGAAGCCGGTCACCGGGCGCACCCATCAGCTGCGCGTGCAGCTCGCCCATATCGGCCATCCAATTGTCGGCGATCCGAAATATTTCAACATCGAAAACTGGCAGCTGCCGGGCGGTATCCAGAACCGCCTGCATCTGTTGGCGCGGCGGATTGCGGTGCCGCATCCGCGCGGCGGGACCATCGACGCCACGGCGCCGCTGCCCTCGCATATGCAGCAAAGCTGGAACCTGCTGGGGCTGGATGGCAGCCGCTACGATCCGATCGAGGACGCGCCGGAAGGTTGAAGTGCATCAGGGCCTGAAAAGCGGCGCAGTTCGTAACTATCTAAGGTTGGCGAGGGTGGAGCCCCAAAGAGGGCATTGTCGATGATGGCGCGGAGCAAAGCGATGAAAGCCAGTTTGCTCGGAAGAAGTGTGCTGGGAAGTGTGCTCGCGGCAGCCTGTCTGTGCCTTGCCATGCCTGCCGCTCATGCGCAGACGCGTGGCGATAATCCCACCATCATGACGCCGGAGCGCGGCGAGCGCGTGCGCAGGCCGGTGCAACCGGCGCAGCCAGTGAAGCCAACCGTGACCGAACCGCAGCCGCAAGCCGCCCAGAAGTCGACAACCACCAAGCGCCGGCCGCGTGGATCGTCGACGCTGTCGACCATCCCGACTTATCAATCGCCGTTGACGCCGCTTGGCACCGCACCCCGCATCGGCTCTGCGCCGTCGCCCGCATTTCCCGCATCGCCGGCCGCACCCGTTCCGGGCGTTCGCGGTCATGGAGGCATTGCCGTCACGCCGCCGCGTCCGGCCGGTCAGCAATTCCCGGCCCGGACCACCAACTGTATCCATGGCGCTGGCGCTGCTGGCGTCTCACCCGGACAGAGCGGCACTTACATCCGCAATTGCGTCAACCGCTGACGACACCGCAGAGTCAAAATTTCAGAACAATGAAACTCGTTATCTTTGATTGCGACGGCACGCTGGTCGATAGCCAGAACATGATCTGCGCGGCTATGCAGCGCGCCTATGACGCCCATGACATCGTCTGTCCACCGCGCGAGGCGGTGCTGTCGATCGTCGGTTTGTCGCTGCGCGAAGCTTTCACGGTGCTTGGCCGGGAGCATCGGGACTTTCCCTTCGATGGCATGATCGAGCAATACAAGCAGGCCTTCTTCGATCTGCGCCATTCGCTCGAACATCACGAGCCGCTGTATGATGGCGCACGCGATACCATTGTGTCTCTTGCAACACGTCCCGATTGCCTGCTGGGCGTCGCCACCGGCAAGACCCAGCGCGGCCTGCGCGCCATTCTCACCCACCATAATCTGTTATCGCATTTCGCAACGCTGATGACGGCCGACGATGCGCCATCCAAGCCGCATCCCGGCATGATCCATAACGCCATGACGGAGGTGGGTGCGCAGCCGCAGGATACGGTGATGATCGGCGACACCTCCTATGACATCGAGATGGCCAAGGCAGCGGGTGTGACCGCCATCGGCGTCACCTGGGGCTATCATCCCGAAACGGTGCTGCGCGCCAGCGGCGCCGATCATGTGGTGCACGACTATCGGGAACTGGCGGCCTCGCTCGATGGTTTACTGCTCGCGCCGCAGGCGGCCTGACACCGGCACGCGAGATGAAGTGATGCGCGACATTTTCGACGATATTTATAAAAGCGAGCCGCTCGATCCGGTGGAAGCGGCGCGCCGCCATGTGCAGCCGACGCTGCGCAAGCGCTTCTACCAGACGGCAGCTGTCGCGCAGAACGGCGATCAGTATGAGGTGACGCTCGACGGCAAGCCGGTGCGCACGCCTGCGCGCCGTGCCTTGGCGACGCCGTCGCCGGAGCTGTCGCAAGCGATCGCCGATGAATGGCAGGCGCAGACCGACGTGATCGATCCTGCGAAGATGCCGCTGACGCGACTGGCCAATTCCATCATTGATGGCGTCTCCGAAAACGCGCCGCTCGTGCGCGAGGAGATCGTCAAATATCTCGGCTCGGATTTGTTGTTCTATCGCGCCGATGCCCCGCAGCGTCTTGTCGAGCGCCAGGCCGCGGCCTGGGATCCGATCCTGAACTGGGCGGCGAGGGATCTTGGCGCACGCTTCATCATGGTGGAGGGCGTTGTGTTCGCGCGGCAGCCGGAGGCAGCGGTCGAGGCTGCGAGCAAGGCAATCCCGGCCGATATCTGGCGGCTTGGCGCCGTTCATTCCGCCATGACGCTGACCGGCTCGGCGCTGTTGGCGCTGGCGGTTTCGGCCGGCGTCATCTCGGCGGATGATGCCTTCAAAGCCTCGCAGGTCGATGAAGACTGGCAGATGGAGCAATGGGGCCGCGACTCGCTGACCGAGCAGCGGCAGGAGCGCCGCCGCACCGATATGCGGGCAGCGGAAAAGGTGCTGCAGGCGCTGCGGTAATCGTCGCTCTAGTGGAGCGTGTGCCACGATTTCATCAAATCTCTGAGCTTCTGCAAGGCATGCATATGATCGATCGCCGCACCTTTGTTGCCGGCCTCACTGGCGCAACATTCTGCCTGCAGAAGACGCACGCGCAGACCACCAGCGAACCGCATCACGTCGATCTTCGCGCCGATATGAACACGCGGTTTTCCGAGGTCGGCACGCAGGGTGTCTTCGCCGCCTTGCGCGTGCGCGATCAACGGCTGGTGACGACGGATGAGGCGCGGATGCGCCAGCCATTCATTCCGGCGTCCACCTTCAAAGTGCCGCATGCGCTGATCGCGCTCGAAACCGGTGTGGTTGCCGACGCCGATACCGAGATCATCCATTGGGATGGCAAGGTCCGATCGATCGCTGCCTGGAATAAGGATCACACCTTGCGCAGCGCCATGGCGGTGTCGGCGGTGCCGGTCTATCAGCAGATCGCGCGCCGCATCGGCGCTGAGCGTATGCAGAAATATCTTGCGGCGTTTCGATACGGCAATCAGCAGATCGGGGCGCATATCGATCGCTTCTGGCTCGATGGTCCGCTGCAAATCTCCGTGCTGGAGCAGATTGCCTTCTTTGACAGGCTGCGGCGCGGTGATCTGCCGGTCTCCCGGCGCAACCTTGACATCGTCCGTGACATCATTCCGGCCGAGCCGATTTCCGGCGGCACGATCCGCTCCAAGTCCGGCGCGATCGGCATCGATGGCACCGAAGGCGAGAAAGCGACGCTGGGCTGGCTGGCGGGATATACGGAGCGCGGCGACGATCCGTGGGTGTTCGCGATGAATCTCGATATTAAAAGCAGCGCTGATCTCGGCCGCCGGATGGCGATCAGTAAAGCAATCCTGGCAGAGCTGGGCGCGATCTGACGCTCTTTTTTTCACGCTTCAATCATCCGGACGCCGCAAAGCGGCAGTCCGGATGGCGTTTGCGCTGGAAGACTTACTGGCCGGTTGCCGTTGCGGCGCGGCCGCTTTCATACAGGAACCAGATCCGCTTTTCGCCTTCGTCGATGAAATTCTCGAGAAGGCTGGCGGTCGCCACGTCTCCGTGCTCGTCGCACAGGCCATGCACCTCGCGCATCGCCGCGACCACGCGCTGATTGTCTTCGCGCAACTCTGCCAGCATGTCCTGGGCGTCGACATAGGGCGCATCGTTATCGGCAAGGCGCTGCTGGCGCGAGATATCGCCGATGGAGCGCAACGTGGTGCCGCCGATCTTGCGCACGCGCTCTGCGATCACGTCGGTCATCGCGAAAATCTGGTCGCCCTGTTCGTCGAACATCAGATGGTAGTCGCGGAAGTTCGGGCCGCTGACATGCCAATGGAAATTCTTGGTCTTGAGATAGAGGGCGAAGGTGTCGGCCAGCAGCGCATTAAGGGCGCCGGAAATGTCCTTGGTGGCGTTGGCCCCAAGATCGGTGGGGGTAGCAAGGCGGGCTCTGGTCTTTTCAGCGCTCATGGCGATACGTCCGGGTGAAATGGATAGGGAGATGAGACTAGCCCATCACGATGACAGACAGCCGACCTGTTCAGATGGCGCGTGGCGCTGCGGTTAATGGGCCGTTAGCGCCTAACGCTCCGTCGAACATGTCCTGCATGCCGGTGACGATGGCAGGCTTCTCTCAAGATAGTGTTGCCAGCCTTCGACGCCAGCGGCCGGACGCAGCGGGCGCGCAGCGTCACGCATCTTTGATGCGGCGCGGGATCGGCGAAGCGTTTGGGAGAGGGTAGGGCGTCTCGCCCGGATTGGCTGCGAGGGCTGCGACGATCAGCAAGCCCGAGCCGAAGACAAGAAAGAATTTGTCGCCGGGGTCCGGTGGGGCGTTAAACGGACCCCGGCGACAACGGCCTGGGCTACTGACAGGCCGCTTTGCTCACTGCCAGCGCGGAGTCGCGGCGCGGCAGCGGTATGAGAAGATTCATCAGACGCTCTTTCATCGCCGCGAAGCAGAAGGCGGACGGCTGCGCCGGCAGGGTGACAACGTCGCCGGCGTTGTAGAGCGGTTCGCCAGCTTCATTGGTGACCAGCTCGATCTCTTTGCGGCCGGTCAGGGCGCCATAGGCGAGGATCGCCGCGGTGCAGGCCCGGACGCTGGCAGCGTCATTGGTATCGAGGTAATGCAGGATGGCGCCATCCCGTTCGAGGTCGGCCATCTCGGCAAACTGCCGGCCGGCGGCGTGCACGACATAGCCATCGGAGAGGAATCGGCGCACGGTCTGTTTACCAGCCGGCACATCGGCGCCCGTCACGACGGCCACTTTGGACAGCATCGGAACGTTGGAGGATGGGAGAGTTCTGATATTCATAAGGTACTCCTCCTGGCCCCCCGGCCGGTACTTCCGTGTTACAGGTTGACAAAATAGCGAAAATCGTCACATTGTCAAGCATGTCGAACGCATCTTTTCAGACATCACAGGATCGTGAAGACGAACGGCGCGAGGCCATTTTGGCCGGCGCCGACGCCTGCTTCCTGCAATACGGCTTCGCCAAGACCTCGCTGGACGACATCGCCCAGCGGGCCGGTATTTCGCGGCCGCTGATCTATCGAAAGTTCAAGAACAAGGAAGACATCCTCGCCGCGCTCTACGACATGAAGCTCAATCGCCTCTATCCCGAGGTCGACGCGATCCTGGCCCAGCACGGCAACGACAAGCGCGAGACCCTGCTGCGGATGTGGGAGGTGCTGCTGCTCAACCCCTGGACCGAGCTGATGAAGGTGCCGATGATCTCGGAGCTGTTCGAGGCTTGTTCGCGGGTGCTGCCGGAGCTGGCCCGCAAGCACGAGCGGAAGATGATCGAATATGCCAAGGCGGTGTTTGGCTGCGAGGAGCTGGCCGAAGTATTCGTGCTGGCCCTTGGCGGATTGAAAAAGGACCTGCCGAGCGAGCCGGTGCTGCGCCGCCGGGTCACCCTCCTGATCGACCGCTTTATCTAACGCCGTTTCTCCCTCTGTCATTGCGTAGGAGAGAGTTGCGCGCGCCCGTGACGCCAAATCCTGCCTCGTGCTATGGCGGATGCAGCAAACGAAAAGCGGGAGAGGGGGTCGCCGGCATGAAGGACATCATCGAGAAGCTCGACTTTCGTCGTAAGGACGCCAAGCAGGGCGGCGGCGAGGCCCGCATTGCCGCCCAGCACAAGCGCGGCAAGCTGACCGCGCGCGAGCGCATCGAGCTTCTGCTCGACAAGGGCTCGTTCGAGGAATTCGACATGTTCGTCGAACACCGCTCCAACGAATTCGGCATGGAGAAGCAGAAGATTCCGGGCGATGGCGTCGTCACCGGCTGGGGCACCGTCAATGGCCGCACCGTCTTTCTGTTCTCCAAGGATTTTACGGTGTTCGGCGGCTCGCTGTCGGAAACGCACGCGCAGAAGATCATTAAGGTCCAGGACATGGCGCTGAAGGCGCGGGCGCCGATCATCGGCCTGTTCGATGCCGGCGGCGCGCGCATTCAGGAGGGCGTGGCGGCGCTCGGCGGCTATGGCGAGGTGTTCAAGCGCAACGTCATCGCGTCCGGCGTGATCCCGCAGATCTCCGTCATCATGGGGCCATGCGCGGGCGGCGATGTCTATTCGCCGGCGATGACCGATTTCATCTTCATGGTGCGCGACACCAGTTACATGTTCGTCACCGGTCCCGATGTTGTGAAGACCGTCACCAACGAAGTGGTGACGGCGGAAGAACTGGGCGGCGCCTCCGTGCATACGACCAAAAGCTCGGTCGCCGATGGCGCGTTCGAAAACGATGTCGAAGCCTTGCTGCAGATGCGCCGGCTGATCGACTTTCTCCCGACCAGCTTTGATGCCGGCGTGCCGGAATGGCCGAGCTTCGATGACACCGACCGCATCGACACCTCGCTCGATACGCTGATCCCCGACAATCCGAACAAGCCCTATGATATCAAGGAGCTGATCGGCAAGGTCGCGGACGAGGGCGACTTTTTCGAACTTTCGCCGAGCTTCGCCAAAAACATCGTCACCGGCTTTGGCCGCATTGCCGGCCGCACCGTCGGCTTTGTCGCCAATCAGCCGATGGTGCTGGCCGGCGTGCTCGACTCAGACGCGTCGCGCAAAGCCGCGCGCTTCGTGCGCTTCTGCGATGCTTTCAACATTCCGATCGTCACCTTCGTCGATGTGCCGGGCTTTCTGCCGGGGACGGCGCAGGAATATGGCGGCCTGATCAAGCATGGCGCCAAGCTGCTGTTTGCCTATTCGCAGGCGACGGTGCCGCTCGTCACCGTCATCACCCGCAAGGCTTTCGGCGGCGCTTATGACGTGATGGCGTCAAAGCATGTCGGCGGCGATCTCAATTATGCCTGGCCTACCGCGCAGATCGCGGTGATGGGGGCAAAGGGCGCGGTGGAAATCATCTTCCGCGGCGGCGATGCCGACACGATCGCGCAGCAGACCAAGCAATATGAGGAGCGATTCCTGTCGCCCTTCGTCGCCGCCGAGCGCGGCTATATCGACGATGTGATCATGCCGCATTCAACCCGCAAACGCATCGCCCGCGCTCTGGCGATGCTGCGGGAGAAGAAGACAGAGATGCCGGCGAAGAAGCACGACAATCTGCCGTTGTGAGTATGAGCAAAGAAAAAATCTGGACTTGGTTCGTAAACCTGTCGGCGCTCTTTGGGTTGGCGGGACCAATCTTTCTTGTAGCTTGGTACTTCTACGCGCTGGACAGTCGAGTAACGATCTTAGAAAGCCAAATGAAAGCATTTGTGATTTCACCAGCCGGTGTTCGATTTTCAGATGATAGATTGCCCGCCGTCAATATGCCGAATCCACTAGCTGCTACATGTGCTGAGTTAATGCAGCGAGCTGCAAAAGCAGTCGAAGCTGGAAGTCCGATGACTGTAGCAGAGCCCATCCAAAAGATGGCGGATAGTTTCGGTTGTAGAAATCTGTTGGCCAAACAGTAAGCTCAGTGCGGGAAGTGCTGCGGTCTGCCGACGTTTTTCAAATCCGCGCGCTGGCGATGCTGCGTCAAAGATGCCAGAAAATAAGCGAGATAATTGCAGTCATACAACTTTTTCGGAGCTAAGGATGAGTAACCCGTGGGCATTCGGTTGGACCCAGCTCCTTACCATTATTGGGTTTGCAATCACCGGCTCGATCGCGATCTTTGGATTTCGTAGTTTTAATCGTTGGCGACGTGAAAAGCTTGAGGAAAAAAGGATCGAGGTTGCGTTAGAGGCGATGGCGATGGCGTTTGAATCAAAATACGTCTTCTTGGCGATAAGAAGTCCCATGTCTCACCCTTATGAGTGGAAAGACATGCCGAAGCTGGAGGGAGAGACTGAAAGGGAGCGAGAAAAGCGAGGTCCGTACTACGCCATTCTCGCCCGGGTTGATCGCAATAAGGATTTCTTTGAGCGGCTATACAAATTGCAGCCGCGGTTTTTGGCTATGTTTGGTGCTGAAAAGGAAGAGGTCTTTATGAAAGCGCATACCGCACGCAGATTTATTGAAGTGTCGGCAGGTATGCTTATGCGAGATGGGAATGGGCAGCAGAATTTGAATGAGAACGCGCAGCGGCAAAGAAATCAGTGGGAGGCAGATATTTGGGACGGCATGGATCAGGCCTACGAGAATGCCGATCGGGTTTCAAAGCGGTTAAAAGAATTTCAGGATGACATTTTGAACTTTTGCCGCCCGATTACAGCGCATAAAACCAAAGAAAAATGGTCGAAGCTATTAGGCTCCTGTTTTTTTTGGCGGCAATGATAATCCGAGATATCGCCTTCTTCATCATTTGGCGGCTGCACCGCCTTCGAGGTAGTAAGAGTAGTCTGGATGCGAAGAAGCGAAATCTGAAGTACTTGATCCCGCAATCCGCTGCGCTCCATTCGGGCTACAGCACTTTTTGATCGGCTGCCTCCCAAGTCCGTTCTTTCCCGCGTCTGTTGATCTCTCTGATTGGCTTGACAATATTCCTATAAGCAAATATTCCTATTCGCGCTCGCCCCAAGCGAGGGCCGTTCTGCAGGACGAAGCCAAAACGGGGGGTGAGCGCAGCGCCTGCGGGCAGGGTTCGTCACCCTGCGCTCGGGCGGTGCTGGGGCTCCGCCCGGGACCACTATGAGTCCCTGCCAGGAGCTGGCTGACGCTTTGCGCTCCCCGTTGGAGCGCGAAGATGCAAAGCGCGGCCCGGCACTGACAAATCGCTGCCGTGGAGCGTCGGAAGGCGGGGCGTCCTCTCCAAAAGGACGTCGACGCCAAAGCGCATGCCGAAGCCGCGCAAGCGGTGGAGGGATGCGTTGCGGCGTGAATGCAATGAGCAGCGCCTTCCGGCGCTCCACGCCCTCGTATCACACGCACCGGATGTTTCCGGTGCGTGCCAAGAGGCATGCCGGTGGTTCCGGCATGAGACGCATGAGCCTCCGCAAAAGAGGCAAGCGCAGGATGTTGAGCGACGTGAACCCTGATAACTCAGTTGCTCGCGGCCATCTTGCCAGTGGCGATTTCTGTCACGGATCCATCTTCGAGGCTGATGCGATAAATCTCGCGCAGCACGTTGCCGGCAAATCCCAGCTCGACGATGGAAACGGTCTTGAATGTAGCGGGAATGCCGTCCGGCAGGATCTGGTTGAATTCCTTCGCGGTCTGATCGAAGGCGGCCTTGATCTCGGGCGTGAATTTCGCCATCGAATAGACGAGGGTGTTGTGCGGATTGTGCGCCGCCAAGGTCTTGCCGTCCTTGATGACGTTCAGCCCGCTGACGCCGACCGTGCGCACCAGCTCCTTGCCGGCCTCGCTCATCACCGCATAAACCGGGCCGGTGACCCGCGGCAGCGGACCATCGCGCAGCGGCGTCAGCGCCGCAGTGGCAGCGGTGTTGAAGGCCATCATCGCGTCAAACCCATCGCCGGATTTGACGATGCCAAGGTCCAGCCACCACGGATGACCGGCACCCTTGGCCGCTTCGGTGGTATAGAAGTTTTTCAGCGTGACATTGAGAACGCCCGGCAGCTTCGGCAGCGCCTGCAACATTTTCTGCGGGGTTTCGGGATCGGCATTATGGATATGCAGCACGGTGACATGCGGAATGTTGAAGCGTTGCGCTTCGTCTTCGAGTTTGGCGTTCAGCAGCTTTTCCCGCAGCAATCCGCCGACGGTGAGCGCGAGCCGATCGTTGACATCCTTGGGCAGCGTGTAGACAAGGCCGAATGTGCGCTGGTGCTCACGGAAGGTTGGCAAGGCGAGGGCGCTGTTGTCCACCGTCTGGGTCTGGGCCTGCGCGATCGGCGTGGTCATGGCAACGGCGCCGAGCATGACCAGAGCAGCCATGCTGCCTGTCATTGTTTCGGTAGTCTTGAACATGTGAATGGCCCCTTTCTTGAGCAACGGCAATAAAATGTCGGATTCTGAGCCGAGGATGCAGAGCGGCCGGCATTGCCGCCGCACGGTGGTTCTCAGATACGCCGTCAATCTGGCGTGTTCGTATGACATTGGTTTTACGGCAGCGTCGTCATCCACCGCGACGTATGCTAGGCCCAAGGCTTGCGCTCCGCTTGCCGCAGGCTACAAGGGCCGGACGCATCAGGGACAAACGTCGGATGGGCTTCGCTCCATCCAGTCCGATCGCTGACAATGAGGATGACTCATGCTTTCTATGACACGCGCTGCAGTCTTGACCGCGGCGCTCACACTCACCGCCACAGGATCTGCTGTCATGAATGACGCCTCTGCCCAATCCGCGCCTGTCACCACGGCCTCCGGCCTGAAGATGACCGACACCAAGGTCGGCACCGGCGCATCGCCGAAGCAGGGCCAGACCGCGGTCGTGCATTACACCGGCTATCTCAATGACAACGGCGCCAAGGGCAAGAAATTCGATTCCTCGGTCGATCGTGGCCAGCCGTTCGAATTTCCGGTCGGCGCCGGTCGCGTGATCAAGGGCTGGGATGAGGGCGTCGCCTCGATGAAGGTCGGCGGCAAGCGCACGCTGGTGATCCCGCCGCAGCTGGGCTATGGCGCGTCGGGCGCCGGCGGCGTGATCCCGCCGAATGCCACGCTGATCTTCGATGTCGAATTGCTTGGCGTGAAGTAACGCTGTGATGCACGCGCCCGTCATGGGCGTTGACGAAAGAAGGCCGGGCCCGCGCAAGCGGTCCGGCCTTTTGCTATTCGCCGCCTGGTTTAATCGCTATCGTGCCGCGCGACTCTTGGAGCATCATCGCCGTGACGACCTTCTTTGCCTTCCTGCATCATCTGGCCGCCTTCACGCTGGTTTCGGCGCTGGCAATCGAATTGATGCTGATCCATCAGAAGCTGAATGTCGCCAATATCCGCCGGCTGCTGATGGTCGATGCGGTGCTCGGCGCGTCGGCCGGCATTCTGCTGGTGGTCGGGTTGCTGCGCGTCTTCGTGTTCGAGAAAGGCGGCGAGTATTATTTTTCCAGCATGGCTTTCATCATCAAGCTCGGCGTGTTTCTCGGCGTCGCGGCGTTGTCGCTGATGCCGACGCTGGAATTTCTGTCCTGGCGCAAGGCGTTGCGCGCGGGCGCGATGCCGCAGATCGAGGAGCGGCGCCTGCGCATGATCCAGGGTACGCTGCATGGCGAGATGATGGCCATCATCGTTATCCTGTTGTGTGCGGCGATTATGGCGCGCGGCGGCTGGGTCTGATCGCTGAAAAAATGGAGGAGGCAGCATGACCAATGCAGGGATCGATTACGAACAGGCGTCGCCCGAAGTGCGGGCGGTGTTCGACGACATCAAGGCGACGCGCAATGTCGCCGACGTCAACAATTTCTGGAAATATCTCGCCCGCGATCCGGTGCTGCTCAAGCGCACCTGGGAGAGTTTGAAAGAGGTGATGGCGCCGGGCGCGCTCGATCCTTTGACCAAGGAGATGATCTATCTCGCCGTCAGCGTCACCAATGGCTGCGGCTATTGTATTGCCAGCCACACCGCGGCCGCGCGCAAGGCCGGCATGACCGAGGAAATGTTCGGCGAGGTGATGTCGGTCACCGGCATGGCCAATGAGACCAACCGGCTGGTCAATGGCTATCGCGTGCCGATCGATGCGGCTTTCGACAAGCCGTAGGCGGGCGCAGCGGCGAGGCGATTGCTTCTGCGCGCTGCCGGTGTTTAGCTGGTTTCATAATCAATAGGCCTCAAGGGCCGGGGGAGAATTGATGCTGTCGCGCTTTGCTTTAACTGTGTTGGCGTCATGCGCCGTCGTCGCCATGGGTGCGCCGCGCGCGGATGCGCAGGAGCCGGTGACGCTCACCTTCAGCCATTTCCTCGGACCGACCAGCTTCTTTCAGGTCGATGTCGCCGAGCCCTTTGCCAAGGAGCTGGAGGCCAAGACCGGCGGCAAGGTGAAGGTGAAAATCTTCAACGGCGCCGATCCGCAGGGCAAGGTGACCGAGCAGGCGAGCCAGGTGAAGAACGGCTCCGTCGATATTGCGCTCGGCTTGCGCGGCGCCGAGGGCGATCGCTTTCCGGGCTCGTCGGTGATCGAATTGCCCTTCATGGTGCCGGATGCTTTGCGCGGCTCGAACGCGCTGTGGTCGCTTTATGCCGATGGCACGCTTGCCGACGAATACAAGGACTTCAAGGTCCTCGCGCTGTTCGTGCACAATCCGGGCCTCATCCATACCAGCAACAAGAAAGTGCTGGCGCTGTCGGACCTGAAGGGCCTGCGCCTGCGTTCGCCGAACAAGACGGTGTCGGCGGCGCTGGAATATGTCGGCGCGGTGCCGGCTTTGCTGCAGGTGAACGACGTGATGCCGGCGGTCAAGGACGGCAAGATCGACGGTATCGTCACCAACTGGGGCAACCCGCTGCAGGGCTTCAACGATTACATGAAGCATCACACCGACACGCAGTTCTACACCTCGGCCTTCTTCATCGTCATGAACCGCGCCAAATTCGATGCACTGCCGAAGGATGTGCAGGCGGCGATCGACTCCATGTCGGGGCAGGTGTGGTCGGCGAAATTCGGCCCGCTCTGGGATAAGTGGGACAAGCCGGTGCGCGATGGCGCTGCGGCTCCCGGCCATGAGGTGATCGTTCCGGATGCCGCCGTGATGGCGCAGTGGCGCGAGGGCCTCCGTCCAATGACGGACGCTTATCTGGCGGATCTGTCGAAGACCTTTCCCGGCGCCCGCCAGGCTTATGACAAGCTGGGCACGATGTTGAAGCGCTGAACAAGAAAAGGGCCGGGGACTGCAAGTCACCCGGCCCTTAATTGGTCAGTCGCTTGTCGGCGCGCTCGGACGATCACCATTCCTCGGGGCAGGGCAGCAGCATCGCCCACAGGTCGGGGCCGTTCTTGACCACCTTCATCTTCGGCGTAAGGCCGCCCTTGCGCTCGATCCAGTCCAGCACCGGCTCGGGATAATAGGACATCAGGTCGCGTGTGCCGGCGGCATTCGCCACCTTGGTCTGGATCGGGAAATTCTGGATCGTATAGGCCTCGTGGAAGCCGAGGCTGGCACGCGGGGTCACGCAGACCTTCTGGCGCGGCACGATGCCCAGCACCAGCGTGCAGGCCGAATTGCAGATGCCGTCGATAATGACGCGCTGGCCGGTATCGCGGATACGCTTGTATTTGGCCTTGTATTGCTCGACCTCGCCGCCATGATCGCGCGTGATGCGCAGATCGGCGAAGGCCGGAACCGAGGTCAGGCAGAGCGTCCCGACCAAAACCCCAGAAAGAACCCCCAACAAACGCATGTAGGCCCCGAATCCGTGACTTGCTACTCACTTCACTGCCCATCACCCAAAGGCGGCAGCTGGGCAAGAAATTGGCGAAATCACGTTTTCAAATCGTTAAGGTTAAAGGAATCTGCGGCATTGTCGGCAAAATGCCACGTCGGGTCCACCCCTAAAGCTGGTCCGGCACCCCCGGGATGCCGGAACCTAATCGCCCCAAAACCTGCGCCTCAATAGACCACGACGCTGCGGATGCTCTTGCCCTCATGCATCAGGTCGAAGCCCTTGTTGATGTCTTCGAGCGGCAAAAGATGCGTGATCATCGGGTCGATCTCGATCTTCTTGTCCATGTACCAGTCGACGATCTTCGGCACATCGGTACGGCCCCTGGCGCCGCCAAAGGCCGAGCCCTTCCAGACCCGGCCGGTCACCAGCTGGAACGGGCGGGTGGAAATCTCGGCCCCGGCCGGCGCCACGCCGATGACGACCGACACGCCCCAGCCGCGATGGCAGGCTTCCAGCGCCTGACGCATGACCGTGACATTGCCGGTGCAATCGAAGGTGTAGTCGGCGCCGCCGATCTGGTCGGCACCCTGCTTGGTCATGTCGACCAGATAGGGGACGAGGTCCTTGCCGATCTCCTTCGGATTGACGAAATGCGTCATGCCGAAGCGTTCGCCCCAGGGCTTGCGGTCATTGTTGAGATCAACGCCGATGATCATGTCGGCGCCGGCCAGCCGCAACCCCTGGATCACATTGAGGCCGATACCACCGAGCCCAAACACGATCGCCTTGGCGCCGACCTCGACCTTGGCGGTGTTGAACACCGCGCCGATGCCGGTGGTGACGCCGCAGCCGATGTAGCAGATCTTGTCGAAGGGCGCGTCCTCGCGCACCTTGGCCACCGCGATCTCGGGCAGCACCGTGAAATTGGAGAATGTCGAGCAGCCCATATAATGGTGCAGCGGCTTGCCATCGAGCGAGAAGCGCGACGTGCCGTCGGGCATCAAGCCCTGACCCTGCGTGGAGCGGATGGCGGTGCACAGATTGGTCTTGCGCGACAGGCAGGACGGGCATTGCCGGCATTCTGGTGTGTAAAGCGGAATGACGTGATCGCCCTTTTTCACGCTGGTGACGCCGGGGCCGACATCGACCACGACGCCGGCGCCTTCATGGCCGAGAATGGCGGGAAACAGGCCTTCCGGATCGGCGCCGGACAGCGTGAATTCATCGGTATGGCAGATGCCGGTGGCCTTGATTTCCACCAGCACTTCTCCGGCCTTCGGACCTTCGAGCTGCACCGTCATGATTTCCAGCGGCTTGCCCGCCGCAACCGCCACTGCTGCCCGCACATCCATCGGCTTTCTCCATTTCAGCGAAGTTTCGGGCCTGTCATGCACCGAATGCAAGGCCTGATGCAATGACATTGCCGCCCATGTTGGCTACACACATTGGCCGCCGGGACTATGAATTGTGAAGCTTTCTCCGACCGATCTTGCCGTTCGCGCCGCGCCGCTGACCTTTGTGTTCTTCTGGAGCACGGGATTCATCGGCACCAAACTCGGCATGCCTTATGCCGAGCCGATGACATTTCTGTCCCTGCGGATGGGGGTGGTGGTGGCGCTGCTCGCCGCGATCGTTCTGATCGTCCGGCCGCGCTGGCCGGTCGGCGTCGAGGTAGCGCATAGCGCCGTCGCCGGCATTCTGGTGCACGGCTTTTATCTCGGCGGCGTGTTTGTCGCGATTTCGCAAGGGGTGCCCGCCGGCATCTCGGCGCTGATTCCAGGCCTGCAGCCGATCCTGACTTCGACCATTGCCAACCGATTCATGGGCGAGCGCGTCACGCCGTTGCAATGGGCGGGTCTGGCGATGGGATTGCTCGGCGTGATGCTGGTGCTGCATGACCGCAACATCGTCGCCTCCGGCTCGGCGCTGGGCTGGCTTGCGTCCTTTGTGTCGCTGTTCGGCATCACCCTTGGCGCGCTTTACCAGAAGCGTTTTTGCGGCGCGATCGACTGGCGCAGCGGCAATCTGATCCAGTTTTTCGCCTGCTTCGTCGTGTTCGGCATCGCCGCGCTTGCGATGGAGACGCGGCAGGTGATCTGGAGCGGCGAATTCATTTTCGCGCTGTTTTGGCTGTCGGTGGTGCTGTCGATCTTCACCGTGGCGCTGATGTATTGGTTGATCAAGCGTATCCCGGCGACGCGGGGGGCGAGTCTGTTCTATCTGGTGCCGGCGACGACGGCGGTGATGGCCTGGCTGCTGTTCGGCGAAAAGCTCGATGCTTTATCGATCGGCGGCATCGTCCTGTGCGCCGTCGCGGTCTTCATCGTCAATCTCCGCAAGGTCTGATTGCTTCGTCGTCTGAAACGCCGCCAGCGCGCGCTTGCGCGCGAAATCATGATCGACAATCGGAGCAGGGTAGGTCTCACCGAGCGTGATACCGGCCTCGGCTAGCACGGACGCGGGCGCAAGCCACGGCTTGTGAATGAAGGATTTCGGTAACTGCGCAAGCTCCGGCAGCCATTGACGCACATAATCACCGTTGGGATCGAAGGTTTCGCCCTGCCGTACCGGATTGAAAATGCGGAAATATGGGGCGGCGTCGGCGCCTGAGCCGGCGACCCATTGCCAGCTTGCGGCATTGTTGGCGGGATCGGCATCAACCAGCGTGTCCCAGAACCACTCTTCACCCAGCCGCCAGTCGATCAACAGATGCTTGATCAGAAACGAGGCAACGACCAGCCGCACGCGGTTATGCATGTAGCCGGTGTGCCAGACTTCGCGCATACCGGCATCAACGATGGGATAGCCGGTGCGGCCGCGCTGCCACGCGGCGAGGGCATCCTCATCGCTGCGCCAGGGAAAGGCATCGAAGCGCGGCTGCAGGTTCTTGCTGGCGAGATCGGGAAAGTGATGCAGCAGGTGACGGGAAAATTCGCGCCAGCCGAGTTCGCTCAGGAATTTGTCGATGTCGCGCGACGGCGCGCCTTTGTCGGCGGCAAATCGGGCGGCGTGAAAGACATCGGCGGCGCTGATCTCACCGAAGCGCAGATGCGGTGACAGGCGCGAGGTCGTCGGCTTGGCCGGATGATCGCGGCCATCGGCATAGCCGGCGATTCCGTCGAGGAAGTCGGCCAGCCGCTCGCGCGCTGCTGCTTCGCCGGGCGTCCACATCTCGCGCAGGCCGCCGGCCCAGTCCGGCGTCGTCGGCTCCAGTTGCCAGCTTTCAAGCGTGTCGGTGTGGATGCCATGCGGAGCAGGCGGCAGAGATGTGGGAGCGGGCAGTGGCTTGCGGATGTCGCGCGTTGCCATAATACGCTTCCAGAACGGTGTGAACACGCGCATCGGACCGCCGGTCTTGGTCTGGATTTTGTCCGGTTCGATCAGGAGATTGCCGGCAAAAGTGCCGCCGCCGATGCCATCGGCCTGCAGCTGCTTGATGACCGCCTCATCGGCCGTCATGCCGGGCCGATCGTATCGTCTATTCCAATAGACCCGCTGCGCGCTGGCATCGCGCGCCAATTTAGGAATGACGTCAGCGGCCGCGCCGCGCCGCAGGATCAGCTGCTGGCCGAATGTCTGCAATTGGCGATCGAGCGCGCGCAGCGATTGCGCCAGCCACCAGCGCGACGCGCTGCCCAGCGCTCGCGTGCCCTGACTGTCTTCAAGGACATAGATGCAAATCAGCGGCGCGCCGCACTTTGCGGCCGCGTGCAAGCCGGCATGATCACTGATCCGAAGATCGTCGCGAAACCAAACGATTGTCGGTGCATCGGCCATCGGTCAGAATGACCCGTGAATGACGAGCTGTGTTTGCGTGACGATGGCGGCGAGCTTGCCGTCGCCGCGGCTGATTTTGGTTTGCCACACCATGGTCGTGCGGCCGCGATGCAGCGGCGTGCATTCGGCGCGCACCGTGTCGCCGACATTGATCGCAGCAAAGAAATTGGTCTTGCTTTCGATCGTTGCGGTGGTGGTGGTGTTGTCAGGCAGATTGATGATGGTGGCTGCGCCACCCAGATCGTCGGCGAGCGCCATGACGGCGCCGCCATGCATATTGCCGTTGCGATTGCCGAGTTCGGGTCGCACGACCAGTTCGGCTTCGATGCGGTCTGGCGAATAGGAGAGAACTTTGATGCCGAGCGTCTTGGCAAAGGGTGGCGGCTGATCCTGGCGCATGACGTCTCGTGCTGATTGAAAAACGCCGGTCGTCGCGCAGGTAAGAAAGCCGCAACAACCGGGACGCGATTCTGCTCGCGTCCCGGAAAGGATAGCCGATTATTTCGGCTGCGGCACGATGCGCAGGTAAGGCTTCGGCGCCTTCCAGCCCTGCGGATAGGTCTTCTTGGCGTCCTCGTCGCTGACGGAGCCGGCGATGATGACATCGTCGCCCTGTTTCCACTGCGCCGGCGTCGCCACCTTGTGCTTGGCGGTCAGTTGCAGTGAGTCGATCACGCGCAGCACTTCGTCAAAGTTGCGGCCGGTGGTCATCGGATAGACCAGCACCAGCTTGATCTTCTTGTCCGGGCCGATGACGAACACGTTGCGCACGGTCTGGTTGTCGGCAGCGGTGCGCTGAGAGGAATCGCCGGAGGCGGCGGCCGGCAACATGCCATAGGCCTTGGCGATTTTCAGGTCCGGGTCGCCGATCATCGGGTAATTCGGCTCGAAGCCCTGGGTCTCGGCAATGTCCTTGGCCCATTCGGAGTGACGATCGGCCGGATCGACCGACAGGCCGATGATCTTGACGCCGCGTTTGTCGAATTCCGGCTTGATGCGGGCCATGTAGCCGAGTTCGGTCGTGCAGACCGGCGTGAAATCCTTCGGATGCGAGAACAGGACGCCCCAGGAATCGCCAAGCCATTCGTGGAATCTGATCTTGCCCTGGGTGGTATCGGCTTCGAAGTCAGGCGCGGTTTCGTTGATCTGCAGCGTCATCACAATCCTCCTTATGGCCCTTCCGGCGGCTGCGTTGAGGTGAGCGCGGTCGAGCAAGCGAATGTTAGGTGAGGCAAGGCGCCGGATAGCACCCGTGGCAATATATAGTGGCGAAGGGGAACAATGATAAGACAGCACTGTTCCCGTTTCGCCGCCAAACCGAGAGACTTATTCTTCGATCGGCGTGCGATGCAAAAGGTTGTTCCACGGTACCAGCAGAAGCCGCCGATTTGACGAGATCCCGAATGGATTTAGCCGATCTTCTTTCTCATTTCGCGGTCGCGCTCGGGATCGGTTTGCTGATCGGTATCGAGCGCGGGTGGCGTCACCGCGATCTGGAGGAAGGTCATCGCGCGGCCGGCATCCGCACTTTCACTATCATCGGTCTCCTCGGCGGCGTCATCGGCGTGATGGCGGAGGCGGCGGGTACGCCGCTGACGATGACGGGCGGCATCATTCTCGGGCTCGGCTTTCTCGGCTTTGCCGCCACCTTCACCGTCATGTGCCGCGACGAGAACATGACCACTGACAGTCGCTCGGCTACCACCGCTATTGCCGGCATGTTGACCTTCGCGCTTGCCGCCTATGCGATGATCGGCGACATGCGCGCGGCGGCCGCGGCCGCCGTCGCTACCGTCAGCATCCTCGCCATGCGCCAGCCATTACATGGGCTTGTCGCCACCATCAATGACAAGGAGATCCGCAGCGGCATGATCCTGCTGGCGATGACCTTCATCGCTTTGCCGATCGTGCCGGACGATCCGATCGGCCCGTTCGGCGGCGTCGAGCCGCGGCGGATCTGGCTGATTGCCACCATCCTCGCTGGCGTGTCCTTTGCTGGCTATGTTGCGGTGAAAGTGGTGGGCGCCCGCCATGGCATTCTGGTTGCGGCGGCCGCCGGTGGCCTCGTCTCATCGACGGCGGTGACGGCCTCCAATGCTAAACGGGCGGCGACCGGCGAGGGCGCGCCACGCCTTCTCGCCGCCGGCGTGTCGCTGGCAACAGCGGTATCCTTCGCGCGGGTGATCGCCATCGTCGCCGTGCTGAAACCAGCCTTGCTGTGGTGGATCGCACCGCCGCTCGGCGTGACGATTCTCGTCGCCACCGCCTACGCCTTCATCCTCGCCTATTGGATCAAGAGTGACGCAAAGGACGGCCCGGCCGTGGAATTTCGCAATCCGTTCCAGTTCTGGTCGGTGATCGGTTTCGCCGTCTTCCTGTCGATCATCGTTTTGGTCGGCCGCGTACTCGGCGAATATCTCGGCGCCGCCGGCGCCATCGTCGGCGCGCTGGCGCTTGGGGTTGCCGATGTCGACGCCGTGACGGTGTCGATCTCGCACCTTGCCCCGGAGACCCTGTCCCTGCGCGACGCGGCGCTGGCGATTCTCGCCGCCGTGGTCAGCAACAATCTCAGCAAGATCGGCATCGGTGCGGTGATCGGTCGGGGCGCCTTCGCCGCGCAAATCGCCGCGATGGCCTTCCTCTGCATTGCCGCCGGCGCCGCCGCCTTCTGGGCCACGACTTTAGTTGTGCCGACATAAACGAATGAACGATTTGACATTTTCGGTGCCGCACCGAACATTCGGCTGCAGGGAGAATGCCGCACAATGTTCAAGCGAATTCTGATTGCCAATCGCGGCGAGATTGCCTGCCGGATTATCAAGACCGCCCGCCGTATGGGAATCGAGACCGTCGCCGTCTATTCCGACGCCGATCGCGATGCGTTGCATGTCGAGATGGCGGATGAAGCCGTGCATATCGGGCCGGCGCCCGCCGCCGAAAGCTATCTCGTCATCGATAAAATCATAGAGGCCTGCAAGGCGACCGGCGCTGAGGCCGTGCATCCGGGCTATGGCTTTCTGTCCGAACGCGAAGCCTTCCCCAAGGCGCTGGAAAAAGCCGGCATCGTCTTCATCGGTCCGAACGCCAAGGCGATCGCCGCCATGGGCGACAAGATCGAATCGAAAAAGGCCGCGGCCGCCGCCAAGGTCTCGACCGTGCCGGGCTATCTCGGCGAGATCGCCGATGCCGAACAGGCCGCCAAGATCGCCGACGAGATCGGCTATCCGGTGATGATCAAGGCCTCCGCTGGCGGAGGCGGCAAGGGCATGCGCATCGCCCATTCGCGGGCCGAAGTCGCGGAAGGCTTCGACCGCGCGCGTTCGGAAGCCAGGTCGTCCTTCGGTGACGATCGTGTTTTCGTGGAAAAATTCATCGTCGATCCGCGCCATATCGAAATTCAGGTGCTGGGCGACAAGCACGGCAATGTCATCTATCTCGGCGAGCGCGAATGTTCGATCCAGCGCCGTAATCAGAAAGTCATTGAAGAAGCGCCGTCACCGCTTCTCGATGAAAAGACGCGACTGAAAATGGGCGAGCAGGCGGTCGCGCTGGCCAAGGCGGTCGGCTATGACAGTGCCGGCACGGTGGAATTTGTCGCCGGGCAGGATCGCTCCTTCTATTTCCTTGAGATGAATACGCGGCTGCAGGTCGAGCATCCGGTGACCGAACTCGTCACCGGCATCGATCTCGTCGAGCAGATGATCCGCGTTGCTGCTGGCGAAAAGCTCGCAATCAAACAATCAGACGTGAAGCTGACCGGCTGGGCGGTCGAGAGCCGCGTCTATGCCGAAGACCCGTATCGCGGCTTCCTGCCATCGACCGGCCGTCTCGTGCGCTATCGGCCACCGGCCGAGTCACAATCCGGCGGCGTCACCGTGCGCAACGATACCGGCGTGTATGAAGGCGGCGAGATCTCGCTCTATTACGATCCGATGATCGCCAAGCTCGTCACCCATGCGCCGACCCGCGAACAGGCGATCGACGCGCAGTCTGACGCACTCGACGCCTTTTACGTCGAAGGCATCCGCCACAATATTCCGTTTCTCTCTGCGCTGATGGCGCATCCGCGCTGGCGCTCCGGCCAACTCTCGACCGGCTTCATCGCCGAAGAATTTCCGGACGGCTTTCATGGGGTATCGCCGCAAGGCGAGACTGCCGATGTGATGGCCGCCGTTGCTGCCGCCATCGATCACGTTCTCGGCGAGCGCAAGCGAAAGATTTCCGGACAAATGCCGCATCGTCCGGTTGCCCGCGAACGCCGCCGCGCCGTGTGGCTCAACGACGAAGAATACAAGCTCGAGATTCTGAAAAAGGACGGGGCGCCCAGCCTCGCGCCGAACGATGATGCGCAGGATGGCGCTTTGGTCATCGCCTTCGCCGATGGCCAGCACCGGCACAAGGTGCAGTCGGATTGGCGGCCAGGCAATCCGGTCTGGTCGGGCCAAGTCGATGGCGCGCCGGTGACGCTGCAGGTCACGCCGATTGCCAATGGCTTCCAGCTCGGCTTTCGCGGCGTACAGGCGCGCGCCTATGTCTTCACGCAAGGCGAAGCCGATTACGCGCGGCTGATGCCGGTCAAGACCAGCGCCGATAGCGGTAAATCGCTGCTCTGTCCGATGCCGGGCCTTGTCGTGTCGATCGCCGTCACCGAAGGGCAAGAGGTCAAGGCCGGCGAGACGCTGGCGGTGGTCGAGGCGATGAAGATGGAGAATGTGTTGCGCGCCGAGCGCGATGGAACCATCAAGAAGATCCACGCCAAGCAGGGCGACAGCCTCGCGGTCGATGCCGTGATCATGGAATTTGCGTGAGGGCCGTTAGCTTCGCGGCATGGCGTCCGGGGCGGCCACGTGCCATCCTGACCGCATGAGGATATTCGAATCGTTTTCCCCGACCGGCGAACTGCGGCCTGAGCCTTATGTGCGCTCGATTCTCGCCCTGTTCATCGGGGCTGTGCTGTCGCATCTGTTGACCGCGCCGGTTGCGCTTTTGCAATTCGGCATCATGCCCTTCGTTCTCGTGCAATGCGTGCTGGTGTGGTTGTGGTTCTGCCTCACCGTCAAGCGTGCGCATGACGCCGAACGCAGCATTCTTGGCATTTCCGCGGTGGCGCTGATCGCCTTCATCTCGGTCATTTTTCTGGCGGTGCTGCTGATCCTGCAGGCGACCGAAACAGGGGAGGGCGCGGCTGCGTCCTGGTTCCCGGCCTCGCTCAGCCTTCTCACGTATCCGTTTGTGTTCCTGTTCGATCTCGTGGCCGGCACGGACGACACTAGTCAGGATCGGCATCTCGCCTTCCTGACTCTTCTGATCGCGGCGCCGCCATTCCTGACATTGTGGTGGTCGGTGTGGGCGGCGGTGCAACCTTCGGAATTGCACGCCACCGAACAGTGATGCTGTATTTCGCCTATGGCTCGAATATGAGCCGCGGCGCGATGCGGCAACGCTGTCCGCAGGCTGTCGCGGGGGGACGGGCGAGCCTTCGCCATTATCGCTTCGTCATCATGACGAGCGGCTATGCCTCGATCGTTCCGGCGCCGGGTCATGTCGTCCATGGCGTGTTGTGGAAGATAACGCCGCGCGATCTGGCGGCGTTGAACGCCTATGAGAATGTCGATGGCGGCTTATATCGGCGGGCCTATCTGCCGGTGAGCCACGACAACCGGAATGTGGTGACGGCTCTGGTCTATCTCGGGCTTGAGAGAGGCGAGGGGCGGCCGCTTCCCGGCTATCTGGAAGACGTCATCGATGCGGCGCGGACATGGGATTTGCCGGCGGACTATATCGCCAGCTTGCGTCGCTGGTCGCCGGGAAGCTGGCGCGGCACGGCAGCGCCCGATACGGGAGTCCTTTCATGAGCGACGTGATCTTTCGCAGGGTCATCATCAGCGGCCGCGTTCAGGGCGTCGGCTATCGCGACTGGACCCGCCATGTCGCCCGTGGTCGTGGCATCGCCGGGTGGGTGCGCAACCGCCGTGACGGTAGCGTCGAAGCCTTGTTCAGCGGTTCTTCCGAAGCGGTCGCCGGCATGATCGCGGCCTGTCGCAATGGCCCGTCATCGGCAATCGTCGACGGGATCGATGAGCATGACGCCGAGCAGAGCGAACTCGCGCTGCGCGGCGACAAGGAGTTTGCGGTGCTGCCGACGCTCTAGCGGCTGGACGAACCGCGAAACGCCGCGGCGAGCGTGCGCAAGGCGGCACGGGCCGATGCGTCGCTCAGTCTCGAATACATTATCACGTGGCTCGGCCCCAGTGCTGGAAGCCCGAGCTCCCGTCCGAAATCGCGGGTTTCGGGCGGCGCGATGCGACGTGCGAGAGGTGAGATAGCAAGTCCGGCGGCGATCGCCGCTGTAACAGCGGTTACGCCTCCGCCCGTGAAGGCTTCGACCCATTTGATACCGGCCCGGTCAAGGGCCCGGATTGCCAATGTGCGGACACCGCAGGGAGCCGCCAGCATCGCGAGTGGAAGCGGGCGCCCGGATGAGCGTTGAAAGTTCGGTGACCCGAACCAGCCAAAGGTGTCTTTCAGGAGAGGTTCGCCGCCACGGCGGCTTCCCTCGCGCCTGACGATAACGGCATCGAGTGTTCCAGCGTCATAGTCATCCAGCAAGGCCGTTGAAAAGCCGATTCTGACGTCGAGAACGAGCGCAGGATCGAAGGCGTTTATGCTCGCAATCAAGCGCGGGAGATCAGGACCGGCAACATGATCGCTCAAACCGATCGTCAACCGTCGCTCCTGAAAGCTGTCGCCGCGCAATGCATGATCATGGGCCGACAGCAATGCGAGCGCGCGCGGGAGAAAGGCGGCACCTTCTGCGGTCAGCCTCACAGATCGCGGCGTGCGCTCAATGAGTCGGACCGACAGGCGTTGCTCCAGTCGCTTCAATTTCAGACTGACAGCCGATTGCGTCGTCCCAGCCGCTTCAGCCGCGCGGGTGAAGTTGGCCAGATCAGCGATGCGCGTGAAATTTCTTACAGCATCGATGTCGAGCGGGGCCGCCAAATTGTCATTTCGCATATTAATCACTGATATATGTCACGATAACGTTCTGAAATCATATGCGGAGTGCTATCCCCTTGGCAATCTCATGGAGGACAGACCCGATGCCGCTCATCACCGTGACCTATGCCACGCCGGAAGCCGTTAAGCCGCAGCGCAGCGCCATCGCAGCGACAGTGTCGCGGCTTTCGTCATCGATCTTGGGCAAAGACCCGGGTGTGACAGCCATCATCGTGACTGAAAGCAACCCGGAAGACTGGTTCTGCGGCGGTCGGTCACTCACAGAGGCCAAGCTCGCCAGCTTCTGGCTGGACATCCATGTGACCGACGGCACCAACACGAAGGACGAAAAGGCGCGCTTTATTGCAGCCGTTTTCGACGCGATGGGAGAGCTACTGGGGCCGCTCCATCACGAAAGCTATGCCCATGTCCATGACGTTCGCGCGGATGCCTATGGTTATGGCGGACAGACCCAGGAGAAGCGTTACGTGGCAGCTAGGCTGATGGCGGGCGAGGCTCCAGTGGCCTGAGCGCCAAACAATCCGGCAAATTCCGCTTTCAGCGCGATGTCGAGATCGTCCATCCCGACCGGCAGGCCGAGATCGACAAGGCTGGTGACGCCATAAGTCTGTTGCCGCACGCCGCAGGGCACGATGCCGGAGAAATGCGAGAGCTCCGGCTCGACATTGATGGCGATACCATGCAGCGACACCCAGCTTTTCACGCGAATGCCGATGGCGGCGATCTTGTCCTCGTAGCCTGGCCCCTTTTCCGGCCGCCGCACCCAGACGCCGACGCGATCGTCACGCCGCTCGCCGGTGACGTTGAAATGGGCGAGGGAGCGTATGATCCACTCCTCCAGCGTCGCTACGAAGGCGCGCAGGTCCGGCCGCCTGCGCTTAAGGTCGAGCATCAGATAGACTACGCGCTGGCCGGGTCCGTGATAGGTCATCTGGCCACCGCGGCCGGCCTGATGCACAGGGAACCTTGCATCCAGCAATTCGCCGGCGCCGGCGCTGGTGCCGGCAGTGTAGAGCGGTGGGTGTTCGATCAGCCAGACGAGTTCCGGGGCGCGGCCGGCCGCGATGTCGGCGACCCGGGTCTCCATCGTCTCCAGGGCGACCTCATAGGGCGTCAGGCCATCTTCCACGCGCCATTCCGGCAGCGGATGGCCGGGCGGGGCGGGGAACCCGACAGCCAGCTCGTTGCGCGAATTAACCACCGATTAACCATGCCATGGTGACGTCTCCCCAGATCCCTCCGGTACCCGAATCCGGGCCACCGTCCAAGGTCGCAAGGACATAACAACGTGCCCACACTCGACAAGGTCTCGCTCGATATTTCCGTTGTTCTCGGCACCTGCGTCATGCCGATCCATCAGGTTTTGCGGCTGGGTCGGGGCGCCATTATCGAATTGGACGCCACCGAGGAGGATAATGTGAAGATCCTCGCCAACAATCTGCCGGTGGCGGAAGGCAAGCTCTCCGTGCAGGGCAACCGGATCGCGGTCGAGGTGCAGCGGCTTTTGCGGAAGTCAGCGGATATCCGCTAGGGCCTGAGCTTTCGCTGCGGTTTTCTCTCGAACTTTGTCCCCTCGGGGGCAAGCAGCCGCAATTGCGCTTGTCCGCCGAGATTCCTTTTGTTACATGCTGCCGACCTCACGCCGGGCTTCCCGGCGCACATCCCATGATGCGAACGTGGCGGAATTGGTATACGCGCTAGCTTGAGGTGCTAGTCCCGCAAGGGTTAAGGGTTCGAGTCCCTTCGTTCGCACCATCTCTTCAACACAATCTGGGTTCGGCGACGCCTCCTGCTTTTGTCATGGGAGCCGTTCAGCGGATGCGTAGAAAAACTCCTGATTTGTGCGCGCGCCCGTTTGCGCCGCGTGCGGTCAGCGCGTACAAGCCGACGCATCGTCGGCCAAGTTTTATACGCCGACGCATCGCCACCGCACCCTCAAGGCCTGTCATGCTCGAGCACGACCATAAGCGCGAGACGAAGGCGCAAGAGGACGAGTTCTGGGATGATTTCCGCGACGAGAGCGGGACGATCCGCCACGATTTCATCGAGCGGGTGCAGGATGCCATCACCCATCATGACAGCGCGGTGCTGCGGACGCTGGTCGGCGACCTGCACGAGGCGGATACCGGCGATCTGATCGAGGCGCTCGACCCGGAATTGCGGCCGCAGCTCATCTCGGTGATGGGCAAGGATTTTGACTTTTCGGCGCTGACCGAGGTCGACGACACCGTCCGCGAGGAGATTCTCGACGAATTGACGCCGTCGACGGTTGCCGAGGGCGTGCGTGGCCTCGATTCCGACGACGCGGTCTATATTCTCGAAGATCTCGACCGGCAGGAGCAGGTCGAGATCCTGCGGCAATTGCCGGCGCGTGAGCGCATCGCCCTCGAGCGCAGTCTGCTTTATCCGGAAGAATCGGCCGGTCGGCGGATGCAGACCGAGTTCATCGCCGTACCACCGACCTGGGATGTCGGCCAGGCGATCGACTATATGCGCGAGGACGACGACCTGCCGGACCGCTTCTACGAGCTTTACGTCGTCGATGGCGATGGCAAGCTGATGGGATCGGTGTCGCTCGACCTGCTCTTGCGAACAAAACGGCCGGTGCCGATCGTCGATCTGATGGACGAGGACCGCCGCCGGGTGAAGGCGACGGAAGATCAGGAAGAGGTGGCGCGTTTATTCGAGCGTTACAATCTCGTCGCGACGCCCGTTGTCGATGACGATGATCGCCTCGTCGGCGTCCTCACCTTCGACGACATCGTCGACGTTCTGGAACAGGAAGCCGAGGAAGATATCATGGCGCTCGGCGGCGTCGGCTCGGAAGAAGAATTGTCCGATCCGGTCTGGGTCACGGCCAAGGGTCGCTTCACCTGGCTGTTCGCCAATCTGTTGCTGGCGCTGATGTCGGCCTGGGTGATCGAGCAATTCGAAAATTCCATCGAGAAGATGGTGACGCTCGCCGTGTTGATGCCGATTGTCGCCTCGATGGGTGGCAATGCCGGCACGCAAACGATGACGGTCGCGGTGCGTTCGCTGGCGACGCGCGACTTGCGCGATGCCAATGCGGCGCGCTTTGCCCGCCGCGAATTGCTGGTCGGGCTGCTGAACGGGCTCGCTTTCGCGACCATCCTCGGCACCATCGTCGTCTTCTGGTTCAATGTGCCCGATCTTGGCGTCGTTGTCGGCCTCGCGATGGTCTGCGTTCTGACCGCAGCGGCTTTGGGCGGCTTCCTCATTCCCTTCACATTGACGAAACTTGGCGTCGATCCCGCGGTCTCGTCAGGTCCCTTCGTGACGACAGTGACCGACGTGATTGGCTTCCTGTCCTTTCTCGGGATCGCCACGCTCTGGTTTGGATTGCGCTGACGGCGCTTCTCCGGCGATGATGGCCAGCATGATAGTCGTAAGGAGGCGAGCATGATCGCCAATGTCTGGGCCGGCTTCGATTTCGGACTCGGCGAAAGCGCCAATTTGCTGCGGCAGTCGGTGTCGGCTTTTGCGAGCGACAAGATTGCACCGCGCGCGGACGACATTGATCGCAGCAATGCTTTTCCCCGCGATCTGTGGCCGCAGATGGGTGCGCACGGCCTCCTTGGCCTGACGGTCGAAGAGGAATGGGGCGGCGCCGGCCTCGGCTATCTCGATCACTGCGTGGCGATGGAAGAGATTTCCCGCGCTTCCGGTTCGGTCGGACTGTCCTATGGCGCCCATTCCAATCTCTGCGTCAACCAGATCCGTCGCAACGGCAATGCCGATCAGAAGAAGCGCTATCTTCCAAAGCTGATCTCCGGCGACCATGTCGGGGCGCTGGCGATGTCAGAGCCGGGGGCGGGCTCCGATGTCGTGTCGATGCGCACGCGCGCCGACAAAAAGGGCGATCGCTACATCCTCAATGGTTCGAAGATGTGGATCACCAATGGTCCGATCGCCGAAACGCTGGTGATCTACGCCAAGACCGATGCCACCGCCGGCGCGCGCGGCATGACGGCCTTCATCGTCGAAAAATCTTTCAAGGGATTTTCAACCGCGCAGAAGCTCGACAAGCTTGGTATGCGCGGCTCTGACACCGGCGAGATCGTTCTACAGGATTGCGAAGTGCCGGAAGAGAATGTGCTCGGAGCGGTTGGCAACGGTGTCAACGTGCTGATGTCCGGCCTCGATTACGAACGCGTCGTATTGGCCGGCGGGCCATTGGGCCTGATGCAGGCCTGCATCGATCTCGTTGTCCCTTACGTCCATGATCGCAAGCAGTTTGGCCAACCGGTCGGGCGGTTTCAACTCATGCAAGCCAAGCTGGCCGACATGTATGTGAACATGAATGCGGCCAAGGCCTATGTTTATGCGGTCGCGCGCGCTTGTGACGAAGGCCGCACGACGCGCGAGGATGCCGCCGGCGCCATTCTGTTCGCGTCCGAGAAGGCGACGCAGATGGCCCTGGAGGCGATTCAGTGTCTCGGCGGCAATGGCTATATCAACGAGTTTCCGGCCGGGCGGCTTTTGCGCGATGCCAAGCTGTATGAGATCGGTGCCGGCACCAGCGAGATCAGGCGCATGCTGATCGGCCGGGAGATCTTTGAAAAGACGCGCTGACATCACCTCATGATGTTGTCAGCGGTATCGGGTGACGTTCATCTGCCGGACTCATTGCGCGTTGCTCTGCAAGCATCGGTGTCATCACGCGCAAGCGCGGCCTGTTAATGGTTCATTGAACGATTGCGCGCAGTATCTTGCGCATGCAGAGCAAACCGGATCTCAGATTGCGCCTGAAGGCCGATGGTCGGATCGTCGAGATCCTGACCGACGGCAGCGAGCGCACCATTTCCGATACGCGCCAGTTTCCGCAATTCACGGCGTCCGCGGCACCCGCTGCCACCATGCGCGACGCGGCCTATGCCCGCGCCATTCGCTCGGCGACGCGCATGACCCAAGCCGAATTTGCCGCTCGCATCGGCGTCCCGGTCGATACAGTCCGCAATTGGGAGCAGGGCAAGCGGTCACCGCGCGGCCCGGCCCGCGCTTTGCTGCGCATGATCGAGCAGGCGCCGGATGTCGCGTTCTCGATCCTGTCGAAAAAGCATTGATGGCCTGATACACGCGACACGCGCTTGGCATATCGTTGCGGGCGCGGCATGTTGCCGTTCTACGCCGCTTTGGCAGATCCAGTTCTGTGAGGTTTGAATGCGCCACGCCGTCGAGGCCAAGGGCACCAAGATTCCATCCATAGGCCTCGGCACGATGACGTTGAAGGACGATGTCTGTATCGAAGCCGTCAGCACGGCCCTGCAAATGGGCTATCGGCATATCGATACGGCAACCTTCTACGGAAACGAGGCTGAGGTAGGTGAGGGCATTCGCAGGTCCGGCGTGCCGCGCGAAGAGATCTTTCTCACCACCAAGGTGCGCCACAAGGATCTTGCCCCTGGTGATTTCGAAACGGCTGTGAAAACCAGCCTCCAGCAGCTGGGTTTTCCTTATGTCGATCTCCTGCTGATCCATTGGCCGAGCCCGACCGTCCCGCCATCCGCCTATATCCCGCTCCTGTGCCAAGCCAAGCGCAATGGCCAGGCCAAGAATATCGGCGTTGCCAATTTCACCATTGCCTTGCTCGACCAGGCCGAGAGCCTCGCCGACGAGCCGCTGATCAACAACCAGATCGAGGTTCATCCGTTTCTCGATCAAAGCGCGATCCTCGCCGATTGCGAACGGCGTGGCATTGCCGTGACAGCCTATTGCCCGCTCGGCCGCGGCCGCATCCCGGGTCATCCGGTGCTCGACCGAATTGCCAAGGCACATGACAAGACCGAGGCCCAGGTCGCGCTCCGCTGGCTGATCCAGCAGGGGCTAGCCGCCATTCCCCGCACAGCGACGCCGGAAAAGCTCAAACTCAATATCGACATATTCGATTTCAAACTGTCCGAAGCGGAGATGACCGAGATCGGCACGCTGCCTGAGCCAAATGGCCGCCTGGTCAATCCTCCGCAGGCCCCGCAATGGGATACCTGACATGCTGTTCCTGGATGTCAAAGGCGCGCATATCCCGATCCTCGGGCTTGGCACCTGGGAGCTGAGAGGACAGGCCTGCACGCGTCTCGTCGAACAGGCCGTGCGGCTCGGTTACCGGCATTTTGACACGGCGCAGATGTATGGCAACGAGCGCGAGGTCGGCGAGGGCATTCGCGCCTCCGGCATCGCCCGCAACGACGTCTTTGTTGTCACCAAGGTGGCGCCGGAGAACCTTGCGCCGGGATTGCTGGTGCGCTCGGTCAAGGAATCGATCGCCCAGTTGCGGCTCGGCGAGATCGATCTGCTGCTGCTGCATTGGCCGAACAAGGATATTCCCTTGCGCGAGACCATCGATGCGCTGGTCAAGGTCAAGCAGGAAGGCCTCGTCCGTCATATCGGCGTCTCGAATTACACTGTCGCGTTGCTCGACGAAGCGTCCAAGCTTTCGGATGAGCAACTCATCTGCAACCAGATCGAGTGCCATCCCTATCTCGATCAGTCCAAGGTGATCGCGGCCTGCCGCGCTCACGACATGGCGGTGATCGCCTATTCCCCGATCGCGCGCGGCACCACTGCGGACGATGCTGTGATCGCCAAAATCGGCAAGGCGCACGGCAAGTCGCCGGCGCAGGTCTCGCTGCGTTACCTGATCCAGCAGGGCATCGGCGCAATTCCACGCACCAGCAAGGTCGAGCGCCTTGCCGAAAACATCGCGATCTTTGATTTCGAGCTCACGGCAGCGGAAATGGCAGAGATTGCGAAGCTGGCGCGGCCGGATGGGCGCATCGTCGACTGGACATGGTCGCCGAAATGGGACTGAGCGCGCCATCGCCCGAGCGCGCGATCGTGCTGTTTTCCGGCGGCCAGGATTCCAGCGTCTGCCTCGCCTGGGCTTTGGACCGGTTTTCAGCTGTCGAAACCATCGGCTTTGACTATCGCCAGCGCCACGCGGTGGAGCTTGATGTCCGTCCGGCAGTCCGGGACAAGATGCGCCGGCTCAAGCCGGAATGGAATGAGCGGCTCGGCAACGACCACATGATCGACCTGTCTGTGCTGGGTGAGATTTCCGACACCGCGCTCACCCGCGACGTGGCCATCGACATGGCCGATAGCGGCCTGCCGACCACCTTCGTGCCGGGCCGCAACCTGATGTTCCTTACTTTCGCCGCGGCCTTGGCCTACCGGCGGGGGGCCAAGCACCTCGTCGCCGGGATGTGCGAGACCGATTATTCCGGCTACCCGGATTGCCGCGACGACACCATCAAGGCCATGCAGGTGGCCTTGAGCCTTGGCATGGACCGCCGGATTGTGGTGCATACGCCGCTGATGTGGATCGACAAGGCCGCCACATTTGCTCTTGCGCAGGACATTGGCGGCGATCCATTGCTGCAGCTGATCGTCGAGGATACCCATAGCTGCTATCTAGGCGACCGGTCGCAGCGCCACCCTTGGGGTTACGGTTGCGGCGAATGCCCGGCCTGCCAATTGCGGGCGGCCGGATTTGCGAAATGGAATAGCGATGCTGAGTGACATGACCATTGACACCCGCCGCCGGCTTGAAGGCGGACTGTTTTTCATCCTGTTCTGCCTGACGATCCCGGCCGCCAATTGGCTGATCCAGAATGTCGGAACGGTCTGCACCGTGCGTGGTCCGTGCCTGATCCCGGTCGGCCCGCACCTGATGGCGCCGTCCGGCGTGCTGATGGTGGGCGCGGCTTTGGTGCTGCGTGACCTTGTGCAGCGGCGGCTTGGATTTTTTGCCGCTGTCTTCGCTATTCTGATCGGCGCGGCGCTGTCGGTCATGCTGGCACCGCTGTCCTTGGTGGTCGCATCGGCTGCGGCCTATCTGCTGTCGGAATTTTCCGATCTCGCCGTCTACACCCCACTGCAGGAACGCCGCTTCATGACGGCGGTGTTCGCGTCGAGCATCGTCGGCCTCATTGTCGACTCCATCGTTTTTCTTTGGCTGGCCTTCGGCTCGCTGGAATTCCTGGCTGGGCAGGTCGTCGGCAAGGGCTGGATGATTTTGTTGTCGGTGCCGCTGATCCTCTATCTGCGCCGGCGCGATCGTGAAATCGGGATGGGCCCGGCCTGATCCCACGCTGCGCGTCAGATGAACGCTGACGACCATATAGTCCCCCAGCGCTTGAAGGGACGCCGCCGTCGGGCCACGGGGGGCTTGCATGTTTGAATTGTCGAAGCTGTTTCGCTTCTTCCTCTTGCCATCCAATCTGCTCATCCTCGTGGCGCTAATTGGCATTTTGCTGATGGCGACCCGCTACAAACGCATTGGGCAAATTCTGGCGATCATCGCCGTTTTGCTGCTGGCGATCATTGGCATCGGCCCGGTTGGCAATGCGCTGATGACGCCGCTTGAGGATCGTTTCCCGAAATGGAATCCGCGATCCGGTGCGCCGCATGGCATCATCGTGCTGGGCGGGGCGATCTCGCCGGAAGTCTCGTCGGCGCGCGGCGAGGTGGCGCTGAATGAAGCGGCCGAACGCATGACGGTGATCGCGCGGCTCGCGCGGGAATATCCGCAGGCCAAGGTGGTGTTTACCGGCGGCAATGGCGGGCTGTTCGGCGGCCCGAGCGAGGCCGATTACGTCGCTGATCTGTTTGAGAGCTTCGGCATCGCGCGCGAGCGGCTGGTGATCGAAAACAAGGCGCGCAACACCATCGAGAACGCCACTCACACCAAGGCATTGGTCAATCCGAAGCCGCAGGAACGCTGGCTGTTGGTGACGTCGGCCTATCACATGCCGCGCTCGGTCGGCATCTTCCGCAAGGCGGGCTTCCCGGTCGAAGCCCATCCGGTCGATTTCCGCACCGCCGGTCCGGCGGACAGCTTCAGCGCGTTCGACTCGCTGGCATCCGGGCTGGCCCGGACCGATACCGCCGCGCGGGAATGGACCGGTTTGCTGGTCTATTGGCTGTCCGGCCATAGCAGCGAGCTGTTCCCCGCACCGCAACCCGCCGCCCAGCAAGCGGCGGAGCGATAATCCGTGATCGGCGACAGCCGTCGATCATGGTTACCAAATCGAAAACATTTCCCCTCATCCTCCCGCCAGGGTTTGTGAGGGGAGAGTGTGTGGTGTCAGCCAATATCAGGGTCATCCCGGTCGAAGGCGTCACGGCGTTACCGGATATCGACGACTTGCCGCGCCACGAGGAGCAGCGGCGGGATCATCACGAATTGATAGCGCTGAACGTCGCGGCGAGCGTCGCAGTCTCGCTGGTCTGCTGCGCCTGGCTGTTGCTGACGCTGGACTGAACTTCAGTCGATCCGCATGGCGGCGCTGGCATCGGATGCGAATTGCCGCGCCCACATCACCGCGAAGATGGCGGCCGTCGAGAAGAACAGCAGCCATGGCGAGATGAACCAGCCGAGATAACCCAGCGCGAAAAAGAACGCCCGCTGGCCGCGATTGAAATGCCGTCCGGCGGATTCGCACAGCTTGCCGGTCCGCAAGGCGTGGCGCCTGGCCTCGACGCTGTCCTTTTCCGAGGATGGCGGCATCGCGCCGATCATGATCGCCACGTAATTATAGAGCCGGTACGACCAGGCGAATTTGAAAAACGCATAGACGAAGATCGTCGCCAGCCCGATGGTCTTGATCTCCCATTGCATCCGCGTGGTGGGATAGCCGAAGGGCAGCGTCGAGGCGATCAAGATCAGGTCCTCGGTCGAGCGCAGCACCGTCAGCGTGCCACCGATCGCGATCAGCGAGGTCGAGGCAAAGAAGGCGGTGCCGTTCTGCAGCGACGCCATGATCTGCGCATCGACCATCCGCATCTCGCGATGGAGCAATTGCCGCATCCAGCCGTCACGATATGCATGCATGCGCGCATTCAGCCCGCCGCGACCATAGTCCGTCCATTCCAGCAAAGCCGCGTAACCGAGCCAGGTTACGAGAAAAAAGGCGAGGGCCAGCATATCGAGGGTGCCGAACAGCATGGGCATGACTCGTAAGAGTCCCGCGACGCCCGCGGGAGGGAGTGACGGGGGCATTGTCACGAGTCGCGGCAGGAATGCCAACAGGCCGGGTCATCCGCGTCACACCCATCCTTCCCGCAAGACAATCCCGGCCCGAACAGCCTATGATCTGCCGCCAGCCCGGGAGACCTTTATGCCTCAGACCATCACCACCAGCGTCCAGTCGCTCGTCGATGCGGCCGAGCGCGAGATCGACAATCTCAGCGTCGAACAGGCGATCGGCCTGCATGGCCGCGACGACGTGATGCTGGTCGATATTCGCGACATCCGCGAATTGCAGCGCGATGGCCGCGTCCCCGGCGCCTTCCATTGCCCGCGCGGCATGCTGGAATTCTGGATCGATCCGGACAGCCCGTACCACAAGGACATTTTCGCGCAGGACAAGCGCTTTGTCTTTTTCTGCGCCGGCGGCATGCGCTCAGCCCTGGCCGCGCAAACCGCCAAACATATGGGGCTGAAGCCGGTCGCCCATATCCGCGGCGGCTTCGGCGCCTGGAAGAAGGCAGGCGGTCCCATCGAACAGCCGGCGCCGAAATCCTGACGCGACACCGCGCATCTCACAAACGGACACGACAAGGAGCCGCGATGGCGCTCAAGCTGATCCTCGGCAACAAGAATTATTCGTCCTGGTCGCTGCGGCCCTGGATTGCGATGCGCCATGCCGGAATCGCATTCACCGAAGAGGTCATTCCGCTTTACGAGCCCGGCAGCGCCGAGCGGATGGCGGCCTATGCGCCAACCGGCAAGGTGCCGGTGCTGATCGATGGCGACATGGTAATCTGGGAATCGCTGGCGATCCTCGATCATCTCGCCGAGCGTTTTCCGGAGGCGGGCCTGTGGCCGAGCGACGCCAAGGCCAGAGCCCATGCACGGGCGATTTCCGCAGAAATGCATGCTGGCTTCGTGCCGCTGCGCAAGCAATGTCCGATGAACATGCATCGCCAACGCCGAGCCATCGAATTGACGCCGGAGACGCAGGCCAATGTCGCCCGCATCGACCGGATGTGGAGCGATTGCCGGGCGCGGTTCGGCGGGCAGGGGCCGTTCCTGTTCGGCAAGTTCGGCGCAGCCGACGCCATGTATGCGCCGGTGGTCTCGCGGTTTGAAAGCTACGCCATCGAGGTCAGTCCGGCGGCGGCGGACTACATGGCGGCCGTCGCGGCGCTGCCTGCCTACCGGGAGTGGCGAGAGGCGGCTTTGCAGGAGACGTGGGTCATGCCTGGCAACGAAGTGACCTGATCCGGCGCGGTTTTCGCGGGAACCCATGCCGCATCGGGGACGTTTCTGTCCGTTCCGCCCGCGAATTCGACAGGCTCGATGTCAGCGTCCCTTCTGCGAGAAGACCACAATGTGTGGCGCTCGGCCCATGCCGGCCGGGCCGCGATGCTTGTCGACGGCGCGACCTATTTCGGCGCGGTGCGGGAGAGCCTGCTCAAGGCCAAAAATTCCGTCCACATTGTCGGCTGGGACATTGACAGCCGGATGCGCCTTGTCGGCGCCGACGGTCAGGCCGAGGACGGCTTTCCGGAAACCCTTGCGGAATTTCTTTCGGCGCTGGTGCAGCGGCGGCCGGAACTGACCATCCATCTGCTGCTCTGGGATTTCTCCGTCCTCTATGCCCTGGAGCGCGAAATCTTTCCGTCGCTGGCGCTGAACTGGGGCACGCCGGACCAGATCCGCTTCTGCCTCGATAACAGCGTGCCGCTGGCGAGTTCGCAGCATCAGAAAATCGTCGTGGTCGACGATTGCGTGGCTTTTTCCGGCGGCCTCGATCTGACCATCCGCCGTTGGGATACCTCCGATCATGCCCTCGATAACGATCAGCGCATCGATCCGTCGGGCCGTGGCTATCGTCCCTTCCACGATGTCCAGGCGGTGGTGGATGGCGAGGCGGCGACCGCGCTGGCGACCCTCGTCAGAGAGCGCTGGCAGCGGGCAGGCTGCGGCGAATGTCCGGAGCTTAATCCGTCCGGCGATTGCTGGCCCGACAGCGTGAAAGCCGATTTTCGGGACGTGCGCGTCGGCATCGCCCGCACCCAGCCGGCCGGCACGGACACGGACGAGGTGAGGGAGGTCGAGCGGCTTTTTCTCGACATGATCGATGCGGCGGAGCGCACGATCTATATCGAAAACCAGTTCATGACCTCGCAACTGATCGCCGACCGGCTGGCGCAGAGGTTGAAGGGTAAGGCCGATCTCGAAGCTATTCTGGTCGCGCCCAACACGCCGGAGACCTGGATCGAGAGCCACACCATGCGGAACGGCCGCATCCGCTTTCATGACATCCTGGACAGTGCCGGCGTTCGGGACCGGGTGCGCATCGTCTATCCAGAGGTCGCCGATGACAGCGGCACAGTCGACACCATGGTCCATTCAAAGATAATGGTGGTGGACGATCGCTGGCTGCGTATCGGCTCCGCCAATCTCAACAATCGCTCGATGGGCACCGATACCGAATGCGATCTCCTGATCGAGGCCGGTAACGACGAACAGCGCCAGACCATCACGCGGTTGCGCAACCGGCTCTTGGGCGAGCATTGCGGCTGCACGGCCGATGATGTCGCGGAGGTGCTGGAGCGGACCGGCTCGCTGACCGCCGCCGCGGATACGCTGTCATGCCGTGGCCATCGCCTCAAGCCGATTGAGGATGGCGCTCCCGACCCTGACGATATCGTTGTCTATCTCGAAGGCATTGCCGATCCGCCGCAGCCGCTCTCCTGGCGCTCTATCCTTGGTTCTCCATCGCATGTGGTCCGCACAATGATGTCAGCAGGTCTCATCAAATTCGTCGTCGTTGTGGTTGTTTTGCTCGGGCTGACAGTCGCCTGGCATGCGACGCCGTTGGCCGATATCGGCGGCGCGGAAGCGGCTGGGGATTTCCTCGCCAAGACCGCCGAATCCTATTGGGGGCCGCTCGCGGTGCTCGGCGCCTTTCTGGTCGGCGGCCTTGTCGCCTTTCCGGTGACGATTTTGATCGCGGCAACGGCGGCAAGCTTTGGCCCATGGCTGGGCTTCACTTATGCCGCGATCGGTGCCTTGGCGAGCGCGCTCCTGACTTATGCGATCGGCGCGCTCGTTGGCCGGGACGCACTGCAATCGGTGCTGGGCGACCGCCTGACAGCGATCCGCAACAAGATCGCGCGGCAAGGCATCGTCGCCGTAGCGGCCATTCGGCTGGTGCCGGTCGCGCCGTTCACGCTGGTCAATCTTGTCGCCGGCGCCAGTGGCATTGGTCTGTTTCATTACATGGTCGGGACGCTGTTCGGGTTGTTGCCGGGACTCGTCCTGCTGTCGCTGCTCGGCAATCAGATCATGCGGATTATCGCGTCGCCCAGTCCGACCGAGATCGTGGTCTGCATCGCGCTCATTGCCGCGTGGATCGCATCGGCACTCGCCATTCAATCGGCTTTCTCCAAATATGGACGCGCCTCTTGAGTGCTGAACGACGACGCGCCGTCCGCGTCATGACCTGGAATATCTATGGCGCGATCGGCCGCAATCCGCGGTTTGATCTGGAAAAGATCGTGGCGCTGATCCTGCGCGCTGATCCCGACATTGTCGCCTTACAGGAGGTGGATTCCCGCCGGGCGATCGGCGGCGATCCGTTCCTGATGCTGCAGGAAATGCTCGGACATTATGGCGTCGGCGCCAAATCCATCATCACAAGCGACGGCGATTACGGCCAGATGCTGATGAGCCGTTGGCCAATCTGTGACACGGAAATCCACGACATCTCCTACGGCGAGCTTGAGCCGCGCCGGGCGATCAGCGCCCGCATCGAGCATCCCGAAGGCAAGCTGCATGTGGTGGCCACCCATCTCGGCCTTAGCATCCGTGAACGCCGCCGGCAGGCCCGTGAACTGCGAAAGATCATCGGCGATGACGCGCCCTTCGTGCTGATGGGTGATTTCAACGACTGGTTCTGGCCGGGTTCGATCCGTCGCATCCTCGCGAAGATCCTGCCGGACCATTCCAAGTATCGGACTTTCCCAGCCGCCTTTCCGCTGTTCCGGCTGGACCGTATCTATTGCCGGCCGCGCGGATTGCTGGTGCAAAGCTGGACCGATACAGAAGCGCGCCACTTGTCGGACCATTTGCCGGTGATCGGCGACCTGATGTTCGACGAGGCCGCGCAAGCCACGGCTGGGATCGCAGGCGACACGTCTGGGTGAGGTGCGGGAGACTTCTGTAAGGTGCCAGAAACAGAAAACCCGGCCAGCGGCCGGGCTTCCCTTTGAGGCACGTCATGTGGAGAGTACATCCGTCTCCAACGTCCCTCAAATCTGACCTTATCATCGCAAGCAGCGATTAAGGTTTTATGACATTTCGCAAAATGTAACGGCCATCTTCAAAAAAGGTTCCGCAAATTTTCCGGCGATGGACGACCAGGGCGGAGACTGCCGCAGATTTTCTTTATCGGCCGGTCCCGGCATAGTGCGGCTCTCTGAGTCCCAAGGAGATATCCGTGCCGCCGCTGCCATCCACGATCAAGACGCGCTCGCCGGAATTCCGCGCCAATGCCATCCAGTGGCGCGGCCTGATCGATGATCTGAAGGCCGCGCGCGAGACCGCGGCGCAGGGCGGGCCGGCCAACGCGCGCGAGCGTCATGTCGCGCGCGGCAAGCTGCTGCCGCGGGACCGGGTGATGCGGCTGATCGATCCGGGTTCGCCGTTTCTAGAATTGTCACCGCTCGCGGCTATGGGGCTTTACGACGACGCCATTCACGCCGCCGGCGTGATCACCGGCATCGGTCGTGTCTCGGGCCGCGAATGCATGATCGTGTGCAACGACGCCACCATCAAGGGCGGCACCTATTACCCGATGACGGTGAAGAAGCATTTGCGTGCGCAGGAGATCGCGCGCGAGAATCGGCTGCCCTGCATCTATCTCGTCGATTCCGGCGGCGCCAATCTGCCCAACCAGACCGATGTGTTTCCCGATCGCGATCACTTCGGCCGCATCTTCTACAATCAGGCGCAGATGTCGGCGGCCGGTATTCCGCAGATCGCGGTGGTGATGGGGTCCTGCACCGCCGGCGGTGCTTACGTGCCGGCGATGTCGGACGAGACCATCATCGTGCGCAATCAAGGCACGATCTTTCTCGGTGGCCCGCCGCTGGTGAAGGCGGCGACGGGTGAGACGGTATCGGCGGAGGATCTGGGCGGTGGTGACCTCCACGCGCGGGTGTCGGGTGTCGTCGATCACCTCGCCGAGAATGACGAGCATGCGCTGATGCTGGCGCGCCGCATTGTCGCCAATCTGAATGGCGGGGGGAGGGCGGCGATCGCGCCGCGCGCCTGGCGCGAGCCGGTCTATGACTCAGCCGAACTCGAAGCGCTGGTGCCGGTCGATTTGAAGAAGCAGTACGATGTGCGCGAGGTGATTGCTCGCATCGTCGACGGGTCCGAGTTCGACGAGTTCAAGAAGCATTACGGGACGACTTTGGTGACCGGCTTTGGGCATCTTTATGGCATGCCGGTCGGTATCATCGGCAATAACGGCATCCTGTATTCGCAGAGCGCGCAGAAAGCCGCTCACTTCATCGAGTTGTGCTGCCAGCGCAATATCCCGTTGTTATTCCTGCAGAATATCGTCGGCTTCATGGTCGGCCGCGACTATGAGGCCGGCGGCATCGCCAAGGATGGCGCCAAGATGGTGACGGCGGTGGCCTGCGCGAATGTGCCTAAACTGACAGTGATTATCGGCGGTTCGTTCGGTGCGGGCAATTACGGCATGTGCGGCCGCGCCTATGCCCCACGTTTCCTTTTTACATGGCCGAATGCGCGCATTTCTGTGATGGGCGGCGAGCAGGCGTCCTCCGTGCTCGCCACCCTCCGCCGCGATAATATTGAAGCGAGCGGCGGCCGCTGGTCGGAGATCGAGGAAGAGGAATTTAAGCAGCCGATCCGCGAGCAATATGAGCGCGAGGGCCATCCTTATTATGCGACGGCGCGGCTTTGGGATGACGGCATCATTCTTCCGAGTGAAACACGCCGTATATTGGGGCTTGCTTTATCGGCTGCACTAAATGCGCCGATCGAAGGCACGAAATTCGGCGTGTTTAGAATGTGAGGAGGCGAAGCGCCTCCTCGTAGAAACCTCGTTACTTCGCAGCGACGGCGGCGACGACATCCACCTCGAACATCATGCCTGGACGGGCAAGCTGCACGACGTTGAGGAAGGTGTGCGGCGGCAGCGGCAAGTCCTTGAAGGTCTCCTGCCGGCATTGACGCATCTCTTCACGATAGCGCACGTCTGTAACGTAAGTCGTCGCCTTGACGATATCGGCCAGCGTCGCGCCGTTGGCCTCGAGCGCCTTTTTGACTTTCGCCCATGACATGCGGCATTGCTCGAGGAAGTTATCCTTGTGGTGGATCGAGCCGTTATCCGGATCTTCCGAGCCGATGCCGGCGAGATAGATCATCTTGGCCGGCCCAGTGATCACGGCGGCTTCGGAAAAGGCTCCGGTCGCGAACTTGCTGTAATTGTAGTTTTTCTTTTCGAATTGCTGTGAGAGAGCAGGGCTTGCGGTCATGGCGATCATCGCCAGGACGATGGCAAGTGGACGGAGCATTCAGGTCTTTCCTTTTCTGTTTATCGGCGCAGACATGCGCACGCGGAGAAAAGCAAGGACCATGCCATTAATTGAACTGCGAGCGTCGAAAGCTAAGCCGGTCAAGCTTATCGCGATCCCGTCAGAGCGCGATCACCATGCCGTCCGCCGCACGTTCAAGGGCAATGCCATCTGTCCGCATCACCATCTCGTCGCTCATATGCGTGAGCACGATCCGCTTCGCTGTGATGGCCGGAAGATGCTGCTCGAGCACGGCGTAAGACAGATGCGCCTTGGTCTGCTTGTCATAGGCGTAACATTCGCAAATGAAAAGGTCGGCATCACGCGATGCGTCAGTCAGCACGTCGGTCCATTGCGTGTCGCCTGAATAGCAAAGCGTGTGTTCGCCGGTTTCGATCCGATAAGCGAGACAAGGCCCGGCGCGGTCGTCGTGCACAACAGGGAAAGCCGTAACCGTCATGCCAAGCAACTCGGTCGGCTTGCCGATATCGACTTCGTGCAGCGACAAAGGAAAGGGCAGGGTGCGTTCGCCCGGAAAGGCGACCGCCAGCGCGCGTTCGAGCCATGACGGCAGGCCAGGCGGGCCGATCAGCATTAATGGCTTTGCACGCTTTGTGTTGAACTGCGCGTTGAGCAAAAAGAACGGGATTCCGCCGAAATGGTCGGCATGGAAATGCGTGAAAAAGATCGCATCTATCGCATTGCTATCAATGCCGAGACGCTTCATCGCTACCAGAGAAGTGGCGCCGCAATCGAGAAGAAAAGTGCGGTCTTTCGTGGAAACGTGAATGCAGGTGTTGAACCGGCCGCCGGAGCCAAAGGCGTCGCCGCATCCCACGAACTGCACTCTCATCGCAGTTGCCCCCGAAGTTCCGTCGCTGATCTCGGTGTCGAAGTTCCAGACATCGCGCCCACTGGCCATCTGGACGCTGCCATACGGCGCTCGGCGCCGCTAACTATATGATCGGAAACGAAAAATACCACAGCCTTTGGCGCGGAATTTTCCCCCTATGCCAAAAGATGGTGATATAGTGGCTTCTGGCGACAATGCAGGGCCGGAAAAGTCGGCATTGGCCCTTGCGCAGGTGGGGCGAACCTGTCGCGCAGATGGAGTGGAGCGTGTTAAAATCTCACAAATATACCGTGGGGCAAACGGTCCGTTACATGGCTGGGCCGCTCAATCGAGCGACCGCAGACGGAGCTTACAAGATCATCAAGCTACTTCCGTCTGATGGTGATGAGCAGCAATATCGGATCAAGAATATCCAGGAAGCTTTCGAGCGCGTGGCAAAGGAAAGCCAGCTCGAGCGCAGCCAGTAAATCACCGTTCAGCAGGATGGTTTTGAACGAAGGCTCCCGCTTTGATGTCCGTCAAAGCGGGAAAGCCTTTAGGCGCGATTGATCCGCGCCCGCAGGTCGGCCCAGCCTTCCTGGACCTTGACCTTGAAGCTAGCCCAGTTGGTTTCGACCACGTCCCAATTGACCATTGGACGGTGTTCAGTTGCGGTCGACCCGGCGGCCACCGTCGATGTGCTCATGCTGTCATGGTAATATGCGCCGGCAACGAGAAGGATTGCGCCGAGAAGCATTCCGAGGATCAGTCGCATTTTCTGCTCCTATGCAGATCGCGGAATGGAACGCCGGGACAGAAAACTTGTTCCGTGGTGCAACGGCAGGCTTGTGGACGGCAGAGCTTTAGCGCTCCCGATGTCACACGGCGCGTAATTCGATATTTCGGCCCTTGAAAAACCGGGCGTGAGCGGCTCTTGTTGAGGCGGGGTTTAGCAGGACCAATCCGCGGCTTCGGCAAATGGGGTGACCATGCCGGACATACAGAACACAACAAATATGATTTCGCTTCCCCTCTGGGCAATCGGTGTCGCCCTTCTGGTCGCCATAATGCTTGCGGTCGTCGCTATCGCGCGCGTCGGTTCGGGGCAGACATTCGGTTACCTTGCGCAGGTTGCTGCATCACTTCTGCTGGTTGGCGTCGCCTGGTTTTATCTCGACCGGATCGACGCACAGGATCGCGCCGAGCAACGCCGTGTGATCGAAGCGCGCTTGTCTAGCTTGATGGCGCAGGCACTGGCGCCGCAATCGGGCCTCGCCTGTCTCGACAGCGAGGGCGGCGATGCCGTCACCGAGTCCTGCGAGAAGACGCTTTATGGCAGCCCTGAACAAGTCGCAGCAGCGCTGGCCTATGTCGGTCAACGCATCGATATCTATCGTGACATGAAGGATTTGGGCGACAGCTCGGATGAGAGCCTGACGCGGCTTCGCGCGCAACTCGCCCGTAGCCTGGAAGCTGATCGCTTCGGCTTCGTGGCGCAGGTGTTGCAGGGACGGGACAATTGCACACCGGAAGCTTGCGATGTCCTGGCCGATCTACAGCAGCGCGATCTGCTCGTCAGCAACATGAATGACGGTGCCTACAACGCGAAGATTGCGCGTTACGCGCCGGGCTGGGGCGAAAAGCAGCCGTCTGGTCCCGCGTTGGCCTCGCAGGCGACACCGCGTGCGGGCGGCAAACCGGTCGACATGAATTTCCCGACGGCCGCCACCATTCCGCCGGTCAGCATCATGTCGAATGAGCCGGGCATGCCGGGGCAGAACGGCATGGATTCCACCACGGTGAAACCCGAGCAGAAAGCCGTCGATACGCGGCCGGAGCGTGAGCGGGCCCAGCAGCCAGCGCCTGCGCCGCAGCCGCGCCGTCCGGCACCCAAGGCTGCCGCGAAGCAGCCGCCGTCACCGGCTGCCGATCCGTTCCCGCAGCCGATCGCGCCGACCACCACAGGCGGCGCGCCGACATCGCTGTCGCCGCAATAGCGCGTCATCCTGAATAAGGGGACTTCCAACACCATGCCCGGGCGGGCATGGTGCGCCTCGATTCAATTTACGAGGCATGATGTCGTCCCGAAAGCCGCTCCGCACGTTTCGGCCTCATGCTCCAAGCGGTGAGTCATGCTGAAGTCCGTATTGATCGCCAACAGAGGCGAGATCGCCTGCCGGATCGCGCGCACTGCGCGGCGGCTCGGCATGCGTACGATCGGTGTTTATTCCGAGGCGGATGCCGATGCGGTGCATGTGCGGTCCTGCGACGAAGCCTATCTGATTGGCCCCGCGCCCGCGCGCGACAGCTATCTGTCGATCGAGAAGATCCTGAACGTGGCGGCTCAAACTGGCGCTGCCTGCATTCACCCAGGCTATGGCTTCCTGTCCGAGAATGCCGATTTCGCGCAGGCCTGCGCTGATGCCGGGGTGGTCTTTGTCGGCCCGCCGCCGGCCGCCATCCGCGCAATGGGATTGAAGGATCGCGCCAAAGCGCTCATGCAGCAGGCCGGCGTGCCTGTCGTACCCGGCTATCACGGCGACCAGCAGGACACGACTTTCCTCAAGCGCAAAGCCTACGAGCTTGGCTATCCGGTGCTGATCAAGGCGGTTGCCGGTGGTGGCGGCAAAGGCATGCGTCTCGTCGAGCGTCACGCCGATTTTGAAGCGGCCATCGAGGCCGCCAAGCGCGAGGCTGCAGCGTCCTTCGGCGATGATCGCGTGTTGATCGAACGCTATGTGGCGGCGCCGCGCCATATCGAAATTCAGGTCTTCGCCGACAAACAAGGTAGCGTGATCCATCTCAACGAGCGCGATTGCTCGCTGCAGCGTCGTCATCAGAAGGTGATCGAGGAAGCGCCGGCGCCCGGCATGACGCCGCAACTGCGCGCCCGCATGGGCGAGGCCGCCGTCGCCGCGGCCAAGGCGGTCGGCTATGTCGGGGCAGGGACGGTCGAATTCATCGCCGATGGCGCGGGCGGCCTCAAAGCCGACGGCTTCTGGTTCATGGAAATGAACACGCGGCTGCAGGTCGAACATCCGGTGACGGAAGCGATCACCGGCTTTGATCTCGTTGAATGGCAATTCCGCATCGCCGATGGCAAGCGCTTGGCCGTCGTGCAGGCCGATGTCCCGCTGAATGGCCATGCCATCGAAGCACGGCTCTATGCTGAAGATCCCGATCGCGAGTTTCTGCCGTCGACTGGCAAGCTGGTGGCGCTATCGTTTCCGCAAGGGGATGGCCTTCGCATCGACAGCGGCGTCGAACAGGGCGATGCGATCTCGCCCTACTACGATCCAATGATCGCCAAGGTCATCGCCCATGCGCCGACGCGCGACGAGGCGCTCGATGCGCTCGGCCGAGCGCTTGGCGACACGGTCATCGCCGGTCCGCGCAGCAATCTGCGTTTGCTCAGTGCGTTATGCGGATCGGCGGACTTCCGCGATGGCGTGTTCGATACATCCTATATCGTCCGCCATCACCACGAGCTGGGCCTTGGCGGCAGCGGCATCGATGCCGGCGCAGCAGCGCAGGGCGTGTCGTATCTGCTTGCACAAGCGGAGGATACCGACGACGGCGTTCCAGCCATTCGCTCGCCCTGGGACATTGCCGATGGCTTCCAGCTGTCCGGGTCGCGCCGGACCAATGTGCCGATCCTTGTCAATGGCGAGCCTGACATCGCCGTTATCGATTATGCCGGCGGCCGTCAGCGCGTCACCGTGCAGGGGGCGGAGCCGGATAGCTCGACGCGCGTGATCGCCGCCGATGGCAGCGTCTATGTGCTGCGCGCCGGTCGGCAGACCCGGGTCGCCTTACGCGATTTCGTTGCCTCTTCCGCTGATCAGGGGCCCGGTGATGGCCGCATTCGCGCGCCGATGCATGGCAAACTTTTGTCCGTCCTCGTTTCCGAAGGCGAAGCGGTGGTCAAGGGCCAGCGGCTGGCCGTCATTGAGGCCATGAAAATGGAACACGCGTTGGTCGCGCCCTGTGACGGCGTGGTTGGCGCGGTGGCCGCCGCTACTGGCGCCCAGCTCGCCGAAGGCGATCAGATCCTGTCGATCGATCCCTCCGGCCCCGGGGCGGACTGACCTGTGGATCGGCGGCACGGTGCGGTTTGACCCGGCGGCCCAGCGCCTTATGGAAGAGGGAGGCGGGGGCGCCTGTCGAACCTTTAGATAAAATGCCGCTTCATCTCATCAAGCTCTGCGTCGGCTGCGATTCCATCGACGACCTGAAGGACTGGGTGTCTGCCCGTCTGAAGGATCAGAAGAAGCGCGGGCTGAAGCCAGAGCATATTCATACCACCCGCATGGTGCCGAAACGCGCGGACGAGCTGACCGCCGGCGGCTCGCTCTATTGGGTCATCAAGGGCCAGATCACCTGCCGCGAGAAGATCCTCGCCATCCGCCCGTTCGTGGACAAGGCAGGGGTCGGTCGCTGCCACATCGTCATGGACGGCAAGATCAAGCCGGTCATGCCGCGCGCCTGCCGCGCCTTTCAGGGCTGGCGCTATCTGGCGGACACCGACATTCCGGAGGATATCAGCAAGGCCGCGCCGGGCGTTGCCACGCTGCCGGAACACCTGCGGCGGGAGCTGCGCGAACTCGGTTTGCTTTGAGCATTTCCAGAAAGAGGGTGCTATAATCCTTGCGGGAAACGCTCAACGAGAACCGCAATGATTATTTCCGACCAGAACGAAGTCACCGAAGCCGTCCTTGAGGCGATGAGCAAGACGCCTGATCCGCGTCTGCGCGAATTGGTGACGCTGATGATCAAACACCTGCATTCCTTCATCCGCGAAGCCAAGCTGACGGAAGAAGAGTTTCAGCAGGCCTGCAATTTCATCGTCCGGCTCGGGCAGAAGTCGAATGCCTCGCATAATGAAGCGGTGCTGATGGCGGGCTCGCTCGGCGCGTCGTCGCTGGTTTGCCTGCTCAATAACGGCAACAAGGGTCAGACCGAGACCTCAGCCTCAATGCTTGGCCCATTCTGGCGGCTTGAATCGCCGTTGACGGAGAATGGCGCATCGATCGTGCGCTCGCCGACGCCGGGGCCGGTGTTGTTCGTGAAAGGCAGCATTGTCGATGGCCAAGGCAAACCGATCAGCGGTGCGATTGTCGATGTCTGGCAATCCTCGCCGGAAGGTTTGTATGAAAACCAGGATCCCAAACAGGCCGACATGAATCTGCGCGGCCAGTTTCGCAGCGATGCCAACGGCCAGTTCTCATTCCGCAGCGTGATGCCGGCCGGCTATCCGATCCCGATCGATGGACCGGTCGGTGACTTCATCCGCGCTGTCAAACGCCCGCATAATTATCGGCCGGCGCATGTGCATTTTCTGATCTACAAGCCCGGCTTCAAGACGCTGATCTCGCAGATCTACGTCAATGACGATCCGCTGCTGGAGACCGACGTGCAGTTTGGCGTCACCCGGGCGCTGATCGGTAATTATGTGCGGCACGAGAATGAGCCGGCGCCGCAATCCGATGTCGAAGGACCGTGGTATTCGCTCGATTACACCTTCGCCATGGAGACCGGCGAGGCCAAGCTGCCGCGCGCGCCGATCACCGGCAAGGCCACCGCCGAGCCGCCGGTGCTGGAGATGGCGAAGTAAACGTTCGCCGCTTTACGCTTGAGCATGATGTTGTCCGAAAACCGCTCCACACTTTTCGGCATCATGCTCTACACCGCGATATTGTCGATCAGTCTGGTGCGGCCGAGTTTGGCCGCCACCAGCAAGCGGATCGGCCCCTCGCTGATGGAGGCGATGGGCGCGAGCGTCTCGGCATGGCGGGCTTCGAGATAATCAACGACGAAGCCCGCATCGGTTATGGCGACGCGGCCTTGCGCCATCACATCCGTAATCGGATTGCCGGCTTTGATCTGCGCGGCGCTATCTTTCAGCACGTGATGCAGCAGCGGGGCGGTCGCGCGCTCCTGCGGCGACAGATAGACGTTGCGCGATGACATCGCGAGACCGTCCTTTTCCCGCATGGTCGGCACGCCGATCACATTGACGGACAGATCGAGATCGCGCGCCATCCGCGTCACGACCTTGAGCTGTTGATAATCCTTCTGTCCGAACAGCGCGAAATCGGGCTTCACCTGCCCGAACAGCTTGGCGACCACGGTGGCAACGCCGCCGAAGAAATGCGGCCGGAACGTATCCTCGAGGCCGGCTTTGGCCGGGCCTCCGACGGCAACGGCTGTGGAAAAGCCGTCCGGATACATGGCCTTTTCCGTTGGCGTCCAGACAAGATCGACGCCAAGCTCGGTCAGCGCGGCGATGTCGCGCTTCACATCGCGGGGATAGGCTGCAAAATCCTCATTGGGCGCAAATTGCGTGGGATTGACGAAGATGGAGACCGCGACAATGTCCGCGCGCCGCTGCGCGTGTTTCACCAGCGAGAAATGGCCGTCGTGAAGCGCGCCCATGGTGGGAACGAAAGCGAGCGTCTTCTGTCGTCCGCGCAAGCCTGCCACAGCCTTTCGCAACGGCGCGACCGACGTGATGACGAGCGGCTTCTTGATCGATGTTCTGGCCATGAATGCTCCCGTGTCGGACGCTTTCGTGCCGCCGCTGCCATCGGCGGCACGGTCTGTGCTATACACAAATGATGCTTCGGCAAGCAGGGATTTGTTGAGCCATGATGGACCCATCCCGTTCCGCGCGATCCGCGCATGTGATCGTCGTCGGCAATGAAAAGGGCGGCTCCGGCAAGTCCACCACGGCTATTCACATCGCCATCGCCTTGCTCAAGGCCGGCCGAAAGGTCGCGACCGTCGATCTCGACACCCGGCAAAAAAGCTTCACGCGCTATATCGAGAACCGTGCGCAATGGGCGGCACGAGAGCATCTCAAGCTGGAAATGCCGTCGCATTTCTGCGGGCCGCTCAGCGACGGCGTCGGTAACGACATGGACGAGCAGGCGCAGTTCACGGCCTTTGCTGATATCCTGGCCGCTGTCGAGCAAAGCCATGACGTCGTAGTGATCGATACCCCCGGCGCTGACACCTATCTGATGCGGCTCGCGCACGCGATGGCCGATACCTTGATCACGCCGCTCAATGACAGTTTCGTCGATTTCGATGTCCTTGGCACCGTCGATGCACGCAGCCATGCCGTCATCGCCATCAGCCATTATGCGGAGATGGTGCGCGGCGCCCGCATCAAGCGCGGCGGCATCGATCAGACTACGGCGGACTGGATCGTGGTGCGCAACCGCCTGTCGAACCTGTCGTCCCGCAACAAGCGGCTTCTGGCCGACGCGGTGTCGCAATTATCGTCGCAGCTCGATTTCCGCATCGCCGATGGCTTCTCCGAGCGCGTGGTCTATCGCGAATTCTTTCCGCGCGGCCTGACGGCGCTCGACACGCTCGATGAGGCAACGCTCGGCACCCGGCCGAACATGTCGCATGTGGCGGCGCGGCAGGAAGTTCAGGCCTTGCTGGCCGCTCTGCGCCTGCCGATGCAGGACAAGGCGCCGGGCGGGGTGGGCGCGACCGTCGCGGCAGACAGCCCCCTGATCCCGGAGAACAGCCCAGGCTGATGCACTGGCTCGCTGGTGCGACAGAATTGTCGCGCCACACGCCCATGCGATGCGGGGGACTTGAGAACCCCTTATATAGACCTGACGGGGAGTCGCGACGGCCCCGGTCAGGGATGTGATGGCCAACGATCGCTCGAATACCAAGGTGACAAAGCCGGCCACGGGCCAGGCGCCGGCCTCACGCGCCGAGATCGATAGCTTTCTTGCCAAGGCCGCGGCGATGACGCCGGCTAAGGTTGCCGCCGGCGAGCGCGGCCGTCTCGTCTTTGCCCTCGACGCCACGATGAGCCGCCAGCCGACCTGGGACACCGCCTGTCGCTTGCAGGCCGATATGTTCCAGGAGGCCGGAAGCATCGGCGGCCTCGATGTGCAGCTGATTTATTTTCGTGGTCTCAGCGAATGCCGCGCCTCAAACTGGGTGACTGAGCCGGCGCGGCTGGCTGGCCTAATGGAGCGAATCGATTGCCGCGGCGGCCACACCCAGATCCGCAAGGTGCTGGCGCATGTTCGCCGCGAGACCCAGCAGCGTCCGGTTCAGGCCCTGGTTTATGTCGGCGATGCGATGGAAGAGGCGGTTGACGACCTCTGCGCCTCAGCCGGCGAACTCGGACTCCTCGGTGTGCCGGCCTTCATGTTCCAGGAGGGCCATGATCCGATTGCCGAGAATGCCTATCGCGAGATGGCGCGGCTGACACGCGGCGCTTATGGCCGTTTCTCGACTGGGGCTGCGAAGGAACTCGCTGAATTGTTGCGGGCGGCGGCCGCTTATGCCGCTGGAGGGCGCAAGGCGCTGGCGGCCTTGTCTGCGCGGCAGAGCGCCGGCGCGCAGGCCTTGCTCCGGCAGATGAGCTGACCATCAATGGCGTCACTTCTTCTCGGTCTTGCGGTCCTCTTGCTCGTCATCTGGGCGATGTATGGCTTTGCGCGTGTCGATGTAACGATGATGGCGAAGGTGCTGCGCAAGTCCGGCGGCTATGCCGCGCTGGCTGGTGCGGTGTTTCTGCTGGCGCGGGGGCAGATCGCCGTGGCGCTGCCGCTGGGCTTTGCCGGCCTCACCATGCTGGGATGGATTCCGGGCACCGCCAGCCTTGGCAAGCGCATGAACAAGTCGAGCGGACAGACCTCGAAAGTGCGGTCTGCCTTCGTCGAGATGGAGCTTGATCACGACACCGGCGCAATGCGCGGCCGCATCATTGCAGGACGGATGGAGGGGGTGACGCTCGACGCGCTCGATGTCCCAACGATGATCCAGCTGCTGCCGGAAATCGACGAGGAAAGCCGCGCCTTACTGATGGCGTATCTTGACCGCCGGGAGCCCGGATGGCGTGAGCACGCGGATGCGGGTGCGGCATCGGGGGCGGCTCACGTCGACCGGGGAAAAATGACGGAAGAGGAGGCCTATCAGATCCTTGGCGTTGAGCCTGGCGCGAGCGCCGCCGATATCGGACGCGCGCACCGGACGCTCATGAAGAAACTGCATCCCGACCAGGGGGGGCCGACGTACCTCGCGGCGCGAGTTAACGAGGCCAAAGACCTTCTTCTGCGACGACATCGCTAATCACCCCAACGCAACGACGCTACAAACAAGTACTCAACCTGCAACCGCTTACTTCTTGAACTGTCGACGTCAACGTGACGGGTCGAGTTAGTTCTTGATCGTGAAGCAACCGATCTGGTTTTTCTTCAACTGACGGCACGCTTGCGCGGCGGAGCTTTCACGCAATCCCGCGAAACGTGCACGGTAGAAACGTTTATCGCCTTTTGCGTAAATTTCGGTAAACGGCTCGGCATCTTTCAGCAGGGAAGACTTGCTTTGTGCATTGGCCAGCTTCTGCTGCGCCTCGCTGGCATCGCCATAAGCACCGATCTGAATGATCCAGCCGCTGCGCTTCTTGGTCTCGGCAACAGGTTCGGCTTTCGCCGTCTGCAGTGAAGCGACAGTTTCGGTGCGCGGAGCGGGGAGAGGAACGGGTCCGGCGGATGCAGTAACGGTGCGTTGCGCTGGCTCGTTCAAGTCACGCGACGACAACACGCCCAGGACTCCGGGGCGCGCGCCGGGCGGCGGCGGCGGCAGCGCATCGCTCGCGGTCTCAGCCATTCGGCCAGCGCCGCGCATCGCCATCGGTTCAGGCGCGAGCAGGGAGGTCGGCGCCGAGGCAGTGCGAACCGGTCCGGCTTTCACTGACAGCGTTTTGACCAGCAGCGGCTTGATCGGCTCGGTCGAGCCCGGGATCGGGCGCTCGGAGGCCGGGACCGAGGCCGCGACTTCCGGCTTGGTCGGAACAGTCGGCACGGTGGAAGCCACGCGAACCGGACGTTCAACGGCGCGCTCAGCGACGGGCGCAGCTGCCGGAGCAGCAGCCGGCGGCGTGCCAATCGGGGTCGGGAAGGCGACGCTCGCGTCAGCCACTTCCACGATCTTCGGTGCGGTGCGCTTCACCGAGGCCAGCATGACCTTCTGCTCGATCAAGCTGCGCATCTTGGCATCGCGCGCGCCGCCTGACGTGCCGCCGAGAACGACAGCGACGATGCGGCGATCGCCACGCTCGACGGCGCTGACGAGGTTGAAGCCGGACGCATTGGTGTAGCCGGTCTTGATGCCGGTCACGCCCTGGACGCGGCCCAGCAGCTTGTTGTGGTTAGCCATCCGTACGCCGCGATAAGCGAAGGATTCCGTCGCGAAGTAACGATAATAGCGCGGGAAACGATCCTGAATGGCAAGGCCGAGCAAGGCCTGATCGCGCGCGGTCGTGACCTGATCGGAATTGGGCAGGCCGGACGCATTCTTGTACACGGTGCGGCTCATGCGCAGCGCGCGCGCCTTGCGTGTCATTTGCACCGCGAAGTCTTCTTCCGAACCCGCCAGCGTTTCGGCGACCACCACGGCCGCGTCGTTGGCGGACTTCGTCACCAGCGCCTTGATAGCGTCTTCCACCATCAGAGTCTGGCCGGGACGCAGGCCGAGCTTGGTCGGCGACTGGATGCTGGCGTGCTGCGAAACAGGCATCTGGCTGTCGAGCTTGATCCGACCCGCTTCCAACTGCTCGAACAGCAGATAGAGCGTCATGATCTTGGTCAGCGAGGCCGGATGGCGAAGCGCGTCAGGATTGGTCGAGTGCAGGACGTCGCCAGTATTGGCATCGACAACGATGTCGGCATATTTCGGACTATAGGTCGCGGCTGCCACGGAACGCTTCGCGCCCGATTTTCGTTTGCGTGCATCGGCTGAAGTCGTCAGCGCCACGAAGGCAAAAGCTGATGCAAAGAAGATTACGCTATAACGCAGGCCCCGCGAGGCCTTGGTCGATACGCGAAACATGGTCAACCTGTGTTCCCGTTCGCTGGGGGCGCCCCCACGCCCGATGCCTTCCCCAAGGCGGATTCCAGTCTGATCAGCCGCGTCGGCGTCCAAACCACAGTCAATCAAGCTAGAAGTGCCGCATTGCTAAAAAGTTAATAAAACCTGAGGTTTAGGATTTTATACGCGGTGCAGCACATGACCGCAAACGAGAACTTGAAAAATTGTGCAATGCAGCATATTTGTGGTGAAGGCGGTCGCGGAGCGGCCAGAACAATGACAAGGCCCCAGCTCTTTTGCGGCCGAAATGAGGGCAGTGACATGAATCCGTTTGATGTGAACTCCTTTGAGCAATTCCAGAATTTTGGCAAGACCGGCATGGACGCCTCGATGAAGGCCTTGAGCGCCGTGTCGAAGAGCGCTCAGGCTATCGCGGCCGAAAGCGCCGATTATTCCAAGCGCGCCTTCGAGGATGGCAGCGCGGCGGTCGAGAAGCTGTTCAGCGCCAAATCGCTGGAGAATGCGATCGAGATCCAGCAGAGCTATCTTAAACAGGCCTATGAAGGCTTTGTCGCGCAGACCACCAAGATGACCGAACTGTACAGCGAGTTCGCCAGGGAGGCCTTCCGGCCGTACCAGGGCGACGTGGCGAAGTAAGAAGCGCGCATAACCCATGGTGAAAAGGTCCGGCTTCAAGCCGGGCCTTTTTTATTGCCGCGTCCGCTGCGCGGTTATTGTGATAGCCGAAGATTGGCAAGGTTCTGGGCGATGGTCGAGAATACGACGCTCAATTGGCTGGCATTGTCGACATCGAAATACATGTCGCTCTTGGTGGCGCAGTCGCGGAGCAGGGATGTGTTTCCGTTGATGACGCGGATCGTGTAGATCTGGATATTGGCGGCCTTGACGTTACTGCAGGCGAGCCTGGTGCGTGCATCGATGGCGGTCTGGCTTTTGCTCCAGCGGTTTTCGGTGTTATCGCCGTCGGTCAGAAGAATGATGACCTTGTCAAGATCGGGCTTGGCCACTGACGCCTTGAAAGGCGCCACCGGCGACAGCATCTGGAACGCCACCTGCAGGCCGATCGTCACATTGGTATTGCCGACCGGCTGCATGTCGTTGATCTTGTTGTTCAGAGCCGTCCAGTTATTGGACAGCGTCATCATTGGAACAGGGCAATTGCTCGCATTGTGAACCGAATAAAGCGTAGCTTTCTTGGTGCTGACGACTTCCGTATTGTTGACGTCGTTCGACTGGTCGCGATCCCAGACGCATCCATTCCAGGTTGATCGGTCATTCAATTGCCAGACGGCTCTTTCATCGCGGTTCTTGCAGTCCGTCGCGTTGGTAATTCGCCTGTTCCTGTTGTCGAGGATTTCCTTGCCTGCGACCTTGCAGGTGTAATTGATGTCATCCTTTTCCCATTCATCCCAGCGCACCCAGCTGGCCTTGACATTATCCGTGCCGATATTGACGTCAGTGGCAAAGGGAACAATGCCAACCTTGACGTCATCGGCCTTCTTGGCCGCCGTCTGCAGCGTCTTCAGCAGATCCTTGGCTGCTTTTTTCAGCTCGGTCATCTTGTTGGATGACGCCATCGAGCCGGTATTGTCGAGCGCCAGCACCAGTTCGAGGCGCTTCATGCCCCAGACCACTTCCGCCGATGAGCCGATCTCGATCGTCGGTTGCCAGAGGCTCGCGACTGTTGTGTCAAGCAAGCCGTGGCCGGCCAGTGACAGGCTGTAGCTCCCGTTGCCGAGCGTCGTGAAGACCGGGGTGACCTCGACATTCTTGACATTGGGCGCGTTGAAATTGGCCGCGAATACGGTCTTGGCCTTGGCCATCAATTGCGCCGGCGTCAGCGTCTGTGCTTCCTTGGAGAGGATCAGCGCCGCCGCATCGAGCGCTGCTTGCATCGAGGTCCGTGCGTCATTGGCGCGGCTATAGTTGACAGCGACGCCGACCACGCCGACGATCGGGATGATCGCCAGGCCGAAGATCATGGCGACATTGCCGCGCCGGCATTGTTCAAACTGCGCCAGCTTGCGCAGAAAGCGCGCTGCAATTCCAAAGTTCAACATGCGGGTCCGGCCTGTCCTGATGACATGGCCGGACGGTAAACGGTCCCTCTGAAAGGGCTGTAAAATGCGCGGAAGAAAAATGGTTACAATGCGTAAACGATTTTTACGTTTTGGCCATCATTTGGCGAGCCGCAGGTTGGCCAGGTTCTGGGCGATGGCGCTGAACACCTCGGCCAGTTGATCGGCATTTTTCACGTCATAGTACATGGTCGGATTGGTTGCGCAGTCCTTCAGCAGCGAGGCATTGCCGTTGATCACCCGGATTGAATAGATCTTGATGTTGGCGGCCTTAACGTTGGCGCAGGCGAGCTTGGTGCGGGCGTTGATGTTGGACGCGGACTTTTCCACCGTGTTCGTGGAATTCTTCCAGGACTCGGTGTTGTCGCCATCGGTCAGAAGAATGATGACCTTATCGAGGTCCTGCTTCGGCGCCGAGGCTTCCGACAATGGCGCGCCGGCGGTGAGGGCGTGCCAACCCCATGTCAGGCCGATCGTGACATTGGTATTGCCATTCGGCTTCATGGCATCAATCTTGTTGTTCAGCGCTGTCCAGTCATCGGTGAGCGGCATCAACGACACCAGCGACCCACAAGTTGTGTGGACCGGATACCGGGTGGCGTTGCTTGTCGGCGGGTCGTCCTGGACATCATAGGGGTAGGTCCGATCCTTGACGCAACCGGTCCATTTGCTTTTCCAGCTGGTCGCGTCGCAATCGCCGATGGTGCCGTTACAGGTCAGCTGATCGTAGTCGAACCAGTTATTGTCCTTGTAGGCGGTCCCCAGATTGACACCGTAGTCGAAGGGGATGATGGCGATCTTGATATCGTCAGCCTTCTTGGCGGCCTTTTGCAGGGTGGCCACCAGCGTCTTGGCCGCCTTTTTCAGCTCCGTCATCTTGTTGGAGGACGACATGGAGCCGGTATTGTCGAGCGCCAGGGCGAGTTCCAGACGCTTCATGCCCCACAGGACCTCGGTGTTGGCGCCGATCGGCATCTCCGGCTGCCAGATTGAGGCGACCGTGGTGTCGACCTTGGCGGTCGCGTTCAGGACCAGTTTGAAACTGCCGACATCGACCGTGGTGAAGGCCGGCGTGACGACCAGTTCCTTGATGCTGCTGTTGCCAAGATTGGCTTTCACGACATCATTGGTCTTGCTCAGGAGCTGGGCGGCGCTGAGTGTCTGCGCCTCCTTGGACAGGATCAGTCCAGCGGCATCGAGCGCGGCCTGGAGGCTGGATCTGGCATTAGCGCCGCGGCTGTAATCCAGCGCGACGCCGACGGCTCCAACTACAGGGATGATCGCAATGGCAAAGGTGACCGCAACATTGCCGCGAGTGCTCCGGCGCAGGGCCGCAGCCAATCGCCCGGCCGCTCCTAAGAGGACCAACACATTCATTATTTTTGAACCTGAAGAAATTTGACCGCGCGAGAATGCCGCAGAGAGGTCAAGCGGCGGTAAATTTATGCGTGGTCTTTGGCTTGACCTGAATAAAATGTTTCCAGCTGCCTAAGGCCGGCGTTGGGTGGTCGGGGAAGCCATGTTCTCGTCCGCCGCGAAATGTCCGCATTTACGCGGCTGGCTATCAGCTGCGGCGGTTCGCATGGCAGCTATCCTGTCCGGGCATCAAGTCGTTTGCCGGCCTTGTCTTTTTACGTGACGGACATATCTGGCCCGGTCTGGCACAGCGCTTGCTCCGCGATTATGATGTGGCCAACCTGTTCCTATATATCGCGAACGCTCACTCTTGCCGGATGCCCCAAGCCGCCATGTTGCCCGCTGAACTGACCGCCGATCCCGCGTCTCCGCGTCCCGAACCGCGCATGGCGGACGATGACCGCAAGAAGCGGCAGGATCCGGGTGGTCCGGGGGGGCAGGATCCTGGCGGCCGAGATCCCGGCGGACCTGGCACCTCGGTCATTACCAAGACCAAGCCGCAGACGAAGCGCCCGAGCATGTATCGTGTGCTTCTTCTTAATGACGACTACACGCCGATGGAATTCGTCGTCCATGTTCTGGAACGGTTCTTTAACAAGGACCGGGAGGCGGCAACCCAGATCATGCTGCACGTCCACCATCATGGCATCGGAGAATGCGGCATTTTCACTTACGAGGTGGCCGAAACAAAAGTGACACAGGTCATGGACTTTGCCCGCAAACATCACCATCCTCTGCAATGTGTGATGGAGAAGAAGCAGTAAGCTTTCGCGGAATAGCCTTCACGTATTAGCCTTGGTGACAAGGATAGCTTTGGAGACACCATCGTCGGAGCGTGGACGGATCTGGAGGCCGGGGGCGGCCATCAACGAGACCTTGTTAGGGATATCGAATGCCAAGTTTCTCGCGCAGCCTTGAACAATCGCTTCACCGGGCCCTCGCGCTCGCCAATGAACGGCACCACGAATACGCGACGTTGGAACATCTGCTGCTAGCGCTCCTGGATGACTCCGATGCGGCGGCCGTCATGCGAGCCTGCAACGTTGACCTCGACAAGTTGCGGCGATCGCTGGCCGCCTATCTGGAAGCGGAACTGGAAAATCTGATCACCGATGGCGGCGAAGATTCCAAGCCGACCGCCGGTTTCCAGCGCGTGATCCAGCGCGCCGTCATTCATGTGCAGTCGTCCGGCCGCGAGGAAGTGACCGGCGCCAATGTGCTCGTCGCGATTTTCGCCGAGCGCGAAAGCCATGCCGCCTATTTCCTGCAGGAGCAGGACATGACCCGCTACGACGCGGTCAATTACATCAGCCACGGCATTGCCAAGCGGCCCGGCCTGACGGAAGCCCGTCCGGTCCGCGGTGCCGACGAGGATGCCGATGCCAAGAGCGGTGAGGACGCCAAGAAGAAGGGCGATGCGCTCGAGGCATACTGCGTCAACCTCAACAAGAAGGCCAAAGAGGGCAAGATCGATCCGCTGATCGGCCGCGATTCCGAGATCAGCCGGACCATTCAGGTGCTTTGCCGCCGCCAGAAGAACAATCCGCTGTTCGTGGGTGACGCCGGCGTCGGCAAGACCGCGATCGCCGAAGGTCTGGCGCGCCGCATCGTCCATGGCGAAGTTCCGGACGTCCTCAAGGACGCCACGGTGTTCTCGCTCGACATGGGCACGCTGCTGGCCGGCACCCGCTATCGCGGCGATTTCGAAGAGCGCCTCAAGCAGGTGATCAAGGAGATCGAAGCGACGCCGGGCGCGATCATGTTCATCGACGAGATCCACACGGTGATCGGCGCCGGCGCCACCTCCGGCGGCGCGATGGATGCATCGAATCTTCTGAAGCCGGCTTTGGCCTCGGGCTCGCTGCGCTGCGTCGGCTCGACGACCTACAAGGAATATCGTCAGTATTTCGAGAAGGACCGTGCCCTGGTGCGCCGGTTCCAGAAGATCGACGTCAACGAGCCGTCGGTGCCTGACGCCATCGAGATCCTCAAGGGGCTGAAGCCTTACTTCGAGGAATATCACAAGCTGAAATACACCAACGACGCCATCAAGGCGGCGGTGGAATTGTCGGCCCGCTACATCCATGACCGCAAGCTGCCTGACAAGGCGATCGATGTGATCGACGAGTCGGGTGCGGCGCAGATGCTGCTGCCTGATTCCCGGCGCAAGAAGACCATCGGTATCAAGGAAGTGGAGACCACCATCGCGACGATGGCGCGGATCCCGCCCAAGACCGTGTCGAAGGACGATGCCGAGGTGCTTCAGCATCTCGAACAGACCCTGAAGACCGTAGTCTATGGCCAGGACAAGGCGGTGGAGTCGCTGGCGGCTTCGATCAAGCTGGCGCGTGCCGGCTTGCGCGAACCGGAAAAGCCGATCGGCTCCTACCTGTTCTCGGGCCCGACCGGCGTCGGCAAGACTGAAGTGGCCAAGCAGCTCGCGGCCTCGCTCGGCGTCGAGCTGACGCGGTTCGACATGTCCGAATATATGGAACGCCACACCGTCTCGCGGCTGATCGGCGCGCCTCCGGGCTATGTCGGCTTCGATCAGGGCGGCCTGCTCACCGATGCCGTCGACCAGCATCCGCATTGCGTGCTGCTGCTCGACGAAATCGAGAAGGCGCATCCGGATCTGTACAACGTGCTGTTGCAGATCATGGATCACGGCAAGCTCACCGATCACAACGGTAAGCAGGTCGACTTCCGCAACGTGATCCTGATCATGACCACGAATGCGGGCGCGGCTGACCTCGCCAAGGGCACCTATGGCTTCACCCGCAGCAAGCGCGAAGGGGACGATGTAGAAGCGATCAACCGGCTGTTCGCACCGGAATTCCGCAACCGCCTCGATGCCATCATCCCCTTCGGTCACCTGTCGCAGGAGATCATCGCGCAGGTTGTCGGCAAGTTCGTGATGCAGCTTGAGGCCCAGCTGGCCGATCGCAACGTCACGATCGAACTGACCGACGAAGCGGCCCGCTGGCTGATCGCCAATGGCTATGATGAACTGATGGGTGCGCGGCCGATGGCGCGCGTGATCCAGGAGAACATCAAGAAGCCGCTGGCTGACGAAGTGCTGTTCGGCAAGCTCAAGGACGGCGGCCATGTCAAGGTGGTCGTGGTCAAGAACGACACCGGCTGGGATACGCTCGGCTTCGAATATGTCGAGGGGCCGGTCACCCCGAAGCCGGAAACCTTGCCGGCCGATGGCGTCAAGGCCAAGCGCAAGCCCTCGCAACGCAAGCCGAAGCCGCCGTCAGGTTCTGGCGGCAAGGGTGGCAATGGCTCAGTGCCGAAAGTGCCGCTGGTCAAGGCCTGAGTGCACAGCGCGACACGAACAAAAAACGCCCGGGTTTCACCCGGGCGTTTCTCGTTTCATCTCCGTGTCATTCACTGTTGCTTCGGCATCAACGCATCGTCGAGTTCGGTCGCGCGCAGATGCGCCGGACGCTGCTCAAGCTTCTTCCAATAGGCCTCAAAGGCCGGACGCTTTTCGATTGTGCCGAATTGCATTCCCCAAGCCAGATGCGAGCCGATATAGACGTCGGCGGCGGTGAAGCTGTCGCCGGCAATGTAGGATTTTCCGGACAGCGCCTGGTCCAGCGTGTCGATCGTTGTCTTGTAATTGCCGTAGCCCATCATGCTCTGTCGCTCGACCGGCGGCTCGAAGCCGAGTGCGTGATTGGTGACCGCATATTCCAGCGGGCCGGCAGCAAAGAACAACCAGCGATAATAATCGGCGCGATCGGCCAAGGCCGGCGCCAGCTTGGATTGCGGAAACGCATCGGCGAGATAGGCGCAGATCGCCGCGCATTCGGTGACCACGCGACCGTTATGCTGGATCGCAGGCACCTTGCCCATCGGATTGATGGGGAGATAGTCGGGCGACTTCATCGCTGTGAAGTCGAGCATCTGCGTGCGATAGGGTGCACCGACTTCTTCGAGCATCCAGCGGACGATGCGTCCGCGCGACATCGGGTTGGAATAAAAAACAAGTTCGTCGGCCATGACCAAAGTCCTCCAAGCGGAGCGGGACCGTAGAGCGAAGGCCGCAGGCTGTCACCCGCCGATTGCGAAAGAGGAGACGACGCGCGCATTCTCACGCGCGCGCAGCCATCCTGCGCAGTGCGTCAGGCGGCGGCCTGTCGCTGCCACACCGGGAACGGATCGGGCAGGGCTTTCCAGCTTTCGACATCCATGGCCTGGGGGGATGGTGGAACAAGGCATTCATCCAGCCGCCGCGTCAGCGCATCGATATCGAGATTGGTGCCGATAAAGACCAGTTCCTGACGGCGATCGCCATAGTCGTTTTGCCAATGGCCTTTGATCATCTCACGCCAGCCCTGATCCTTCGGCCAATGCTGCAGCGGAATGGCGGCCCACCAATGGCCCGCGCCGCCGGTGCGGGTAATCGCGCCGGCCTGACTGAGTTCGCCGACCCAGTTCGGCCGCGTTGCCAGCCAGAAGTGACCTTTGGCGCGAATGACGCCGCGCCATTCCGACTGGATGAAGTCATGAAAGCGTTGCGGATGAAACGGTCGCCGCGCGCGATAGACAAAGCTCTGGATGCCGTATTCTTCGGTCTCCGGCGTGTGGTCGGCGAAGGCGTATAATTCCTTGAACCAGAGCGGATGCTCCTGCGCCTTTTCGAAATCGAAACGCCCGGTATTCAGCACGCGCTCAAGCGGCACACGCCCGAAATTGGATTCCACAATATCGGCATCCGGATTGAGTGCGCGGATGATCTTGCGGGCAGCCTCACGGTTCTCAGGCGTCGCGTCATCGACCTTGTTGAGCACGACGACATCGGCAAATTCAATCTGCTCAACCAGGAGATCGACGATCGTACGCTGATCGTCTTCGCCAAGGGACTCGCCGCGCTGACGCAGGAAATCCTGTGACGCATAATCGTTGAGAAGATTGGCAGCGTCGACCACGGTCACCATGGTGTCGAGCCGGGCAACATCTGACAGGCTCTCGCCATCGGTATCGCGGAAGTCGAATGTCGCCGCCACCGGCAATGGTTCGGAAATCCCGGTTGATTCGATCACGAGATAATCGAAGCGTCCATCCTGTGCCAGCGCGCGCACTTCCTTGAGAAGGTCATCTCGCAGCGTGCAGCAGATGCAGCCATTGGTCATCTCGACCAGCTGTTCATTCGTCCGTGAGAGATTCGCACCGCCATCGCGGATCAGGTCCGCATCGATATTCACTTCGCTCATGTCGTTCACAATCACCGCAACCCGCATTCCCTGCCGGTTGTTGAGAATGTGATTCATCAAGGTCGTCTTTCCGGCTCCCAGAAAGCCGGACAACACGGTGACGGGAAGTTGCATTTGCATGAGACGTTCCAAACAAGTGAGGAAAGGGAAGGGATGACGCGGAGGGATGGGACGACATCGGGGTGCCCGCTCTCATTGGCGTGTGAAATGCGGGGCGGAGCCGGTGCGGATCTCGTGCGCAAGTCGATCGAGGATCAGAGCGGCATTGGCTTTGCCATAGGCATTGACGAGGCGCGGCAGCGTCTCGCTCATCAAAATGGCGAGCAGCTGAGAAGCGGGCAATCCGGTGTCGGTTGCGTCCGCAATTCCGGAGCGGATGGCGGCACGGGCGGCTGGATGTGGGGCCGAGGTGCCGTCCCGCTTGCGCTGCGGAGCCTCGGCCGACGCGGCGTAGGGTTTTCCGGGGATGGGTCTGGCCAAGCTGAACCTCCGTCTCATCGCAATATGTAACGTTATAACATTACATATTCTTCCTGCAAGGTGCTTTCGAAGGGGACCGCGCCGCGTCCAATGAGCCATGCATATGAGCCATCGTGCCGCAGCCGTTGCAGGACTCACGTTCCTGGCGTCATGGTGCGGCCGATGCCGGATCTTAAGACCTACGATTTTGCAGATAATGCTGCCGCCTATCGCGGCGGCCTGCGTCAGGCTACCCGGTCGGTCTTTACCTATGTCCTTTTCGGCACGTATATCGGCATCGGTGCGCTGGCCTATGATTTCAACTTCAGCATCGGCTGGGTAGCGCTGTCGACGCTGCTGGTCTGGGCCGGGCCGGCGCAGGTCATTCTGATTTCCACCCTTGGCGGTGGCGCATCCGTTGTGGAGGCGGCAATAGCGGTGGGCCTCAGCGGCGTTCGTTTGATGCCGATGGTGGTGGCGCTGATGCCGATCCTCCGTGGCCCGAAGACCAAGGGCCATCAGCTTCTGCTGCCTGCGCATTTCACCGCAGTCAGCATGTGGGTCGAGACTATGCGACTTGCGCCGCAGATTGCGGTGGAGCGTCGCATTTCCTTCGCCAATGGCATCGCGTCGGGGCTGATGCTGTCGGCGATGAGTGCCACGTTCTTTGGCTTTTATCTCGCAGCGAAGCTGCCGCCGTTGATGACGGCGGCCTTGCTGTTCCTGACGCCGATGTCGTTTCTGGTGTCGATCGCCCGCAATTCGAGCCAGTTGGTGGACCGGCTCGCCATGCTGTTCGGGCTGATTGCGGGTCCGCTGCTGACCTATGGCCAGATCGAACTCGACGTGATGTGGGCGGGCGTTGGCGGCGGCACGCTGGCCTATCTCGTCCATCGCATCAGGGCGGCGCGGCGATGAGCCTGACCACCTCCGCGCTTTGGCCCTATATGGTGCTGATCCTTGCCGGTTTTCTGCCGAATGAGGTCTGGCGCTGGCTCGGTTTTGCGCTCGCGCGCAACATCGATGAAGGCTCGGAAATCCTGGTCTGGGTGCGGGCGGTGGCAACCGCCGTGCTTGCTGCGGTCATCGCCAAGCTGATCTTCTTTTCACCGGGCGCGCTGGCCGGCGTGCCGCTGACCGTGCGGCTCGTCGCCATGGTCGCCGGCTTTGCCGGCTTCCTGATCTTCCGCCGCTCGGTCTTTGCCGGCGTCATTATCGGCGAGATCGTGCTGATCAGCGCCGCGTTGCTGTTTCCCGCCTGACGCTTCGCCCTGCGCATACGGCAGCCTTATCTGGATGGCATCCGCGCGAACCGAAGTGGTCGTCCCTGCGCAGGCGGGACGACTATGTTCAAACCACGATAGCAATCATTGTTCGCGCATCGCAGCGGAAAGCTTCTTGGCCTGTTCGGCAAGAACCTCGGGCTTTTCCATCACGCTGGCCGGCGGCTTCATCTCGACTCCGTCCTTGCGCGGCACGACATGCATATGCAGGTGAAACACCACCTGTCCGCCGCCGGGCTCGTTGAATTGCTGGATAGTGATGCCGTCGGCGTCAAAGGCCTTCATCGCCGCCTTGGCGACTTTCTGCGTGGTCTTGATGACATGCGCCAGATCGTTGGGCTTGATGTCGAGCACATTGCGGGCCGGGCTTTTGGGAATGATCAGCGCATGGCCGGGCGCGCGGGGCATGATGTCCATGAACACCAGCGTATGGTCGTCCTCATAGACCTTGTGGCACGGCAATTCGCCGCGCAGGATTTTGGCGAAAATATTGTTCTGATCGTAAGCCGGCATCGTCATTGCTCCATATCCTCGGGTCTGTCGGTCTTGCGGAATGGGGTCAGCGTTTCTAGCTCGCGACCGGCGGCATCGACATAGGCGCGTTCGCGCTTGAGATACTCGGCGATCGCGCGGCGCAAGGCCGGATCATCGATATAATGCGACGAATAGGTTGTCACCGGCACATAGCCGCGCGCCAGCTTGTGTTCGCCTTGCGCGCCGGCCTCGACCGTCTTCAGCTTGTGGGCGATCGCATAATCGATGGCCTGATAATAGCAGACCTCAAAATGCAGAAAGGGGTGATGCTCGATCGCACCCCAATGCCGGCCGAACAGCGTATCGGCGCCAATGAAGTTGATGGCGCCGGCGATGTAGCGGCCGTTGCGTTTGGCCATCACCAGCAGGATCTTGTCGGCCATGGTCTCGCCAATCATCGAATAGAATGCGCGGGTGAGATAGGGCCGGCCCCATTTGCGCGAACCGGTATCCATGTAGAAGGCGAAGAAGTCGTCCCATACGGCTTCGGTGAGGTCGCTGCCGGTCAGGTGATGGATGGTGATACCCGATTGCTCGGCGTCACGGCGTTCGCGCTTGATGACCTTGCGCTTGCGCGACGACAGGGCAGCGAGGAAGTCGTCGAAACTCTGATAGCCATCATTGTGCCAGTGGAATTGCTGGTCGGTGCGCTGCAGGAAGCCCTTGCTGCCAAGAAAGCTCCAGTCGGCCTCCGGCAGGAAGGTGACATGCGCGGACGACGCCTGGCGCTGCTGGGTGAGGGCGACGAGGCCGGCCGCCAGCGTCTGGCGGATGCGCTCCGATTGCGGTGAAAGCGGCACGAGCAGCCGCGGCCCGGTCGCGGGCGTGAACGGCACCGCCACCTGTAATTTGGGATAATAGGAGCCACCGGCCGACTCGTAGGCGTCTGCCCAGCCGTGATCGAAGACATATTCTCCGCGCGAATGCGATTTCAGATAGGCGGGGGCGGCGCCCAGCCATTGGCCATCGGCGGTCTCGACGAGGAGATGCTGGGGCGCCCAACCGGTACGCGGCGTCGCCGAGCCGGATTGCTCCAGTGCCGACAGAAAGGCGTGGCAGACGAACGGATTGATCGAAAGATCCGGGCGTTGAGACGGTACCTCATCCGCTTGATGCACAGGATGAACTGTGCCGGAGGCCATACGGTCCCAGTCAGCCGCCGGGATTTCCGACAGACTGGAGAGGACACGGATGTGCAGTGGGGGACCTGCGGGATGAACGGGATCAGAAGCCATGCCGGTTTGTCTTACCGCAGATTTATGGCCGAAATCCCTCAAAAATCATCTGGTCAGCGTCGCCTTTTGCGCGGCTCCAATCAGCGAGACTGCGCACCGTCCAGGTCAAGAGCGGCAGCCCGAAAAGATTGCGGGTGGTCCACGGCAAGGCGGATCGCAGATCCTTCACCGACCAGGCGAGAAATTGCGGCCGCGCTTTCATCAGCGCCTGCAGATAGGCACTGTCGCTGATGCCGTGCGACTGCAGCAGCCCCCGCTCGCCGACCACGCCGCGCGGCAGGTCGGGCGCAACGCCAGCGACCGCCGCGATCATCGCCGGATCGAACGACATGACAGCGGCTGGTCCCGCGTAAGACCGCAGCACATCGGCCGCCCGCGCCGCCATTCGCGTATCGCTGTTAAAGTTGCTCTTCAGCTCGATCACCAGCGGCACGCGGTCTTCAACCAATGCGCAAAGTTCGCCGAGCGTCATCATGCGATCGGCCGTCGCCTTGAACGGCACCGCCTGCAACTCGCGCGCGGTCATCGCCGCCACGGGGCCCTGTGCCGTCGTCAGGCGATCCAATGTGCTGTCATGGAAAACCATGGCCTCGCCATCGGCGGACAGCTGCAGGTCGCATTCGATCGCATAGTGTCCGGCGACCGCAGCGGTAAAAGCCGAGGCGGTATTCTCGATCACGCCGGCCGCGGCATCATGCAGGCCGCGATGAGCGATGGGGCGTGATGTCAGCCAGTCGAGACCCGGCATGGTGAATAATCAATGAAAGAGTCAGCTGACCGCCAACGCGATCAGCAAGACGATCAGGCGACCTCGAACATGCCTTCGACTTCGACTGCCGCATCCATTGGCAGCACCGATACGCCGATGGTCGAGCGGGCATGGCGGCCCTTGTCGGCAAATGCGGTGACCATCAGGTCGGAGGCACCGTTCAT
>Ga0164243_10000570_pt1 | contig 66537 bp, 57 predicted proteins | sample OricompcompostOP_FD_108781 | JGI IMG/M metagenome (GOLD analysis project Ga0164243, IMG submission 108781) | Organic Plus compost microbial communities from Emeryville, California, USA - Original compost - Organic plus compost (OP) | ecosystem: Engineered > Solid waste > Mixed feedstock >... | reverse complement strand
TACCGTTAAGGAGCCTTATGGCCCTGAAATGCTGAACAGGGCTACGAAATACCTGCCGCTGGTGGGCTGGGTCGTGGGGCTGTTTATGCTGGCTGTGATATGGGCTTTTGGAGATATTGCCCCGCGGCCGCTCACGGTGCTGCTGGCGATATGCATGAGCGTATGGGCAACGGGGGCGTTTCATGAGGATGGGTTTGCGGATATGTGCGATGGCTTTGGCGGCGGGTGGACGAAGGAGCGCATCCTCGAAATTATGAAGGATAGTCGCATTGGCACCTACGGCATGCTGGGGTTATTGCTCCTGATGGCCTCCAAGCTGGTATCGCTGATGAGCCTTCCGGTACATACGATGATGCTGGCGGTAGTGGCGGCGCAGCCATTGAGCCGGTTTACCGCCGTTACGGTTATTTACACCCAACAGTATGTCCGGGAGGACGAGCTGAGTAAATCCAAACCAATTGCCAAAGGCATCAGCACGGAGGAGCTGATTATAGCCGGTATTTTTGGACTGCTGCCCTTTGTGGCGGTAACCCTTTACCTGCAGAATTACGCCCTGTTGATCACGTTGCTGGCGGTGCTGATGGCGAGGCTGTATATGGGGCGGCTCATGAAAAAATGGATTGGCGGATACACCGGCGACTGCCTTGGGGCGGTGCAGCAGGTTTCCGAATCCGTTATATATTTGTGTTTTTGTATTCTGGCATGGAAATATACCTGATCCGGCACACTACGCCGGCCGTGGAACGCGGGATTTGTTATGGCTTTGCGGACATTGATGTGGCGCCAACTTTTGAAACGGAAGCTGCCCGTGTGAAGGGGCTGCTGCCGGATAAACCAATGGACGTATATGCCAGCCCGTTACAGCGGTGCAGTAAGCTGGCTACCTACCTGTTTGGTCATACCTTTACTACGGACGAACGCTTAAAGGAGTTGAATTTCGGCGACTGGGAAATGCAGCGCTGGGACGATCTGGGCCTGATGCCCTGCAAAAGTGGATGGAAGATTTCGTGTATGTGCGGGTACCCAACGGGGAAAGCTACCAGGATTTGTACGACCGCGCGGTGAGCATGCTGAACGAGGTGATTGCCAGGGGCAGGGATGCCGTGTTGGTGACGCATAGCGGTATCATCCGGGCTTTGCTTGCTCATGCCACGAACACCCCTCTGGAGGAATCGTTCGAAAGAAGAACGGAATATGGCAGGCTGGCATGCCTTGAGGCGAAAAATGGGGTGTTAAATATACTTTTTTTCAATGCGTAAATAAATCTCTCCCAACAAATTAAACTTATTACACGAAATAAACTGGCAAAATCCTGAAAAAACCGGATTTCGTGCTAACTTTATGTGAAGTTTGATAGTAAAAAAATAAAAGAACACATTAAAACCTGTTTATAATGACAACATCAATCTTGAATATTCCTTTCTTGTTCTTGCAGGAGATTGGTATAAAAGAAATACTGCTGATTGCGCTGGTAATTCTGTTATTGTTTGGTGGTAAGAAAATTCCTGAATTGATGCGTGGTTTGGGCAGCGGCATCCGCGAGTTCAAAGATGCGAAAGATCAGCCAGGTAAAAAACCAGCTGCTGAAAACAAAGAATAGTATTTATTACCTTCCAATAAAAAAGGTAAATCGTGCATGCAACCATCACGATTTACCTTTTTGTTTTTTACCCGGGTCCTGGTCAGGCCATCTGCACTTCCCCATTTACAACAGGCTCATGTGTATCATTCATGGTGAGGAATTTTTTCCTGAAGTACCAGGAAGAAGCCAACATGATCACAATTCCCAGCAGGCTTGTACCTAATACTGCATCCATAAAAAACCGGCTCCAGGAGAGGGAGAGGCTGTAAAAGTTTTTTACCAGCATGATTACCACGCTGCCCAGGTAGCCGAAAGAATCCGCCACATAGATGATAAAACCCACGTTGCTGACGTATTTGAATACGGCTATGAGTCGCTCAAAGAATATGCAGTTGAAGGGGATATATCCCATATAGAGGCCCAGGCCTGTGAGGGTCATCCACCAGACGGGATTAAGCAGGTGGGCCCGGAATAGCAGTGTGCTAAACAGGGTGATACTGAAGCCCAGCACTACGATCAGGTGGTTGAGCATAAAGGCTTTGTAGTTGTTTTTAACAAATACGAGCAGGCTCATGATGAGTACGATGGCAATGGAAACGGGGATTTCCGTTTGTGTAAAGATGGCGGAGGCGGAGCCATAACCGAGGTCCTTCCAGATGTCGGCCGCAAAGTTGTCGCGCATATCCCGCAGTACGGTCAGCATCACATAACTAACGATAAGCAGTACCAGCCCGGGCAGAAATGTCCGGAGGAACTTTTTGCGTTCCTGCCTGTCCATTGGCGCGCGTTTGGTGCGCAGCGCCACATCTTCCGCAGAGGGTGGCGGTATCTGCTCCAGCAGCAGGATGAATATAAGAATGGGGACAATGAATACAAGGCCGGTTACAAAGGGCATCCATCGCTCTGTTGTGCCCCAGTGGAGGATAGTCATTTTACCAACAGATTTTACGAATCCCGAAGAGAAGATAAAACTGATGCTGAGTACGGCGCCCATAAACTCGGTAGCGCGGCGGCCTTCGAGGTAGCTGAACACCAGCCCCCAGATCATGCCCAGGGGGAAGCCGTTGAGGAACAGGAAGGGTATATTACAGGGCGGTGGAATAAGGGCAAATAGCAGCAGGGAAATCCAGGACAGGAGGATTAGCAGGATGATGTTTCGGGCGCGGTTAGCGCCTTTCATTTCCGAGATGAACCTGATACCGTAAAACTTGCTGCAGGCGTAGCCGATGGTTTGTGTCATCACCAGCCAGATTTTATAGTCTATCCCGAGGAAGGTTTGCCCCTCAAAGATGGCTGCTGTAAAGGGCTTCCTGAAGGCGTACATACAGGTATAAGTACCAAAGGCCACCAGGGCGGCATACAAGGAAAAGGTGACGGTACCGGCCTTTTGCAGCCGCTGCTGCATCCATGGAATAGCTAACATTCATTCACTGTTTCTCCAAAGGTGGAGATACAATGTGAACTCAATGTTAAGCATAACTAAACTTAATGTTAAGTATAATTAAACCTTATTTTTCAGCATCAATGAAGAAGTAGACGACGAGGATGAGGGCGTCTTCCTCGCCAATGTTTGCGGGTTTGTGGCCCAGGCGGCCATCGAAGAAGAGGGAATCGCCGGTTTCGAGCAGGTATTTTTCGTTATCGATCAGGTATTCGACTTTACCTTTAACGATGTATTTATATTCATAGGCATCGGTTTTAACGAGCTGGGAGCGGCGGGCGCCTTTTTTGAGTTCGAGGAGAACAATATCTACCGGGAAATTTTTAATATTTTTTGTGAGCACCCGTTTATAGTTGAAGCCTTTGGCGGGTTCTTTTTCGAAAGGTGCGTATTCGTCTTTCTTTTTTACGATGACTTTAGCGCCCTGGTTTTGCTGATCGATTTCGTTGAAGAACTCGTTCATATCCAGGTTGAGGGCGCGGATGATATTGATCAGCACCAGCAGGGAGGGCACGGTGCGGTTATTTTCTATCTGGGAGATGAGCCCTTTGCTCACGTCGGCCTTATCGGCCAGCTCCTGGATGGTGATACCTTTAGCCTTGCGTTTTTCTTTGATTTTATTGCTGATCTGTATAATGATATCTTCTGTCATGATTACAAATATAACTCTCTATCTTTACGGGAACATAAATTAAGCGCGATGTTTAATTTCGGCCAAATTCTGACCATTACCTTTACATTATTTGCGGTGATTGATATCCTGGGGTCTATTCCTATCCTGGTTTCCCTGAAGGAAAAGCTGGGGCATATAGACGCCGGCAAGGCTACCCTGGCTTCGGGGGTGCTGATGATTTTGTTCCTGCTGGCGGGGGAGCCGTTTCTGCGGTTGATGAGCGTGGATGTACATTCCTTTGCGGTAGCGGGTTCCATTGTGATTTTTGTGATCGGCCTGGAGATGATCCTGGGCATTGAACTTTTCAAGAGTGAAAAGGATGCGAAAGCGGGTAGCATAGTGCCGATAGCCTTCCCGCTGGTGGCGGGTTCGGGGACTTTGACCACGATTATGTCGCTCAAAGCCAACTTTGACGAGGCCAACATCCTGGCGGGCATTGTATTAAACCTCACGCTGGTGTATATTGTGCTGCGGTCCCTGAGTTATATAGAACGCTTGCTGGGTAAGGCGGGGCTGATGGTGATCCGGAAATTTTTCGGGGTGATATTGCTGGCGATAGCGGTAAAAATTTTCAAAGCGAATATCAATCTATAATGTAATTTGGGATTATAAGAGATAAAATGTAGATTTGCCGTCCCTTAATGGCCTCGTAGTACAATGGATAGTATAAGAGTTTCCGAAGCTCCAGATCCAAGTTCGATTCTTGGCGAGGCTACAACGAAATAAACCGTCTGGTTTCAGTTTGCTGGAATCAGGCGGTTTTGTTTTTAAGGGTATCGTGTGCGCGAGAGGGTTAGGATTAATGTCATTGCTTGCTATGTCTGGCCCCTAGGTCTGCGTAATAGTCTGGCCGTATGCCAATAGGGCTAGACTTAATGCCATTGCTTGCCATACCTGGCCTTTAGGTCTGCGTAATAATCCGGCCTTCATGTGCCCTTTCCCCTGCCCCAGCTGATAAAATTCCTATCAAAAGGAGAGTTTCTGTACAATTTTGTTAACGAATTGTTTATTTCTGGTACCATTCCATCAGATGAGCAGTTATATGTTAGATGGAACCCTTTGTAAAGATATTGCAAAAACCATCCTATACCCTAAGCTATTGGGTACAATGGCACTAAACTTCAAAATAACAGGACTCCATCAAATCATCTGCTGAAAAGATTTGCGCTAACCACGCAAAAGATATTTATAAATACAGAACAAATGCTGAGACTTTTAAAACAGAGAAGGCAGCCGGCCTTTATTCTCCTGTTGGCACAGGAAGACCATAATCTGAATGAGAATATGCTTCTCATCAAATTCAGGACAACTAAGCGTGGTCATGGCGCCGGGTATTTTTATCACTTTCCGGAATTAATGGTCAAAGAGGGGGAAAGAATTGCGCTCTTTGCCGCTGAAGGCAAAAACATGAAAAAGACGGAAAATGGCACTGTTATTCATTGTTTATTCTTTGGGAAGCGAGGTTTTCATTGGAATAAAGATGACATTAACAAAGCGAATGTGATAATTGCCAGGCTAGACGGTAACAATCTGATCATGCTACCAACGGGCCATTCAGCTTCTTACCCTGTGCATAGTGATATTGTGCAGAATGGATAGCATCTGAACCACCATTTAACAAATACCCCTGACTTAAGCATAGTCAGGGGTATTTAAACTTAGCATTTTATATAAGCCAGCGGCTAACTAGCCTTCAATTTCGCTTAGTTCCAGCCACCTCATTCCTTTCTCATCAAGCAGCTGCAGGATTTCGCCCATTCTTGTAGTGAGCGGTTCTATTTTTTCAAATGCAAGATCGCCACTGGACAATGCATTTTCAATTTCAGCTTTTTCTGCTTCCAGCTTTTCGATCTCTTTTTCCAGGGTTTCAAATTCACGTCTTTCTTTGAAAGACATCTTCCTGGGCTTTTCTGCGGCTGAGGGGGCAGTACTAATGGCAGCGGCTACTGGTTTCTCTTCTTTCTGGGCCTGTGCCTTCTTTCTTTCTTCCTCTCTTTCCCATTCCCTGTATTGGGTATAGTTACCTGGATAATCCCGTATATGCCCCTGGCCTTCAAACACAAAAAGGTGGTCTACCAGTTTATCCATGAAGTAGCGGTCGTGGCTCACGATGATAATACATCCCTGGTATTCCTGCAGGAATGACTCCAGGATGCTGAGTGTGGGCAGGTCCAGGTCATTTGTAGGCTCATCCAATACCAGGAAGTTCGGGTTTCTGAAAAGTATAGAGAGTAAATGCAGGCGGCGTTTTTCACCTCCGCTGAGCTTGGAAATGTAGGTGTATTGCTTTTCCGGCGGAAAAAGGAATAATTCCAGGAATTGCGCTGCGCTTACTTTTGTTCCATCGGCCAGCGGGAAATTTTCTGCGATATTTTTGACGAACTCGATTACCCGCATGTCTTCTTTGATCTTTAAGCCTTCCTGGCTGTAATCGCCGAAAACAATGGTTTCTCCTACATTGATCTTGCCGGAGTCTGGTTGTTCTTTACCCAGGAGCATATTGATGAAGGTAGACTTACCTACCCCATTTTTACCCACCACGCCTACACGCTCTCCTTTTTTGAAGGTATAATCAAAGCCTTTGAGGATGGTAAGATCGCCATAGGACTTGTACACTTTTTTCAGCTCCAGGATTTTGCCACCCAGCCGGGTCATTTTCACATTCAATTCCAGCTGCTGATCCTGGATACGGGTAGTCGCTTTTTCTTTTACGTCGTAGAAAGCATCCTGGCGGGCTTTAGATTTTGTGGTACGCGCCTTTGGCTGTTTGCGCATCCATTCCAGTTCTTTGCGATACAGGTTACGGGCTTTTTCCACGGAGGCTTTATCACTTTCTTCGCGGGCCGCTTTCTTTTCCAGGTAGTTCTCGTAATCACCTTTGTAGATAAACAGCTGCTCCTGGTCCAGCTCCATGATTTCGTTACATACGCTGTCGAGGAAATACCTGTCGTGCGTAACAAGCAAAAGGGTTACTTTTTCCTGGTCGAGGTAGTTTTCCAGCCATTCAATCATAGACACATCCAGGTGGTTGGTAGGTTCATCCATAATCAGCAGGACGTGCCTGTGTTCAAATCCAATATCGATGAGGACTTTTGCCAGGGCTACCCGTTTTTGCTGGCCGCCGGAGAGGCTGCCAACGGGCTGGTCCAGGCGATGAATGTTGAGCTTCCCGAGGATCTGTTTTACTTTGGAATCGAAGTGCCAGGCATTGAGCTCATCCATTTTGGCAATGGCGGTGGTCAGCGCTTCCGGATCCGGTTCCTTGCCCTCGTCGGTTAATTGTTCGTACTCTTTTATCGCATTGAGGACGGGGTGGCTATGATTGAAGATATTTTCTAATACATTCTTGGAGAGATCGAAATCGGCTTGTTGTTCCAGCATGACCACTGTAACATCTTTGTGGATCCATACTTTGCCTTCGTCGGGGCTTTCTTTTCCGCATAAGATTTTGAGTAATGTGGATTTACCGGAGCCGTTCAGGGCTACCAGTGCGATTTTATCACCTTCTTCTATATGAAAGGAAATATTACGGAAAAGTGGTTTGGTTCCGTAGGATTTCGTGAGTCCTTCAACTGTAACGTAATGCATGGGGCGAAGTTATAAGGATAATTTCAATTATCCAGTAAAATGCCAGTGATAAGCCTGATTGAAGTAGCCATTGCCGGTGATAAAAAAACCCTTACGAGAGGGCTCGTAAGGGCTATAGTTTATTTTCCTTTCTATTCTTAGAAGTCGTAGTAAAACTGCCTAAAGCTGCTTCTGAGGCCGAAACTGAATATTAAATCGGTATTTCTTCCCATATCATTTATTCGTCTTGCAGCCAGAGATGTTTCAATCCTCAGGTTATACTTTGGATTAAGCACGTAAGCAATAGTTCCCTGTGCGTATAACAGGTTAGTTTTAATACCCTGTCCGATTTTATTTCCATAATCGTTTACGTGGGTTGTGTATGGCTTATTAATGTAGTGACCATAATTGGTAGCATCGTCCGGATCATCACCATATTTTGAATACATTAATTCACCTCTGCCGTACCACCTTTTATATTTATAGGATGCTATCCCCAGCACCTCCCAAAAGTTAGCTCCCAACGGATGAGCCAAGGATTGATTATAGTGTTCATAATTGGCAAATGTACTTCTAAAGGAATAAGTGTACGGCCTAACCGCATTGTATTCACCCTGGAGATCCAGATTTCTCACATTAAATAAGTCAAATGATTTGAATCCAAGTTGCCATGATTGTTTATTTGCCCACCATCCATTTCCACCAAATACTTCTTTAAGCTTAAATTCGTCAAGAGCTAACTGGCCATAAATGGTAGTTTTGGGAAATAGCTTATACTTAGCACTGGCACCCAGGAGAGCATTGTCTGAAGAACCGACTGATATTTCAGCAGAACGCAGGAATATAATCGGGTTCATATAACTCCAATCAAAGCCTCTCTTACGTCCGGTAGAATCAGCATCTGCCCAGATAATTGCATCAAAAAATCCGATAGTTAATTTCTTACTTACATTCCAGTCCAGAAAATGGAAGGCGCCCCATTTTTTGTTATAGCCAAGGTCCTGGTATGCTGACACATAATCACGGCTTCGTTTATCCATAAACTGAGCCCACATAGCTGTATATTGAACCGAACCTATATTTGCTGTGAGCTTCAAATATGGATAGCTAAATGAGATATCGGATAAAAGTAATGATCGATAACCATCTCCAATAAAATTCTGCCCATATCCCGCTGTTATGTTCAGAAATTTATTAGGCGTGTAGGACAATAGAGCATTCGCATAATTAAAATCGATAGTATTGCCACCGTTGTAATCCTTTAACTGCCCCTGCCCTGGTACCACATCATTGGATAGCATATATTGATGCAAGTACTGAGGAAACTGTCCCTGGTTCTCGTAAAAAGAGGATTCAAAATAGAATTTTGGCCCTATGTTCGCCTGGATGATAGCTCCTCGTGAATTCAGCCAATTGGTGCGGCCTCCTTGTCTGCTTTTACCAATTTGGAAATCAGGAAGGAAATCGATAAACACGTTGTATTCATTATTTCTGAACTCCAGCAGGTGTTCATTAAATAATTTGCGGTGGAACCAACTTCTTTTAATAGAATCCCTAGTTGTATACATGGCACTGGTATCTACATGCAAAATAGGCCTCATTGCTGTATGATGGTTGGAAGAGTCCACATACAACTCACGAATATTCTGATAATTGTACGGGAGTACAACCGGCAGTTTCTCTTGGGCAAAAGATGTAATAGCAAGCAGTAACAATGCTGCTACTTTAATGAGGTTCTTCATCAATAAAATTTTGAGACAAATAATCAGGCTCACTAACCAGGCTACACAAACACTACTTTAACAATCACTAGCATAAACGGAACAATGTTCAATAAATGCGGCTAGTGTAGCAAAGATAATATTTTCAACAAAATGATATGACAGTCAGGCAATTAATATTAAGATGAAAATACCCCGGTCGTTTAAGCGCCGGGGTATTTTCCATTTTTATAAGTAATGATTTTGGTTATTACTTTTCAGAATTTCAGTTACCTTTTTGATCTCCTGCTCATCTTTTTTTGGGTAAATCAACAGCACATCGTCTTCATCAACCACAATATAATCCTTTAATCCTTTGATTACACAAAGTTTTTGTGACGGCAAATGAATTATGTTATTAGCTGAGTCTTCCAGGTATAAATTGGTATTGCTGCTTACATTAGCATTTTCTTTTTTTTCTGCAACTTCATACAGTGAAGCCCACGTACCGAGGTCACTCCAGCCAAAATCAGCAGGGATGGTATAAACATTATCTGCTTTTTCCATTATTGCATAATCGATGGAAATATTGGGTGATTTGGGATATTCACTATCAATGAAGGCCTGCTCCTGGGTTGTATTATAGTAGCCATTCCCATTATGGAACAGAGAATACATTTCAGGAGCGTACTTTTTAAAAGCAGCAATTGCAGTTTTTACATTCCAAATAAATATTCCTCCATTCCATACATACTCTTTACTTGCTAAGAATTCCTCCGCCTTTTCCACGTTAGGTTTTTCAGTAAACTGAAGAACTTTATGAATTCCGGTTCCTACATTTTTATCGTAGCGGATGTAGCCATAACCAGTATCTGGTCGAGTTGGCGTAATTCCTAATGTTACCAGATATGGATTTTGGGCAGCCTCTTCCAGTCCTTTTTTAACACTCTGGATGAAAACATCTTCATACAGAATGAAGTGATCGGACGGAGCTACCACCATATTGGCATCAGGGTTCATTGTTGCCAGTTTAAAAGTTGCATATGCAATGCATGGGGCAGTATTATTCCTGGATGGTTCACAAAGAATATTCTCCGACTTCATTTCAGGAAGTTGCGTTTGAACTAATTCTTTATATATACTATTAGTAACAACATAGATGTTTTCTGCAGGACATAATTTCAAGAATCTCTTGAATGTTAATTGCAACAAAGATTGTCCCATTCCAAGAATATCAATAAACTGTTTCGGAAAGCTATTCCTGCTTTTTGGCCAGAAGCGGCTACCAACGCCACCTGCCATGATAAAAACATAGTTACCTGAGTTTTTCATAAATTTTTATATCCAGTTATTTTGATTGACCTCCGAATAAACTCTCGCAATTCCTTCTTCCAATCCTATAGACGCTTTCCAGCCGTAACTATGAAGTTTGGATACATCCATCAGTTTACGCGGGGTTCCATCAGGTTTAGTGGAATCGAATACAAGTTCACCCTTAAATCCTACGATCCTCTTGATTAACTCTGCTAAATCTTTAATACTTATATCCTCGCCAACTCCAATATTTACCAGGCCGGGTTCATCGTAATGCTGCATCAGGAAGAAACAAGCATCAGCCATATCATCCACATGCAAGAACTCTCTCAACGGCGTACCTGTACCCCAAATAACAACTTCAGTGCTATTATTTACTTTCGCCTCATGCATTTTACGCAATAAAGCTGGTAAAACATGAGAGCTCAATAGATCATAGTTATCATTTGGCCCATATAAGTTGGTAGGCATTACAGAAATAAAGCTACTCCCGTATTGGGCGCGATAAGCGTCACACATTTCAATACCAGCTATCTTAGCGATCGCATATGGCTCGTTGGTGGGTTCCAGTGGTCCCGTTAGCAGGTATTCTTCTTTTAATGGCTGAGGCGCCAGCTTTGGATAGATGCAGGAAGAGCCGAGGAACATTAACTTTTTTACACCATTGAGGTGAGAATGATGAATTACATTATTCTGTATCATCAGGTTCTCGTATATAAACTGCCCTCTAAAAGTATTATTTGCCATAATACCACCGACTTTGGCAGCCGCTAGAAACACATAATCAGGCTTATTTTCTTCAAAAAAATCAGCTACAGCTGCCTGATCAAGCAAATTAAGCTCCTTGGAGGTCCGCACCACTATATTTTTAAAGCCTTCCTGCTGTAGCTTTCTTACAATGGCAGAGCCCACCATCCCTCTGTGCCCTGCTACATATATTTTATCGTTAGCTTTCATGCTATTCAAATTGATTAAGGACCTTATATCCGTTGTCTTTCAAAAGTTTCTCCCTCTTAAACAACTCCACATCTGCCAACACCATTTCTTTTACAAGTTCAGGTAAAGCGTATTTGGGTTTCCAACCTAATTTTGTTTGGGATTTAGTTGGATCACCGATCAACAATTCTACTTCTGTAGGACGGAAGTATCTTGGATCAACTGCCACAACTTCCTGACCAACTGATAAAGGACAGTCAAGGTTATTATTTTCCTTTACAATACCAACTTCATTAACTCCTTCACCTTTGAATTCAATAGTAACACCGACCTCAGCAAAGGCCATTTTAATGAAGTCTCGAACAGTTGTTGTGATACCAGTAGCGATTACAAAATCCTCCGGCTTTTCCTGTTGCAGAATCAGCCACATTGCTTCGACGTAATCCTTAGCATGTCCCCAATCTCTCTTGGCATCCAGGTTACCCATATAGAGTTTATCCTGCATTCCTAAAGATAATTTGGCAACTGCCCTTGTGATCTTTCTTGTTACAAAAGTCTCTCCTCGGAGTGGGCTCTCATGGTTAAACAGGATACCATTGCAGGCAAACATATTATATGCTTCCCTGTAGTTGACAGTTATCCAGAAAGCATACATTTTTGCAACCGCGTATGGAGACCGCGGATAAAACGGTGTTTTTTCCGATTGTGGAACTTCTTGCACTAAGCCATAAAGCTCTGATGTGGAAGCCTGGTAAATCTTCGTCTTCTGCGTTAATCCTAAAATGCGTACTGCTTCGAGAATGCGTAATGTACCGATTCCATCAGCATCTGCTGTATATTCGGGTGCTTCAAAACTTACCTGAACATGGCTCATTGCGCCTAAATTATAAATCTCATCTGGCTGTACTTCCTGAATAATACGAATTAAGTTGGTACTATCTGTTAAATCACCATAATGAAGTTTAAAACGCACGTTCTTCTCATGTGGATCTTGATACAAATGATCAATCCTGTCAGTATTGAATAATGATGCACGACGCTTAACACCGTGAACTTCATAACCTTTTTTAAGCAGGAATTCTGTAAGGTATGCGCCATCCTGTCCGGTTACACCCGTTATAAGAGCTACTTTCATTGTTATTTTATGTTTTTAGGATATCGATTCAATGGTATTTTCTAAGCCTGCTTTCAACGAATATGGGGCTTTAAAACCTAAATTAGACACTTTCTCTGCGGAAAACTGGGTTGTCGCACAGAATTTTTCAATTCGCACCCTGCTAATTGGAAATTTCTTACCTGTCAGCTTTGCTATTATGTCCAAGGTTAATCCCCCCATATATCCTATGAAATAAGGAATCCTTATCGGCTTACTTTTATTCTTAATTTTTGTATAAATTAGTTCTGTTAATTCGTTGGTTGTTAGATCTGGCTTATCAGCATAATTGAATACCTCATAACCCTTTATTTCTTTTTCCAACAAGAACCTGATAAAATCAGTTATATTCTTTACGTAGCTCATGGACTTTTTATTCTCCCCGTTGCCAACCATAAAGAATTTACCAGACTTTATCTGTTTCAATAGATTATAGACATTACCGCGGTTTCCTTCACCAAAAACCACAGTAGGTCTAATAATAGTTAAGGCCTTTTCTGCATCCCCATTGTACCAGAGGCGCATTACTTCTTCCGCTTCCCATTTACTTTTACCGTAATGATTAAAGGGATCCACAGGAGATTCTTCATTAGGATTAACCTTATTAAGACCATAAACTGCAACCGAGCTGGTAAAAATAAGCCGCTTAATTCCTTTCTCCTCCATTACTGCCAGCACATTCTTAGCTCCCTGCACGTTAACGTCATAATACAGAGATATAGGGGAAACGTTATCAGTATGTTCAGCTGCAAGCAAAATAATTACGTCAGTCTGCCCAATAGCTGTCCTTAATGATTCCAAATCTGTTACGTCAACAAATTTTTCAGTTTCGGTATTCTTATCTTTATATTTTTTATCAAGAGAAACAACCTTATGAGTTGATGCCAGGCATCGAATAAGTTCGGAACCGATGAAACCCGCTCCACCAATTATTGTAATATGTGCCATACTAATTAAATTGCTTTAAGATTTCTCTATTGATTCTATTTCGATCAGCGTCAATCCAGCCCCACTTATTAAAATATTTTATCATATTGGTTATATGTATCCATAAAAGCTTTTTGCTTTTGTATGATTCTGCTGCATGGTGATGTATAACCTTTACATCAGGGTAAAAAATGGTTTTATACCTTTTATTTAATCTTCTGGTAAGGTCTATATCCTCTGGATACATGAAAAACCTTTCGTCAAAAATTCCACACTCTTTTAAAGAAGCAACACGCAAGAACATAAAACACCCGGAAAGGTAAGGAACATTCATAATCTTATTATATCCAGTGAACTTCAACTGGAACTTTTCCATTCGTTTTGCAGTAAATCGCCCGGGGATAAATCGTCTAAAGATCAGATCCATTGGAGTCGGTAACAATTTACAAAGATATTGAACTTCTCCATTCGGATAGAAGACTTTTGGTAATACTTGGGCTGTGTCCGGATGCTTATCAAGATATCCTATTATTTTACCTAATATATCAGGTTCCATTTCAATATCAGGATTCAAGACAAGGTGGTATCTTATATCATCTTTGATGCTCTCCCGGATCGCAATGTTGTGTCCGGCTCCATATCCCAAATTTTTTCCAGTAAACGTATAGACCACTCTGGGAGAAAGAGCCTCCATCGCCATCCTGGATGGCGAATTATCCACCAGGTATATTTTATTCACATAATCGCTTCGCAGACATGTGTCTACAAGAGGTTTTATTTCGCTCCAAGGATGTTTGAATAAAACTATTGAAATATTCACCATGTATTGACTAATTTTTAATCTTGAGATGCCCTAATTTGAAAATATGTTTGAACAACGAGAATACCATCAATACGCATCCGACGGGCAAAAACATAAAATTTAATTTATATAAATTTTTATATATATTCATTTCGCCTTTCCGCATCTTCCATTTATTGGCGCTTAATCCACCCGATGTTAGCTGCGGCCTGCCGAGAATGGTTAATTTCATTTTCGAATAATAGGACGGATAATAATAACAAATTTTTAGCAGCAAATCATAGTCCTCACAGTGTGACATCTCTGTATTAAACCGGTTTGGAATAGTTCTTTTAATAATTACACAGGAAGTTTGAAAAGTATTTCTCAACAAAAAAAGAGGAAAAGAAATCCGTTTTATTCCATTCTCCGATAAAGTAATATCATCTCCAGGTAACCCATAATAATGGCAAAACATGGCTATATCATTTTTCCGGAGTACATCATTTACATAGGATAGTTTTTCGGGGTGCCAAGTATCATCCGCATCCAAAAAAGCTATATATTCTCCTCTTGCATTATCCCACCCTGTATTCCTCGCATTTGAAACACCTTTATTCGTAGGTAGGGTTATGACATTTAATATATCTTTTTTATCGAATTCCGCTTGGGCTCGGTTAATTTCCGACAGAGACTGATCTTTACTACCATCATTTATTACTACTATTTCAAAACTGTCATAATTCTGCTCAAAAACAGACTTAATGGCTCTGTAAATAGTTTTTTCAGAATTATATACTGGTATTATCACACTAAATTTCTGCATATCTGGCGCCTTGCTGTTTTAACGAAGATCCTATCCAGAAATGCAAAATTATCTGGAATGTAAAAACGAGATTGGTAAAAAAATCCACAAAAACGGACATGGTTATATTATGACAGAGTACTACAAGGATGAATATCCACTTAATATTCACCCTGTTATTACAATATTTCATAAATACATACGTACAGAAGATTCCCATTAGAAAAAATACAATTAATGCACCATTATATCCAAACCCAGACAAGAAAGTCGTATGGGCGCTTCCTACGTTTAGAAACTCATTAACCAGCTTAAACTCTCCGGCAGGCGGGCCAAATATCTTCTCCCTTATGACGCTGGGGACCAACTGTGATGCAGCATCAGTAAAAGAAAATGTAAAGGGCTGATAGGTAGGCATATTGTAGTTTATATTATTCAATGGGGAAGTAATGTATATATATACCCAAAGGAAACCAGATGGCAGAAAGGTAGGAAATGCCGGTGTAGGATCTGCCAGATATAAGAAAGCGTCTCCACCAGATCGCAAATCACCTAACAAGCCAAAAATGAAAACAATCAGAAATCCTATAAGCCCGACTTTTAATACTGTTTTTATTTTCAGTTGTCCAGTGAAAAAGAATATGAAAAAGGCCTCTATAACCATTGACATTAACATCTGCCTGGTCACAAGTATAATAGCCCACATCAAACACAAGAAAAAGTACAGAAGATACTTTTTATCCTTTTTAGATAAGAAAAAGTAGAAGCTGTAATTGCTGAGAACGATTATGGTAGAATTCAATAGGCCATGCAGTCCGGAAAAACCCCATTCTGTATATAATGCTGTTGGTATTCCAAAAAAACTTAGAATTGGAAAGGGACCAAAACATACAGTTTCTATGGCAGTAAAAAACAGCCAAAAATAAATGAGGATTCGTAGTTTGTTATTTACATTACTTTGAACATATATTTCACGAGTTGGATTTCGGCGGCCAATACAAATAATTGAGAAAAGAATACCTGGTATCGCAAATGAAAGGCAAGATGCAACTACATAGCTTGTTGTCGCATCAGAAAGCGGTATAAGAACGTTACTTAAGTGCATTTGATAAAGCACTAAAACGACGAGCCATATACAGACATATAAATAAACAGGATTCTTTAACGTCATATTAGACACCTCCTTCCACTTTGTTCTTGAGCCTTTGCATTTTAATAAAATATTTGTCCCCTGCCATCATTAACAATCTTTTGATTCCAAATTTTGTAAAATTATACATCCAAAAAAACACAGCCACCGTCTTGTCGACAACTCTACCATATCTAAAGGAAATATTGAATTTTTCCCTGGTCGTTTGCTTAACATTGCTACTTGCTCCTCCCATCAACATTTTTGCAATAACCCTACCTGGCATGTATTTGCTTCTTCCACTTCTAAAAATCTGATAGGCATGTGCGTGATCTGCACAAAGCTTATAATTTAAATCGAACAGATGTTGGGCTGCGCGCCGAGTGAAAATTGCCTGATGACAAATTGGATTAAGGTTTAATTTTATCTGATTAGTCTGTTGTCTGAATACATATGCCCTTTGCTTGTCATAAAAACAGATGTCTCCATAAACCATATCTATATCAGTGGTCACTTTATCTAATTCATCAGCTACTTCTTCCAAGACATGTTCGGAGGCAAATAAATCACCGGCATTTAAAAAAAACAACCACTCCCCGGATGCTGCCGCAATTCCTTTATTCATCGCATCATAGATCCCTTTATCCTTTTCACTTATAAAGTAGGATATGCTGGTCCTATACTGGTTAATAATTTCAACAGTTCTATCCGTAGAACCGCCATCAATCACCACCATCTCATAATTTGTATTGGTTTGGGATAGAATGCTTTTGATAGTTGCCTCAATCAACTTTTCAGCATTATATACGACCGTTATGATTGAAATTTTCGGATTCATTTTTCCTGAGATTTACTTTTGCCCATCGCTTTTTCTTCTTCTTCAATAAGTATATCCAACACCTGATAAAAGTCACAGTCATACTCCCATTTAAGAATATTCTTAGCCATGGAATTATCTCCATAAATATCATCAATATCCGTCGGCCTAAATAATTCACTATCCACCTTATATCTGGCTAACGGTATATCAAGACGATTAAATACATACTCAATAATTGATCTAAGCGTAATACTTTTACCTGAGCAAATCATGAAATCCTGGGGGGTATCTTGCTGTAACATTAGCCACATCGCTTCAACATACTTTACAGAGAAACCAAAATCTCTCTTTACATCGATATTACCCACCTTTAATATCCATTCAGTATTGCTTCTATTCTTAACAGATTCGCTAATTATTTTTTTCACGAAAAAATTAGGACTCCTAAGAAAAGACTCATGGTTAAAGAGTACACCATTACATGCATATAATCCGTAGGACTCCCTATAATTAACAATTGTCCAGTAAGCGGATGCTTTTGATATTGCATACGGACTCAAGGGATGCATTGGTGTATCCGTAGTAACAGGCAAGTGTTTTACTTTACCATACATTTCACTACTCGAGGCCTGATATAATTTTGTATTCGGGCTGGACAATCGGATAGCCTCCAGTAAATTAAGGACGGAAATAATATTAAATTGTATGGTACCAATCGGCTGATGAAATGATATACCAACTGAGCTTTGTGCCGCAAGATTATAGACCTCCGTTGGCTTATATTCGGTGATTATATTAATCACGCTTGACATATCCATCAGATCACATTCAACAAGCTTTACACGGCCAATAATCCCCAGATATACCAGCTTCTCCGGTAAAATTGAATGATTTCTTCGAACAATTCCAATTACTTCATAGCCCTTACTTAACAACAACTTAGCAAGGTATGCACCGTCCTGCCCTGTAATTCCTGTTACTATTGCAACCATTATATCAGTGATTTATAAAAATTCTTTGTCTTGATATAAGTTGCCTCCCAAGAAAATTTCTTTTCTTGTAAGGTTCCCAACCTTTTCAATTCCTGTTGTTGGGCTGTATTGCCTAACAAATTATCCACAGCTTTGTATATACTATCAGCATCCGTTGGATCAAAATAAACTGCAGCCTCTTCCGCTATTTCAGGTAAAGAACTTCGATTACTTACCACAACAGGACATTTGAGAGAAAATGCTTCTAGTACTGGGATTCCAAATCCTTCATATAAGGATGGAAACACAAACATCTCTGCATATTTGTATAGATTTTTCAATACTTTATCATTGATCCTGACTTGCTCCACCTGTTCGGCAATACCCAATTGGCGGAGTAATTCTCTTTCTGAATCAGTAAAGTCTCCACCGCCCGCTGCAATTAACTTCAAATCCGCTTGCTTATGTATGATAGGGGCGATAGAAGAAACAAAAAAATCAAAATTTTTGTATCCTGATCTGTTGCCTACAAATAGGATATACGGATTAATTACAATCCTTTCAGCAATGTTAACCGCATCGTCCTTGAAAGAGCTTCCCAAATAGATAACTTCTATTTTGGAACCATCCACCCCAAAAATATCGATCATATCTCTTTTAGTGGACGCGGATATAGCTATTACACGTGGCGCCTTCTCCAGTAATAATTTTTTATTCCTAAAAATGGACTTATCGTTAAGTACTTCGAATTTATCCGCAAATTTTTCATGGATCATGTCAAGGTACGTTGCTGTAAAAACCTGTCCCTTTACATGATTCAGAAAATACGGATCATAGTATGTTGGGTGGATTATATCATGATTTCCTTTCCCGATTTTTTTTTCAGAAATAGTTTTATTTATCATATTCATGATATGATATTTGCCTCGAAAGCGTTTACTCCGAAAAAAATAATGTGAACCAACATTTGTTGATTTATTTAAATATGCATTATTTGTCAGCCAGGCAGAAACATCAATTTCCATTTCTCTATCCTGCCGTCCGTGACTAATCAGTTCATAAAAATATCTGGAAATACCACCATATTCCTGCATGGTGAAAGTCTGATGATCGTATAATACCTTCATATTTAATTGTTAATTCACCATTTTAATCCTTCGACCCGACCGTGAATGCGGATTTTAAGAAGTGCTAAAACGAGCTAAAACTTATGCAACCTTGTTCCGCACAATACCTTGAGCATCGAATTTTGTAACGGCTAGCGTGTACCTTTCCCGAACTATTTATTCCAGATTCCTGTTGCTTTATTATTGATTATCTTTTTATATTGAATTGGGATGATTATCCCGGGAATAAACAAAGAAATACAATTAGCTATTGCAACTGCAGTAACCCCCAATCCATCAACTCTGCTGAGTAAGATGGCCATCGGTATGTTTATTATACCAATAACCAGGCTTGTATATAGCTGTAATCTTAACTTGCTTACGCCATTTAGAAAATATGCGAAAATATTATTCCAACAGCTTATAAGGACAAATACTCCCAGCCATAGTGTAACAGATTTAGGAATTTGGACTTCATCCCCAATCCAGTATTTATATACGACGGGAGAAATGAAAAACATTATAATAACCCCAATCACTGTAAGCCCCCAAACAAGCATCAGTTTATTTATAATTTTTTTAATCCAACTGTAATCCCTATTAACATAGGCCTCTGTAATTGCAGACCAGAATGGTGTTAAGATAATGCCAAATCCTATTGACACCACACTAAGATAACGAAAGGCAATGTTAAACGCCGGAACCTCTTTTGGGCCGAAAAGCCTGGTTATCAAAAAGTTATCAGTTGAGAAAATTATCATCACAATCAACTGAATAAAAAAGAATTGAAAGCCCAGAGATAATAGCTTTTTTGAATGTGTAAAATTTATGCATCTCAAAGATGGAGCAAGCTGTCTGTATTTTCCTGTAAAGAAGAATATGGACGTTATCCCTGTTACAAGAATTGGAACGATAGAATAGTAAAAGGAAAAAGTTACTAGATTTTTAGCGTCGGAAAAAGCATCCAATAAATATATGATCAATAGTGTAATTGCATTGATGAGCATATTTATATAGTTCGAGATATAAGAGTTTTGATCCGCAGTGGCAATTGTATTAATGATATCCAATACTAATTTTATACAAAAACTACCAAAAATTATTATAAATACAGTCCTTAGCGGCCCTGCCAATAGTGGGTCTGCATTCAATATTTTGCTCCAGTCTGCAACCTGGTTAAATCCCAAGAAAATAATAAAAAACCCAGTTACTATGAGCATCAATAACGCGTAAGTAGTACTAACAAGTTCCTTTGCTAGTTGGTAATTTTTTTTGGCGATCGCTTCTGCTAAATTGTTTCTTAATCCATTAGCTAGGCCTATGTCAAAAAAAGCAAGCCAGGAGACAATGGAACTGATTGTTAACCAAAGACCAAAGTCTTCCTTGTGCAGGTATTTTAAAGACAATGGAATTAATAACATTGAAAATGCCACACTCAAGCCTTTCAGCACAAAAGAGTAAATAATATTCCTTTTAGCCTTGCTATTTCTCTCCTGTCGTAATTTGTCTGAACTCATTACAATTACATTTTCGTGGCCTCAGGTCCAACCATTAACTTTTTGTACACAACTTTACATATAATGCCAAAAGCTGTAATTAATACCATAATCAAACCACCCAGAAAAACGCATTTTATTATTCCTGGCTTTTCGGAACGTAAGGGCAAAATCGGAGAATCCACTAACTGGAAAATTGGTGTTTCTTGAACCATTGCCAGCCTACTTAACTCTAAATTTTTCACAACTTCTGCATACATCGTTTGCAGTACTGCCTTATCTCTTATTGCTACTTCAGAGCCTACAAGTGCCACCCTTCGGGCCGGATTGAGATTCAAATCCTGGGAATAGGCAGCTGAATAGGTTTTCTTATTCAGTAAATATTCAATGGAATCTGCTTTTGATTGAAGTAAGTCTACATTAGACTTAGACTTTTTCGTCTTTGTCTTGATATAAAAGTCAGCTGCTTTACCAACCAATCGTTCAGCAAAGTATTTTGAGAACATTTCGCTCTCTGATACCACACTTAAATTAATAAAGTTGAGCTTCTTATCTTTCTTTCCAATAATTAGATTTTCTTTGATTATTTTTTGATACAGTAAAAAAAGAATGCTGTCTTGGCGAATTGAAAAATTTTCTCTGTTTATTGTTGCAGGCAAAATAAATTTTGTATCCGGTGCAATTTTAAGCCGCTTTCGTAAGTTATACGTGTCAATATAATAATCCGCAAGACTTTGACTGTTATTTGAATCTACCGGCATTAACAGTGTTTGCTCTACCATTAAGCGAGACTTCAGGAACTCTATAATGTTATCGCCGTTAAAAATACCACTACTGGAAGCGCCACCAATATCTATTCCAAATTGACTCGCTATCCCGGCGTACGCTCCTAATCCCCCTCCTTTATTTTCATCCAGGACAAATGTTAGATCTGCGATATATGTACGTTTCTTTGATTTGGCATAAAGTATGCCTAATCCTCCGCCCACCAAAGAACATATTAAAAATAAAAGCCAATTTCTCCTAAATATCTTAATCCATGATTTGATTTCAAGGATTACGGTTCTAAGATTGACCTCATCACCAACATTACCACGATCCATGATTGAGGAAGATTCCATTATAAATCGATTCAAATTCCGGTTATAAATTATTTTACTGTATTCAATATTGTAACAATCACCAACGCTACCGACGCAAGTCCACTAGCTATTCCAATTGCTTCGCCACCAGTTAATCCTTTCCGTTCCTTTCTGGTTGGAACATAAATCTCCGCTCCCGGCTTCACTCTCGGATAACTATTAAAAAACAACACCTTCTTCGTATTCTTCACTTCCCCATTCGCATACACTATATAACTTCTTCTCTTTAACGCCTGGGCAGTAAATCCTCCCGCTCCATGAATATAATCCCTAAACGAATACCCATGATCAAACCTCACCTTCTTCGGAAAATACACCTCTCCAAACAACTGCACTGTCTGCAACTTCTTCGGCACCCGGATCACATCCCCTTCCTCCAACAGCAGGTCATACTTCGAACCCGGATTCTTTATGATCTGATCCAGGTTAATACCCAGCAATTGCTCATGACGTGACACCGCCTGTTTTACCCGCGCAATGTCGGAAGAGTCCTGCAGCTTATTAATAAACACCTCCAGCTTATTCGCCAGTATCAAACTATCTCCCTCATTAATAAACGTCTTACGCAGCATCACCGCACCTTCTGCATACGCCTCCGGCCTTAAACCTCCCGTACGCTTAATCAGATCAGAAATACGCTCTGAGCGGGTGTTGATGGTATAATCCCCAGGATATACTACCTCTCCGCCAATGGATACATTCGCCTGGGTGGAATAAACCGGTGACCGGCGAATGGACACCTCGTCAAACGGCAGCAGCACAAAATGCTGGGCGTCCGGGTTTGAACTCAGGTCCTTATTGATATCAAAATACTGCACAATGGCTTTAACGGTATCCTGCGGGTTGTACACGCCGTTGCGAATCCTGCGGGATACTTCGATATGCTGAGTGGAAGCCGCATCATTCAAACCGCCTGCGAGCAGGATCAGGTCTTCCAGGTGCATGCTGTCCCCATAGGGGTAATAGCCGGGCTTGTTCACCTCGCCGTCTATACGTACTTCATATTCCTCGCGGAGTTCCAGCTTGGAATAGATCATTACGCTGTCCTCCTTCTGCAGGGTGAGGTTGGTTTTTCCTGCAATCGCGTCCTGGACGTTGAAGTTGATATAAGCCGGCGTATAGTCTGCCTGTAAGCGGCGGATCAGGCCACGGGTGAGGGAAGCCTCTTCCCGGACGCCGTCCGCTCTTTTGAGCAGGTCCGTGATGGTCATGCCTTCTTCCAGGGCGTAGTTACCGGGATGGAATACGGCGCCGGAGATGGTAACCCTGTTGCTGAAGCGGTTGAGGATAGAATCCACGATGTATTTATCGCCAGACTTCACCCGGAAGTTTTCCAGCTGCTCAGCGGTAATGTTTACCACCTCTCTTTCTTTATTGTTAACACGATAGCCGCGGATTACGTCCGTATAGGCACGGTCCGTATAGCCGCCGGCGAAATCGATCATCTGCTTCAGCGATTCATTCTCCTTTGCTTCGAATACAGCCGGGCGTTTCACTTCACCCGCCAGTTCAATCCTGGTTTTATACGGATTGATCTTTACGATGTCCTGGTCCTGCAAAACGATGTTATTGGTCAGATCTCCATTGGCCAGGAAATCATACAGATCGAAAGTTACCACAGGCTGACCATTACGGATCACCTGTATGTTACGGAAACTACCATTTTCATTGGGGCCGCCGGATACATAAAGGGCATTGGCCACGGTAGCCAGGGATGGGACCGTGTAGGAACCCGGCTTTTCTACCTCGCCGATGAGCAGTACCCGAATGCTACGGATGTTACCCAGCGAAATCTGTACGAAGGTGTTACCAGACTTAATTCCCGAATAAATGGTGGCTAATTGCTTTGTAATCCGGTTTTTCGCTTCTTCGATGGTTAATCCATTCACATATACGGGGCCTAAATTGGGGATTCTGATATAACCGTCCGGGGTAACTTTTAGCCGATGCTGCACCTCGGAATATCCATACACGTCAATCAAAAGCTCATCGTTCGCAGCCAGCCGGTAATTCGGCGGTGTGGCCATCCGGAGGTTCGGTTCGAAGGTCAGGTTCTTGTTGGAAAAGAGCTCCGCCCCAAAAATCCGTCTTCTCCGTTTCTCCCGCTCCTGCTCTTCCTTCGTCAGCTTAGGTTCTCCGCTGTCTCTTGGCCCATCGTCATCGTCCACCGTTCGTTCTTCTGCCTTGGCTGCAGCAGCCTGCTGCGCCTTGGATGGATTGCCGGCCAGTTCCTTGTCCAGCCCCATGGTTCTAATCCTATCTTTGAGCTTGCTGACTTCAATATCGGGAATGCCTTTCTGCTGCGCATAACTGTCTATATCTTCGAAAGATAAATTACTCTTCTTCATCTCCGCCACAATCTGCCTTACCTGATCGTCACTGAGATTATCCACCTTCATCTGCCTCATTTGCTCTTTGGAAAACGACGGAACCTGGGCATTCACACTATAAACAACAAACAGGAACAGCTGGATCAGCAATAACTTTCTTAACATTATAATAGGATATATTATTGTTCTTTCTCGAATTGGTTCTTTTGGCCTTAAATATCGGGCTTATTAGGCCAAAAAACGGCCAAATAAGGTGCAAATCTATATAAAATAACATATAAATGTTACTGGATAAAAAAACAGTTTGATGCCCGTTATAACACTTATCAGTCGGGAATGTTCCCTACATACGCAGAATAATGCCAAAAATCACTTACATCTCCTAAAATCTTAATTTTAAACAGAAAATAATATAACTCCAATCAACATATATAAATATATACATATACGGAAGATAATAACAAACCGTTTTCCCATATTATCCGTTTATATAAGTAGAGCGTATCCGTGCGAAACCAAACTACCTGTCGTTTATTCTGGACATCCCCGATGTCCGTTCCGTCTTGTGAATGTGAGAATGCTGTCCCGATTTAATTGATTTTTAAGTTAATAGATAAGAGTAACCATCCTGATTCGATGAATTTTGTTTAAATTAGTTAACACAAAACTTAAACGTTTATGTCATCTGTTGAATTTAACACCTTACTGGTCGGTAACGCCGACTTCCTGAAACCCTTCGCTTATACCCTTACGAAAGACAATGAGCAGGCAAAAGATCTTTATCAGGAAACCATCTTCAGAGCGCTGACCAACCAGGACAAGTACCTCGAAGGCACCAACATCAAAGCATGGTTATTTACCATCATGCGTAATATCTTCATTAACAACTACCGCAAAAAATCAAAAAATCGCATGATCACAGAACCTGTCATCAGCGATTTCTTTATCAATTACCAGCGGGGCGTAGTGGGCAACAATGCGGAAACTACCATGCGTACCAAAGATGTACACCTGGCAATGTATAAACTGCCCGTTATTTTCAAACAGCCGTTCCTGTTATACCTCGAAGGATATAAATACTTTGAAATTGCCGCCATCCTCCAGGAACCGCTGGGTACCATCAAAAGCCGTATCCACTTTGCCCGGAAGATCCTGAAAACACAGGTGCAGCGCTAGGAAAATCCGATTCTCTAATTTTCTATCCCCCCATAAACCAAATCCAGGTAACGCTGACGTAAGGCGCCATGAAAATAAAATCCGCCTGCCATTACCACCACAGCCCCCAATAACACCACCGGCTGCGGCCAGCAATAATATACCGAGGAAACCAGTATCACAAAACGCGCGTATTCCAGATAGAACACCCACCGCTTCTGCTCTAATATAGCGCCACAGTTAATCAAAGTACATACGATCAACATACTGATGCATACCTGTATAAACACAGGTACATAATGCTCCAATAACAAAAAGGAAAATAATAACACCAGGGTAACCGCTATCTGCCAGATAACGTAGTTATTCAGCTTAGGCGTTTCCGTTACCGTGTCCTTACCGATTAAGAACCTCTCTTCCAGCACCGCCCTGGCAGCAGGATCTACATTATCCGGCTTGCCGAATACGATCCGGAAGCGCTCCCTCCACGTACGCGCGTGCCGCACGGAGTATAACATCTCCAACACAAAATGAAAATGCTGCCACAAAAAGCTGTTACTGTTTAATGGCTTGGTAAGCCCGTACACCGGCTCCTCCTCCTCCTTCGTAAACGTACCAAACAACTTGTCCCAAATGATGAACACATCCCCGTAATTCCGGTCCAGGTACTGCGGATTGCTCGCATGATGCACCCGGTGGTGCGACGGCGTCACCAGGATATATTCCAATATCCCCAGCTTCCCGATCGTACGCGTATGGATAAAAAACGGGTACAACCCATGCACCAGCAACATACTCGTGATCATCCCCGGCGGAAAGCCAATCACCGGCAACACCGCCCAGAAACCCGTCCGCAGAAATGCCTGGAACACCGTGATCCTGGCCGATACCGTATAGTTAAACTCCTCGCTCTGGTGATGCACCACATGCGCACACCAAAACAACGTCACCTCGTGCGCCAGCCGATGATACCAATACCACACAAAATCGGTACACAACAACAACGCTACCCACAGCAACACGCTGGGCCTGATATTAAACACCGCGTAATGCTCATACAAATACCTGTAAACAAAATAAAACAACCCCACCGTAAAGGTGTCCGCCAAACGCTCCGCAATCCCTACACTGATGTTCAGTACCGTATCATTAAAACGGAAATAAGTCTTCCCCTGCTTACTCGCCACCAGGTACTCCAATCCCATGAATGCCAGGAACAAAGGCACCGCAAAAGCCAGATAGTTTAAATGCACTGCGTAGATTTTATTGTTTAAAAATGATAGCATAGGTATTCACACGACGCCCATGGCATCGTCTGTCAGGGTAGCAACGGCCAGCCACCTAACAGGCCGGCATTGCCTTATGTATATGCTGGTGGTAAACGGTTACAATATTATAGAATAATTTTCAATTATCCTACCATTTTAGTAGACTAATAACACAAAAGGGGCATAAACGCAAATTGGCCGGCACATACATGCCGGCCGCGCAACCACTCCGATGGCGGTAAGAATGATTGCATATATCTGTAAACGTTAGTCTTCCGACGGGCCGGGATCAGCCATTCGTACAATCTTCGGGGTAAACCGGCCAATGATATCTACCAGCTCCTGCTGCGCAGCCATCACCGTATTGATATCCTTATACGCCATTGGCGCCTCATCCAAACCACCGCCAATCAGGGTCACGCCATGCTCTTTCAGCACCGTACGCAGCTCATGACCGGTAATGCTCTTCAACGCCTGGCTTCTGGACATCTGACGGCCCGCGCCATGACTGGCAGAATTTAACCCCTGCTCATAACCGCGGCCACGGACAATAAACCCTGGCGCCGTCATAGAACCCGGGATCACCCCCAGCACGCCTTCGCCGGCAGGCGTAGCGCCTTTTCTATGCACAATCACCTCCTTCCCTTCGTAACGCTCCTTCCAGGCAAAATTGTGGTGGTTTTCCACCCGCAGCAGTACGTTACCGCCCACCGCCTTAATCAGACGTTTATGAATCAGGTGATGACAGGCCGAAGCATAATCCCCCGCCAGATTCATCGCCAGCCAGTACTCCTGCCCCGCGGCAGAATTCAGGTCCAGGTAAGCCAGGTGCTGTACATGCTGCGGCAGCGGACATAATTCCTTCGCCAGCTTCGTGTACTCGTTGGCTACCTGCGCACCCAGGCCGCGACTACCAGAATGGGATAACAACGCCACATAACGCCCCGGCGGCAGGTTCAAACCGTTTTCCACCTCCAGCACCTCCACAATCCCCCACTCCACAAAGTGATTCCCGGAACCGGAAGTACCTAACTGCTGCACCGCTTTATCCTTCAGGCGCTTCAACAGCGGAATTTCCGCAAACTCGCTACGGTCCAGCACCGCATCGCCCTTATCTGCCTTCAGCACGCCTCCGGCCCCAAATACCGTTTTGCTTTCCAGCTCCTTCCTGAACTTATCATACTGCCCGGTCAATACCGTTTCCGGCAGATCGATAATGCTCAAACACATCCTGCACCCGATGTCCACCCCTACGCCATACGGGATCACCGCATTTTCCGTAGCCAGCACACCGCCGATCGGCAACCCATAGCCCTGGTGCGCATCCGGCATCAACGCCCCCGCAACGGCCACCGGCAAATGCGCCGCTCCCCTCATTTGCTTCACCGCGCCTTCGTCAATAAACGATGCCCCGTAGACGGTGTATGGCGCCGCTTCTTCCTTTAAAGGAATGATAACAGGCTTTTCCACCTTCGCTTCGTGCAGCTTTGCTGCAATCTTACCTAAATGTTCATGCTCCAGGAAAGTTTCCGGCGCCTGCAATACCTGCAGCAAAAGCTCCCGCACTTTCTCTTCCGTAGTATGCTTATAATTTGTATTAATAACGTTCATGGCTACACTGATAACGGGCCCCTGCGGGTAACCGATACCCAGCAACCATTTGCCGCTGATTTTAAACTTTGACATTTTTCTTAATTGAGGTTCCTTAATGAATTAATTCAATGGCCGGCTCCCGGCGGAAGCCGATCGCACGCTGCCTGATCTCTACTGCAACTTCCAGCGGATTCGTAATCTCCGCTACCGTCATAGGCCTGCGGATGACCTGGTTAAACCCGAGCGAATCGGACAAACGCTGCGCCTTTTCCACGGATAACTTACCAAATTCGTACCGCGCAATCAGCCTGCCTTTGCGAAGCAACGCGCTGTCTACCGAACGCAGGTCGCTGTTGAAAGAGCAGATCAGCTGCACATTCAGACAGTCCGACAATAACCCGTCCGATAAGTTAAGCAGGTTGGATACGGATGAACTGCCTGTCACTTTCCTGTCCAATATAATATTTTCCGCATCTTCAATCACCACCACGCAGTTCGGATTATCAATCAACAGGTTCATGAAAGAAGGACTGGTAATGCTTTCCGCCATATCAGGGGACACAAACAAGATCTTCTTTTTAATCCGTCCTATCAGGTAGCGGAGGTAGGTGGTCTTGCCAGTACCTGGCATGCCATGCAGCAGCACGATGCCCTTGTCCTTATCCTTGCGCAGGCGCTGTTGTATAACCTGGTCAACCGCCTGGAAATCATCTTCGTAATAGAGCGAGAGGTCCAGTTTGGTGCGCCTGATCTCCATGCTCTTGAGTACCATGCGGCCTTCGTAAGTGGAAATCAGGTTCATTTCCCGGGGCGCTTGCTTGGCCCTTACTTTAAGCGGCGCCACGCTTTCGGTCACTTCCTTTATAAACCCGCTATCCCCATCCTGGGTCAGTATCTCTATAAAGGACGATTCCAGGTAAAGCATCCGGTTTTGCTTCAGCACAAAGATGATTTCATCGTGCTTATATTGCTTCTTCCGGGCGTCATAATCCATATCCCGGTAGATGTTGAGTATATCGGCAGCGAACCTTTCTTCCACCATCCTTATCGCCTTTTCTATATCCACGTTGTAAACAGTGTGCATACAAGGCAAACTGTTAAAGTGATGCAGGTACACCTCCGTTCTGTTCAGAAAACCGGAAGAGGTCAGATAAGCGCTGGGGATATCAGGGTTCCTATATGTATGTTTCATTTTCGTATATCCTTTTAAGTTAGATAAAGACTTACCGGAGCTTTTTTGCTCCGGCAATGCATCCTTATCATCGGTGGCCTTCTATCATTGCTTTGACCACCCGGGGTTAATGGGTTAATGCAAACAGAGACGAAAAACAATATGTTTAAAAGCAGGCACTCATTGCAAGGCAGGGCAGGAATGCCCCGCCGTTACAGTGTTATGTACCTCCTCAATAAGTCGGATAAATAAAAAACCCGGTCCATTTTACACGGACCGGGTTACTAACGTTAACGCATATACTACGTTAAAGCATACCTTGTCCGTTTAGCCTGCCTTTGGGCAAAGCTATCGCCAAATGCTTGACCATAGCGCTTTCCAGCTACCGCCAACCATTCATGGTTCCAAAGTTTTTGTTTGATTACAGCTTTCATCATCAGCAATCAGGCAATAAAAAAAGCCCGGGATTCACGGTCCCGGGCTCTGATTATTGATACAAATATATTATCTACCTGTAATAATAAAACGCCCGGAACCAGCCACCAATCAGGACTCTGCCCTGCTCTGTGCTGTTTATAGGTGAATTAAAGCGTTTCATTTTTTAAAGGTTTATTGATTTAGTAATTATTTGACGATGCAAAGATAATAGTATCTATTTTGATATTGCAAATTTTTGACAAATTATTTTTTGATTTTTTTTGCAACATTGTTTAAGAAGTGCGCTTCCATGTAACCAGCCGCTGTCTTGCGTTACAGTCAATTAACCAACTTATCCAGCCCCTCCTGCCTCATCATTAGGAGTACTACCGGCTACGTATAAACGAAAAAAAAGCCGGCAGTCAAACTACCGGCTTCACAATCAGCATACCAGGGAATTAACAATAATAGATGACCGATTGGTCGACCTAAACAAATTATATTAATACCGCGCCTTCTTCGAACTGTTTTTCCAGCCGTTGCATCTGGCGGATGTGGCGTTCGATATGCTTGGTAAGGAAATAGATGTATTGATAGATATCCAGCTTGCCCAGGTGGTTGACGGACATGTTGGTGAATACCAGCACGCCTTCTCCGTTTTTGAGCAGGGATACATTATACCAGCACTGCGCGTATTGCTGTTTCAGCGTGGCTTTAATTTCGGCAAGGCTCTTCAACCCTTCCGGTTCCATATGCTCCGGCCTTACCCATCCGAAGGATTTGCTGCTGATCACGTCGATCTGCGCAAACTTATCTTCATAATCGGCGGGCACTACCACCGTATGGCCGTTCCGTTTACGGTCCAGCGCACGGCGTGTGGCTTTGTTGATGATCAGCAACAGGAAATAGTTGGTTAAAGTGATGTGTTCCAGCACTTCCCTGATGCTCCACTGGTCGGCTTCGGGTTTAAAGTCCAGCAATGCCTGATCTTTTTCAAACCATTGGTCTAACTCCCTGAAATTGGTGAGTAAAGCCTCTCTTACTACTTGGATTACGTTCCTCATGGTGTTTCGTTTTGGGGTTATGTACATTCCCGGCTTTATAGGTCCCGCACATAACATGTATAAAAAATTGTGTTTCGGATTTTACCAGCGACTTAAAAAAAAGGCCCGGCTATTTACGAGCCAGGCCAAATAATGTAAGGGCGCTTACAATATTACATACGAGGTTCGTATGGCTTTTTTAAGGCAAAGCCATCCTGCTTGCAACATGCCTGTCGCATGGTACAATGTTTATGTTTAGTTATCTTCTGAATCTTTTTCAATGTCGTCATTTCTGGCTACTCCGCTAAAAGCAAAAGGTCCCGCAACTTTAGTGCGGGACCTCTGTTTATATCGTTTGATAACTTACTATCGTTAACAATCGGTGCAACATGCCCGCATCATACCCTTGACCTGCTTTTGCTTGCAGGCCGGCGCGATCATCTTGTATGTTGATAAAAGTTGCACGAGTTATGTTCAATTAAAACAAAGATAATTTTTATTTTTTATCCACCTACATTTCTTCCCTACTTTTTTTGTAGAGTTAACAATTAGTTCATTAATTCTACGTTGCATCTTTGTTCCTCAGAATAAACTCAACTGGGACGTTGGCCGCTTAAAGGCTTCTGTATTGAATTCGAAGCGTTCCTGGTTCAACCCGTGCTTTTTGGTATGCACCTTGAACTGCTGCCTTATTATCTCGGCCACATTCCCATCTCCCCTCATCCTCCGGCCAAATTCACTGTCATTGACGTTTCCGCCATGCAAACTTTCGATCAGGTGCCATACCTTGTCCGCCCGGTCAGGGAAATTCTTATAAAGCCAGTCGTTAAAAATGAGCTTCACGGCATCATTCAGCCGTACGACGGTGTAGCCGGCAAATTTCGCACCATTATTGGCGGCGGCTTCCAGCAGCCGGGGGATCTCGTGGTCGTTCAGGCCGGGAATAACAGGCGCCGTCATCACTCCCACGGGGATGCCCACCTCGCTCAGCTCCTTTACAATTTTAAGGCGCTGGGCTGCGGTGGTAGTACGGGGCTCCATTTTCTGCCGCAGGTCCTCCTGGAGGGTCGTAATGGAAACATATACGCAAACGAGGTTTTGCTGGGCCAACTGCTGCAACAGGTAACGGTCCCGCAGCACGAGGGAGTTCTTGGTGATAATCCCCACCGGCTGTTTATATTCCAGGCACACTTCCAGCAGCTGCCGGGTGAGCCACATTTTACGCTCCGCCGGCTGGTAGCAGTCCGTATTCCCTGAAAGGCTGATCGGCTTGGGTACCCAGTTCTTATTATCCAGGAATTTACGAAGCAGCTCAGGGGCATTGTGCTTTACAATAATCTTGCGCTCAAAATCCAGCCCGGCGCTCAGGCCCCAGAACTGGTGCGAGTTGCGGGCATAACAATAAATACAACCATGCTCGCAGCCCTGGTAAGGGTTCATGGAATACCACATCCCCACATCCGGGCTATCCACCTTGTTTACCAAAGTCTTGGCATGTTCTTCAAAAATCTGCGTGGGAACATCTGCCTGCCACCACTCGTCAATCCCTTCCACATGCTCCTTTACATACTCCCCTGCAAGAAACTTGTTTTTAGGATTGAACTGAGCCCCGCGGCCCTTATAATACTGGTTGTCAGACATCCCTTCCTGGAATGGCAATGTCATACACTAAATATTTTAGTAAAGCTACTAAAATATTTAGTCATTCAATATATTTTTATCTGCGATTTTTTAGATGATCTGCATCTGCTTCATCAGGAAGGTCGCATTCTTATTGCGGGCAATACCTTCCCGCATCCGGTAGTCGAAATAGAGATGATCGTCCTGGATGGTGCTTTCAAAGCAGTAATTGCGTATCCGGTCCGGGTAGGCTTCCTCCAGGTGGCCCAGCTCAAGGTCGTGCGTAGCCACCATCCCCAGGCAGGGGTAACTGATGAAATGCTCAATCAGGCTGCGGGAGCCGGTGAGCTTGTCCTCCGAATTGGTGCCCTTCAGGATTTCGTCCAGCAGTACAAACACCTTCCGGCCCTGCTTCAGCTGCGTTATGATATGTTGCAGGCGCAACAACTCCGCCTGGAAATAGGAAGTATGACTGGCAATGCTGTCCTTTATCCGCATGCTGGTCATGATGTGCATCGGCGTAAATTCGAAATGCTGCGCGCATACCGGGGCGCCGCACATGGCCAGCAGCAGGTTGCTGCCCACGCTCCGCAGGAAAGTGCTTTTGCCGGACATATTGGAGCCGGTAATGATCAGGAAATCCGCTTTGGTACCTATTTCCCCGTCGTTCTGCACACATTCGCCCATAGGGATCAGCGGGTGCCCCAGCCCTTTGGCCTTCACCATCAGCTTCCCTTCCTTCACCTCCGGCCAGTGGAAATCCTGGTGGTTGTAGGCAAACGTAGCCAGGCTGCCCCAGGCCTCAAATTGCGCAATCACATCCAGCCAGCGGTTCATATTGTTGCGGTGGGCCTGCTTCCATTTTTCCAGCCGCACCATGCAGTGCAGGTCATACATCAGGATAGGATTCAGAATCACCGCCACCAGGAGGTTCAAACGCTGATTCAGCGCCGCGCTCACCTTCGCCAGCTGGCGCAGGGCGGTACCCGCTTCTTTGGCAATAACCTGCTGCTCCTGTAACAGCCCCGCATCTTGAAAAGAGGCCTTCCGGATGCCTTCCAGGATACTGTCAAACCTGCTGAGGATGCGCTCTTTATGCGCCATCAGGTTGTGTTGCGCCAGGATGCGCTTCTGGTAGGTAATCAGCATGGTCCAGTTGGCGCAAAAGCTCAGCGCCATCCAATAGTACACACCCGTGAACGCATATACGAAAACAGATGCCACAAACAGGGCGGGCATCCCCCATCTCGCCAAATTGACACGCTGCGAGCCCAGGAACTCCAGCGGCATCTGCATCCACAGGTTAATCTCCTTTTTATCCGCCGCCTCTTCCTTTGCCAGTGTAGCCGTCGCCGTTAGCTGCTGCCGGAACTCCACCATAGGGGTCAGCACCCGCAGCGCTTCCTGGGTGGCCCTGATCTGTTGGGCGTCCTGCAGCGGGCATTGCAGTGTGTCCGCGAGTTTTTTACTGCCGGACAAGGTGCCGGTGCGATTTATATGTTGGTAGAAAGATGAAAGGCCGAAGACGTCAAGGTCTCCCGTAAAGTCATGCCGGTCATCGATGAAGCTGCCACCATCCGGAAAGTCCGCGATATTCATCGTTACCAGCCGGAGTTCTTTTTCGTTCAGCTCCAATAGTACCTTTAATAATTGCAGCTTATCCTGGCTTGCGGCATAGCGCTTCAGCAACGCCAGGAAGCCCGCTATACCCGCCAGGGTGAGCAACAGCCAGGGCAGGTTATAACCCGAACGGATAAACTGAACAATGCCCCAAACCGCCGCCAGGAAGGCCGCCAACCGGAGCCAGGCCAGTAAGGAGGAAGTCTTTTGTTCTTTTATGATATCCGCTTTAAAAGCGTCGATCCGCTGCTGATAGGTGGCTGCTACTGTCATGGGTACTGAATTATAGAAAGAAAAAGGAGCAAGCACCAAAGATATCCAAATCTTTGATGCCTTGCTCCCCTTCAAGTTATCGTGATAATTTAGGTTAAGCGTATTGCCTTTTCAGCAGCTCCGGATATTCGTGGCTTACCTTCAGGATCAGCTCTCCAAACAAGGTATTGGCCCAGGCAAACCATTTGCGGGTAAACTTGGTCGGATCATCCTTCTGGTAGGATTCGTGAATGAAACCGGTATTGCCATCCGTATTACGGAGGGTTTTGATGCAGGCCGCAATTTCTTCCCTGTCGTTACTGGTCAGCGCTTTCATGATGATGCTCATAGGCCAGATGTAGTTTTCCCCGGTATGCGGACTGCCCACGCCATCCCCGAACTTGCCCTGGTAGTACCACGGGTGGAAAGTACTCCATACAAAGTGGCGGGATGCCTGGTACAGCGGATCATCCGCGGTGGTATAGCCCAGGTAAGGGATGGAGAGCAGGCTCGGCACGTTGGTATCGTCAATGAATAAACGATTACCGTAGCCATCCACTTCAAAGCCATACATCATACCCAGCTTCGGATGTTCCACGATTGCATAGGCTTTGATAGCGCGGTCCACCTCATCGGCCAGGGTAGTGCATTCCTTCGCGAAGGCGGCATCTTTATACACTACCTCGCTGATTTCCGCCAGCTGCCGCAGCGACACCACAGCGAACATGTTGGAAGGGATCAGGAATGGAAATACCGTCGCATCGTCGGACGGGCGGAAGATGCTTACGATCAGCCCTACCGGCAGCATTGGGGCGCCCCACCCTGCATTGGGTACGGTATCGGACTGCCAGGCGGTTATGCGCTGGAACTTGTAAGGTCCTTTCCCTTCCTTACGCTGCTGCTCCCTGAAGGTTTTCACAATCAGGTGAGCGGCTTTTTTGTATTGCTCGTCAAATACTTTGGTATCGTTGGAATTTTTCCAGTAGTGGTAGGCCAGTCGCACGGGATAGCACAGGGAGTCGATTTCCCATTTGCGCTCATGCAGTTCCGGCTTCATATCAGTCAGGTCTTTTTCCCATTCGCTGCCCGTAGGGCCATCGTTGAAAGCATTGGCATACGGATCAATCAGGATGCATTTAGCCTGCCGGTGAATGACCCCTGCAATCAGTTGCTGGAGTTTCTGATCATCCTTTACGAGCGCCAGGTACGGCCATACCTGGGCGGACGAATCGCGCAGCCACATGGCGTTGATATCGCCGGTGATCACGAATGTATCGGGCTTACCGTCCACCACTTTGAAATTCACAGTAGTGTCCAGTGTATTGGGGAAGCAGTTTTCAAACATCCAGGCCAGTTTACTGTCGGCAATCTGTTTTTTTACTGCCACAATGGTTTTTTCCACCGCCTCGCTGGTGAACTTACGCTGTGCCATCGGCGGACGCTGAGAAGTGTACCCATCCCATCCAAACACTGTTTTCGGCAATCCTAAACTTACGGCTCCTGCCAGCAGGGCGCCGTTTTTAAGAAAATCTCTCCTTGCAACCATAGCTGATTTGTTGTTTATGAAAGTGTAAAATAGGAAAGATTTCGGGATTTGCTAAATCGATTTGCCTGAATATTATTTATGGAGCTGGTAATTTCCTAGCAGGAAAAACAAAGAGGCCCGCTTTTACGGACCTCTTTGTTTTTTATCGGGAGAGATACATTACATGTTCCTTCTGTACTGTCCCCCCACTTCATACAGCGCGTGGGTGATCTGCCCCAGGGAACAGTGTTTCACAGTTTCCATCAGTTCCTCAAAGAGGTTCCCGTTATTAATGGCTACCTGTTTCAGCTGCTTGAGCGCGGCGCCGGCTTTGGCGGCATGGCGCTGCTGAAATGCGGTCAGCGTATTGATCTGGAAATCCTTTTCCTCCGTGGTACTGCGGATCACCTCCGCAGGGATCACGGTTGGAGATCCGTTTTTATTCAGGAAGGTGTTCACGCCCACGATCGGGTACTCGCCGGTATGTTTGAGCGATTCGTAATACATACTCTCTTCCTGGATCTTATTGCGCTGGTACATCCTTTCCATAGCCCCCAGCACGCCGCCACGCTCGGTAATACGGTGGAACTCTGCCAGCACGGCTTCTTCTACCAGCTCCGTCAGCTCTTCGATGAAGAAGGAACCCTGGATAGGATTCTCGTTTTTAGCAGTGCCCAGCTCGCGGTTGATGATCAGCTGGATAGCCATGGCCCTGCGCACGCTTTCTTCCGTAGGCGTGGTGATGGCCTCATCGTAGGCGTTGGTGTGGAGGGAGTTACAGTTGTCGTATATCGCGTACAGCGCCTGCAGCGTGGTACGGATGTCGTTAAAGTCGATCTCCTGCGCGTGGAGGCTCCTGCCGCTTGTTTGAATATGGTATTTCAGCTTCTGGGAACGGTCGTTGCCCTTGTATTTATACTTGATGGCCTTCGCCCAGATGCGGCGCGCCACGCGGCCTATCACGGCGTACTCAGGGTCCATGCCGTTGCTGAAGAAGAAGGAGAGGTTCGGTGCAAAGTCGTCGATATGCATACCGCGACTCAAATAATACTCCACGTAAGTAAAGCCGTTGGCCAGCGTAAACGCCAGCTGGGTGATGGGGTTGGCGCCGGCTTCCGCGATGTGGTAGCCGGAAATACTTACGGAGTAAAAGTTACGGACTTTGGAATTGATGAAATATTCCTGCACATCACCCATTAATTTCAGGGCAAACTCCGTGGAAAAGATGCAGGTGTTTTGCGCCTGGTCTTCCTTCAGGATGTCCGCCTGCACGGTACCGCGTACGGTGCTGAGGGCGTGCGCCCTGATCTTTTCATAAACTTCCCTGTCCAGCACTTCTTCGCCGGAGATGCCGAGCAGGGCCAGCCCCAGCCCATCGTTGCCGGCCGGCAGTTCGCCGTTGTAGTGCGGCAGCGGATGGTCCTTGAATTTATCGCGGATGATGGCCTGCACTTTTTCCGTCAGTCCATTTTCCTTAATGTATTTTTCGCACTGCTGATCGATGGCCGCGTTCATGAAGAAGGCCAGCAGTATAGGCGCCGGGCCGTTGATGGTCATGGATACGGAGGTCTTCGGATCGCAGAGGTCGAAGCCGCTGTAGAGTTTTTTAGCATCGTCCACGGTGGCGATGCTCACGCCGGAGTTACCGATTTTACCGTAGATGTCCGGGCGCACTGCCGGATCTTCGCCGTAGAGGGTCACGCTGTCGAACGCGGTGGACAGGCGCTTTGCAGGCTGGTCCAGCGATACGTAGTGGAAGCGTTTATTCGTTCTTTCCGGGCCGCCTTCGCCGGCAAACATGCGGGTAGGGTCCTCTCCTTCCCGCTTCAGCGGGAATACGCCTGCGGCGTAAGGGAACTCGCCCGGCACGTTTTCCGTGAGCTGCCAGCGGAGGATGTCGCCCCAGTCGCTGTACTTGGGCAGGCTCACTTTCGGAATACGGCTGTGGCTCAGGCTTTCCGTATAGTTCGGCAGTTTGATCACTTTATCCCGGACCTTGAATTCGTAAAAGTCCGCGCTGTACTGTTGCTGCAAAGCCGGCCAGTTATCGATCAGTTGTTTGCAATCCGGGTGGAGTTCTTTTTCCAGCTGTTGCTGTATATCGGCCAGGGTGGCCTGTTTGGCATCGTCGAGCTGCAGTTTGCGCACCCCGGCGATCTGATAGAGCTGGGTGGCAATTTTGCACTGCCCGTCCACCCAGTTGCCATAATCCCCGATGGATTCAGCGATTTCGGCCAGGTAGCGTACGCGGGCCGGCGGGATGATCTGGGATTTGGTGGTGGTGGATTTCACGCTTTCGTGTTCGATTTCCCCGAAGGAAACACCGGATTTCTCCACCACTTTTTCCATCACTTTTTCAAAGAGGAGGTTGATACCGGCGTCGTTGAACTGGGAGGCGATGGAACCTACTACCGGCAGGTCTTCATCCTTCGCGGTCCAGAGGTTGTGGTTACGCTTGTATTGCTTGCGCACATCGTGCAGGGCATCGAGGGCGCCGGCTTTGTCGAATTTATTGATGGCGATTACGTCCGCGTAGTCCAGCATGTTGATTTTTTCCAGCTGGGAGGCGGCGCCGTATTCCGGCGTCATCACGTACAGGGATACGTCGCAATAGTCCGTAATAGCGGTATCGCTTTGCCCGATGCCGGAGGTTTCCAGGATAATGAAATCGAAGGCCGCTGTTTTGCAGATGTCGATTGCTTCCTGGATATGTTCGCTGATGGCCTTATCGCTTTCGCGGGTGGCCAGGGAGCGCATGTAGGCGCGCGGGTGGTGGATGGAATTCATACGGATACGATCCCCGAGGAGGGCGCCACCGGTTTTCTTCTTGGAAGGGTCCACGGAGATGACGGCGATGGTTTTATCCGTATAGCGGTTGAGGAAGCGGCGTACCAGTTCATCCGTCACGCTGCTTTTACCGGCGCCGCCGGTACCGGTGATGCCCAGTACAGGAATACCGTCCGCAGTGGTGGTGATTTCCGCGGCGTCTTCACCAACGGTGACGGCCGTACGGGATTTTTTGCCGTTCAGCATGGCCACGGGCATATCGCTTTCCGCCAGGGAAATGGCCCTGGCGATGATTTTCGGGTTTTTATCCTGGCGCAGGCGGGCGGTATCTTCGCCGCCGGCTCCTGCCGGCAGTGGTTCGATGGGCGCATCGCATTTGCTGATGAGGTCCTCGATCATACCTTCCAGGCCCATCTGGCGGCCATCGTCCGGCGAGTACAGCCGGGCGATGCCGTAGGCATGCAGTTCGTCCAGCTCGGCGGGCAGGATGGTGCCTCCACCGCCGCCAAATATTTTTATATGTCCGCAACCTTTTTCTTTCAGCAGGTCGTACATGTACTTGAAAAACTCTACGTGCCCACCCTGGTAGGAGGTGACGGCTATGCCCTGCGCATCTTCCTGGATGGCGCAGTCCACGATTTCCGCCGCAGAGCGGTTATGTCCCAGGTGAATGACTTCAGCTCCCTTGGCCTGCATGATGCGGCGCATGATATTGATAGCAGCATCATGACCATCGAATAAGGCGGCCGCCGTTACGATGCGAACCTTGTTTTTTGGTGTGTACGACATATGTAAGATGTTGTTTAGCCCGCACGGGTATGTGCGATCCGCAATTTACGTATTCTTTGGCCGGAATCGTGCTGCCAAACCCCGGAGGAGGAAAGGTTTCATTAATCAGCATTCAACGGGAACGGGTAAATACAGGGGTTTCTGAAACGAACCATCTGCCCGGTTAGATGATTATTAAGGAGGACAGGCATCTGCCAAATTTTGTCGAAAAAAAGAAATTAACGGGCGGGCATTTCCGAAAGTATATCGTAATACGGCAGCCTGCGGAGCAACGGTGCAGCGGAGGCCGGAACACCGGCCCATAGCGGCATCAGATCTCTCCCCCCATAAAAAAAGACAAAAAAAATTCCCTTGTACGGGCAAGTACAAGGGAAATTAAATTAAAAGACACCAGGCAAAAATGCGAAGCAGCCTTTTCGTTTCATAACGTGGAATTATAAAATCAACTATAGAGAAAAAATTTATTTACTGTTTAATTAGTGATGTAAGAAAAATCAGATAGATACTTTTCTGAACAATAAAGATTTCTACATACTGGTCATTACAACGATTCGTTAAGCAATTATACTTTCGGCAAAATATGGTATCATCAAACAGATGATTTCTTAGGATGTGTATATCTTACACAATCTTAATTAAAATTTTGTTAAAAACAAACTTTTTCGAACCTTTTTTGGAAAATAAAATTGTAAAAATGACAAATCCATGCAACAGGCTTCTAAGCCTTTACTGTAAAGGGTTTGAAAGAAATTATATTTTAACCGGGATACGACTGTACTGGCTGACAGGTGATAAAAAAATATCAGTTTCTGGTATTTAAAAGCCAATACCCAAATACCGTTTTTTACGCTGATCGTACTTATCGAAATTGAATTTATAGAGCTTCGCCGGCCGGTGCGGCACATCGGCTTCCTCCTCGTTGAGGTCCATGAGGAGGTCCATACTTAAAAACTTCTTGCGGAAATTGCGCCTGTCCAGCTGTACATCCAGGATAGCTTCGTAGAGGTTCTGCAGTTCGCGGAGGGAGAATTTTTTAGGGAGGAGGTTAAAGCCGACCGGCTGTACCATCACCTGCTGCTTTAGCCGCTCGTGGCAGGTGTCCAGGATCTGCTTATGGTCAAAGGCCATGTACTGGATGTCTTTCACGCTATGCCAGTGCAGCTCGTTGTTATACATCTTCAGTTCCACATGCTCGATGTTTACCAGGGAATAGTAGGCCACCGTGATCACCCGCCCGGCGGGGTGGCGATTGAGGCCGCCAAACGTCTGCACCTGTTCCATGTACACGTTTTCGAGGCCGGTACGCTCTTTCAGCACGCGGTAAGCGGCCGCATCCAGCTCCTCGTCCGGCCGCACGATATCCCCCAGGAGGGACCAGTTGCCCTTATATTCCTTCAGGTCTGACTCGATTAACAATACCTTTAATTCATCATTATTAAAGCCAAAGATGACACAGTCGACCGAAATGGCGACCTTGAAATAATCCTTTATTTCAACGAGGTGTGTATTGATGTTCTTGGTGGACATGGACGACATCATAGACTAACGTGGAATTACAATAAAATGCTGCTTTCTATTGAAGCTTCAAATAACCTAAAAATTAGCAAATTTTTGAAACTTTAGGCAGGATTTTTTCCTTTAACGCCGCGCTGGCCTTCGCCGGCAGAAAAGATAGTTTATTTTTACAGCTCAGTTAATAAGATTATGTACACAAAAGATATTGAAATAACCCTTAGCCAGATGGCCAAACAACTGCTGGCCAACCAGCAGCAGGACCAACTGCTCAACAACTCCATTGATGAAACCCTGGAAGGGCTCCGCCGGGTAATTTCGTATAACGACTGGCGTTATTACGTACAAAGCGATCCCGTGCTGAGCGATTATGAATATGACCAGCTGTTTGCCTGGCTGAAGAAGCTGGAAACGCAGCATCCTGACCTGATCAGCGCTGACAGTCCAACCCAGCGCGTAGCCAAAGGCCTGACCAAAGAGTTCCCAACGGTGCAGCACCTTGTGCCCATGCTCAGCCTGGAAAACAGTTACAATGCGGACGACCTGATCGACTGGGACCGCAAAGCCCGCGAAGCGGCCGGGCTGGCGGAAATAGAATATTGCATTGAGCCTAAGTTCGACGGGGCCAGCATTTCCCTGATATACGAAAACGATATGCTCAGCAGGGGCGCCACCCGTGGCGACGGTGTTTCCGGGGAGGACATTACCACCAACATCCGCCAGATACGGAGCATCCCCCTCTCCGCCCGCTTCTCCCAATACGGCATTCAGCAAATTGAGATCCGCGGGGAAGTGCTGATCAATAAAAATACTTTCAAGGCTTTCAACGAGAAGCGGATGGCGGAAAACCTGCCACCGCTGGCTAATCCCAGGAATGCCGCCTCCGGCTCCCTGCGCATGGTAGACCCTGCAGAGGTGGCCAAACGCGGACTGGAAGCCTTCCTGTATCATATGAGCTACCATACCATGGAGCGCGGCCAAACAGAGCCGGAACAGCTACTGACGCATAGCGGCACGCTGGACCTCTTGTCTACCCTGGGTTTCAGGAGTCCTGCCAGGGAAAAGAAGGTAGTAAAAGGCATACAGGCCGTGATCGACTACTGCCTGTGGTTCGAAAATGAAAGGGATAACCTGCCGTATGAAATTGATGGTATGGTGATCAAAGTGAACGACTATGCCCTGCAGGATAAACTGGGTATGACCACCCACCACCCCCGCTGGGCCATTGCCTATAAATTCAAAGCCCGCCAGGCTACCAGTAAGCTCCGCTCCGTGGAGTTCCAGGTGGGCCGCACCGGCTCCATTACGCCGGTGGCGAAAATTGACCCGGTACATATCGGCGGCGTGACTGTGTCCTCCATCTCCCTGTTTAACGAGGAGGTGATCCGCGAAAAGGACCTGAAGCTCGGCGATACCGTGCTGGTGGAAAGAGCGGGGGACGTGATTCCTTATATTGTGAAGTCCAACGCCGACCTGCGCGATGGTTCCGAACAGGACATCATCTTCCCTACCCGCTGCCCGGTATGCCACGACAAGCTTTTTAAGCCGGAAGGAGAAAGCGTATGGCGCTGCATCAACATCAACTGCGAGGCCCAGGTGGTGGAACGTATGATCCACTATGTGAGTAAGGACGCGATGGACATCAAGAGCTTCGGCGAAAGCAACGTGCGTAAGTTTTATGCGCTGGGGCTGATGAAGGACATCCCGGGGATTTATGAACTGGACTTTGAGAAAATAGGCCAGCTGGAAGGTTTTGGGAAGAAGTCGCTGACGAACCTGCAAACGGCGATCGAACAATCCAAATCCCAGCCGCTGCATCGATTGATATTCGGGCTGGGCATCCGGTATGTGGGCGAGACTACTGCTAAAACGCTGGCGAACGCCGTTTCCAATATTATGGACCTGGCGGAGTTCACGGAAGAAAAGATTTTGTCCCTGGAAGATATCGGGCCGAAGGTGGCGGGGTCCGTCCGCCAGTTCTTCAGTAATATCGACAACATACATATGCTGGAAAAGCTTGCGCAACTGGGCGTGAACATGACCAACAGCAAGAGCGCATCCACCGGCAGCGGTGAGCTGAGCGGGCAGACCTTCCTGTTTACCGGCACGTTGCATAAGCTCAAACGCAGCGAGGCGGAGGAAATGGTGGAAGCCCACGGCGGTAAGATCCTCAGCGGCGTAAGCAGTAAGCTCAACTACCTGATTGTTGGGGAGGATGCCGGCAGTAAACTGGAAAAAGCGAAGAAGATTAATACGATCAGGATTTTATCGGAGGATGAATTCCTGGCGATGATACAATAGCACCAGGAATGAATAGTGTCAGGCGAATTCCTGACGATACAATAGTAATATGGATGATCAGTATTTTATGAAACAGGCGCTCGCAGAGGCGCGCAAAGCTTTTGACGCCGGGGAAGTGCCGATTGGCGCGGTAGTCGTACTCAACGGGCGTATCATTGGCCGGGGGTACAACCAGGTGGAGATGCTGAACGACTGTACTGCCCATGCGGAGATGATTGCGTTAACGGCGGCGTTCAATACGCTCAGCAGCAAGTACCTCATGGATGCCACGTTGTACGTATCGGTAGAGCCCTGCCTGATGTGCGCGGGCGCGTTGTACTGGAGTAAGATCGGGCGTATCGTGTATGCGGCGCCGGATGATAAGAACAGTTACCGCCGCGCTACGGGCGCCACCTCGCCATTCCACCCGAAAACCAAGCTGGAAGAGGGCCCGGGGCGGGAAGAGAGCCTGGCGCTGATGAAGACGTTCTTTGCACAAAGAAGAAAATAAAAAAAGACGAAACCAGTGGTTTCGTCTTTTTAATTTATAGCAAGGCAGTTATTTATTTTTTATTCCCTACTTCCATGAGTTTGTTCATGGCCATCATTTGCTGCATGGTTTTTTCCATGCCTTCGGAAGAGCCGTCGAGGAAGATGACGTTGCCTTTTCCGTTTTCAGCGAAGTTTTTGATGGCTTCCGTCCACATGGAGAAGAGGATCACGGAAGTATCCAGGTTGGCCTGCTGCATTTCTTTGGCGGCGAGGCTCATACCTTTGGCCACCTCTTCCCGGAAGAGGGCCACACCCATACCGCGGAGCTGGGCGGCCTGGCGTTCTGCCTCGGCAGCGATCTTGATGGCGTTACCATCTGCTTCAGCGGCTTTGGTTTTGGTGATCAGCAATGCCTGGCCTTCGTTTTCAGCGGCGGCTTTCAGGTTGTTGGAGGCCACTACCTGCGCCATGGAGCGCATGATGGCTTCGTCGAAAGTGATATCGTTCATCTGGAGGTCCTGCAGGTGATACCCCCATTCCTCCAGGGTTTGGTCGATCTGGGCTTTAACGTGTTCGGTGATATCGCGGCGCAGGCCCAGCACTTCGGACTGGCGTTTGGTAGCTACGAAGCCGCGGATAGAACCTTCGATGGTGCGTACCAGCGCCTGCATGAAGCTACGCTCGTCCATGAATTTGAAGGCTACGTTTTTGATGGTTTCTTCCTGCTGGTTCCACACGGAGTATAGCAGCATGGCTTTAAAGTACACATTCGCCTGGTCGATGGTGATGGCCTGGAATTCCAGCTCTACGGACCGGTTTTGAATGGATACCCGCTTGAAAACTTTCTCAATTACAGGAACTTTGAAGTTGAGGCCGGGATGCAGAATACGGTTGTATTTTCCGAAAATGGTGGTTACTGCAATGGTTCCCTGCTGTACGGTAACGAAACAGGACAGCAGGAAAAGGACTGCCAATACAATAATGACGTAAGTGAAAACTTGCATAAGCTTACAGTTTAGGTAGGGTTTGAATCCATAAATATAAGCAAATAAAGTTCACCTGCCAGTGACGGTGGACAGCCGGTAACGGGGTTATTTTGAGGATTGTTTGTATGAAGACAAACAATGGATGAACTGAGCTTAAAAATACAACGAATGAAAATCTAAAAAGCTAAGTCAGATCCTCTGTTTTCTTCTGAAAAATATGAATACGTCATCTAATTCAATCTGTTTCAATTGATAAGCCAGCCGGGTTCTCAGATCCTCCGTTTCATCTTTGATTTTTCTGTACTGATCTTTCAAACTCTCATAACGCGCTACAATCTCTTCGGCTGTAGCTGTTTGTTCCAGCTGCAAAATGTAAAATGCTCTTTCCTCGGTTATCATAGTGATAGGGGTGTTTCAGCCATTAATCATATCACGATGTTAATAAAACATTCATAATATTATTTTACTAAATTACTGGAGATTCAAAAGCTAGCAAATACCCAACCTTGGGTATTTTTCGAACTTTTTTAGCAATGTTTAGCAAAAAGGACACAGGACTTGAAACGCTTATAGTTTGGTTTTCAGAAAAATACAATTTAAATGATAAAATTTCAACAGGCGTAACGTTTCGTTGGTAACTACATTCATCTGGAAAAGTCTGCTCTAAAACCGATACTATTTTCTCTTTACTGTGGTTATTGAAATCCGATCTTGCGGGCCAGGGACACCAGCTCTGTGCTGTTTCTGACCTTTAGTTTCAGCCGGATATTCTTACGGTGGGTTTCCACGGTGTACCTGCTTAAATTTAACGTGCCGGCAATTTCTTTATTGTTCAATCCCTGTACGGCGAGCGCCAGTACATCTTTTTCGCGGGCGGTGAGTTTGTTGAGGAGGTTTTCGTTTTGCCGGCGGAGGATTTCCGCCAGGGCGTCGGAGAGGGCGGCATTGGTGTCCATAGCGCCGGAGAGGTCCAGGAAGGCGCAGATGATTTCCACTACTTCCCCGCTTTCATTCTGGGTGAAAGGCACTTCCAGGCCCAGCAGCCAGCGGTACTCCTCTTCTTCCTGCTTCTTTATACGAACGATGCCGCCGAACTGTCTTTTATTATTACGGAAAGACTGTTGCGCTACGGTGGCCAGTTTAAAATCGTCCGGGTGCATGATACTTTTGAAAAAGTCCATGCCGAGCCCTTGCAATTCCGCCGGCGTGCAGCCAAAAGCCTCTGCGAGCCCCTGGTTACACCAGGTTATACTTTTCTTGTTGTTATCGTAACTATACAACATGGCGGGTACATGATGCAGGATACTTTCCAGCCATTGCACGCGATTTTTTAATTGTTCGTTCTCCTTTTGCAAGGCGGAGAGGGAAAAGTTCTGGCCTAATTCCGAGGCTGTCTGCATACTAAACGTTTTAAACAAACAATAGGTAACTCACAACATATAGGCATATACGAAAGTGCCTGTGTTACGTCCTGTTAAACCGAGTGTCTGTAAATTTAAAATAAAAAATCATATGACCAAGTCAACCATTCATGTGATGTGTGGATTATTATATGTATAATCGATAGGGGTATCAAAATTCTTAATTGATTTTTAGCCAGATAGGCAGTAAATTTGGCGACTATCTCGAAAAAAATATTATAAACCCATAAAAAACAGAGTTATGGCATTTACACTTCCGAGCTTACCTTACGCTACTGATGCGTTAGAACCACATATCGACAAACAGACTATGGAAATCCACCATGGTAAGCACCACCAGGCATATGTTGACAACCTGAATAAAGCGATTGCAGGTACTGAAAATGAAAACAAATCCCTGGAAGAGCTGGTTGCCAACGCCGGTAAGATCAGCCCTGCTGTAAGAAACAACGGTGGTGGCCACTGGAATCACAGCTTCTTCTGGAACATCATTGGCCCTAACAAAGGCGGTCAGCCTTCCGGTAAACTGGCAGAGGCGATCAACAGCGCTTTCGGTTCTTTCGATGCTTTCAAAGAGAAATTCAACGCTGCCGGCGCTACCCGTTTCGGTTCCGGTTGGGCATGGCTGATTGTAAAGGATGGCAAACTGGAAGTTACTTCTACGCCAAACCAGGACAACCCGCTGATGGATGTTGCCGAAGTAAAAGGTACGCCAATCCTGGGTGTTGACGTTTGGGAACACGCTTATTACCTGAAATACCAGAACCGCCGCCCTGAATACCTGGCCGCTTTCTGGAACGTGGTAAACTGGGATGCAGTGAGCGCACTGTTCGAAAAAGCTTAAGGATATCACACCTGATATAAAAAATCTTCCCCGCTGCACAGCAGGGAAGATTTTTTTATTTTATCTTGGCCCCCCTAGACAACAAAATGCATGGAAAAAAAGCCCAGCAAACTCAGCAGAATTGCGCGGTTCCTGAAAAACTTCACGGTCACCAACCTGTTTTACAGTGAGTTTTCCTACGCCCAGGAAGGCGAGGACATGATCCTGCGCCGGTTTTTCGGCAGGTATAAAAAAGGATTTTATGTGGATATCGGGGCGCACCACCCGGTCCGCTTTTCCAATACCTACGGCTTTTACCTGGACGGCTGGCGGGGCATCAACGTGGATGCCATGCCTGGCAGTATGGACAGCTTCCGCAAAAAAAGACCGCGGGACATTAACCTGGAGCTGCCTGTATCAGATAAGACAGAAACCCTCAACTTCTATATCTTCAACGAGCCTGCGTTAAATACTTTTTCCGAACAGGAAGCCCGGTCCAAAGACGGGAAGAACAATAACAAAATCATTGACATCCGGCCGCTGGAAACAGTTACGCTGGCGTCTATCCTGGATAAGCACCTGCCGGAAGGGCAACAGATCGACTTCATGTCAATCGATGTGGAAGGGTTGGATATCAGGGTGCTGAAATCCAATAACTGGGAGAAATACCGCCCGGAGTTCCTGCTGGTGGAAGAGTTGCTGAGTAATATCACGAATTCCATGGGAGGAGAGGTTAACCAGTTCCTGCAAGGGCAGGGGTATATGTTGGTGGCGAGGTCGTATAATACGAGTTTTTATAGGAAGACGAGGTGAGATGAGAGTTGAGATGAAATTAACCAGGTTTTAACCGGCGCCAGGTCGCACCGGATTAGCTGCTGAAGGCGAGCGTTAAAACCGGTACCCTGGTCGTACCATTCGCGATGCTCATACGAGATTAAAAAAAGCTGTATCGGTTGATACAGCTTTTTTTATGCTTATTTCAATTCTTTTACTTTCACGTTCTTAAACCAGATTTCGCTGCCATGGTCCTGTAGCGCAATCTTTCCCTTGGAAGCCTTGCCATATCCCGGGGCATCTTTCCATTTACCGGTTTCTTTGGCCTTCTTCCATTCAGGGCTGTTGATGGTATATTCAGCTGTTTTCTGGCCGTTCAGCCAATGCTCCACATGTCCTTTGTTGACAATGATTTTGGTATGGTTCCATTCGCCGATGGGATTGGAAGCTGCTACCAGCGGAGGGTTCATGGCGTAGTTGGCGCCGGTCTTCTGCCAGTCTTCCAGCTTTTCAGGGAAGTTATTATCGTCAATGATCTGGTATTCCGGACCGCTCAGGTAAGGGGCATCAAATTCTTCCGTTACGAGGTAAAGGATACCGGAGTTCCCTTTGGGCGCCAGCTTCCAGTCGGCATCCAGCTCAAAGTTTTGAAACTCTTTATCACTGGTAAGATCCGCACGTTTATCGCTTTTATCGGTTTCGCTGCCCAGGCAGTGGAGTATCCCGTTTTCAACCACCCATGTTTCAGTGGTTTTGCCTTTATAGCCATGCCAGCCGTCCTTACTGGTACCGTTAAATAACAGCTGCCAGCCTTCTGCCTTTTCCGCATCGGTGAGGGTGTTATCAGTAGCGGATGCAGTAACAGCGGCCACTGCGGCGGTATCTGTTTTTTCCACTTTCACTGAATCTGCCGTGGCGTTGTTATTGCCGCCACCGCAGGAAGCGGCTGCCAGTACTACGGCTGATAATACGGGTACAATAATTTTTTTCATGTTCATACTATTTAAACTACTTTAAGGTTGTTTGGATCCCACTTAATGATCTTGTTGTTGAAATAGCTGTCGTTACACAGCAGCGCAGGCGCCGCAGCACGGAAGCCGAATAACGGGTCTTCTGCTACTTTTCCTTTGTTGCGCATGGCGTTGAACAGGTTGTAGAAGTGATCGAAGTGCGCGCCCTTGTAGCCCTGCTCCGCTTCGTACACCAGTTTTTCCGGCGGCAGCATGGACTTACGGTCATAGACGTACGATTTACCGCTGTTCACGTTGTTCTTAGTGGCAGTGAGCGGATCGTTGTTATCCACTTCATTACGGTTTTTGTAGAGGGTTACGCGGTCCCACTCTACCGTCATGGAACCTTCGCTGCCTACCATTCTCAGGTAGTTGGTACCGCCGGTACCGTCCACGAAGTTAACGCGGAGCGAGAGGTTAAATGCCGGGTGGATGGCGGTTTCCGGGTAATCGAACATACCGAGCATGATGTCCGGCACTTCCCTGCCGTCCTTCCAGTAGCGGAGGCCGCCGGTAGCCATAATTTTATCCGGGCCTACGGAGCCGGTTACAAAGTGCAGGCTGGAGAACAGATGCACAAAGAGGTCGCCGGATACGCCGGTACCGTAGTCGCGGTAGTTACGCCAGCGGAAGAAGCGCAGCGGGTCGAAATCGCGTTTAGGCGCGTTTTTGAGGTAGGCTTCCCAGTCTACTGTTTTGGGAGAGGCATCCGCCGGGATAGGATATTGCCAGGCGCCTGTTGGAGACATGCGGGCCCAGAAGCCTTCCGCGTAGTTAAGTTTACCGATAGCGCCTTCGGCGAGGAGTTGTTTCGCCTTTTCGTTACCGAGGGAGCTCATACCCTGGCTGCCTACCTGGTAGACCACGTTGTTGCGCTTTTGCGCCTCCACTACGGCAGGGCCTTCGGTAATATCGTGTACCATGGGCTTTTCGCAGTACACGGATTTCCCTTTGTTCATGGCGGCTACAGAAATATCCTTATGCCAGAAGTCCGGCGTAGCGATGATAACTGCATCGATGTCTTTCCGATCCAGGATTTCGTGGTAGTTACGGGTGGTGAAGATGTCGCTGCCCCATTTCTTTTTAGCGTCTGCGAGGCGGCCATCATACAGGTCGCAGGCGGCGATGAGCTTTACCCCTGGTACCGTGATGGCGGTGTTGGCATCAGCCGTGCCCATACCACCGGCGCCGATGAGCGCAATCTGGATCTGATCATTGGCACTGTACTTTTCGTTTGTTCGTGATAGTGATGCGATGTTCCGCTTTCTATCAGCAGCCGTAATGATGTTGGGGAGCAGTGATGCGCCTACTACCCCTTTGGCAAATTTGCTGATAAAATTCCTGCGGGAGTTTTCGTTGGAATTTACTGGCATGAGTACCCTTTTAGGTTTGTTGAAAATGATGATAGCTTAAGATAGGGACAATTGCTAATACTTGCAAAGTATAGGGGAAAGTTTTACACGGGCGGTTGGGATTGGAGGGGCGGTATATGTGGACTTTGTTCGGGTAAAAAGCGGGTAAATAATAATTAGCGTTTGTTGGTGCAAAAGCGGGTAAGGTAGGTCTGGCGGTTGTGTAAAGGCCGGGGTAAAGAATATCTGGCCTTTGTACTTGCAAAAAAAAACAGCGGATGAAAAAGGTCCTCCCTTTCCTCATCCGCTGCATACTGCGCGCCGGCGTTTACTTCACCGGCGCCAGCAACTTTTTATAAGCCGGCTGATCCAGCAGTAAAGAGATCGCCCTGTTCACTTCATTATCTGACTGAAGCCCTTTGGCGATGCGGCCTTCCATCATGTAATACCGGTTTACGATCTCCTCTTCCAGGAGGCGTTTGATCTCTTCTTTATTTTTCAGGAGGTCCTGCTTTTTATCGTGCTTCAGCTTCTGTTCCAGCAGTTCCAGGTCTTTGGATACCGCATCGTAGTACTTTTCCTTACGGGCAGTGGTTTTGAAAGCTTCCAGTGCATCCTCGCTACGGGTTTTGTAGCTGTAGTCCTTGTTTTCGAGGAACCGTTCAAAATCTTCAAAGTCCTGGTCGGAAAAAGTGAAGGCGGTTGCAGCCGGGATTTTAGGATGGCTGTAATAGTATTGCGTAGCGTAATCGAAGATATACTGTTTGCGCAGCAGGGATACCGCCACGGGGCTGAGGTAGGTGGGGTCCACCTTGGCATCCGGTTCGATGCCGCCGCCGTCTTTCACCGTTCTGCCGCCGATGGTACGGAAGGTTTTCCGGATAGAATCGGCTACATAGTCCACGCTGCCGTCTTCGCCGCGGTGGGAGTAGTCGATAGCCTGTATGCAGCGGCCGCTGGGCGTATAGTATTTGGCGGTGGTTACTTTCAGCTTGGTATTATACGGCAGGCTGCGGGTGGTTTGCACCAGGCCTTTGCCGTACGAGCGCTGGCCAACGATGATACCGCGATCCAGGTCCTGCATGGAGCCGGCCACGATTTCAGCGGCGGAGGCGGAGGAATGGTTCGTCAGGACTGCTAATGGAATATGCAGGTCGGCAGGGGCGCCGCTGGTTTCGTAGGTACGGTCCCAGTTTTTCACTTTCCCCCTGGTGCTGACGATCACTTTATTCCTATCCACAAAGGTATTGGCTACGATGACCGCTTCATCCAGCAGTCCGCCGGGGTTGCCCCGCAGGTCGAGGATGATGCCTTTCATGGCCGGGTTGGTACGTTTGAGCTGTTCAAAGGCTTTGCGCACCATATCGCCGGAGTTTTCCGTGAACTGGGTCATTTTGATATAGCCGATATCGTTTTTCACAAATCCTGCATAGGACACCGGTTTCACATTGATTTCCTGGCGAGGTATCTTTTTGGTCGTGGTAGCGTTGGTGAGCGGGTGGCGGAACACGATGTCGAGCGTAGTACCGGGGGCGCCTTTCAGCAGTTTGCTGATACTATCCTGGGGGATGTTTTTCATGGACTTCCCGTCCATCGACTCGATGATGTCCCCCGGCTTTACATTGGCCTTATCCATCGGGCTGCCGGGATATACGTCCGTAATGGCGGTCCACTCCCCGTTGGTATTGATGGAAGCGCCTACCCCGCCGTATTTACCGGTGGCCATATACTTGAGTTCATCGAGGTTTTCCTCTTTGATAAAGTCCGTATAGGGGTCCGTTTCATCGAGGATGGCCTCAATGCCCTTTTGGATGGTCTTTTCCGGCGGCAGGTCATCTACGTAGTACGTATCCAGCTCGCGGTAGAAAGCGGCGAAAATGTCCAGGTTCTTGACGATCTGGAAGTACCTGTTGTTTTCGTCGAAGGCGAATATTCCTGTAGCGGTAATCAGCAGCACGAGGATGCCGCAGGCGAGTTTCTTTTTTCTGGTAAGGAAGTTACCCATACGAAGGTGTCGATAGTTGAACAAATAATCGTTGGCTTGTTATGGCACCGGGTCATAACCGTGGCCTCCCCAGGGGTGGCACGACAAGATACGTTTTATGGTGAGATAGCCTCCTTTGAAGAGCCCATATTTTTTGAAGGCTTCCAGCCCGTAATGGGAGCAGGAAGGGGTATAGCGGCATTTAGCTCCCAGCCACGGGGAGATAAACCACTGGTAAAGTTTGATGAGGAATATAAAAGGATAACCCAACCAACGCACAACACGGTTCATAAACAGCTTTTATCAATAATTAGGAATGGGTGGCAGGAGGGGGAACGGGTGGTTCGCCGGTGGCTGCCAGTTTCCTTAAAATTACCGAAATTTTGCTCTGGACGGTAGAAAAGGGCTGGATATTTTTGTCGGTATAAATGAGGAATACCGCCAGTTTGCGGGATTGTGCCTGGAGTTGTTCGTATAATTCCTGCTTTTGCAGGCGCCAGGCTTCGCGGGTCAGTCGTTTGACCCGGTTCCTGTCAGTAGCATTCGGGAAACGGCGCGTAGACGCGCTAAAGCCTACCTGTACAGGGTATTTACCCACCGGCAGCGTATCTACCGGCATATAAACCACCCTGTACGGAAAAACAGAAAACGCTTTTCCTTCCCGAAAAAGCGTTTCAATAAGTTTTCTGCTTTTTAACCTTTCTTCCTTTTTAAAAGAATAAGTCTTTATGGCAAATAGTATTTAGCTACTAATTATTTCAGCTTACGTTCGTCAGAAACAGTCAGCTTCTTACGACCTTTAGCCCTACGGGAAGCCAGTACCTTACGGCCATTGGCAGTTTCCATTCTCTTTCTGAAGCCGTGAACGCTCTTTCTGCGTCTGTTATGCGGTTGAAAAGTACGTTTCATTTCTTTTATTTGTTTTTACCTGTACTATACTAAAACTCCCGTTAAGGGAAACTGTTTTTTAAAACGGAAGGCAAAGGTAGCAGATTTTTTTATAAATGCGAAAATTATTGCCGGGAAAATAAAAATGGAATGCGGAATCAGCCCACATTCCATTTTTATTATATTGATAATCAATTATTTAATACCCAGTTTAGTCTTAACGGCAGGCAGAATATCATCTCCTGCAGGGGATACCAGCAGCATACCGTTGCTGTTATCGATCACATAACCGTAACCTTTTTCTTTAGCTACGTCTTCGATAGCCTTGCGGGCTTTATCGTAGATAGGTTTCAGCAGCTGTGCCTGTTTTTCCTGGATTTTATTCTGAGAAGCTTCGCTGTAGTCCTGGATACGTTTCTGGATATCCTGCAGGTCTTTAGCTTTGATCTCTTTCATATTATCAGTCATGCTGGCTGCTTTCTCGTTGAATTCCTGGAGTTTTTTCTGGTATTCATCATACATCGCTTTACCGTCTCCTTCGAGCGATTTAGCAAATGTTTGCAATTCAGTTTCTGCTTTTGCAGTTTCAGGCATAGCAGTTACCAGTGCCTGAGCATTGATATGCGCTATTTTAGCCTGTGCCATTGCATTTACGCTGAACAAACCGGATACTGCCACAAAAGCAATAATAACGAACTTCTTCATGATGTTGTCTGTGTTTAAAAAAATTTAAATACTTATAGTTAAAAAATAGGTGCCAGCTTTATTTCTTTACGCCGAGGGATTTAAGAATCTCGTCACTTTTGTCCAGTTTAGGATCGTAAAATATAACGGTCGCTCCCCCTGATTTGTCCAGCACGAAATCAAACATCCTGCTGGCGGCGAGCTTCTGTACGGCATTATATATTCTGTCCTGAATAGGTTTTACCAGTTCTTCTCTCTTCTTAAAAAGATCTCCCTCATATCCAAATCGCTTCTTCTGCAGGTCCTTGGCATCTTTCTCCTTCGCTACTATTTCGGCCTCTCTTTTCTGTTTCAATTCTTCCGTGAGCATTACCTGCTCCGCCTGATAAGATTTATACATCTTATCTACTTCCTGAAATTTGGCGTCAATTTCTTTCTGCCATTGGTCAGCAACTGCGTCCAGCTTTTGCTGCGCTTCCTTGTACTCAGGAATGCTTTCCAGTATATATTTTGTATCTATCACACAATAGCGCTGTGCATTGGCTCCCCACGCTGCGGCCAAAACAAAGGCCATTGTAATAAATATTTTCTTCATGCTACATAGGATTTAAACTGCATCCCCGTTAGCGGGGTTAATTCATGCAATATATAATTTATTTTCTCATTATTCGGGTTCGAAACCGAGCATAAAGGTAAACTTAGCCGCGTTCTTCAGACCCTGGCCAGGCTGTATCCTGTCAAATCCTATACCATAGTCAAATCCAAGCAATCCAAACATCGGCAGGTAGAAGCGCATACCCAGACCAGCAGAGCGACGCAGCCTGAACGGATTGTAATCCTGGATATCCCTGTAACCGTTTGCCGCCTCTACGAACGCCAGGCCAAAGATGGTGGAACTCGGGTTCAGGCTGAACGGATAGCGCAGCTCCATCACGTACTTGTTGAATACGGTGAAACCTTCGTAACCCACCGGCTGACCGCTTTCAGGGTTCACGCTCGGGTTGGAGGTATAGTACACCGGATAACCTCTCTGGGAGATGATATCACGGTCGTAGATCGCGAAGTTACTCAGACCGTCGCCTCCCAGCTCGAAGCGTCCGAATGGCGACAGGGTGGTCCTGTTGTTGTAACGGCCAATGTAACCAAACTTGGCAGCCACTTTCAACACAAAGGTTTTATTATCGCTGCCCATTGGCTTGCTCAAAGGCACATACCACTCGGCGTTGAAACGATATTTCTGATACTCGATAAGTTTGAACTGATCGGCGATTGGCTCTGCTTTATAGTCCTTATCAGGATTGAGTAAGGAGTAAGGCGGCGTAAACTGCGCGCTCAGCATAAAGTTGGAACCACTGCGCGGAAATATCTGCTGATCCACGGAAGAACGCGCCAGGGTCAGTTTCAGGTTGATGTTGTTGGCAGTACCATTTGCAAAACCCGGAATACCGAAGTAGTTATAGTTCTTCAGCCGGTATTGCTGATAGTTCAGGGAATATTGCAGCGAGAAGTAGTCATCCGGCCATTTCAGCTGCTTACCCAGCGCCACGGAAGCACCCAATACGCGGAAGCTACCGTTTGGCGAAGTAGTGGTATCGTTATACAGTTGTTTGTAGTAATCGTTGTAAGCATACGGGTTCTGGTAGCTGCTGTAAAAACTTACGCTCAGCATGTTCCTCTTTTTACCACCCAGCCATGGCTCGGTGAAAGAGAAGTTGTAGGAACGGTATGCCTTACCGTTGGAAGATACGCGGATAGACAGCTTCTGGCCATCGCCGCTTGGTAACGGATCCCAGGTTTCTTTTTTGAAGATATTTCTCAGGGAGAAGTTATTGAAGGTAACACCGAGGGTACCGGTCAGACCGATGTAACCACCCCAGCCTGCGGACAGTTCCAGCTGGTCGTTTGCCTTCTCTTCTACGGTATAATCAATATCCACTGTACCATCCTGTACGTTAGGCACCGGGTTCATACCGATCTTCTCCGGGTTAAAGAAGCCCAGGTTGGCAATCTCACGGTTGGAGCGGATCAGGTCCTGGCGGGAGAACTTCTCACCGGGGATGGTACGCAGCTCGCGGCGGATTACGTGTTCGTTGGTTTTTTCGTTACCGGCGATGCGTACTTCCTTGATGGTAGCCTGCGGCCCTTCGCGCAACCGGATCTCATAATCGATGGTATCGCCATGGATCGCCGTTTCTACCGGGTCAATCTGGAAGAAGAGGTAACCATAGTCCATGTAATAGCTGGTGATATCCCCGCCTTCCTGCGACATTTGTTTACCCAGGCGCTTTTCCAGCAGTTCCAGGTTATAGATATCCCCTTTCTTGATACCGAGGATTTTGGTCAGGGTGGAGTCGTTATACCTTACGTTACCTTTCCAGGTGATGTCCCCGAAGTAGTACTTCTTACCCTCAGAAACCTGGATATCGATGTTCAGGTTTTTGCTGGCAGATTTGTAGGTCGTGTCTTTAACGATCAACGCGTCCCTGTAACCATTCTTGTTATAGTAAGCGATCAGCTTACCTTTATCTTCAATGTATTTTCCTTCGTTGAACTTGGCTGAACTGAACAGTTTAAAGCGGAAGTAAGGATCCAGCTGCTCCAGCGCCCTTGTTGGCTGCAGGTAACCGTAGGTCTGCCAGAAGTTACTTTCCTTCGGAATGGAATCCTTGTAGATGACTTCATTATCAGGATGCAAGGTAATGCGGGTCATTTCCTTGGTACCTTTCATGCGCTTTTTCAGCTTATTATCCGCGATATTGTAGTTATCAACGATGTTGATATTGTTAATGCGGGTCTTATTTCCTTTATCGATGGTGAAAACGATGATAGCGCTGTTCACGGCGCCGCTGTCGATACGCTGATCCACACGGACGGTAGCGTTCCCGAAGCCTTTATCCGCATAGTACTTGTGTACCACGCCGATCACGTTCTGTTTTACACCTTCGCTCAGCACATTCCCTTTACGCAGCCCTGCTTTGCCGGAGATTTCGTCCGCTTCGGACTTTTTGATTCCCTTAAAGGCGAAGCTTCCGATACGCGGCATTTCCACCAGGTCGATTTCCAGCCAGATTTTACCGTCTTCAATTTTGGTAACATTGATGGAGGCGCCTGCAAACAGCCGCTGTGACCAGAGGCTCTGCAAGGCTTTCGCGAACTGGTCGCCACCGGGGAATACCACCTTATCGCCTACATTGAGGCCGGACAAAGACAGCAGTAATGACTTATCGAGATATTGGGTACCGGTAACGGTAATATCTGCAATCTCGTACTGTTGCGGGGTACTCACATTACTTGGAAATGTGTACTGAGGATCAGCAGGGGTTGGAGGTGGGGGTACGGTATCTTTTACTTGAGCGGATACACGGAACCCGGCGCCACAACATAATGCTATAGCCAGTAGGCCCTTAGGAAATAATTTCTTCATTCTGCTGAATTTGTTCGCTTGTTTTGCCAAAACGCCTTTCTCTGGTTTGGTAATTTAAGATGGCTTCGTAAAGATTCTCATTGCGGAAGTCAGGCCAGCGGGTATCTGTAAAATACAGTTCCGCGTAAGCCAGCTGGTATAAGAGGAAATTACTGATCCTGCATTCTCCACTGGTACGGATCATTAATTCCGGATCCGGGAATCCGGCGGTACAGAGATATTTCTCGAATACATCGGCGGAAACAGAAGCCGGGTCCAATATACCTTTTTGTGCATCCGCTGCAATTTTTTTGGCCGCATTCACGATTTCCCACCTGGCGCTATAGCTAAGGGCCATTATCAGTGTCAGGCCGGTATTATGGCTGGTCAGCGCTATGGCCTCCTCCATTTCCTGCTTGGCCTGGGCTGGCAACATATCCAGATCCCCGATCACATTCAGCCTGATATTATTTTTAGAAAGGGTATTCACCTCCTTGCGGATGGTGTTTACCAAAAGTTCCATAATCCCGTTCACCTCATAAACCGGGCGGTCCCAGTTTTCGGTGGAAAAAGCATATAGGGTCAGATAGCCTATTCCAAGTTCTGCACAGGCTTCGACTATGTTGCGCACACTTTCAACCCCTTCATGATGCCCATACAGCCTGTCCTGTCCCCTCTCTTTAGCCCAACGGCCATTCCCGTCCATGATTATGGCGATGTGTTTCGGTAGCCGTTGTAAGTCCAATTTATCCTTCAAACTCATTTGTGTCAGGCGTATATTAACAGATTATAACAGATTTACTAAAAGTGTGCAAAGATACAAAAATAGAGTAATGACTTTTTTGGCCAAACGCGGCAGGGGTTTTTAACGTAGTTTTAACAGCGAACACAGCACCAGTGCGCATTCCAGGGAATTCGCAGGTATTGTTCGGCTGTTTAACGGGAAAGTTTGCCCGCCGGTAGAAAGCCCGGCAAAGGTATCTAAAATTTGCAGTGATAAGAGGTAAATAATATGCTAATGGAGAGCTCGATAGTTATAAACTGGTCCTTATCCCGGCTATTGCCGCGCTGGAAGCCCTTTGCGCCCAACGGCTCCCCTACCGCCCCGGACCGGTCCTGCAGCTGGTAGGCCACCGAAGGCTGGCCGTTAAAGACCGGCGGAAAGGCCGAAGCCCCCGCATAGGTGGTGCTCACATCGTCCAGGTAATCCGTTTCCGTGTACCGGTACACCGCCTCCAGGGCCACATTCACCTTCCGGGAAATATTATATTTAAAACCGCCCCCAATCAGCCAGGCATAGCTCAGGAGGCTGTAAGGCTTCCGCTCCGGGAACACGGCCGTCCCCTGCCCTTCCGTATGTAGAGGCTGTAAAAAATATTTTTGCCCGTTCAGGTAGGCATATGGATTATAATGGAAACCACTGACCCCGCCCGTGAAATATGGCGAAAATCTTTTATCTAACGACCCCGGTTCAAACCGGAAAAAATTAAAATCTCCCTGTAAAGCCAGTTCAAAAAGATTCGTATTGAAACTCAAATTCCTCCTGCGCTGAAACTCATTGGTGTTATATACGTCCGAATAACCCAGCTGCATATACCGCGCATGAGCCCTAACTCCCACATAATCATTGAAATACTTCCGGTAATACACCCCTACGGCAGGCTTCATGGCATTCAGCGCCCGGCGGGTATTCAGGTCGCCAAAATAATGAGCCGTACCCACCGATATCCCCAGCTCCCCTACATATTCCAGTTCATTCTGGGCGGCAACCCTTCCGTACAGCAGCAAGCCCGCCGCTAACAGCCATGCAGATACGAAGTTTCCAGGATATAAAAGTCTTTTGCGCATAAATCAGTTATACTTAAACGCTACAATACAGGATTTATTTAATATGTGAGGCAGGAAATTTTTACCGGCTCCTAAATCTTGATCATATTACGGGCATCAATACCCCAAAGCAGCTTATTGCGGAGGGTATGCAGGAAATTGCTGTCGTCCAGCCGTAACAGGCTGAGTTTGAACGACTCTTTTCGTATAGCCAGCTGCACATTGCTGTCTATGGTTTCCATCCGGGAGTCGAGCGTGCAGAGGAACTGGTCGCTGCGGCCTTCCACCTCAAAGGAGATCACATTGTCGTCCGGCACGATGATAGGCCTTACGTTGAGGTTATGCGGGGCTACAGGGGTAATGACAAAGTTACCCGCATCCGGGAAGACAATCGGGCCGCCGCAACTGAGGCTATAGCCGGTAGACCCCGTGGGGGTGGAAACAATCAGCCCATCGGCCCAGTAGGTATTCAGGAACTCTCCGTTCAGGTAGGTATGGATTTTCACCATGGCGGAAGTATCCTTCTTATGTATCGTAAATTCATTCAATGCATAAGGGATATCTCCAAACAGGGGGATGTTTGCATCCAGGTGCACCATCGCCCTGGTATCCACTATATAGGTACGGTGCAGCAGTGCCTGTACCAACGCATGAATCTCGTCTTTACCTATGCTGGCTAAAAATCCGAGCCTGCCAAAGTTAATCCCGATCACCGGGATATTGGTATCCCGGACGTAGCAAACCGTATCCAGCAGTGTTCCATCTCCCCCTAAACTTATTAAAAACTCTATTTTACCGGGTAACTCCTCCGCGGTAAAGAACACATTGGGCGCCACGTCGAAATTGATATGCTGTACCAGGGTGCGGTAGAAAGGTTCATACAGGATCGCCGTGATTTCCGCACGATGCAGTTCATCCAGCAATAAGCGGATATTGTTAATGTCTTCTGTAATAAATCCTCGGCTATATAGTGCTACCTGCATACCTGTTAAACTTTACATATCTATACTCGTGTGTAAAAATAGTCCTTTTTGCCCTAACTGGTTAAAGCTGTACTCTATACGAAGACAGGTATCGTAAAACGAAACGATGTCGAGCCCGAAGCCGCCGCTGTACAACATGCGGTTGTTCAACTCGCCGTTCCCGGGGAATTTGGAATAGCTGTAGCCACTGTCCCCATAAGCCTTCAGGAATATGCGCAGGGGCACGGAACTGAATTTCTTGGGCACTACCGGCAGGCGGAAACGGGTGGATACCACCTCCTGGCGCAGGGTGCTTTTTACAATGGCGAAGCTGGTAACGTCCACCACAAAATATTCCAGCCCGCGGAGGTAATCATCCCCGTAGCCCATCGCCTGGCGGTTGATATAGGGCTGCTCCGCCCCGAATTTCGCCATACTGCGCAGGCCCGCCGCCAGAAATGTCTTCGGCGCCAGCTGCCAGTATTTGGCCACGTTGAGCCTTATATGAAAATCATTGATATCATTGAGCCCGGCAAATCCCCGCTTTCCTATTTCGCCTGTAACGCGGAGGCCCTTGAGGGGGTATTGCCAGCTGTCCGCCTTCACATATTCCATCCGGTACATCAGGTCCAGGTAGTTGATCCGGGTGCGGCCTCCGCCCAGGTAATCCGGGTTGAGGATCGCTACGGAATCCGCCACCTTCTCGTAGTTATACGCCAGGATGACCTTGTGGCGGGTATTAATCCCGGGGCGGTAACTGTAGGTCAGCCCTACATTGTACAGCTGACGCACAAAGTTGTCCTGCCGGAAAAAGAGCTGTTTATTGAAGTCCGTACTGTCGTTCACCTCCCGGTTGCGGCTATACGCAAAAGCAATCCCCAGCCCGTGGCGGTAACGTTTATCAATATACGGAACGGCGTACTGGAAGGAAATACGCTGGGTATAGCCTACCTGTATGCCGGCATTGAGTTCATCGTTGCGCCCGGTAAGGTTCCCCTGGGTGCCTTTTATACCCACGTTTACCCGGCTGAGGCTATGATTTTTTTCCACCCACCACTGGTTGAAGTTGCGGTCCGCCAGCTTGAAAATGGGAAATGCAAAGGTGTACCACCGCTCCCAGACGTCAAAGACGACGTCTGCATAATCCCCGTCCCAGTTCTTGATATTAGCCGTCACATTGAGGAAAAGGGAGGTATTGAGGAGCTGCTTGCGGCGTTCCTCCAGCGTCTCGGCGAGGTCTTTCAGGTAAATGGTATCTCCCGGCACGGTACTCAGTTCCCGGAGGATAATGGTGGTGCGGGTCTTCTTATTCCCGGTGACGATCACATTCCGAACAATAAGATATCCCTGGTTATCGGGGCTATTACCGGCATTTTGCGCTGCCACGGGCAACACGGTTCCAAGCAGGCACAATATGACCAGCATTAAGCAGCAGCGTCTCAGCATGTAGGCACAAAAAAATTAATGACTAAAACCAAATATAATAAATTGGCGATGGAAATTACATGCTGATATAATTCATCAACAGATCATAGTTCTTTTTGACGAGGTCTTCTTCCTGGGTTTCGGAGAAGAGGTATTTGATGGTGTAGTTGAACCGCTCGAAAGTGGCCACCAGCGCCTGCAGGTCGAGGCGGTTGGTTTTCAGCAGGACTTCGAGCCTGCCGGTTTGCGGGTCAGTTATGGTTTGTACGCTGAGCAGGCTCACATCGTTGGATTCGGCGATGCGGGCAATTTCGCTCAGGCTGTAATCACGCGGATCGAGGTCCAGCGCGATCAGCCCGCCGGGATCCTTCACGGCGTTGAACTGTGCCAGCGCGGCCAGGAGGGTATCCTTGGAGATCAGCCCCAGGTAATCGTTATCCTTAGTGACAACAGGCAGTACGGAGAGCTTAAACTCATAGAAAAGTTTAAGGGCTTCCAGGTGATGCGCCTGTTCAGGAATAGCAGGTTTAAGATTACCATAAGGCGCCGCCTGCAGGAGGATATCCGGATCTTCCCAATCCAGTACGGTATCCTCGTCGATCAATGCGGCATACTTATCCTCAACCACCAGCGGCAGTTGGGTAACGTGGAACTCATTCATCAGCCGTAAAGCTTCCGTGCCCGCATCGTTTGGATGCAGTACAGGAATGGTGGTGGATATGAGTTCTCTGGCAATCATCGTCGTGTATTCTTACTACAATAATAACAAAGAAAATCCCAACAGAAAAAGAAATTCCATGAACAGGCCGGAATCGGCATGCTGCAACGGAATAGCACGCGCGCGCTATTCTATACCAATTAGTTGGCGGAATTGTTCTTTAAGCTATCCAGAAATTTGTGAAGGATCTCGTTAAATTCTCCGGGAACTTCCATCATAGGCGCGTGTCCGCACTTGTCTATGAACTCCAGCCGGGAGTTGGGAATTAATTTTTTGAACTCTTCACCCACCATAGGCGGAGTGATCGTATCATTTTTACCCCAGATCAGCATGGTGGGTTGCTTGATATCCCGGAGCTCATCGCCCAGGTTGTGGCGTATGGCGGATTTAGCCAGGGTAATGATCTTGATTACTTTGAGCCGGTTATTAACGATTTCGAACATTTCATCTACCAGTTCCTTGGTAGCGATGGCAGGATCGTAAAAGGTAAGTTCTGCTTTCTTGCGGATATATTCGTAGTCGCCACGTTTGGGATAGGTTTCGCCCATACCGTTTTCGAACAGGCCGGAGCTGCCGGTGAGGATCAGTGATTTCACAGGCGCTTCAGGATGTTTGAGCAGGTACACCAGCGCTACGTGGCCACCGAGGGAATTACCCAGCAGGTGGATGTTGGTGTAACCTCTGGCCTCTACAAATTTATGCACATATTTGGCCAGCCCGCCAACGGATGTTTCCAGGATGTTTAAATCATACAGGGGCAGCATCGGGATAACCACCTTATTATATCGCCTGAAATATTCGATCATGTGCGAGAAGTTACTCAACGCACCAAATAATCCATGCAATAGCAACAGTGGTTCACCTTCTCCTTCTTCTATAAAACTAAATTTACCCTGTGTTTTGATTTCGTAATCCATTGCCTAATCTTGAGTCAATTTTACGCTAAAATAATTCTTTTTATTAATCTAAATAATCTTTGAAGAGAGTCAACTAGGTTGAATATGGTGGGCTGCCTCTTCAAAGAATGCCTGCAATTGCGTGAAGAGATCTCTGAAAAGAGGGATCACTTTTCCTATATTATCCACTGTCCACGGGCCTACTTTTTCAATATAGGGATATACTACAGACTGCAATTTGGTTTCAGGACTTAGCCAGTACAGTTGGTTGGCCATCCACAGCAAAACGCTGTAAATTATTATAAAAATGGCGCTATACAATAAAATTCCACCCAATTTATTAAGCCATCCCAGCAAAACCAGTTCTATCATGCCCTGCAGGGCGGTAGCTCCCAGCCTTACCAGCAGCACCACTACCAGGAACAGGCAGATATAACACAGCGCCGGCAGCCAGATAAAGTGCAGGTTCCAATGTTGTTGTACGTATAATGCTGTAACCGCGCTGAGTTTGAGTGCTACGACCATGCCCAGTACGAGGCCGATCATGGAAAACACGGCAACGATGAGGCCCCGTGTAAATCCTTTGTAAATCGCAAAAACCATGATAATGGCGAAAACTACGTCTATCGGCATGGGCAATATGAAGGCCGCAGGCCCTTGCGGGCCTGCAGACTATATTATTTCAATAATTCCTTTACCATGGCGGAAATAGCCTTTCCATCGGCCTTGCCTGCCAGTTGTTTGGTGGCTACGCCCATCACCTTGCCCATGTCGGCCGGTGAAGATGCGCCTACGGAAGCAATAATCTGCTCCAGCGCCGCGCGCAGTTCCGCCTCATCCATCTGTTTAGGCAGGAAGCGCTCGATCACCGCCAGCTCCTCTTCTTCCTTCACCGCCAGGTCCTCGCGGTTCTGCTGCCTGAAAATCTCCAGGGAGTCGCGGCGTTGCTTGGCCAGCTTCTGCAATATTTTGGTACCTTCTGCTTCGGTCACTTCACCGTTGCCGCCTTCTGCTGTCTTAGCCAGCAGGATAGCCGCCTTGATGGCGCGGAGCGCCCTCAGGTCCACTTCTTTTTTACCCAGCATCGCAGTTTTGATCTCTGCGTTGATAGTCTGTTCTAATGACATATGGTTAATTTTAATGGATTATTGTTGCTGTTCTGCTGCCTGTTTATCCTGGAATTTCTTGAAGAAATCCTTTGCAAACGCACGCATTTCCTCGCCCTGGTCCTTATACTGGGTCGCCCTCACGTAGGTATCCGCCATGGTCATCAGCGTCTGGAAGAAGAAATCGGCCATCTCGTCTACCATCATGTCTTTCGTCCAGAGGTCTATACGCAGCGCCGCCTTTTCAGCAGGGTCCCAGAAGGAAACCATCATCGCCTTGGCTTTGGTCATACGCTCTTCCCTGTTATCCGTTGCGCTCCAGGCTATTGATTCAGGTATCTTGTTCTCGTCCAGTCCAACCTGGATCTGTATGGTAGATGTCTTACTCATGATTTTTTAATTAAGGCCACAAAAATAGGCATCATTTAGGGATTTTGAGGTACCGGCCTGGCATCACCGCCTAAAGCTCTTCCGAGGTAGCTCTTCCCCCGCATCATTTACGGATTTTGAGGTACCGGCCCCGTCATCGCCGCCCAAAGCTCCTCCGCGGCCTTTTCCCAGCTGCTGAAAGCCTTTTGCGGCGGTATTTTGGCAAGCAGCAGCGATCGCAGCTGCTCGTCCTTATAAATCCGGCTCATCTTGTCGGACAGGTCGTCCAGGTTAGCCGGGTCCGAAAATAAGGCCGAATCGCCGGCCGCTTCTTTAGCAGCCTTACCCTCTATCGCTACCACCGGCACCTGGCATTTCTGCGCGGCATATACCGGCATGGCCAGGCCATCCAACCGCACAGGGTAAATCATGGCATAAGCGCCGCCGGTGAGCTTTGCCAGCGTCTCCTGGTCCGCCTCCTGTATCCAGTTCACATCATTGCGGAACTTGTAGGATGGCAACGCCTTCGCGATATCCGCACCGGCAGGCGTTGCGGAACCGGCAATCACCAGCTTGATGCTGGACAACTGACGCCGCTTCAGCGCCGAAAAAGCTTTGAACACCGGCATAATATTGTTCCGGGGGTGCAACCCGGCCGTAACCAGAAAGTACTCCGCCCCACCGGCAAATTCCCGCTTTATCGCCTCACGGTCATCCCATTCAAGGGGTTGATATAAATCGCTTAGGCCGATGTCCAGCACGGAGAGCTTGGAGGCTACGGAAGGGGCAAAATCCAGCACGGCATCCTTCCCGGTTTCAGAAAGTACGGCAATGCTCCGCGCGCGCCAGAGGTAGTTCATCAGGTTTTTCTTCAGGCGCTTTTGCTGTGCCGGGGATTGCAAACCCGCATCCAGCAGGAACGAGAGGTCCCTGATCAGGAGCGTGGCAGGAATCTTACTCCTCAGCGGCAAAGTACCATCCAGCCCCAGGTACACGTCAGGCTGAAAAGGCTTCATGGCCCTTGGCAACTGCCACTCCAGCCACCAGTAGTAATGCCAGGCCTTTTCCCCGCGCAGCGGCAACACTACCGGCGTTACGTTTGGCGGAAATTCCATCCCCCCGGGCGCCGGCCCGTCAAAGAATAAAATAAACTGGTGCGCCGGCTGCTGCCTGCAAAGTGTAACGATGATTTGTGTGGCCACCGCCCCGGTATCGGCAGGGAGGTCCCTGCGAAGGCAAGCGGCATTAACAGCAATTTTCATAAAAATAGAAAGTCTTGATCTGCCAGCTTGCAAACCTAAATCATTTTCCGCTATGGTAATAATCGCAGGTACCTATAGTGGCTTCTTGTTCGTTATGTAGAATATCTTGGGCGTGGCTACATTGCCTGAATTGCCCGCGGAAGTGAGGTTGATCGTAACCTTGTAGGTCTTTAATTCTTTCAGATGTTTTAAGGTAACATCGAAACTGGCATTGGTGCTGTTGGCTACGGCATCCTGGTCCAGCCCGATGCCCGCCGGATCGCTCACCACATTCAGCGTAGTGATCACGCCCTTTTCCGGCATCTTACTGTCCACCTTCACTTTAAAGGTAAAAGTGCTGTCCAGCGCCTGGTTATAAGCTCCTTCTTCCACGCCGGCCAGACTGAACTTCAGCGCCTCTTCCTGCACCACAGGAGGAGCGTCCGTTCCTTTGTTCTTCTTTTTGCAGGAAATGGCTGCCACGGCAGTCAGCAGTAAAAAAGCGGGAAGATAGGTTCTCAATAACATAGCATTAATAATATCAGTAAAATTAAAATTTTAAAACATGTAAATCAAATTTTACTTCTTACGTCCAGCGCATCTCTCAGGCCATTGCCTAACAGGTTGAAAGCCAACACCAGCAGCATGATAGCGACTCCCGGCGCCAGGGCCAGGGCAGGGTTATGGGTGATGATGAAATTGTAATTTTCTTTTATCATGAGGCCCCAGGAAGGCTGCGGCGGCTGTACCCCTACCCCCAGGAAACTCAGCCCGGCTTCCACCACGATGGCTGTGGCAAAATTGCCGGCAGCCACAACCATCACAGGGCCGAGGATATTCGGCAGGATGTGCCGGAGGATAATCCGGCTGTTCCGGTACCCCAGCGCCCTGGCAGCTTCCACAAACTCCAGCTGCTTCAGGGCAAATATCTGCCCCCGGATAATCCTCGCCACGCCTACCCACATGGTGAGCCCCACTGCAATGAATACCTGCCAGAAGCCCTTGCCCAGGGCCAGCGTCAATGCAAATACCACCAGCAGCGTAGGCATCGCCCACACGACGTTTACAAGCCACATCACCAGGTCGTCAGTACGGCCGCCGTAATATCCGGCGATAGCGCCGAGGAACACGCCGATGGTCAGGGAAATGATCACCGCTATAACGCCAACGCCTAAACTGACACGGGTGCCGATGATGAGGCGGCTAAGGATATCCCGGCCAAACTTGTCCGTCCCCAGCCAGTAGGTTTGTGTAAACACCTGCTGTTGCGC
>Ga0164243_10000569_pt1 | contig 66779 bp, 47 predicted proteins | sample OricompcompostOP_FD_108781 | JGI IMG/M metagenome (GOLD analysis project Ga0164243, IMG submission 108781) | Organic Plus compost microbial communities from Emeryville, California, USA - Original compost - Organic plus compost (OP) | ecosystem: Engineered > Solid waste > Mixed feedstock >... | reverse complement strand
TGTGATTTACTTTCAAATTTATCAGTACCTTAGGTCAACAACAGCGTTTTTTTGTTGGTAAGCACTTCGGGTATAGTTGTGATTTACTTTCAAATTTATCAGTACCTTAGGTCAACAACAGCTACTTTTCCAGGTAGGGTTTTAGTGAATCAGTTGTGATTTACTTTCAAATTTATCAGTACCTTAGGTCAACAACAGCAAGTTAAGATTGTTGAATGCGTTCCTTATCGTTGTGATTTACTTTCAAATTTATCAGTACCTTAGGTCAACAACAGCTTTTTTGTCCTCTGCCCGAAAGGATATTGTGTTGTGATTTACTTTCAAATTTATCAGTACCTTAGGTCAACAACAGCTACATTGTATGCCCCACCTTCACCCCCTTCGTTGTGATTTACTTTCAAATTTATCAGTACCTTAGGTCAACAACAGCCAGCGCTTAGATATAACATAGACGTATGGGGTTGTGATTTACTTTCAAATTTATCAGTACCTTAGGTCAACAACAGCGGGTTGAACCTCTTACAACCGTGCTGGCGGTTGTGATTTACTTTCAAATTTATCAGTACCTTAGGTCAACAACAGCGCATTGTGTCCTGTTGCCCTTGCGTTAATGTTGTGATTTACTTTCAAATTTATCAGTACCTTAGGTCAACAACAGCTATACAGTACGAACCAATTACGGATGCCCTGTTGTGATTTACTTTCAAATTTATCTGTACCTTAGGTCAACAACAGCTGGTCAGTGAAAACTACACAGGCACCTGGCGTTGTGATTTACTTTCAAATTTATCAGTACCTTAGGTCAACAACAGCGGTATCCGTTATACGAAGTGCCCGAAATCTGTTGTGATTTACTTTCAAATTTATCAGTACCTTAGGTCAACAACAGCTAATATAACAACTGTGTTCCCGAATGTTGGTTGTGATTTACTTTCAAATTTATCAGTACCTTAGGTCAACAACAGCAAAACATATCTGCCTGCCTGGGGAGTTGGGTTGTGATTTACTTTCAAATTTATCAGTACCTTAGGTCAACAACAGCGCTTAGTTGGCGAAAAGACTTTGATAGAAGTTGTGATTTACTTTCAAATTTATCAGTACCTTAGGTCAACAACAGCCACCCGGCGTAGCTATTATACTACAACGTGTTGTGATTTACTTTCAAATTTATCAGTACCTTAGGTCAACAACAGCCGCCTTTCTGCGCAAACGGCCGGGCGCTTGTTGTGATTTACTTTCAAATTTATCAGTACCTTAGGTCAACAACAGCCTGTTTCTTTTTTTACTATAGATGGTGTAGGTTGTGATTTACTTTCAAATTTATCAGTACCTTAGGTCAACAACAGCCTTCATTGGTGGTTCCGTCATTGACGGTATGTTGTGATTTACTTTCAAATTTATCAGTACCTTAGGTCAACAACAGCAAAGAAAATGGAACGTGATTATTTCAACCTGTTGTGATTTACTTTCAAATTTATCAGTACCTTAGGTCAACAACAGCTTAGTTTAATATTTCCCCGATTTCAAGGAGTTGTGATTTACTTTCAAATTTATCAGTACCTTAGGTCAACAACAGCTATTTTCCCCGTCTGCGCTGGCGGAAGATGGTTGTGATTTACTTTCAAATTTATCAGTACCTTAGGTCAACAACAGCATAGACAAGGAAGAGGCCGCTACCCTGATGGTTGTGATTTACTTTCAAATTTATCAGTACCTTAGGTCAACAACAGCAAGGTAGCGCGTTCGAGCGCAGCCGTCCTAGTTGTGATTTACTTTCAAATTTATCAGTACCTTAGGTCAACAACAGCTGATTGTAAACAAGGAAGGTGAGATAATAGGTTGTGATTTACTTTCAAATTTATCAGTACCTTAGGTCAACAACAGCTGTCTTCCAGTAATTGCCGCGCTGCTGATAGTTGTGATTTACTTTCAAATTTATCAGTACCTTAGGTCAACAACAGCTAAATAAAATATTATGAAACCATTTGACTTGTTGTGATTTACTTTCAAATTTATCAGTACCTTAGGTCAACAACAGCGGACATCTCTATATTCACCGAACCGGAAGCGTTGTGATTTACTTTCAAATTTATCAGTACCTTAGGTCAACAACAGCGAAGTCAAATTCTGAATTAATTAGCGTGTGTTGTGATTTACTTTCAAATTTATCAGTACCTTAGGTCAACAACAGCCAAAGGCAGAAGAAGTAGGGCTGAAACTGAGTTGTGATTTACTTTCAAATTTATCAGTACCTTAGGTCAACAACAGCAGAACCGGTCTACAAAGTCCATTCGATATGGTTGTGATTTACTTTCAAATTTATCAGTACCTTAGGTCAACAACAGCGATAATTACAATAGGGATACAAGAGCTGTTGTTGTGATTTACTTTCAAATTTATCAGTACCTTAGGTCAACAACAGCCGGCTGTCCGATACGGACATAGATTTCTCCGTTGTGATTTACTTTCAAATTTATCAGTACCTTAGGTCAACAACAGCGCAATCACAACTCATATTCCCCTCCGACCAGTTGTGATTTACTTTCAAATTTATCAGTACCTTAGGTCAACAACAGCCGAATGGAGCGAACATGATTATAATATCTTGTTGTGATTTACTTTCAAATTTATCAGTACCTTAGGTCAACAACAGCATCCCTTTTACCGGAAGTCTATCTGATTAAGTTGTGATTTACTTTCAAATTTATCAGTACCTTAGGTCAACAACAGCCTCAAACATGCACGCTTCATTAGGCAGCAGGTTGTGATTTACTTTCAAATTTATCAGTACCTTAGGTCAACAACAGCCTGTAAGAAAAGTTTGACATCGGGATAGTGGTTGTGATTTACTTTCAAATTTATCAGTACCTTAGGTCAACAACAGCCGAAAAGCAAGGAGGATTTTAGGCATATGAGTTGTGATTTACTTTCAAATTTATCAGTACCTTAGGTCAACAACAGCGTAACGCGAATAGTCAACCCAGGACATGGAGTTGTGATTTACTTTCAAATTTATCAGTACCTTAGGTCAACAACAGCCGTCACCGTCACCGTAACCGTCACCGGAACGTTGTGATTTACTTTCAAATTTATCAGTACCTTAGGTCAACAACAGCCTGGCACTGTGTGTTACATTCTTCTCCCGGGTTGTGATTTACTTTCAAATTTATCAGTACCTTAGGTCAACAACAGCGCATTCCTTACTGGCGTCCTGCAGCAGTACGTTGTGATTTACTTTCAAATTTATCAGTACCTTAGGTCAACAACAGCGGGCTGTCAGTGACTGAAGCGGTCGAAGCAGTTGTGATTTACTTTCAAATTTATCAGTACCTTAGGTCAACAACAGCTCACCTATCGTGCCATCTTCCAGGAAGGCGGTTGTGATTTACTTTCAAATTTATCAGTACCTTAGGTCAACAACAGCTTTTAAGTTAAACAATAAAGCAAAGGTAGTGTTGTGATTTACTTTCAAATTTATCAGTACCTTAGGTCAACAACAGCTACACATCGAACCTATGCATCACAGGAGCAGTTGTGATTTACTTTCAAATTTATCAGTACCTTAGGTCAACAACAGCCAGGACTTTTCAACTAACACATAATGGACGGTTGTGATTTACTTTCAAATTTATCAGTACCTTAGGTCAACAACAGCGAGTTTCGCTGCCGCCATAAGGCTGAATGGGTTGTGATTTACTTTCAAATTTATCAGTACCTTAGGTCAACAACAGCATAGGCGTGAACCGTATCCACCGTGTTTAGGTTGTGATTTACTTTCAAATTTATCAGTACCTTAGGTCAACAACAGCACAGGAATAATCCTATTGCAATACATTGATGTTGTGATTTACTTTCAAATTTATCAGTACCTTAGGTCAACAACAGCTTCGATAAGTCAGTAACTCCTTATGACCTGGTTGTGATTTACTTTCAAATTTATCAGTACCTTAGGTCAACAACAGCCGGGATGGAGCCGCCGCGTGGAAGAGCTTGTTGTGATTTACTTTCAAATTTATCAGTACCTTAGGTCAACAACAGCTTATCAGGTCATGGGCTTTAGGCTGCCGGTGTTGTGATTTACTTTCAAATTTATCAGTACCTTAGGTCAACAACAGCTGATATATGGATATTCGGCCTCATTCACAGTTGTGATTTACTTTCAAATTTATCAGTACCTTAGGTCAACAACAGCACAGGCATCAAGGAGGAATCGCAGCTTTTTGTTGTGATTTACTTTCAAATTTATCAGTACCTTAGGTCAACAACAGCTGGATTGGCTGAAATCCAGTCCAGTTGTTAGTTTTGTTCCTTTTTTAGGATAAAAAAATGGGCATCAAGTCGAAATTTTAAATCCTGTCAGGAAAAATTTCAGGCATCCTGTCTAGAATAGCTCCAATTGCTGAATAGTAGGTGGTGGTTCGGCAGCTACAGTACCCCTAAATATCTCCATCATACCAAATTGTTTGTCTGTAATAGTAAGGATACCGACATGACCTTTAGGGGGTAAGATCGATTTTACCCGTTTCTGATGAACATCTGCATTTTCCCGGCTGCTACAATGCCTGATATACATGCTGAACTGGAACATCTGAAATCCATCAGCCAGGATCTTTTTCCGGAAATCGGTATAATGTTTCCTGTCCTTTTTCGTTTCAGTAGGAAGGTCAAACAATACTAGAACCCACATGATCCGGTAGGCGTTTAAACGGTCAAACATCACAGCTGTTTTTTACAATAGTTCCGGGTACAGGATTTTCCTGCTTTTCCCTTCAAAACATTTGGCAAGGCTGGCTGTAGTACGTTGCACGGCGTTCATTAGCGGGCTTTTCTGGCCATCCATCCATACGTCCATAACCGGTACACCCAATAGTTGCCTTTTCATGGAAGGACCTAATTCCAGGAACTTTCCATTCATCCTGATAATGTCACACACTATTTTATCCACAAAAGGACGATACGGCTCCATAATATCATCCGCTAAACAATAGGCGTTGTACTGGTTGCGATGAAAGATGCCCAATGTGGGAAGCAGCCCACTGCCAACAAGACTACGTGCTACCATTGCCCGTAATATGGCATACCCATAATTCAACAGGTTATTGGGAGGAGGCCCTTCCCTTTCCCTTTTGAAAGCCAGAAAATCCGGGAATATCCTCTTCCAGTAATAAACAGCAGCCTGCGCCTCCGCATTATCACTATCCCCGCTTTTTACATTTTTTGCCAGCTCCACCAGCAATTTGTTCTCTTCTTTTTGATGTTGCAACAACCTGGCCTGGTTCATGACCTTGGCCGCCACCGTTTGCTGCCAAAGCTGTTTTTTTAGCGGAACGGATGCTTCAATTTGTGCCTGGAATTTCTGGGTTTGCAAGGTGTTACCCTCAAGGTTCAGGAACATCCCTGCCGGATGATGGGTATTATCACAGGTGATCAGCGCTACATTATTGGCTAGTAGTTTTGCCATCACTGCCTGTGTAATGGTGATTTGCTGATGATCAAGGATCATCAATCCAATATCTTCTATGGGTGCTGATCTGATCTCACCACTATCATGCAGCTCTATGATCAGCTGTTCATGACTGGTTTTAAGATAGGCCGGATTCCCGAAATACAGTGTGCGCTTAATCATAGTACTACTTATACATTTTCAGGTGCAGTTTGGCGGACTGCTATTGGCCGTGCTATCTTTTTCCCGTTTGCTTCTGTAATATTCCCCAACCGGTCTACTTTTATTTTTACGCAGACGTTTTTGATCATCATTCCATCCAGGGACCTTTCAGATTTATTCAGACTGCCGAATTCTCCCAACTTTGTTTTACTATCGTAGGGCAATAGTAAAGAAGCAACATAATGAGGGACAAAGAAACAATTACTACCGGTGAAACTTACCATTTTGTAAACCCTCGAATGAATACGCGCGATTTCTCCTGGCCAATCAATGTTCTCTACGTCTTCACCCTCTTCCGGTACATATACCAGGTCATTGGGGGAAAGAATGATCGTTCTGTATCCGGGTTTGTCATCTGCTACCGGCCATTTGTTAGCCAGCCGCTCAATAGCCTCCAGCATAGGTATGGAACTGCTGCCGTCAATTATCCGCTCTTTTGTTTGTAAATGTTCATATATAACGAAGAAAAGATTGGTCCCTTTGTCTCCTTCTACCAGCTTTCCATTGAAGTTGGTCTTTTTACCAATGTCTTCGTAAATAGTGACCTTATTGACAGGCCTTCCGGCCTTTTTGTCGAGAAGGTCCAATGCTTCGCCTCTGAAAGCTGTATTGGGATCACCATTATATTCCAGCAGATGCTGCCGTAATAACCTGGCAAGCCAGGAATGTGGCGAGCCGGGTATTTTATCAATTTTGTCAGCAGTAAATGTTTGATCCAAAGGAACACGTTTAGCTGCATACTCGTTGTATTCTATTGTTCTTATTTTCCGGATAATATTTCCTTCGCTGTCTCTCAGCGGATTTTTCCTGAGAAATTTTTCTGCTTCACTGATGTTGAACCCTGAATTTTTAATTATTTCATTGATGCGTTTACGCAGGTGCCTGTCAGCAATTTGTGGTATCAGCTGTTTGCTTTTGGCAGAAAGCGCTTTACCCTGTAAGGTAAGCGCCTGTTTTAAACCCATATCTTTGTATTCCCTAAGTACTATTTTTCCCAGTGGTTCCTTAAACATAGACTTCCTCACTGATAACAGCTGTCCCTTTACCTGCCGCACTACATCTTTTACCCAGCGCCCGTCTGTTTTCTCTACCCATTTTGTATACTTGTTTGTAGCCTTGCCCACCAGTCGGTTTCGATTCTTATGAGATACAATGACTTGCTGTAGCCTTATCCGGGATTCTTGTGTAAAGGTTTGCCAGGGGAGAATAAAATCGCTGTAACGGGATTTTACCAGGTACCTGTACCGGCCTGCTTCTTCTGCAGCGCTTAAAGAGTTCAGGTATCTTATATGCTCCCTGGTAGTGCAGGCAATTACCAGCGCATCCAGGCAATGATGCCGGTGGTCTACCCGTTTATAGTCTTTCCGGAATCGAATATTGCCCGTGCTGTTGTCAAAATCGATCAAGGGCTCGCCGGTTATTTTCTCCAGCCTTTCAAAACGGGGCTGCAGTATTTGCTTCCATACCCGGTTTAAACCCCACCGGTCCTTTAGCTCACTGGTTATTTGGCCTATAGTAAATACTATACCTTCCTTTTCTTTAGCAACCGGATATAACAGTTCCGCAATTTTTCTGGTGATATACCGGGTGTCGTTGATCTGCCTTTGTACAAAGTCTTTTGGAATATCCTCCCGCATCAGGTTCCTGTATTTTGCTCCCCGGAAGGTTTTCTTACAGTGATCATAGTATTGTTGGGCAGAAAGCAGGGTAAATGTACGCCCTCTATGCGTGACTGTCCTGCCGCCATCTGTTTCAATCAGCTGCCTTGCCGTTCTGTAGCCTTTGAAGTCGTTCACACAGGCCTCGCAAATGGTTTTATTGATAAACGAATTGTCAAAGAACCGGGATCGCGGAATGATATGCTCAATCTCATACTCCGGAGTAAATAACCCGGAAAGCGGAATCACTTTGCCGGTATAGGGAGAAATATGGTTTTGCTCTCCCCAAAGCTTGTATTTTTCAATCTCCGTTTTGGTAGGCTCTTTAGAGAATTTAATAGCGCTTAACCGCGCTGTTTCATTACCCGTTTCTTCCCATAATCTTAAGCGGTCCATGTCGGCCGGGGACTCGGGGTTTCCATTGGGCAATTCCCGTAAAATGGCGCGTATCCTTTTTCTTTCTGCTTCATGTGTTTTATTCCGGCTATCCAGTTTTTTTCTTTCATCGGCCGTTTTCTTCAGCTCCCTTGCCAGCTCAATATGGATCTCGTCGGGTTGTCCGTATTGCATCCAGATATCCTTTACCAGGCTCAAACATTCTTTGATGACCTGTTCAACAACAGGATTACGCAAGCTGTTATTGGGTACCAGCTTCAGAATATCAATTTCATCGGGAGCAGCGTATTTTCCCACCGTGGTTCTCTCCGAGTGGCGCCCGTATACAACATAGCTTGCCAGCCAGGTGGGCAAACCCTGGAAGTGGGTGATGTCAGTCAGCCCGGTTAGCTTACCTCTTGTTTCCTCGTTTATACCAGTGTCAAATTCACCGGTGATCAATTTTTCTATCCTGCCTTTTATAGCTGCGTTAAATCCGGCTGGATCAAAATATTGCCCGCAGCGCATTAAAGGCAGCATTTTATTGATTGCCTTTGTGGAAAGCGCTGCATATTGCCTGGGAAAGTCTGGTAGCTTTGAAAGGTGTATGATCACTTCTTCCGGCAGGTTGAATCCATGTTTGGGATTGGACAGGGCAGACACAATGCTTCTGGAATTGTCCAGGGAGTACATAATATGCCATAGCTTATTGTACTTTTCATTGTCTTTAAAAAGGCGCTCTCCTGCTTCCGCTATGCCATGCTTTCTGAATACTTTCCTAAATGCCGCTTTTGTTTCATTACCCGGGAATTCCTTATCTGATGGGTAATTAAGGCGGTATTCCCGTTCTTTTAGTCCCAGCTCTTTGAGTATAGCAGATGTTGATACGTTGCCCCTGCTGTCAAATAGCTGAAATAAACGCGCTTTTGTTTCATGGGTAAGATAGTGGTCAGTACAGTCAATATCAATTTGGGTTTTTCCGTCTATTTCACCTTGCAGCTGTAGTATCCGTAAGTTATGTATGGTCTGCCATATGCGGAATTCCTGGAACTGCGGGCTGGATTTCGGCGCTACCCGTATACCATAGGATGCACCTTTATCATCATATTTTGCTTCCAGGTTGCAGCGGCCTATACTACGCTTTTGTGATTTTAACGGACGTTGATAGTAAATGATATCATTTGCAAAAAGATGGAAGAGGTCATTGGCGCGAAGCTCCTGCTGCTTTTGTTTGTTATTCCTGTACAATAGCAGGGCAATATCGTGCAGCCTGGAGGTGTCCAGCAGTTCGGGATGAAATGTTGATTGTTTTTTCCAGATGGCTTCAAATTCCTTCCGGTATAGGGTGCGTTCAACAATCCGCTGCCGGATACGATAGTTCCTGTCCTGTACCAGCTGGTGGAAAAAGTATTCGCCAACATGATATCCGGATTTCCTGATGTTTTCTTCCAGTGCCGTTTTCTTGTTTGTCCAGTCGTTAGGATCGGGAATGGAAAAGGAGTAGGCAATCTCCCCGGACTTCATGGTCTTTTTGGTGACCTCCAGCTCAATAGTTCTACCCTTCCAGTCCGGGATATGCTTTCGTTTGGTCTGCCCTGTAATACCGCCGGCTTTTATCTCCAGCAGTTTTATACCTTTTTCTTCTGTTATCTCGCTGATATCCTCTATGGTGAGTAGCTGTATCCATTTTTCAGATAAGGGGTATTTAATATTTTCTGCTGCTTCTTCAAGCTGCAGGTCTTTCCTGCTGCTTTGAAATCCTCTGCGCTGGTTCATCATATAAAGTATACGCACCAGCTCATTGCGAGAAATTTTCTCTGTTAACGCTTTTTTACGGAGATAATAAACAATCCAGTCTTCCGGTATCTCTTTGGAGCCAAAAGCAGCGGTAGCCTCCTGTATGGTGGCTGCATCAAAGGGAAGGTATTGGCTAATGGAAAAGGAATGACCATTATTGTTACTGGCAATAGATTTAAAGTCCGAGGGGAAATCAGCAGGGAGCCATCCCAGTACTTTTAGTGCCTGTATGAGCCGGGTTCTTCTTAGCTTAAATCGTTGTTTCAGGCGCCGGGCCATCCGGGCCATCCTGCGGTCAGCGGTTTTTGATACCGTGTTACCGGATTCAAATTTCTGCATGGCATCGCCGTCCATGGGTATTATACGGCTTCCTAATGCTATGATAACGCCTTCTTGGCCAAAATCGCCCAGCTTTACCATAGCCCAGCCTATGGAGTTGGTGCCAATATCAAGCCCTAAAACTGTTCTCATAAATTTATTTGTTTATTTTCCAGGAGTTATTAACTTCGTTACTGAAGTAAATCACAATAAGGATTATTCCGTAGTGAAAACTTATACAGTAGTCCCGCTTACGAAGCGGGATTGTTGTTTTATACAGCCCCATTCACCTTAACAGCAGCTTCTGCTTCATCATACCGCTTCGCCGCATTCAGCAACCGCTCGCTATACTTGTAAATATCATCCAGCAGCTGGATATCCACTTTTTCGCCACCCTCGCTGTCAAACAGCGTAAGCGTTTTCTTCCTGCCATTAAAATGCAATCTGCAGATAGGCTTCCGGTTGTTATCATCCATTAAGATGCCCATGTAGGATTGCGTGTCCCGGTGAACCACCCTCTTAACATCGATACTTTGCCGGAGGATGGCCCTGACAATATAAAAGGCTTCCAGCTCCTCTTCCGTGGTAACTATTCTTGCTTCTTCATCTTCTTCTGGCTCTGCCTCTGCCGGCTGGTTTTCCTGCTGTTGCTGCACCTGCAGGGCGGATTTCAGCCTTTCGCTGATAGCATCATTAATGAACTGGCTGAAGGAGCGCTTTACCAGCCCTTTGAATTGCTCCAACACTTTGGCGGTGACCATGGTAGGATACACCTGCCTGGCAAAAAAGCGGGTGAAGTCATCAGAAGGCTCATTCAGCTCTGTCAATATGATATTCCTGATCTCATTCGTGTACTTTAATTCACTTGCAGTGGTAATGATCTTCTCCAGGTCAAAATAGCTCTTGTGAAACTCTTTCAGCTTCTCTACCTGGTTATCTTTCAGGTCATCTATCCTGAATTCAAAGAAGGGCTTTTCATCCATTTTATTCGGCTCCACCAGGTCGGTATACAGCCGGTAACATATGCCATTGGTAAGGATGCTGAACCTTGCGGTAGTGCAATGGAAATAGCGGAATAACTGGCTGTCATGGGGCACCAGGCTGGCGGACCAGTGTTTACATTCAATCAGGATGGTGGGCTTGCCGTCTTTCATAATGGCATAATCCACCTTTTCTCCTTTCTTGATGCCAATATCTGCAATGAACTCGGGCACTACTTCCAGGGGGTTAAATACATCATAGCCCAGGCATTGAATAAAGGGCATCACAAAGGCGTTTTTGGTGGCTTCTTCTGTCTGTATCTGGTCTTTGAGTTTGGCCACGCGCTCGCCGAGTTGCTTCAATTGATCTTTGAAATCCATAGGCATAATTTTAAGGTTAATTGAAAACGCTTATCAATTTTCAGGGCAGATCAATAAGTAAGATATTGGGTTGGGGCACTTGCGAACAAGCACATTTATCTAAAAACAGGTAATAAATTTAGCAAAATTGATGTATTTACCAAAAATATTTAGGGCGAGCAGATAATGGCTAAATCAAATAGATACGGGAATTGAACTGGCCGGTCCTCAGCTTGTCATCATCAAATACACCACCAAAAACAACCCGCACGCCATCACAAACACCGTAAATACTGCCGGCAGCTTCCCTGTGCTCCTGTAGTCCTCGCTGTTAATGTTCCTGGCTACCTGCAGGTAGCGGATGTAGGCAAACAGTACTGTTACAATGCCCGAAGCGATCAGCAGGATGCCGATAGTAGGAGAGAAGCCCTTTTGCGGCACATGATTGTTCTGTTCCATGATAATGGCCAGCTGCTTTACAAACAGGCTGAATTTCACCACCACAAACCCGAATGCCATGATCCCGATAGCGGTCCTGATCCAGGCCAGGAAAGTACGTTCGTTGGCAAGGTGATCTGTAATGCGTTTATTGGTCTGTTGCTGTTCTGAGGATGGCTGCATAACAAAACGGTTTTTGAAGTAAGCGCAATCTACTGATTCCGCTATTACCTTTCAAGTACTGCTGGCAGCTACTGGCATCAAATACATTCAACACCTGGTTTTTACCTGCGTGCCGCGCCCTATGCAGTTGTACACAGATCGCGGGTTAAAGCGGGCGCGCCGGCTGGTTCCATACACCGGGGGAGCTGGAAACAGGCTGGTACATCGCCGGTTACACACAGATACAACAGGTATCCTGCCGGGGCTTGCAGGGCTTGTAGAGAAAGGGACAGCCCGCAGGCTTGCCAGCACTTCCCGAAACCCCTATCTTTATAACCTGAAAGTAAACAAACCATCCAGCACCATGCGCCTGGCATTCCTGCATACTATCCTTACCGGTTGCCTGTTGTGTGCCGGCTTTACCGGCCGCGCCAACACGGCTGCTCGGCCACACGCCCTGCATCATCACCTCTTTAGCGCAGGCGTGGCTGTCGCCCTTATCGGCGGCCTGCACAACGGTTTCGGGCTGGGCGGTACCTTCCGCTCCCTTAAAACCAGGGCTTTCCTGCCTGTAAAGGAAGGGCTGCACACGCCGCTGGCAGACATGCTGTCCCTGCAGCAGTTCTTTACACTCAATGATAGCCGGGGCGACCTGTTAGGCTGCCGCCTGCCGGCGTTCATGGACAATACCAACACATCCGGCTATCACTTCCACTACCTCCCCGCCGCAAAAGATGCCGGAGGCCACATCATTGACCTGCAGGCGGAGGATATACGCATTGAAACTGACACGCTGCACAGCTACAGCATATATGTACCGCCTACTGCGGATTATGAGCATTTTGACTTTAAAAAGAACCGCGGGAAAGACATTAAAAGCGTAGAACGCGGCGGAAAAACTGATAGCATATGACCACTGTATCACCCGATAGCGTTTTTCAATACCGCCCCCTGCTGGTATCCCTGGCATACCGCATGCTGGGGCAAAAGCAGGAGGCGGAGGATATTGTGCAGGATGTATATGCCCGCTGGCTGGAAATGGATATCGCCGCCGTGCAGCAACCCCGCCACTACCTGATGCGTGCCGTCACCAACCGCAGCATCAACCGTTTGAAAACACTGCAGCAGCAGCGGGCCTCCTATACCGGCCCCTGGCTGCCCGAGCCCCTGGAGGAAGATCCGGTACCCGTTATGTCGGGCGATAGGGAGCTGTCCATAGGCCTGCTTTTCCTGCTGGAGAAGCTGAACCCGCTGGAAAGGGCCGTATTCCTGCTGCGGGAGAGCTTTGATGTGCCCTACAGGGAGCTGGAGGAGATACTGGACATCCCGGAGGCTAATTGCCGGCAGCTCCTGCACCGGGCCAAAGACAAGCTGCAACAGGATAAAAAACGCTTCAGCACGGATACTGCCCGTCACCGGCAGCTACTGGAAGCTTTTTTGGACGCCTGCTCCCGCCAGGACCAGGAAGGGCTGATCGCCCTGCTGAAAGAAGACATCAGCTTCTATGGCGACGGGGGTGGCAAGGCATCCGCTGCTACGCATCCATTGTTTGGGCGCGACGTCGTTGTCAAGGTCTTGCTGGGCATTTTCAGGAAGCCGCTGGCACCATCGCCACAGTTCCGTTTCCTGCAGGTGAACGGGCAGCCTGCCCTGGCGCTGTTTGATGCAGCCAGGCAGATGCCCCTGCTCTGCATCTGCTTCGAGGAAGTGGATGGCGTGATAGACAGCTTCTACTTTATACGCAATCCCGATAAGCTGAAGAATATCCGTAAAAAATAAAATACTGACAGGTGTTTAGAGCCAGCAGGCCCGGATGGCCTGTAGGCAATAAAAAGCAAAAGCCCCCTGGAGAACCGGAGGGCTTTTTTTAACACAACTAAAAAACAATCAAACTTTGCTTGCGATTCACAGTTGCCTGCCATCAATCGGGCTTCTTCCCATCTAAAAAGGTATTGATCGTGTTGATCTCGGCCTGGTTCTGGCCGGAATCGCTCACGGTATAGTTAGAGTAGAAATTTTCCGCAGAACCGGCGCCATTGTCCAGGTTAATGTTACGGCGCAGGTAAGCAGGTACGTTCTCTATTTCCGCATTATTGTCCATCGTTTTCACGTTAAAGCTGATGCTCCGCAGCTTGGCTACACGTTCCGCCTGCTTGCGCTTCTGCTCTTCCAGCTGCTCGTCCAGGGGAGACGGTGCGGGTGGCGGCGTAGGCGTTGCCGGCTCCTGCTCCTCGCGGTACACCATCTTCATTTCCGGCTGGTCGTCGGCCGGCGGTGGCGGCGGCTGTGTGCCCAGCGGCTCTATGTGAATGTGCGTAGGATGGCTGTGCTGCTGCGGGCGGATCACGTTAATGCCTCCACCGCTACTGGGCGGCGCGGGTGGCGGGGTATAATCCGGGTCCGGCTCTATGTTCAGCACATACCTTTCCGGCGCAGGCGTGGGCGGCGGGGTAGGCGTGGGATGCGTTACCACGGGCTCCACCAGCCGGGGCGCCATCTGGTCCGCCGGTTCCTGGAACAGGGTGCCCTGGTTATTCAGCTTTTTTTCATCGCCTTCGCGGCCCAGCTCCATCACGATCTTGGGCTCCTGCGGTTTGGCAGGCTCCTGGTTCATGGGCATGCGCTGGATGGGCTTCTGCTCAAAGCCGGTGGCAATGATGGTAACGCCCAGCTTACGCTCCAGCGTCTGGTCATAGCCTACGCCCAGTATCACGTCGCAATCTTCGCCGGCCTGGCTCTGCACATAGGCCTGTATAATATCCATTTCATCCAGCGTATGCTCGTAATCGCCTTCGGCAGATGAAATGTTGATCAGTATCCACTTGGCGCCGCTGATATCATTATCGTTCAGCAGCGGGGAAGTGAGCGCATCTTCAATGGCCCGCTGCGCGCGGCCATCGCCTTCTGCGGTAGCAGCGCCCAGTATGGCTACGCCGCCGTTGCGCATTACGGTGCATACATCCGCAAAGTCCACGTTGATCTGCCCGGTGGAGTTGATCACGTCGGTAATACATTTAGCGGCGGTGGCCAGCACGTTGTCCGCTTTTTCAAAAGCGGCCTTGAATTTCAGGTCGCCGTATTTCTGCCGCAGCTTGTCATTGGAAATGATCAGCAGCGTATCTACATATTCCTTTAGCCTGCTTACGCCTTCTTCGGCCTGCTGCATGCGTTTCTTGCCTTCGTAGGAGAAGGGGGTGGTCACAATGCCCACTGTCAGGATGCCCAGCTCCTTGCAGATGCGTGCAATGATAGGCGCGCCGCCCGTACCGGTACCGCCACCCATACCGGCGGTAATGAAGGCCATCTTGGTATTGACCTCCAGTATTTTTTTCAGCTCTTCAAAGGACTCCTCCGTGGCCTGCTTCCCTATTTCAGGGTTGGCGCCGGCGCCCAATCCCTGCGTAAGATGCGGGCCCAGCTGCACCTTGTTGGGTACAGGGCTGTTGGCAATGGCCTGTGCATCCGTATTGCAGATAATAAAATTCACCCCTTCTATGCGCTGACTGTACATGTGGTTCACCGCATTGCTTCCACCACCACCAATGCCTATTACCTTGATGATGGAGGATTTCTCCTTTGGAAGATCAAAATGTATCATGACTCTATCTCTTTTATGGGTTAGTTATCAGTTCATTCGTGGCAGCAACAATTACGCCACTTATAGTTTTGCATCCTCTTCTTCTGTGAACATGTCTATGATCTTTGTTTTCATCCTGTCCAGGAAATGCTTCAGGGAAGCGTTCCTTTCCCTTGCCTTTCTTTCCTGCATCTCCGCAGCGCTAAGCCTTGTTTCCTCTTCCTCCTCTACCCAGTCTGTTTTGCCGGAAGCCTGCTCCTTGGCCTTGTAGCTGGTATTGATGGTGATATAGTTTTCCTCCAGCGCCTTGCGGTCGTTCTCGTAATCGTTGTAGCCTTTCAGGATCAGGCCCACGCAGGTGGCGTACATGGGCTTGGTCAGTTCGTCGATATGACCGCTGGCCAGGTGCTCGTTCGGGTAGCCGATACGGGCACTTACGCCAGTGGTGTATTCGGTTAACTGTATCAGGTGCTTCAGCTGGGAGCCGCCGCCGGTAAGTATGATACCGCCGTTCAGCATCTTGCTGTCCATACCGATCTGCTTCAGGTGGTATACTACAAAGTCCAGGATCTCGCTCATGCGTGCCTGTATGATATGGGCCAGGTTCTTTACGGATATCTCCTTCGGGTTCTGCCCGCGCAGGCCGGGGATGGTGATGTAGGCGTTGTTCCGGGCCTCATCCGCCAGGGCGTAGCCAAACTGCACCTTCATTTGCTCCGCCTGTGTTTTCAGCACGCCCAGCCCGTTCTTGATATCATTGGTAATGTTCTCGCCGCCGTAAGGGATCACCGCCGTGTGCTTCAGGATACCCTCATAGAACACGGCCAGGTCCGTAGTACCGCCGCCAATGTCCACGATGGCCACGCCAGCCTCAAAATCCAGGTCGCACATTACTGCGGCGGCAGAGGCCAGGGGCTGCAGCACCAGGTCGTGGATCTTCAGGCCGGACTTTTCCACGCTGCGGTTGATGTTGCGGATGGCGTTCTTGTCGCCGGTAATAATGTGGAAGTTGGCCCCCACTTTTACACCGGACATCCCGATGGGATAGGTGATGTTCTGCAGGCTGTCCACGATGTACTGTTGCGGGATCACGTCAATGATCTGGTCACTGGCGGGGATCACCGTTTTGTACTGGTCGTTGATCAGCTGGTCAATGTCCTTCTGGGACACTTCTGCATCCGTATCGCTGCGCACAATGTCGCCGCGGGTCTGCAGGCTTTTTATATGATGACCGGCAATACCTACGTACACTTCATTGATCTCCAGGTTGGGATTGGAAGTGTAGCAGTTTTCCAACGCTTGCCGTATGGCCTTGATAGTTTGGTCGATGTTCAGCACCATACCGTGCTGCACACCAAAAGATGGGGCTTTACCGAATCCCAGGATTTCCAGTTTCCCGTATTCATTCTTCCGTCCTGCAATGGCAGCAATCTTCGTAGTCCCTATATCAAGTCCTACAATGATGGGAGCTTCCTGATTCATGGCGTTCTATGTTTTTGAGTTGTGTTTACTTTATTTGCCGGCCTGGCAGGTTGCCGGAACCTGTCGGGCCTGTATACCGCTTTCGGCTGTCTTTGCGTTGTGGTTTGCGACTTGGACCTGTCCGGTCCGGTCTCGCCGGCAGCCAGCGCCAGGTCCACATCCGCACTGTCTATTTCCGGCGGGGTGGGCTTTGGCGGCGGCGTACCTTCCTTACGGGTACATACTACTTCATTTTCAAACGCCACATTGATACGTGAATAGTTATTCCAGCCTACGCGGCTTAAGCCTTCCTGGTAAAATGCCAGCAGCTTGCGGAACTTCTTTTCCACCTGCGTGCCGTCCCCGAAGTCGATGATGTGATCGCCCAGCTTGGGAATGATCTCGAACTGGCGGCGGCCGTTGATGTTCACCTGTTCTACCTGCGCCATCCAGAAAGGATCGTTGAGCACATAGCTGCTGATGCTCACAATACCGGCGGTGAGCAGGCTGTCTGCCCGCTGCAGGCGCAGCGCATCCGTTGGGAAGCCGGTAAATACAGGCACCCGGGCGGTATAGCGCTCGGATACCGGTACCCGGCCATGGTGGGCATCCAGGTAGAAGCTGCTGCCGGTAACAGTGAATACCCGCGCCACTGGCTCCCGCTGGGTGACCTTTATATTCAGGCGGTGCTGGTTGTCAATGAACAGGTTGGCCTGCTTTACCCAGGGATCGCGGGACACTATCTTTTCCAGGTGGGCAATGTTGATGGTGTGCACCGGCCTGCCTACCGGGTTCAGGTCCTTGTTCCTGGCCACCAGCGCCCTGATATCCTTTTCCTCGATGAAGAAATTATCATCACTGCCTTTGATCTTCACCACGATGCCGCTGCAGCGCACCGTATCCTTCACCTTTGCCGCGGATGCTACCAGTATCACAAAGCCGGTCAGCACCACCATCCAGAGGAAGGCGCGGGCCATGTTCTTTAATGCTTTGCGTGTTCTGGGTTGCATGACTATAGTTGTTTAATCATTTATTAGTGTTGGTGAATTGTGAATGGTGAATGGGATATTCACTTTTCACTATTCACTCAGCAATATCTTCTTTGCCGGCTCCTTCATCCGGTCTATATCGCCCGCACCAGCTGTAATGAGCAGGGGGGCGGTATTGTTCTTCAGCCAGTCCAGCACTTCTTCCTGCTGCAGCACCTGTACCGGCCTGTCCTTGATCCGCGCTGCTATTATGTTGCTGCTCACGCCCTCAATAGGCAGCTCCCGTGCGGGGTAGATGGGCAGCAGTATCACTTCGTCTGCCAGGGACAGGCTTTCGGCAAAGCCGTCGGCCAGGTCGCGGGTGCGGGTGTACAGGTGCGGCTGAAAGGCCACCGTGCATTTTTTGCCGGGAAACAGCGCCTTTGCGCTGCTGATCAGCGCGCGCAGCTCCTCGGGATGATGCGCATAGTCGTCTATAAACACCTGGTGATCACTGTTGATCACATATTCAAAGCGGCGGCGGATGCCTTTAAAATCCGCGATGGCCGCCCTGATAGCGTCTGCATTGATGCCCAGCAGCTGTGCCACGGTAATGGCCGCCACGCTGTTCTCTATATTATGCATGCCGCCAATGGGCAGCGTTACATTTTCAACTGTCCAGTTCTGCTGCACTACATCAAACCGGTAACCGCCCTGCTGCATGCGGATGTTGGTGGCATAAGCGTTGGCCGTAAAGTGCTGCAGGCTGTACCACAGTTGGTTGTCGCCCTGCAGGTCGGCGGCGCGCTGTACGCCTTCGCGGGCTACCAGGGTACCGTTGGGCTTGATATTCCGGGTGTACTGGATATAGGCTTCCTGCATGTCCTTTTCCGTACCGTAAATATCCAGGTGGTCCGGGTCCATGGAGGTCAGCACGGCAATGTCCGGGCTGAGCTTCAGGAAAGAGCGGTCGTATTCATCTGCTTCTATTACGGCCACTCTTTTTTCGCTGCTCCAGAAATTACGGTCATAGTTCACGCTGATGCCGCCCAGGAAAGCATTGCAGCCATAGCCGCTATGCCGCAGTATATGCGCTATCAGGGTGGAGATGGTGGTTTTGCCGTGGGTGCCTGCCACAGTAATGGCAAACAGCTCCCGGGTGATCTCCTGCAGCACATCGCTGCGCTTTACTACTTCATATCCTTTCTGCAGGTACCATTTCAGCTCCGTATGCATGGGCGGTATGGCCGGTGTGTACACCACCAGGCTGGCCTGCGGGTCTACCAGGTTCACATCATCCGTATAATGCACCTGCATACCTTCTGCTTCCAGCTGCCTGGTGAGCGTTGTCTCCGTCCGGTCATAGCCGCTTACATGCACGCCGTTCTCATTAAAGTAGCGTGCAATGGCGCTCATGCCAATGCCGCCAATGCCAATGAAATAAACACGTTGTATGTTGTTCAGGTCCATTACCTATTAAATTCCAGATCCCGGGATATCAATTCCATCACCTGCACATCATCCCATCAACTTCATCACTTCTTTCGCTATCACCATATCTGCATTGCTGTTGCCCAGCTTTGCAATGTTCTCCTCCAGCTGTTCCATCAGCGCCTTGTTCTGCAGGAGACTGAAGAGGGTGCTGCCCAGCTCTTTTGATACTTCGCTGTCCTTTATCAGCAGCCCTGCTTTTTTGTCTACCAGGCTTTTTGCGTTAAAGGTCTGGTGGTCTTCTGCTGCATAAGGGTAGGGCACAAATATCACCGGCTTCTTCACTACGCACTCTTCTGCAATGGTCATGGCCCCTGCCCGGGATATCACCACGTCTGCCGCCTTGTACGCAAAGTCCATCAGGTTGATGAACTCGTGCACCTTTATATGCGAGGCATAGGGGGCAGCGGCTGCTCTGGCTGTTTCATAATACAGCCTGCCGGTTTGCCAGATCAGCTGCACATCCTTTTCCACGAACTCCGGCAGCAGGGCGCGGAGCGCTTCGCTGATGGACCGGGCGCCCAGGCTGCCGCCAAAGGCAAACACGGTTTTTTTTCCTTCTTCCAGGCCAAAATGCTGTAACGCTTCCTGGCGGGTAACAGCAGATTGTGTGATGCTGCTTCTTACCGGGTTGCCGGTGAGGATCAGCCTGGAGGCGGGGAAGAACTTTTCCATCCCGTCGTACGCCACACAGATCCTGCTGGCCCGCCCGCCCAATATCTTGTTGGTTTTGCCCGCATAGGAATTCTGCTCCTGGATAAGGGTAGGAATACCTTTGCGCTGCGCTTTCCGCAACATGGGAAAGCTGGCGTAGCCGCCTACGCCTACCACCACATTGGGTTGGAAGCGTTTCAGTATATTGCTTGCCTGGTTTAAACTTTTAATGATCTTGAACGGCAGCAGCAGGTTCTTCAACATGTTGCTGCGGTTAAAGGCCGCTATGTCCAGCCCTTCTATAGGATAGCCTGCCTGCGGCACTTTCTCCATTTCCATCTTGCCTTTGGCGCCCACAAAAAGGATGTCCAGCTCCGGCGACAGCTTCTTCAACGCATTGGCAATGGCAATGGCCGGGAAGATGTGTCCTCCTGTACCGCCGCCTGCTATGATCACTTTGCCCACTACGTTTAATTAATAGTTAATAATGAATAATTAATGAATAAATACCTGCATCATTTTCATTTCATCCGCACCGGTCCACCTGCACATCCGCGCATCTGTATATCAACTCATCAGCTTCGCTATCCTTTCCTGCTCCGCTCTCTTGCCTTCCATTTCCTCCACGTTGCGCGCCACGCTTAAAATGATGCCAATGGCCAGGCTGGTAAAGATCACCGAAGAGCCGCCCATGCTTACCATGGGCAGCGTAACACCCGTTACGGGAAACAGGCCCACGTTTACCGCCATGTTGGTGAGCGCCTGTATCACCAGCGTTACGCTCAGCCCCAGGGCCAGGAATGCGCCGAAGGCGTAAGGGCATCTCCTGTATATGCGTATGCAACGTAACAGCAAAAGCAGGTAGGCCGTCAGTATCAAAAAGGCGCCAAAGATACCATACTCTTCTATAATTGTTGCATAGATATAGTCAGAATACGCATGCGGTAAAAAGTTCCGCTGCGTACTGTTGCCCGGTCCCTTGCCCAGCACGCCGCCGCCGGCAATGGCAATGTTGGCCTGCTGCACCTGGTAGGGCAGCTCCGCATCGTCCTTGTTAAAGAAATGCACGATACGGTTGGTCCAGGTTTCGGTGCGCATTTCCATACCGGACACTTCCGCTATAATGAACATCAGCAGCACCAGCCCCAGGCCCGCGCCTACCATGGCGGCCAGGTACTTTACGGGCACCCGGCCTATGAAGCACAGCAGCATGCAGCTGGCGCCCAGCAGCAGGGCAGTGCTCATATTGGCAGGCATGATCAGCATGCAGATGATGCCAACCGGTATGATGATGGGCAGGAAGCCCTTCTTAAAGTCCGTGATCACCTGCTGTCGTTTGGACAGCTGCCGGCTTACATACATGAATATGGCCAGCTTGGCCACATCCGATGTCTGGAAGGTAAGGTTGATAATGGGCAGCCTGATCCAGCGACTGGCGTCGTTGATATTGGAGCCGAACGCCAGCGTATAGATCAGCAGGGGAACGGAGATCATAAACCCTATCTGCGCCACGCGGGAGTAAATGGTGTAATTTACCCGGTGCGCAAAGTAGATGATCAGCAATCCCAGCACCAGCACGGTCAGCTGCTTTAGCAGGTAATACTCCGTGTGGCCGCCCTGCTCCCGGTAGGCCAGCGATCCCGTGGCGCTATACACCGCAAGCAGGCTTACCAGTGAGAGGAAGATCACGATGGCCCATATCACTTTGTCGCCTTTGGTCCTATATAAGAAATCGCCCATAAAATTAATTTGCGTATGTGCGTATGTGCATATGTGCAAATAAAACCCTCCGCTGCAATCCATCTGCACATCCACACATCTGCATATCCGCACATGATCAAAGTTCTCTCACCGCTTCCTTAAACTGCCTTCCCCTGTCCTCGTAATTCTTGAACAGGTCAAAGCTGGCGCAGGCAGGGGAGAGCAGCACCACATCCCCTTTGGCGGCCAGCTGGAAGGCGGCCTGTACGGCATCCTTCATGCTGCCGGTGTTGATCATGCCGGGCGTAGCGTCAGACAGGGCATCCTGTATCGGCTGGTTGTCCACGCCCAGGCACACAATACCTTTTACCTTTTCCTTTACCAGGTCTTTGATGGCGCTGTAGTCATTGCCTTTGTCCACACCGCCCATGATCAGCACCACCGGCTGTTCCATGCTTTCCAGCGCAAACCACAGGGAGTTTACATTGGTAGCCTTGCTGTCATTAATGAAATCCACGCCGCGCACGGTAGCCACGTACTCCATACGGTGCTCCAGGCTTTTGAAAGAGGTGAGACTTTCACGGATCTTCTCTTTCCGGATGTCCATGGTCCTTCCTGCAATACCCGCTGCCATTGAGTTATATAAGTTATGTTTGCCTTTCAGGGCAAGGTCATAAATGGATACAATCACCGGATCATCATTCAGCTGAACATTCAGCTGGTCATTTGCTATAAATCCGCCTGCTTTCTTCAATGGTTCCATGATAGTAAAAGGTATTGATGTTGAATAAATAGTTTTTGCCTGCATGTAATTCATGATCTCCGGGTCGTCCATACAATAGATGAAGTAATCCTCTTTTGTCTGGTTCATGGTGATCCTGAACTTGGAAGCCACATAGCGCTCCATTTTGTGATCATACCGGTCCAGGTGGTCTGGCGTGATGTTCAGCAAAATGGCTACGTTGGGCTTGAATGTCTTGATATCGTCCAGCTGGAAGCTGCTGACTTCAATAATATAATAGTCTGCCGGCGCCGTAGCCACCTGCCGTGCATAGCTGATGCCGATATTGCCTACCATGGCGGCGTTCAGGCCGGCCTCCCTGAAAATGTGGTAGGTGAGCGCGGTGGTGGTGCTTTTCCCGTTGCTGCCTGTAATGGCAATGATCTTCTGCTCTTTGCTGAAACGGTAGGCCAGCTCAATTTCGGAGATCACCGGCACCTGCCTTTCGCGCACCTGCTGCATCAGTGCCGAACTTTCCGGTATGCCCGGGCTTTTCACAATTTCATCCGCAGCCAGTATAATGTCCAGGGAGTGATGGCCTTCCTCGAAAGGGATGTGGTTTACCGCCAGCTCCTGTTTGTAGAGATCCCTGATTGGGCCGCCGTCGGATACAAACACGTCATACCCCTGCTGCTTTCCCAGCATTGCCGCGCCGATCCCGCTTTCCCCGGCTCCCAGTATGACTAGTTTTCCCTGTGGCATTTTGTTATCTCATTTTTAATGTGGCAATAGCCGCTACCGCGCACATAATGGCTACGATCCAGAACCGTACGGCTATTTTGCTTTCATGGTATCCCAGCTTCTGGTAATGGTGGTGCAGGGGCGACATTTTGAAGATGCGCCTGCCTTCTCCATACTTCCGCTTGGTATATTTAAAGTAGCTTACCTGTATCATTACGCTGAGGTTCTCCACCAGGAACACGCCGCAGAAAATAGGGATCAGCAGCTCCTTCCGCACAATAATGGCCAGCGATGCGATAATGCCACCCAGCGCCAGGCTGCCGGTATCGCCCATGAACACCTGCGCCGGGTACGCGTTGTACCACAAAAAGCCTACGCAGGCTCCCACCAGCGCGGCAATGAATATGGACAGCTCGCCCAGGTTGGGGATGTACATGATATTGAGGTACTCGGCAAACTGTATGTTGCCGGACACGTAGGCAAACACGCCCAGGCAAATGCCGATCACGGCAGACACGCCGGTGGCCAGGCCATCCAGCCCGTCGGTAATGTTGGCCCCGTTGGATACGGCGGTGATGATGAATATCACTACCAGCACGTACAGCACAAAGGTGTATTTTTCTGCGCCCGGTATCCAGGAGATCAGCCGGGAGTAGTTGAACTCATGCGTTTTTACAAAGGGAATGGTGGTAATGGGCGTTTTTACATCCACAAAACGGTGCCCGTCCTTGGTCACCCTTTCGGATTCAGAAATCACCCTTTCATAGGGGGCCAGCGGTTTGGCGCCGATCACCTCGCGGGATATCACCACATCCTCATTAAAGTACAGGGTAAGGCCCACGATCAGGCCCAGCCCTACCTGTCCCAGTATCTTGAACCGGCCGGCCAGCCCTTCCTTGTTCTTTTTAAATACCTTGATGTAGTCGTCAATAAAACCGATCAGGCCCAGCCACACGGTGCACAGCAGTATCAGCCAGATGTACACGCTGAATACGCGTGCAAAAAGCAGGGTGGGGATCACAATGGCAGACAGTATGATCAGCCCGCCCATGGTAGGCGTGCCTTTTTTGGTATGCTCTCCCTGCAGTCCCAGCTCGCGGATGGTTTCCCCGATCTGCTTGCGCTGCAGGTACCTGACAATGCGCTTGCCCAGCAGCAGGGAGATGGCCAGTGATAACAGGAGGGCCATGGTCACCCGGAAGGTGATGTACTGGAACATCCCGCTGCCGCTGATGTTGAACTCAGTTTTCAGGTAATTAAAAAAATAATATAGCATAGTTAGTTAGTCCTCGTTCATTCATTTTACTTCTCCATCAGCTTCATCATTTCCTGCAGCACCTGCTTATCGTCAAAGGGGTGCTTTACGCCCCTGATCTCCTGGTATTTTTCATGGCCCTTGCCGGCCACCAGCACAATGTCTTCCGCATTGGCCAGGCTGATGGCGGTTTTGATGGCCTCTTTCCTGTCTGTAATGGACAGCACTTTCCTTTTCTGGTGTACGGGCACGCCGGCTTCCATTTCCCGGATGATGGCGTCCGGGTCTTCGGAGCGCGGGTTGTCCGAGGTAAGGATCACCTGGTCGCTGTGCTCTGCCGCCACCTGGGCCATTACCGGGCGTTTGGCGGTATCGCGGTCACCTCCGCAGCCCACTACGGTGATCACCCGTTCATTGCCTTTGCGCAGGTTGGCGATAGTGGCCAGCACATTCAGCAGGGCATCGGGGGTATGGGCATAGTCCACAATGCCGATCACCTTTTCCCGGTCGGAGAGCAGGTAATCAAAGCGGCCTTCTGCACCCTGCAGGTTGCTCAGGGCCTGCAGTACGCTATGTTTGTCCTGGTCCAGCAGCATGGCCGCGCCATATACTGCCAGCAGGTTGTATGCATTGAATGCTCCTATCAGGCGGAAGTGCACTTCCTGCTCGCCTACCTGCATGATCAGGCCGGTGAGGTTGTTCTCCAGTATCTTGCCTTTGAAGTCGGCCATGGTGCGCAGGCTGTAGGTGGCTTTGCGCGCGCTGGTGTTCTGCAGCATCACGTTGCCCCGCTTGTCGTCCAGGTTGGTGAGCGCAAAGGCGGTGCTGGGCAGACCGTCAAAGAAGGACTTCTTCACCCGGATGTATTCATCAAAGGTTTTATGATAGTCCAGGTGGTCATGCGTGATATTGCTGAAGATGCCGCCGGCAAACTTTACGCCCGCTATCCGTTGCTGGTGGATAGCATGGGAGCTTACCTCCATGAAGGCGTACTGGCAGCCGGCTTCCACCATCCTGGCCAGCAGCGCATGCAGGCTGATGGCATCGGGGGTGGTATGGGTGGCCGGTATCACGGTATCGCCTACCTGATTCTGCACGGTGGAGAGCAAGCCGCAGTGATAGCCCAGGGTGGTGAACAGGCGGAACAGCAGGGTGGCAATGGTGGTTTTGCCATTGGTGCCGGTAACGCCTACCAGCTGCAGCTGCCGGGAAGGATGCCCGTAAAAGTTATCGGCCATAATGCCGCAGGCAGCGGTGCTGTCCGCTACCTGTATATAGCATACCTGCTCCTGTAGCTCGGCCGGCAGGGTTTCGCAGATCACGGCTGCTGCGCCCTGCTTAATGGCTTTGCCAATAAAGGCATGCCCGTCTGCATGTACGCCTTTTACGGCAATGAAGACATCGCCGGGGCGCACCGCCCTGGAGTCAATACGCAGCTCGTTCACGGTAATATCGTTGTTCCCGTGAACGGCCTGCAGGCTTACATTATATAATATGTCCCTTAATTGCTGCATGCTGTATTGCAGACCTGCAGGTTTTTAAAACCTGCAGGTCTTTTTAGCTTAATTCTATAATGATCTTCTTGTCTTTTCCAATTTTTGTACCTCCAGGAATGGACTGGGAGCTGACCTTGCCAACGCCCCTGATCTCTACCCGCAGCCCCGCGTTCTCCAGCAGGTACAGGGCATCTTTCAACCCCATGCCGGTTACGTCGGGCACAGCTCCCTTAACCTGCTTTACAGGCTGCAGCGCTATCTGCTGCCGGTCATTCACCTCGGCGCTCACCCAGCTGATGCTGCTTACCTTGCCCTGCCAGGGCAGGTGCAGGGTATTCAGTATCTCCTGCCATTCGGTGCCTTTGCCGGCTTTCAGGGCCAGCGCGGAATCTATCTGCACCCGGGTTTGCAGGGGCTTTTGCTTTTCCACTGCAATAGCGTACAGTTTGTCCGCCACTTCGCGGAACACCGGCCCTGCTACGGAAGCGCCATAGAACCGCGCCGCATGCGGTTTGTTTTTGATCACCACCACGCAGGTGTACTGCGGATCATTGGCGGGGAAGTACCCTGCAAATGACGACTGGTAGATCTTGTCGGCATACCCCCGTTTGCCATTGGCCACCAGCGCCGTACCGGTTTTGGCGGCAAAGGAATAGTAGGGGGTCCGCAGTCTTTTGGCGGTACCTTCCAGCACTACGCCTTCCAGCATTTTCTTTACCTGCCTCAGCGTGCTTTGGGAGCAGATGCTGTCCATCACCACGGTGGGCTCAAATGCTTTTACTACCTGTCCGTATTCCTGGATGCTGTTCACGAGGTAGGGCTTCATCATTTTCCCGTTGTTGGCCACTGCATTATATAACATGCAGGTTTGCAGCGGGCTGATAAGCACTTCGTAGCCAAATGCCATCCAGGGCAGGGTGGTAGCGCTCCAGGTGCGGCTGGAGGTGTTTTTGATCACCGGGCGGCCTTCACCTATCAGGTCAATGCCGGTGGGGCGGTCCAGTCTCAGCTTTTTCAGGTGGGCCACAAAATCATTGGGCCGCTTGTAATAATACTGGTGAGCCAGCTTGGCCATGCCCACGTTGGAGCTTAGCTCAAAAGCCTGCTTCACGGTTACCTGGGTACGGTGGTGCGGCTCGGAGTCGTACACGGTTCTGCGTCCTACCTGCCAGCGCCCGTAGTTCAGGTCCACCTTGCCGTTGATGGTCGTATACTTGTCTTCCAGTATAGCGATCATGGTGGCCAGCTTGAAGGTGGAGCCGGGCTCGGCTACCTGCAGGGCATAGTTCATGTCCTCCCAGTAGCTGCCGTCCTGCTGGCGGCCCAGGTTGGCAATGGCTTTTATTTTGCCGGTCTTTACCTCCATTAATATACAGGTGCCGTGCTCCGCTTCATTCTGCACCATCATGTTCATGAGGGCGGTTTCCACGATGTCCTGCATGTTCACATCCAGGGTGGTGATGATGTCGTGGCCGTTTTCCGGCTCTATGTCATAACCTTCCACCGGTACATAGGTGCCGCCGGCAATGCGGCGCATCAGCCTTTTACCGGTCACCCCTTTCAGGTAATCGTCGTAGGTCCTTTCCAGTCCTACGTTCTGTGCATTTTTACGCGCCAGGCCAATGGTCCTGTTGGCCAGTAGCTTGAAAGGATTGATGCGCTTGTTCTTTGTTTCCGCGATCATGCCGCCCTTGTTGGGCCCCAGCCGGAACATGGGGAAGCGGCGCAGCTGCCTGAACTGGCTGAAGGGCACGTTGCGTTTCAGCAGGTAATAGCGGTCTCTGCTTTTGTATCCTTCGCGCAGCAGCTGTTTGTACTCGCGTTTGCTGCGGTCGCCAAACAGCTGGGAGAGGCAGTAGGCCAGCGAGTCCACGTTGTCCTTGAATATCTTGCCGTTGTTCTCGCGCAGGCCGTCTGCTGCAAAGTCCACACGGATATCGAAATAGGGAATGGAAGTAGACAGCATCCTGCCTTCCTCGGAATAGATGGTGCCTCTTTCTGCGGCCAGCGATACATAGCTGGTATGCAGGCTATCTGCCATGCCGCGCCAGTAGCTGCCCTCCACGTGCTGCAGGATGAACACCCTGGCCAGTATAGCCACGCCAAACAGCACCATGCCGATGAAGCACAGGTATACGCGCCATAGTATGTCTTTCTTTACTTCCATGCTCTTTTTATGGTGGATAGTGAATGGTGCCTAGTTTTGTCCATTCACTTCTCACTATCCACTTTTCTCACTTCAATTTTCTGCGGTGGATTATTGAGCGGTTTCAACCCCAGCGGCGCTACCGCCTTGCTCACTTCGCTCATTTTGCTGCGGAACATCAGTTCACTTTTCACGTTCAGGTATTCCCAGCGCAGCTCCTTTATTTCCCTGCCCAGCTTGTTGATGCGCCGGATTTTCTTTTCCGCCAGGTGGCTGTTGGCAATGTATACCAAGGCCAATGCGCTGAGGAACAGGATAAAGGGCATATTGTACACCAGCGCCTGGTAGTTGATGCGCAGGCGCCATTCCTTTTTCTGCTCCGGCAGCTCCGGTATGGTATCCGGGTTTTCCTGCTGATTAATATCGATCGCTTCTCGCTCCATACACTTTGATTAGTTGATGTGCTGATATGCAGATGTGCAAATGACTGCCATTGGTTTTCTTTCATTTGCACATCTGCACATTTGCATATCCGTACATTATTTACACTTTCTCCGCTACTCTCAATTTGGCGCTTCTGGCTCTCGGGTTCAGTTTGAGTTCCGCGGCGCCTGCAATAATTGGTTTTTTGGTAATCAGTTTAAAAGTCTTAGGGGGAATGTCGGTGGTGAAAGCGTAGGATGTGTCCTGGACCTCGAAATTTCCAGTTTTCATGAAATTTTTCACCAGCCGGTCTTCCAGCGAGTGGAAGGTAATAATGGCCAGCCTGCCGCCGGGCTTTAAAACCCGGGTGGATTGCAGCAGCAGTTCTTTCAGCGCGCCCAGCTCGTCGTTCACGGCAATACGCAGGGCCTGGAACACCTGTGCCAGGTACTTTTGCGGATTGCCTTTTACGATGGGCTGTATCAGGGACTTGAATTCGCTGATAGTGCGCATGGGCTGCGTTTTGCGCTGCTGTACAATGGTTTTGGCCAGTGTACGGGCATTGGTCACTTCCCCATAGTCCTGGAAGAGCAGGTGCAGCTGCGGCTCCGTATAGGTTTGCAGTATCTGCGCTGCCGTAAGGGGGGAGCGCTGGTCCATACGCATATCCAAACTGCCTTCAAAGCGGGTGCTGAAACCTCTTTCCGCGGTGTCAAACTGGTAGCTGGATACGCCCAGGTCTGCCAGTATCCCGTCTACCTCTGTAGCCTTGTACAGTTTCAGGAAACGCTGCAGGTGCCGGAAGTTTTGCTGTACAAAGGTCACCCGGCTGTCCGGTATGCGGTTGCGGTAGGCATCTTCATCCTGGTCAAAGACCAGCAGCCGGCCGTGCTCGTTCAGCTGCGCCAGTATGGCCCTGGAGTGGCCGCCGCCGCCAAAGGTAGCGTCCACATAAGTGCCATCGGGGCGTATCTGCAGGTGCTCAATCGCTTCCTGCAGCAGCACGGGCAGGTGATATTCAGGTCCTTGTTCCATTTGTGTTACAAATTTGAGGTAAGAAGTATGATGTACGGGATATGACGATCACGCACGTTCCTGTCTCCTACATCATATATCATCTTTCGTTCCTCCCATTACCTGTTGCGCCAGATCACTGAAGGCCCCTGGTGAGAAATTTTCAAAGAACTCCTGGTACTTACTTTTATCCCAGATCTCGATCTTGTTGGTTGCCGCTGCCAGCACAATGTCTTTTTCCAGGCTGGCGTACGTCATCAGGTTTTTGGGAATCAGCAGCCTCCCTGCACTGTCCAGTTCCAGAATAGTAGCGCCGTTCAGAAAATAGCGGCGGAATTCTCTAACTTTCGGATCAAAATCGTTCAACTTGCTGATTCGTTCAAAAATGGGCTGCCATTCATTCATCGGATATAAGGTCAGGCACTTTTCAAACCCCCTGTTCAGCACAAACTGCTCCCCGGCACCTTCTGCCAGCTGCTTTTTAAAGCCAGCAGGTAGTAGAAAGCGCCCTTTTGCGTCCAGCGTTGCTTCATATTCTCCCAGAAAACCAACCATACAATGGGGCGAAAGTCCTTGAAATCCATTTTCTAACACAAAATAACACTTTTTCCCACTTTTTAACGAAAAAATGAATTATAAATTTTTTCCACAGCAGAGAATTGCCTGAAATGCTGGTTTTACACAGGGTGAGCCCGGTGGGTATGTGGATAGTCTCAGAGGTTGTGTTGATAACCTGTTGAAAACGGTATGCGGGTTGTGGATAACAGACAGTTGCCCCCAAACGGTCCGCAGGCTGCCGCTGCCACCAGATGGTTTACTGACAAGTAATTACAAATCAATTTTTTGCAAAATTTTAACAACGGCCAATATTGTCCAGCCTTACATTTACATTTAATTCTTAACTTTGCCCTTCTTTTATGCGGAAATTTTTATTATACATCAGTCTTTTTGCCCTGGTTGCCACCATTGCCTGTAATAATGAGCTGCGCAGGATTGAGAAAAGTCATGACTTTGAGCGGAAGCTGGCCTATGCAGACAAGCTTTACAAGAAAAAGAAATACACCCAGGCCCAGCTGTTGTATGAGGAGCTGTTTCCCGTATACAAAGGCACGGACAAGTTCGAGCCTATCTATTACAAATACGCCTACTGTTCCTACTACGTAAAGGACTATGTGCAGGCGGCCTTCCACTTCAAGAACTACCTGGATGCTTTCCCTAACAGCCCCCATGCGCTGGAGGTGGATTATATGCAGGCCTACTGCTACTATAAGCAATCGCCCCGGGTATCGCTGGACCAGACCAATACCGTAAAGGCGATCTCCGCCATGCAGACCTTTATCAATAACTATCCTACTTCAGACAAGGTGGCGGAAGCCAACCTGGTGATAGAGCTTTGCCGCCGCAAGCTGGAGAAAAAGGAATATAACAGCGCAGAGCTGTACTACAACCTGGGCTATTATAAAGCCGCGGCCATTGCTTTCAAGAACCTGCTGCGCAACTACCCGGACTCCGACAAGAGCGACAGCTATAAATACATGGCTATCAAAGCTTATTATGATTATGCGAAGAACAGCGTACTGGAAAGGCAGAAGGAACGTTATGAAGAAGTGGTAACCGAGTACCTGGACTTTGCCGACCATTATCCCAACAGCGAAGTGAAGAACGATGCCGAGCGGTATTACGGGATGGCAAAGAACAATATCAAGGAGCTGGACAGCCAGATGGCGCGCATAGAAAAGGAACGCGCGCGCAGGGCCAAAGCTGCTAAGGCAGACAGCACCAGCAGCGGCACTATTAACGAAACGATCAATACGCTGAATAAGTCAGATAAGTTGTGATTTACTTTTAAAATCCTGATAACAAAAATTAAAGTACCGGAAAATGAGCAAAATAAAGAGAGGTCTTACCAGTAGTATCAATCCCTGGGTGGAGACCAAAAATACCACAGAGATCAAAGGTAAAACCGGCAACCTGTATGAATCCATTGCCGTTATTGCCAAGCGCGCCAACCAGATCAACATATCCGTAAAGGAGGAGCTGCACTCCAAGCTGGAGGAATTTGCCAGCCACACGGACAACCTGGAGGAAGTGCACGAGAACAAAGAGCAGATAGAAATATCCCGCTTTTACGAAAGAATGGCCAACCCGGCTATTCAGGCTACGCAGGAATTCCTGGAAGACAAGATCTACTTCCGCAGGAATGACGATGACCTGTACAGTTGATCAACATACAAATAAGTTGGCAGTCATTCGTTTACAGCCCGCCGTCATGAGCAGCGGCTGTATACGGAAGGCTATCCACTACCGGCAGGGGCGGCAGAACAATTTTTTTCTGCCGCTTTTGTTTTGTAGCTTGCTCTTTAAGTCTGCATATATCACAACATGTTACAAGGAAAAAAGATCCTATTAGGCGTATCCGGCAGCATTGCTGCCTACAAGGCGGCCACCCTCGTCCGTATGCTGATAAAGGAAGGCGCCCAGGTGAAGGTGGTGATGACCGCCGCCGCCTGCGATTTTATCACTCCTTTAACGCTGTCCACTTTATCGAAACAGGAGGTGCTGGTGGATATCAATGATAACCAGAGCTGGAACAACCATGTGATGCTGGGCCGCTGGGCAGATGTGATGTTGATAGCTCCCGCTTCCGCCAATACCATTGCAAAAATGGCGCAGGGGCTGTGCGATAACCTGCTGCACGCCGTATACCTGTCCGCCACCTGCCCGGTACTGTTTGCACCAGCCATGGATGAGGATATGTGGCATCACCCCTCCACGCAGGCCAATGTAGAAAAATTACTGTCTTACGGCCACCGGATACTGCCCGTGGAAAGCGGCGAGCTGGCCAGCGGTCTTATCGGGGAAGGACGTATGGCGGAGCCGGAGCGCATCCTGGAGCTGCTGCAGCAACATTTTACCACGCCTGCCACCACTGTGCAGCCTTTAAAAGGCAAGCTGGCGCTGGTAACGGCCGGCCCCACCGTGGAGCCGATAGACCCGGTGCGCTTTATCAGCAACCGCTCCAGCGGGAAGATGGGCATTGCCGTGGCCGATGCCCTGGCCCTGGCCGGCGCATCCGTAAAGCTGGTGCTGGGCCCTACCCGTTATGCGCCCACCGTGCCCGGCGTGGAGGTGATACACGTAAAAACGGCGGCGGATATGTTCAACAGCTGCATTGCCAACTACCCGATGTCCGACATTGTAGTAATGGCGGCAGCCGTGGCAGATTACCGGCCCAAAACAGTGGTGGACACCAAGATCAAGAAGAGCGCGGAGAGCGGGCTGACCCTGGAGCTGGAAAAAACGCATGACATCCTGCGCACCCTGGGCAACAACAAGGGGCAGGACCAGCTGCTGGTAGGCTTTTCACTGGAAACCGACAATGAAAAGGAATATGCGCTGAAAAAGCTGCGCGAAAAGAACCTGGACCTGGTAGTACTGAATTCCCTCAAGGATGAAGGCGCAGGCTTTGACCATGACACCAATAAAGTGACCCTGTTTGACCGACTGGGCAGGGAAACTGCGCTACCGCTCAAAACCAAGCAGGAAGTGGCGCAGGATATCGTATCGGCTATAATTGAACTGCAAAATGGATAAGCACGCACTGCACGCACAACGCTTCATGCATAAAACTGCACGCATCAAGGACAAAGAACAAAGTTTATGGCACCTATACAAGGCTGCTGACAGCGGCGCAGCGCTTTTGCGCCCGGCATCCGGCATGCAGCGTCCTGTTCTTTTCCTTTTTCTTTTTTCTTTTCTCCTTTTCAGCGGCTTTGCCGCCGGCGCCCAGGAGATCAGGGCCAATGTGACCGTAGTGAGCAACCAGGTGACCGGCGTGGATAAAAAAGTATTCACCACCCTGCAAAACGCTATCCGGGAATTTTTGAACAACCGCCGCTGGACATCCGACGCCTATACGCCTGCAGAAAGGATAGAATGCAATTTCCTGCTGAACATACAGCAGGAAATAGGCAGCAATGCCTACAAGGCCGCGCTTACCATACAGGCCACCCGCCCGGTGTTCAACTCCGGCTACGTGACCAGCCTGCTGAACACCCAGGACAATAACGTGGCCTTCCGCTACGTGGAGTTCCAGCCGCTGGAGTTCAGCGACAACCGCGTGGTGGCCAACGACCCGCTGGTGTCTAACCTCACGGCCACGCTGGCGTACTATGTATACATCATACTGGGGCTGGACTACGATTCCTTTTCGCCCCGCGGTGGCGACGCCTTTTTCAAGAAAGCGCTGAATATTGTGAACAATGCGCCGGACGGCAAGGATATTGCCGGCTGGAAAGCATTTGAAGGTAACCGTAACCGTTACTGGCTGCAGGATAACCTGCTCAATGCCAAGTTCAGCCGGTTTCACGATGTAATGTACCAGTACCACCGGCAGGGCCTGGATGAAATGTATGATAACGTGAACAAGGGGCGCAGCGCGATCATGAACTGCCTGAACATGCTGTACGCCATTCACCAGGATGTGCCCAACTCCATGCTGCTGCAGGTGTTCTTTACCGCCAAATCGGACGAGCTGCTGAAGATATTCGCCAAAGCGCCGCCGCAGGAAAAAAGCCGTGCTGCGCAAATGCTGGCCCAGATGGATGTAACGAACGCCAACAAATACCAGCAGATGAGATGAGTGGTGAAAAGTGAAAGGTGAAAAGTGAATGGTGAAGGAAGGCATTATTCTCCGTTCACTTTTCACCTTTCGCCCAAAAAGAACTGTAACAATGGTATATATACGAAAGATAGTAATTATTTGCACCCTGCTAGCCTCCGCCTGCGGCATGGCAGGCCGTGTGCCGGAGGATGTGCTGCCCAAGGAAACCATGCGCGACATACTGGTGGATATGAACCTGGCAGATGCGCACAGCTACGACATCAGCCCGATGAGGGGCGGCCCCCTGCCGGATTCTGTAAGGCAGCAGCATGTAAAGGAATATTACCGGCAGATACTGGACCTGCACGGGGTATCGGTAAAGAAGTTCATGGACAGCTACCGTTATTATGAATCTCACCCGGACCGGCTCAAGGAAGTGTATGAAATGATGCTGCAGTCCATTGCGCAGTACCGGCGCATGCAGGAGGCCGAAGAAAGAAAGGAGCAGTATGCTGAAGATCCCGGGCGGTTTTTTCCATATCCGAAGAATACTGTAATTTCAAAAAAGCAAGATACCATCCTGCCTTTTCTGAAAAGGCGGCGCTAACCCTGTGGGTAGTTTGCTTTCAATTTATTCAGTACTTTAGGTCAATAAGAACCTTTAAAACACCAAAACATGAACAAAGTTGTGGCAAATGCCGATGAAGCCCTGCACGACGTGCCCGATGGCGCTGTGCTGATGCTGGGCGGTTTCGGATTATGCGGTATCCCCGAAAACTGTATTGCGGCCCTGGTGCGCAAGGGTGTGAAACAGCTTACCTGTATCTCCAATAATGCCGGTGTGGATGATTTTGGCCTGGGCCTGCTGCTGCAAACCCGCCAGATCAAAAAAATGCTTTCCTCCTATGTAGGGGAGAACGCAGAATTTGAAAGGCAGCTGCTGAGCGGCGAGCTGGAAGTAGACCTGATCCCCCAGGGCACCCTGGCCACCCGCATACAAATGGCGGGCATGGGCATACCCGCATTTTTCACTCCCGCCGGCTATGGTACCGAAGTGGCCAGCGGCAAGGAGGTGCGCGAATTCAACGGGAAGCAGTACCTGATGGAGCTGGCGCTGCATGCTGATTTTGCTATGGTAAAAGCCTGGAAGGGCGATGCCATGGGCAACCTGGTATTCCGGAAAGCCACCCGCAACTTCAGCACATCCATGGCCAGGGCCGGACGCATCACCATTGCAGAAGTAGAGCACCTGGTAGCCCCCGGCGAGCTGGATCCCGACCAGGTGCATGTGCCGGGCATCTATGTGCACCGCATTTTCCAGGGAAAGGACTACGAGAAGCGGATAGAAAGAAAAACGGTGAAGATGGGGTGATGTGCAGATGTGCAAATGAAAGTGATGCAGGCATTCTTAATTCCTATTTCTTAATTCCTAATTCTTACTTGATTTATGCCTTTAGATAAATACGGTATTGCTAAAAGAATAGCGCAGGAGCTGGAAGATGGTATGTATGTGAACCTGGGTATCGGTATTCCTACGCTGGTATCCAACTTTATTCCCGCCGGCATTTCCATTATGCTTCAGTCGGAGAACGGTATGCTGGGCATGGGGCCTTACCCCACGGAAGCGGAAATGGATGCAGACCTGATCAATGCCGGCAAGGAAACCGTGACCCTGCTGCCGGGCGGCTGCTTTTTTGATTCCGCCGAAAGCTTTGGCATGATACGCGCCGGCAAGGTGCACCTTACCGTGCTGGGCGCCATGGAAGTGGCAGACAACGGCGATATTGCCAACTGGAAGATACCCGGCAAAATGGTAAAGGGTATGGGCGGCGCCATGGACCTGGTAGCCTCTGCACAGAATATAATCGTAGCTATGATGCATACCAACCCCAAAGGAGAGAGCAAGCTGCTGCCCCGGTGTACCCTGCCGCTGACAGGGGTGCGCTGTGTAAAGAAGATCGTAACGGACCTGGCTGTACTGGATGTTACGCCGGACGGATTCAAATTACTGGAGCGGGCCCCCGGCATCAGCGTGGAGGAGATACAGGCCAAAACTGCCGGCCGGCTGGTAGTGGAAGGGGAAGTAAGAGAGATGGAGATATGAGACAGGAGATACCTCAAATTTTCGTAACTTACTGTACTTACTACCCTGTCACATAAAAAGCGTTCGACGTGCAAGTTGGTTTTATATGTTATAACGGAAGATTCATCCCGGGATCAGAACCTATTTTGACAGCAGACAACCGTTCTTTCCGATATGGAGATGGATGTTTTGAGACCATGAAGGTGTACCAGGGCCAGGTACTGCTGGCCGATCTGCATATTGAGCGGCTGCTGGCCAGCATGAACAGGCTGCATTTTGAAGTGCCACCCCACTACACAAAAGAATATTTCACCGAGCTTGTTACCGAACTATGTACCATGAACGGCGTATCCCGGCTGGCCCGGGTACGGCTCACCGTGTTCCGGTCCAACGGCGGTCTTTATGCCCCGGCGGATAATACGCCGAATTTTATCATCCAATGCGGGGAGCTGAGCAGGCACATATTCGAGCTGAATGAAAATGGCCTGACCATAGATGTGTTCCCGGATGCCCGGAAAAGCAGCGACAAGCTGTCCAGCATCAAGTCCAATAACTGCCTGGCCTATGTAATGGCCGCCATGTTTGCCCGCCAGCAGATGCTGGATGAGGCCATCCTGCTGAACCACTATGGCCGCGTGGCAGACACCACCAACGCCAATATATTCATGGTGCGGCACCAGCGGCTCATTACTCCCCCATTGTCAGAGGGCGGGGTATGCGGCGTGATGCGCAAATACCTGCTCCGCGCCGAGCTGCCTTTCCGGGTAGAAGAGCGCCCGCTGACCATCAGCGACCTGGAAAATGCGGATGAGATCTTTCTCACCAATGCCATTTACGGCATCCGCTGGGTGGGACTTTTCCGTGAAAACAGCTATGGCAATGCCACCGCTGCTATTTTGCACGAGCTGTTGTTTGAGGAGGTGATTTAAATAGCGGCTAACAGCTTATTCACCGCTGCATGGCCTTCTGCCCCCAGGTCCAGGCTGAAATCATTTACATACAGGTCTATATGCTGGCGCATCACCTGCTCGTCCATTTCCTGGGCATGCTGTTTTACGTAGCCCGATAGCTGCGGGTATTGCCGGTAAGCATACTGCAGGCTCTGGTGTATCAGGGCGTCTACCTGCTGCTGCACCGGCTCCGGCACATCCTTGCGGATAAAGATACCTCCCAGGGGAATGGGGCTGCCGGTGGTGTTTTCCCAGAACTCGCCCAGGTCTATGATCTTTACCAGGCCCTTCTGCTGGTAGGTAAAACGGTTCTCGTGGATAATCACCCCGGCATCCACCCGGCCCTCCAGCACGGCATTTTCAATATCGGAGAACAGCATCACCTCCTTGCGCTGCGCGCCCGGGAAGGCAATGGAGAACAGCAGGTTGGCGGTGGTATGCTCGCCGGGGATGGCAATTTTGCAGTTTTTGATGTCTTCCTGCGCAATGGGCTCTTTAGCGATCAATAAAGGACCGCAGCCCCGTCCCAGTGCGCTGCCGCTGTTCAGCAGCCGGTATTGCTCCCGCACTTTCCGGTATACGGCAAAGCTCAGCTTGGTAATGGCCAGCCGGCCTTCCAGGGCCCATTTATTAAGGGTTTCCACGTCTTCCAGGGCGGTGTTGAAGGTAATGCCGTTTGTGTCGATCTTATTGTTCACCATAGCGTCGAAAATGAACGTGTCATTCGGGCATGGTGAGAAGCCTAATGTTAAATGCATATTTCTTCCACATATTTAATAAGCTCGCTATTCAACGCTTTCACTGCCAGCGGAATGTTCCATTTGCTTTTATCCCGTACCTCCACGTAGTTGGAGATGCTGCGCAGCTGCAGGAAGGGCACCTGCTCCTGCAGGCAGGCATAGTGAAAGGCTGCGCCTTCCATGCTTTCTATGTCCGGCGCATATTTTTCCCGCAGGCGGGCTATCAGCGGCAGGCTGCCGCTCACGGTGTTAACGCTCACGCTGCCGGCCACCGGCAGCTGCGGCACAAAGGGCAGCCCGGAAAAGCTGTTTACCAGCCCCGTGCCTTCAAAAGGCGGCGTGCCTGCCGTCCACAGCCCGGTATCAAACAGGTCTCTGAAAGTACCGGCATCATCCACGCCCAGGTCGCCCAGCTGTTCCCGGCCTACTAGCACCACCTGTCCCAGGGGCCACTCATGCCGGAAGCTGCCGGCAATGCCTGCCTGCAGGGCAATGTCCGGCTTTTGGCGGGCCAGCTGTTTGCCCAGCTGCCAGGCCGTATGCATGAGGCCGATACCGCCGGTGCATATATCGATATGACAGCCGCCGGGAGTGCCCCTGGCAGCCAGGTACTCCTGGAACGGCTTGATTTCCAGTGATGTAGCGGCAATTACAAGTACACGCATCTTTTAATATGTACCGGGAAATATTGTCTGGCCCGGTTTCGGCCTGTAAACTTACGGCCGTCTCCGGGATTAATGGTATTTTTGCGGAAAATTTTGATAAAGTAATGATCTATTTAACGCGTGTCGAGAATTTCAACGCCGCGCACAAATTATCCAATCCCGCCTGGAGCCGGGAAAAGAACCTGGAAGTATTCGGTAAATGTGCCAACGACAACTGGCACGGTCATAACTACGAGCTGCACGTCACCATAAAAGGCACCCCTGATAAAGAAACCGGCTTTGTCTTTAATGCGAAAACACTGGGGGATATCATAAAGGACAAGATCGTGGAAAAGGTAGACCACCGCAACCTGAACCTGGATGTGGACTTTATGGCCGGCAAGTTCACCTCTGCAGAGAACCTGGCCATCGCCATCTGGGATGAGCTGGCCAGGCACCTGCCTGCGGAGGTACAGCTGCATTGTATCAAGCTGTATGAAACGCCCCGCATTTACGTGGAGTATTATGGCGGTAAATAGCCGGAGATAGAAATTTCACAATATAATGGCTTATAAAAAGATAGAAACATTTGATGAAAAGGTGACGTCCGGTCTTATTGACAATTACAGGAAATGCCTGGAGCTAATAGGGGAGGATGCGGACCGGGAAGGACTGCAGAAAACCCCCGAGCGCCTGGCCAAGGCCATGCAGTACCTTACACAGGGGTACCAGCTGGATGCAAAGGCCATCCTGAGAGGGGCCAAATTCACAGAGGCCTACAGCGAAATGGTGATCGTAAAGGATATAGAGCTGTACTCCTTATGCGAACACCATATGCTGCCATTTTTCGGCAAGGCGCATGTAGCCTATATACCTAACGGTTACATCACCGGGCTTAGCAAAATAGCGCGGGTGGTGGACGTATTTGCCCGCCGCCTGCAGGTACAGGAGCGCCTGACGCACCAGATACTGGATGCGATACAGGACACCCTGCAGCCGCTGGGCGTAGCAGTGGTGATAGAGGCCCAGCACCTTTGCATGATGATGCGCGGGGTGCAGAAGCAGAACTCCGTGACCACTACGTCCGCGTTCTCCGGCCAGTTCGAGGACGGCCGCACCCGTTCGGAGTTTATGCGATTAATCGGAAAATAGTGGGTAGTAAGTTAAAACACAGATATGCCACACCTGAAGGTGTGGCATATGCATATTTATTATTTAATTGATTTATATTTAATTTGCTCATTTTTTCACCTTTTGTAAAGTTATTGTACTAAACCATCAGAGTAATGAAGCACGCTTACGTATTTCCCGGACAGGGATCACAATTCTCGGGAATGGGAAAACACCTGTACGAAACCAGCACCAAAGCAAAGGAGCTTTTTGAGCAGGCCAATGAAATACTGGGTTTCCGCATATCCGATACCATGTTCTCCGGTACGGAAGAAGACCTGAAACAGACCAACGTTACGCAGCCCGCTGTTTTCCTGCATGCCGTGATCGCCTTCCTGGGCATAGAAAATGCCCGTCCCGACATGGTGGCCGGCCACTCCCTGGGCGAGTTCTCCGCCCTGGTAGCCAACGGCGTATTATCTTTCGAGGACGCCCTGCGCCTGGTATTCATCCGTGCTACAGCCATGCAGCGCGCCTGCGAAATGCAGCCCTCCACCATGGCTGCCGTGCTGGCCCTGGCCGATGAGAAAGTAGAAGAAATATGCGCTGCCGTAAGCAGCGAAACCGGCGAGGTAGTGGTGCCGGCCAACTATAACTGCCCGGGGCAGCTGGTAATTTCCGGCGCCGTCAACGGCATTAACATTGCCTGCGAAAGAATGAAGGCCGCCGGCGCCAAAAGGGCCCTGGTGCTGCCGGTAGGCGGCGCTTTTCACTCTCCTTTAATGGCGCCTGCCAAGGAAGAGCTGCAGGCTGCTATCGAGCGCACCACCTTTAATACGCCTTCCTGTCCCGTATACCAGAACGTGGTGGCCCGGGCCGTAAGCGATCCTGCACAGATCAGGCAGCACCTTATTGACCAGCTGACCGGCGCTGTAAAATGGACGCAATCCGTACAGGCCATGGTGGCCGACGGCGCTGCGCAATTCACGGAAGTAGGTCCGGGGAAAGTGTTGCAGGGATTGATCGTGAAGATACACAAGGAAGCAAGTGTAAATGGAGTGAATTAATGTGCTGATGTGCTGATGTGCTAATGTGGAGAAAATGCGTTTTATTCGCTGCATTTCATCAGCACATCAGCATATCAGCACATCTACACATCCATACTGACATTCCACCATTCCTTATCATACTTCGCATTGTATTTATTGTAAAAGTTGATGGCGGGTTCATTCCATTCCAGCACCTGCCAGGTAATGCCGTTGAACTGCTTTTCCCGGGCTTCCGTTATCAGCCTTTCAAACAGCAGCCGGCCAATGCCTTTGCCCCGCCAGCTTTCTGTTACCACAATGTCCTCCAGGTACATGCGGCAGCCCTTCCAGGTAGAGTAGCGGGTATAGTACAGCGCAAAGCCGGTGATCAGCTCCTGCCCGTTTTCCGTAGTGGTGGCCACAAAGGCTTTCCATACCGGATGGGGGCCAAAGCCGGCCGCCTCAAAATGCTCCGGACTTACCGTTACCTCGTGCCGGGCCTTTTCATATTCCGCCAGTTCTTTGATCAGCTCCAGCAGCCGCGGGCAGTCCTCTTTTCGTGCATCCCTGATCGTTACATTCATATGCAGATGATTTTCAGGCACCAAAAATACAATATCCTTCCCTGTCTAAAACGGTATATTTGCTTACCGGCATAAAGCCGGTAACGTTATGGATACTACTTCCTTTTATGCGGGCGTTCCCAGGCACCTGGTGGCGGTGGATTGCATTATTTTCGGTTTTGAGAACGACCGGCTCAAATTACTGATCATACAACGCAAGGTACATCCCAGGCTGGGAGAGTGGTCGCTGGTGGGGGGCTTTGTACAGGAGCAGGAAAGTACGGCCGATGCCGCTGCGCGCGTGCTGCGGCAAACCACGGGCCTGCAGCACATTTACATGGACCAGCTGAGCTGCTACGGGGAAGTGGAGCGCGATACCGGAGCCAGGGTCATATCCATTGCCTACTATGCCCTGATCCGCATCATGGAGCATGACCACATACTGGCGGAAGAGCATGGCGCGCACTGGCTGGAGCTGCACCAGATACCGGAGCTGATCTTTGACCATGGCCGGATGATAGCCGATGCCCTCAAAAAGCTGCGGGACAATGCGCATTTTCACCCCATAGGCTTTGAGCTGCTGCCTGAAAAATTCACGTTGTCGCAACTGCGCAGCCTCTACGAAGAGATCTACCAGCATGAGCTGGACAAACGCAATTTCCGCAAGAAGATCCTTTCCATGGGCATCCTGGAAAAGCTGGAGGAAAAGGACAAGACCACCTCAAAAAAAGGGGCCCATTTATACCGCTTTGACAAGCAGCAGTATGAGCAGCTGGCAAAGCGGGGCTTTGTGTTTGAAATATAGGCCCTACTTTTCATGTCCATTTTTTCCCTATTTTCATATCCTGTTTCTTTTTATATAGAAATTGTTTTACATATTTTGGTTCCACACAGTGAAAGAAAAGCGACACCACACCAAAAAAGTATATTGATTGGATCGCATTCAATGCAGTAATAAAATACGGAGGGGAGCATTATGCATTTGGCTGCTATGCCTGGCAGCATTGTTACACGCCCAAAGCAGTGAGATCAACGGGTGGAAGGCCCGGTTGCCCCGGCTGAAGGACAGTGCACGGTACGTGGACGCCCTTAACCGCCTTTCTTTGCTATACCTGCCACAGCACCTGGATACCGCTTTCCTGTATGTAAGCCGGGCCGGGGAAATAGCAGCGCGCCAGGCGTACGCAAAGGGAAAGGCCGATGTATGGCGCAACCTGGGCAACTGCTATGCCCTGCGGGCCAACAGCTATCTGTCCTACCGCTTTTACCTGGAGGCGCTGCAGGCCTATGAAGCGCTGGGCGACAGCGCAGCCGTGTGCCAGGTGCTGAGCAATATCGGCATTTACTATAAATACGAAGGGCAGCTGGCATCCGCTGCCTATTATATGTCCCTGGCCATGGACAAGGCGGGCCGCCTGCCCGACGACTCCGTGTACGCAGGGGTGCTGGTCAACTATTATTTTGTGCATATCGCGGACTCCACCCGGCTGGATTCCGTGCAATGGGCGCTGGCAAAGGCGCGCAGCATAGCGGAACGCTATCACGATGAACGCACCCTGTTGAATATGAGCAAGTATGAGGCCCATGAGCTGTTGCGGAAGGGCGATGCTGCCGGCGCTGAAAAGCTGCTGCTGCAGGTGATCCGCGATGCGCGGGATAACGGGTTCACCTACATTGCCATGTACGCCAGCGCCCAGCTGGCAGGGTATAAAGGTTACCTGCAGCAGGCGGACTCCATGCAGTATAAGGTAGACATGGTAAATTATGGCGTAGCCGGCGGCTACCGGGAGGTAGTGCTGCCCATGGTCACTACCCTGTACGAATGGTATAGCAGGCATGGGCAGCCGGCGGTAGCCGCCCGGTACAGCCGCCTGATGCTGGACATCCTGGAAAAGGAGCGGGCCGCCAGAACGCAGGGCGAACTGGATTATACGGCTTACTTCATGCAGGGCCGCCGCCTGGATGCCCTGCAGCTGCAGCACCGCTCGCAGCAACAGCAGCTGAACAAAAAGCTGCTGGAAAGCCGGTACCGCCGCTATGTGCTCATTGGCATAAGTGTGCTGCTGCCCCTGGCCGCCCTGCTGCTGGCATTTTTTTATTACGCCTATAAAAGATCCCGGCAGAATGCTGCCCGGCTGGCAGAGAAATACCGCGTGATCAGCGAAAAGAATGCGCTGCTGAGCAGGCACGATGATTTCAAGAACAAGCTCATTTCCCTGATAGCGCACGATTTCCGGCAGCCGCTGGTGCACATCCTGGAGATCACGGACATCCTTAAGGACAATCCCCTGGGCCGGGAGGAAGCGGCCGCGCTGATGATGAAGGTGGAGCGCAACTCCCGGAACACCCTGCATACGTTTGACAGTATCCTCCGCTGGATCAACTCCCAGTTGTCCGGCTTTGTATACACGCCGGAGCAATGTACACTGGCAACGCTGGTACAGGAAGCGCTGGACAGCCTGGCAGAGATGATCAGCGAAAAACAGCTGCAGGTAACGGTCGGCATACCGGGCCACCTGCAGGTGATGGCGGAGCGGGAAATGCTGCAGTTTGTGCACCGCAACTTTATTCATAACGCCGTGAAGTTTTCGCCCCGCCGGGGGGCCATCAGCATTACAGCTGCCGTGGCGGGCGGGCAGGTAACCGTAACCGTGGCGGACGAAGGCCCGGGCATACCGGCGGATATTCTGCCCCGCCTGTTTGAATACCGCAGCAATAACCGCCCCGGGAAGGGAAAGCAGCAAGGCGCCGGCCTGGCCCTGATCATTTGCCGGGATTTTATGCAGATGATGAACGGATCGGTGCAGGCGGCCAATAAACCGGGAAGGGGCGCAACTTTGTCGTATATCTTACCATTTGTTAACTGACCATATGAGGCAGATCATCACATATCTACTGCTCTGTTGCGGCACCTGGCTGGGTAGTGGCCGGGCAGCTGCCCAGTCGCAGGAGGTGGCGGATCTCCATGCCAGCCTGCCCCATGCAAAAGACAGCCTGGAGTATGTGGATATGCTGAACCAGCTGGGCATATACCACCACCTGGGCAATGCCGACAGCTGCTTCTGGTTTGCGGCAAAAGCCAGGGAAATTGCCACCCGCCTGCAATACAAAAAGGGAATGGCCGGCGCGTTAAAGAACCTTGGCATCTTTTATTCGCAAAAGCTCAACATACAGCAGGCTATTGCCTATGAGCAGGAGGCGCTGGAGCTGTACCGCCAGGCGGGCGACTCTGCCAACGTATGCCATATCCTGAATAACCTGAGCATTGATTATGAGGAGAGCGGCGATACGGCCAGGGAGCATGATTACCTGCAGCGGGCCATGTCCGTGGGCAGCCGGCTCTCCAACGATTCCATGTTCAGCCTGGTGCTCAGCAATTATATCCTGGAGTACAGCAGCGACAGCACCCGGCAGGACGCTGTAAAATGGGCCTATCAAAAGTTGCGGGCCATTACCGCCAGGTATCCCTATTCACGGGAATGGCTGTATGCAAAAATGTTTGAAGCCATCGAGCTGCTGAAGCAGGGCCAGGGCCGCCAGGGCGAACAACTGATCAACGACCTGGCAGATACGGCTGTCCAGAAAGGATTCCTGCACCTGGCCATTGCCGCGTATTTCCGGATAATAAATGATTTTATTCCTATGGGCTATAAAGCGGACAGCATGGCCTATACAGCCAGGATCTTTCGCCTGGCCGAAAAGGCGGGATACTATGACATTATGATGGCTGTACTGCCGCCCCTGTACCGGCATTATGCCGTCCTGCAGGATACCCGCCATACCGCCTACTACGGCCACGCAGTGCTAAAGCTGGCCAGGCACCAGCTGGGCCTGCGGAAAAGCAGCCAGGAGATCAACTATATGCGCTATTTCCTGAAGGAGCAGGAAATGAGGGCCCTGCAGCTGCAAAACCAGGTGCAGCGGCAGGCCATTGAGCAAAGCAACCTGCAGCAGGCCAACCGCCGGCTGCTGATATGGGGCCTTTCGGGCCTGCTATTGCTGCTGCTGGTAACGGCGGCTGTTTACTACCGGTTTTACCGCTCCTCCCGGCAGTATGAGCGCCGCCTGGCCGCCATGAACATCACCATTGCTGAAAAGAACCGGCAGCTGAGGGCCAACGATGATTTCAAGAACAAGCTGATTTCCGTAGTAGCGCACGACTTCCGCAACCCGCTCAATAATATTATCCGGATGGCTGCCCTGCTGCAAACCTGCTCCCTGAGCCGGGAGGAGATGCTGCGGATCATAGCGCAGGTAGAGAATGCTTCCGGCAAAACGCTGGCAGTGTTTGACAGCATCCTGCGCTGGATCAAATCACAGCTGTCCGGTTTTGTTTATGCACCCGCTCCCTGCCCTGTTAAAGCGATGATGGCGGAAGCCCGGCAAGGCGTACTGCAGGCGGCCGGCGAAAAGCAGGCAAGTATGGCCATAGAAGTGCCGGACGATATACAGGTAGCGGCAGAGCGGGAAATGCTGCAGTTTGTGCACCGCAGCCTGTTGCATTATGCGGTAGCGCTTTCCGCGCAGCAGGGCCGGGTGGCCGTTACCGCGCAGGAGGCGGCCGGCGCCGTTAAAGTGCTGGTAACAGTGGTGCGGGTAGCTGCCGGCACAGTGGTATCCGGCCACCTGTTCGAGTACAGGGGCACCGCTTATTACCAGCAGTACAAGCCGGACGATGCAGCGCTGGCCCTGATCATCTGCCGGGATTTTATGGATAAGATGGGGGGCCATATCGGCGCCCGCCAGGAGGGGGAGGAGGTGGTGTTTGCGTATGAGTTGCCGTCATTTCATTAATGTGCTAATGTGCTGATATGCAGACGGGATGGCATGCGTGTTTCACCTAATTCATCTGCACATCAGCATATCAGCACATCCACACATTATTTATTCCGGATCATACGCCCACTTCACATAGCTGGCGCCCCAGGTAAACCCGCCGCCAAAAGCAGCCAGTACCAGGTTATCACCTTTTTTCAATTGCTTTTCGTAGTCCCACAGGCATAAGGGAATAGTGCCGCCGGTGGTGTTGCCGTACTTTTGAATGTTCACCATCACTTTTTCATCCGGCAGGCCCATGCGGTTGGCAGTGGCGTCAATAATGCGTTTGTTGGCCTGGTGCGGTACCAGCCAGGCTACACCGTCTGCCGTGAGCTGGTTGCGTTCCATGATCTGGTGCGCAGCTTCAGACATATTGGCCACGGCATATTTGAATACCATTTTGCCTTCCTGGTACACAAAATGCTCGCGCCTTTGCACGGTTTCCTGGGTAGCGGGCCGGGCAGAGCCGCCTGCTTTCATGTGCAGGTACTCACGGCCGTGGCCGTCGCTTTTAAGGATGCTGTCCAGCAGGCCAAAGCCTTCGGTATTGGGCTCCAGCAGCACGCCGGCGCCGCCATCACCAAAAATGATGCAGGTGGTGCGGTCTGTATAGTCAATAATAGAGCTCATTTTATCGGCGCCTATTACCATCACCTTTTTATAAAGGCCGCTTTCAATAAAGCGGGCGCCGGTATCCAGCGCGTACAGGAAGCCGGAGCAGGCTGCATTGATGTCAAATCCCCAGGCATTTTTAGCGCCTATCTTATCCGTTACCACATTGGCAGTAGCCGGAAAAACCATGTCCGGGGTTACGGTCGCTACGATCAGCAGGTCTATTTCTTCCGGGCTGATGCCGCGCTTGCGGCATATTTCCCGGGCTACCGGCACACATATCTCGGAAGTGCCCATGTCCGCCCCTTTTAATATCCTTCGTTCCTTGATCCCCGTGCGGGTGGTGATCCATTCATCCGTCGTTTCCACCAGCGTTTCCAGTTCCTTGTTGGTCAGTACATAGTCAGGAACATAGCCACCCACCGCTGTAATAGCGGCCGTTATTTTGCTCATATAATTGAATAGTTGTTTTAGACAAGGCGTAAAAATACGATATTAAAAGAATTTCAAAAGTCTTAAGTTGTCAGCCATAGTTCATCACCCCCGGTTCCGGTGATCACTTACGACTTTTTCCGTAAGTTTGTTCACTTATTAATCCTTATGATCGCTTATCTGAACGGAAAATTAACCCACAAATCGCCTGCCATGGTGCATGTGGAAGTGATGGGAGTGGGCTACGAAGTACAGATCAGTTTGAACACCTACTCCCGTATCCAGGGGCTGGAGAACTGCAAGCTGCTTACTTATCTGCATATTAAAGAAGATGCGCATACCCTCTATGGCTTTTTTGACGACGCAGAGCGTAATATGTTCCTTCTCCTGATAGGCGTATCCGGCATCGGGGCCGGTACGGCCAGGGTCATGCTGTCCTCCCTGCAGCCGGAGGATATCCAGCGGGCTATTGCCATGGAAAACGAAAAGATGCTGGAAAGTATCAAGGGCATTGGCGCTAAAACAGCCAAAAGGGTTATTCTGGAGCTGAAAGACAAGATAAGAAAACATAAGGAAACAACCCCGCAATTATCTGTTGCATCAAACAATACATTGCAGGAAGATGCGTTAAATGCATTGGTGACCCTCGGCATAGCCCGTAACGTGGCAGAACAGGCTATACAGAGGGTCCTCAAGGTTGAACCACTATTGCAGGACCTGGAAGGGCTGGTAAAAAAGGCCCTGAAAAGTCTATAATTTTATTACCCTGACCTCTATAAAAACCTATTTCGCTTGGCAAGAAAGACATATTTTGGTGCTTTTGCAGTAATAGGCGTCGTATCTTTTTTTATTGTTGACACTGCCGCAAGAGGAAGTTCGGGAATTGGCCACAAGTATGTAGAATACCAAAAGACAGATACAACCGCTAAAGATACCAGACAGCAGAAAGATACCCTGAAATACCCCCTGGAAGACCGGCATGGTAACGGTATTACCGACCCTGTACGGAACGCGATCGATCTGAAAGACCCGTCGAACATAAAAAGGTCCGTAGAATACGATCCCGTGACCCGGCAATATATTATCACCGAAAAGATCGGCGATCACTATTACCGGAACCCCACCTACATGAACTTCGACGAGTTCTATAAGCTGCAGTCCGAAAGGAGTGAGCAAAGCTACTGGCAGAAAAGGGCCTCCACCCTGGGCAACCTCAACCAGATTGGCTCCGGCCCCTCCCTGTATAGCGGCAGCAGCCTGTTTGACCGCGTGTTTGGAGGCAGCAAGGTGGATATCCGCCCCCAGGGCAGCCTGGACCTCACCTTCGGCTACCAGGGCCAGAACATCAAGAACCCCGTGCTGGTAGAACAGGCCCGCAAGAACGGCGGGTTTGATTTTGACATGAACATCAACATGAACGTGACCGGCCAGATAGGGGACAAGCTGAAGCTGATCACCAACTACAATACCCAGTCTACCTTCGACTTTGAGAACCAGATAAAGCTGGAATACACCGGCTACGACGATGAGATCATCAAGAAGATTGAGGCCGGTAACGTGAGCTTCCCGCTGCGCAGCCAGCTGATATCCGGGGTGCAGTCCCTTTTCGGTATCAAGACCCAGCTGCAGTTTGGCCGCCTTACCGTGACCAGCGTGCTGTCCAACCAGAAATCGCAGAAGCAGAACCTGATGCTGAAAGGCGGCACCCAGGTGCAGGACTTCACCATCCGGGCGGATGAGTACGAGGATAACCGTCACTTCCTGCTGGCGCAGTTCTTCCGGGATACGTTCAACTACGCCATGTCCAACCTGCCCGTTATCCGCTCCCTGTCTTACGTGAACAGGATAGAAGTATGGGTAACCAACAAGACCGGCGCCACCACCAACACCCGCGACATTGTGGGCCTGATGGATCTGGGGGAATACCGGCCCTATAATACCAACCTGCAGGTAACCGGCCCCCGGCTGCCCTCCAACGGTACCAACAACCTGTACAGCCAGCTGGCCAATGACGGAGGCGCACGCTACACCGGTACGGTGGTAAGCCGCCTGCTGGCCCTGGGCCTGCAGCCGGTGCAGGAGTTCGAGAAAACATTTGCCCGCAAGCTGGACTCCACGGAATACACCCTGAACCGGCAGCTGGGCTATATTTCCCTGAACCAGCAGCTGCAGCCGGACGAAGTGCTGGCCGTGGCGTACCAGTACACCTACAACGGCCGGGTGTACCAGGTGGGGGAGTTTTCCCAGGATGTGCCGCCGGACCAGAACAACAGCGCCAACCAGCAGATACTGTTCCTGAAACTGCTGAAAGCCACCTCCGCACGTCCTACGCTGCCCATCTGGGACCTGATGATGAAGAACATCTACTCTATCAACGCCTTCCAGCTGAACCGCGAGGACTTCAAGCTGGATGTGTACTATAAAGACCCCGGCACCGAGGACCGCGCGCCCAGCGACAAGCGCTACATACCGGATGCGCAGGGAGAATATGCCGGCGCACCCATTATTACCATCCTGAACCTGGACCGCCTTAATAACCAGAACGACCCCCAGCCCGACGGGGTGTTTGATTATGTGGAAGGCTATACCATCAACTCGCAGAACGGGCGCATCATGTTCCCGCAGCTGGAACCCTTTGCCGAAGGGCTGCGAAAGGCCTTTGGCGGTGATCCTGCACTGGAGAAGCAATACCTTTACCCGGTATTGTATGACTCCATCAAGGTAGTGGCGCAGCAGTTCCCGCAGCTGAACCGCTATATACTGAGAGGCTCGTACAAGTCCGCCAATTCCTCGGAGATCTCCCTGGGCGGTTATAATATCCCCCCCGGCTCCGTGACCGTTACGGCCGGCGGGCAGCTGCTGCGGGAGAACGTGGACTACGTGATAGACTATAACCTGGGCCGTATCAAGATCATTAACGGCGGTGTGCTGAACTCCGGCGTGCCCATTAACGTGCAGTTCGAGAACAATGCCCTCTTTGGCCAGCAGGTGCGCAACTACTTTGGCACCCGCCTGGACTACCTGGTGAACGACAAGCTGAGCTTTGGCGGCACCATGGTGCGCATGAGCGAGCGGCCCTATTACCAGAAGGTGAACTATGGGGATGACCCCATCAAGAACACGGTGGTGGGCCTGGACGTAAACTATAATTCCGAATGGAAAGGGCTGACCCGCCTGCTGGACAAGCTGCCCAACTACAGCACCACCACGCCTTCCAGCATACTGTTCACCGGCGAGGTGGCCCGCCTGTTCCCCGGCCACAGCAAGCTGGTAAACGCTGCCGGCACCAGCCAGGGCCAGGTGTTCATTGACGATTTTGAAGGCTCCCAGAGCGGCTATGATCTCAAGTTCCCGGCTACCAGCTGGGCCCTGGCCTCTACGCCCAACGGCGCTACAGATGCCAACGGCAACATCCTGTTCCCCGAAGCGGAGCTTAGCGATTCGCTGGATTATGGCAAGAACAGGGCAAGGCTGGCCTGGTATATTATTGAGCCAACCCTGCAAATACCGAAATCACCGGGGCTGCCTTCCAATATAGGTAACAGGGAACAGTCAGACCCCCGCGTGCGCCTGGTATACCAGAAAGAGGTGTTCCCCAACCGCTCTACGGACTTTGGCCAAAGCCAGCTCAGCACCCTGGACCTGGCCTATTACCCAACGGAAAGAGGACCTTACAATTTCTCCCACCTGTCTTCCGATATAGAAGCCAGCGGCCGCCTGCGGAACCCGCAACAGAAATGGGCCGGTATCATGCGCGCAATAGACAATAGCGACTTTGAGACCTCAAACGTGGAGTTCATCGAGTTCTGGATACAGGACCCCTTCATCAAAAATCCGAATAGCAGTGGTGGCCAGTTATATTTTAACCTCGGCAATGTGTCTGAAGATGTGCTGAAGGACTCCCGTAAATTCTTCGAGAACGGCCTGCCGGACCCGAACCAGAATGCCAATCAGCTGGATTCTTCCCACTGGGGCCGCATTCCCAGGTACCAGCAGCAGCTTACCCAGGCTTTTGACAATGATCCCAACATCCGCTCCTACCAGGACGTGGGATATGATGGCCTGCGCTCTAAAGAAAATGACGAAGCGGAACGTATCTTCTACCAGGATTACCTGAACAAGCTGCGCGCTACCTTCGGCGCCAATTCCCCCATCTATCAGCAGGCGCTGAACGACCCGGCAAATGATGATTACCACCACTACCGCGGCGAGGACTACGACCGGGCAGGACTGGATATCCTGCAGCGCTACAAGCGTTTCAGCAACCCGGAAGGCAACTCCCCCGTGTCCAGCGCCAATTCCCAGTACTCTTCTGCCGCTACCAACATACCGGAATCCGAGGACCTGAACCGGGACAACACCATGAATGAAACGGAAGAGTATTTCCAGTACCGGGTAAACCTCAAGCCCAACATGGAAATAGGAGAGAACTATGTGGTGGACAAGATCACGGTGGACGTAAACCCGCCGAACGATTCAACTTACCAGGAAGTATGGTACCAGTTCAAGGTGCCGGTAAGCCAGTATGACCGCCGCGTGGGCAATATCCCGGACTTCAAGTCCATCCGTTTCATGCGTATGTTCCTCACCGGCTTCCAGGACTCCGTGGTGCTGCGCTTCGCCAAGCTGGAGCTGGTACGCAACCAGTGGCGCCGCTACCTGTACAAGCTGCAGCCCGGCGATCCCGTGCCGGTGGACGAGTCTACCACTTTTAACACAACAGCTGTGAACATAGAGGAGAACTCCTCCCGCAAACCCATTCCGTATGTAATACCGCCGGGGGTGGTGCGGCAGAATACCATCAGCACCAACAATACCACCCTGCAGCTGAACGAGCAGGCCCTGTCCCTGCAGGTATGTAACCTGCAGGACGGCGACAACCGCGGTATTACCAAGAACCTGGGCCTGGACATCCGCCAGTATAAAAGGCTGCAAATGTACATTCACGCCGAGGCGGTAGATAATCCTACTTCCCTGAAGGATGGCGACCTGCGCGCGATTGTGCGCCTGGGCAGCGACTTTGTGAGCAACTACTACGAGTATGAAATACCCCTTACAGTATCGCCCTGGTCCAATTCCACCGATGCTTACCAGATCTGGCCCGAAGCCAACAACCTGGACCTGGAGCTGGCCAAGCTTACCCAGCTGAAGCAAAGGCGCAACCTTTGCGATACCTGCTCGCCCATTCTGCCCTACACAGAGCAGGACGGCAACAATTTTATGAGCGTGGTGGGTAATCCCAACCTGGGCGATGTAAGAACGATATTGATCGGCGTATACAATCCCAAGAACGACGGGCTGGCCAAATGTACCGAAGTATGGTTCAACGAGCTGCGCCTCACGGACTTTGATGAGAAGGGGGGCTATGCCGCCACAGCCCGTATGGACCTGCAGCTGGCAGACCTGGGCAGCATCAGCGTGTCCGGCAACATGCACACTGCCGGCTTTGGCAACGTGGACCAGCGCGTGAACGAGCGCTTCCGGGATAACTACCTGCAGTACGACGTGGCCGCCAACCTGGACCTGGGCAAGCTGCTGCCCAAGAAGGCCGGCATTTCCATACCGGTATATGCCGGTTATTCGCAGTCTGTGAGCAACCCGGAATATGACCCCTATGATATGGACATCAAGCTGAAGGACAAGCTGCGCATGGCCCGGTCCGACGCGGAGCGGGATTCCATCCGGCGGGATGCGCAGGATTTTACCTCTATCAAGAGCCTGAACTTCACCAATGTGCGGAAGCTTAACCAGGGTAAGTCCAAGCTGCAGCTATGGGACATTGAGAATTTTGACCTCAGCTATTCCTTCTCCCAGATCAACAGCCACAACCCGCTGATAGAGAACGATGTGCTCACCAAGCACCGCTTTGGGCTGGGGTATAATTTTGCAGGGCAGAGCAAGTTCCTCACGCCGTTCAAAAAGCTGTTCAAGAGCAAGTCCAAATGGCTGGACCTGATCCGCGATTTTAACGTGAACTATGTGCCTTCCATTATCAGCTTCCGGGCAGACATCTCCCGGCAGTTTGGCGCTACCCGCATCCGCAATGTGGGCGGCGACGGCACCTACAAACTGCCTGAAACGTACAACAAGTACTTTACCTTTGACCGTTACTATGGCCTGAAGTGGGACCTGACCCGTAGCCTCACCATAGACTTCAACGCGGTGAACAACGCCCGTATTGATGAACCGGCCGGCCGTATAGACACCAAGGAGAAAAAGGACAGCGTGCGCAGCAACCTGTTCAAAGGCGGCAGAACAACCAACTATTTCCATTCCGCGAACGTGACCTATACACTGCCTACCAGCAAGCTGCCCCTGCTCAGCTGGACGAACATTGCACTGGGCTACAACACGGAATATCGCTGGACAGGCGCCTCCCGCCTGGCCCTGGAGCTGGGGAACGCCATCGAGAACTCGAACAACAAGACCGTAACGGCAGAGTTCAAGTTCAATGAGCTGTACAACCGCTCCAAGTTCCTGAAAAAGATCAACAGCAGCGGGCGTTCCGGCGGTAATAACAACCGCAGCACGCAGGGTGGCAGCCAGAACATGCAGAACAGCCAGCAGCAGAACAAGCAGCAGAAAAAGGATGAAGAAGAGGAAGCCGAGGTATCGCCGCTGCTGAAAGGCCTGCTCCGGCCCCTGCTGTCCATCAAGCGTATTGCCATCAACTACTCCGAGAATGCCGGCACCCGCCTGCCGGGGTATATAGACAGTACCAAGGTGCTGGGTATGAACTGGGCCTCCATGGCCCCGGGCCTGGGATTTGTGTTTGGCGCGCAGCCGGACAAGGCCTGGCTGGATGATTTTGCCGCAAAAGGCCTGATCACCCCGGACACCCTGTTCAACATCCAGTTCCAGCAGCAGTTTACCCAGCGCCTGGATGCGCAGGCACAGCTGGAGCCGGTCCCGGACCTGCGTATAGACCTGAACATTACCAAGTCATTTACCAAAACGCATACGGAGCTGTTCAAAAATACCACAGACTCCCTGGGCAACGAGCTGGGCTTCCAGCACCTCAGCCCCTATGATGCCGGCGGTTTTGAAATCACCTACATTGCTATCAAAACCCTGTTCGGCAAGATCAATGCGGAGAACGGTATGTCTGAAACGTTCCGGAATTTCGAGAACTACCGCCACACTATTTCCCGGAGGCTGGCTGCCCAGAACCCGTACAACAGCATTCCGGGCACGCCTACCTATAACAGCAAGGACCCGACCTACTACTACGGTTACAGCCGGTACGCGCAGGATGTGCTGATACCCGCTTTCCTGGCTGCCTACACGGGCAAGGACCCGGAAAGCATCGGGCTGCTGAAGCAGAACAATTCCAATGTGCGCAGCAACCCGTTCAGCAACTTTATACCCAAGCCCAACTGGCGTATTACCTATAACGGGCTCACCAAGCTGGAGCCTTTCCGGGATGTGTTCACCAACTTCGTGCTGTCGCATGCCTATACCGGCACGCTCAGCATGAACTCCTACAACACTGCCATGCTGTACCAGGACCCGCGGCTGGCCGGCTATCCCGGCTTTATTGACACGGTGTCCGGCAACTACATCCCGTATTTCCTGGTGCCCAACCTGACACTCACAGAGCAGTTCGCGCCGCTGATTGGTTTTGACATGACCTTTACCAACAGCCTTAACGCACGCCTGGAATTCAGGAAAAGCCGTTCCCTGAGTCTGAGCCTGATAGACTACCAGCTTACGGAGCTGCGTTCTACGGAGATCATACTGGGTGCCGGCTACCGCATGCGCGGCTTCCCGCTGCCCTTCCGCATCGGCAAGGATGGCGGTAAAAAACTGGAGAATGATATGAACTTCCGGCTGGACCTGAGCTACCGGGATGATAAAACGGTGAACAACCGCCTGGATGCCGACCTGGTAATACCCACCAGCGGGCAGAAGGTGATCGGCATTGCACCGTCTATTGATTACGTGGTGAACAACCGCCTGAACCTGCGTTTCTTCTACGACCGCAGGCAAACCATACCGGTGATCTCCACGGCTTACCCCATCGTGAATACCCGGGGAGGTATCACGTTACGGTTTATGCTGGCGCAGTAATACGAATGCCACACCTTCAAGGTGTGGCATTCGTACATTATGTGAGCATACTAAATGATCTTTTATTCTTCCACCATCTCCGCTACGCCCAGCTTCAGGGCCCCGTTCGTCCAGGTCCTGATCTCCTCGCAGAGGCCGGGATTATCGGACAGCTTCAGGCCGTAGGAGGGGATCATTTCCCTCAGCTTGCCCTGCCATTCCGGGGTGGCCATCTGGGTGGGGAAACAGCGTTTCAGCAGGTCCAGCATGATGGATACGGCTGTGGAAGCGCCAGGAGATGCGCCTAACAGGGCTGCAATGGTGCCGTCTGCCGCGCTCACTACCTCGGTGCCGAATTCCAGCACGCCGCCATGCTCGGGGTCTTTTTTAATGATCTGCACACGCTGTCCGGCGGTTTCCAGTTCCCAGTCCTCCATTCTAGCCGTGGGCACAAAGGCTTTCAGGGCCTCCAGGCGGTCTTCGGGCGACTGCCGTACCTGCTCTATCAGGTAGCGGGTCAGGGGAATGTTATCGATACCGGCCGCCAGCATGGGGCGGATGTTATAATATTTGATGGATAACGGCAGATCCAGGAAGGAGCCGTACTTGAGGAACTTGGTGGAGAAGCCGGCATAGGGGCCGAACAGCAGCGCCTTTTTACCGTCGATCACCCGGGTATCCAGGTGTGGTACGGACATGGGGGGCGCGCCTACCGCAGCTTTGCCGTATACTTTGGCGGCATGCTGCTCAATTACCTCCGGGTTGTTGCAGATCAGCCATTGCCCGCTTACCGGGAAGCCGCCAAAGCCTTTGCCTTCCGGTATGCCGGATTTTTCCAGCAAGGGCAGCGAGCCGCCGCCAGCTCCTATGAACACAAATTTGGTGGTAACGGTCCGCTTGATGCCGGTAGTGGCGTTCCTTACCGTAATGTTCCAGCGCCCGTCCCCGCCCTGCTCAATGTCGCGTACTTCGTGGGCAGTGTAGATGGTCACGCCGTTCTGCTCCCGCAGGTAATTGCACAGGCTGCGGGTAAGCGCGCCGAAGTTTACATCTGTACCGGCCTCCATGCGGGTAGCGGCTACCTCCTGGGCCGGATCGCGGCCTTCCATTACCAGGGGCATCCATTGGGCCAGCAGCGCCGGGTCTTCGGAGTACAGCATATCTTTGAACAGCGGGTTGCTTTTCAGCGCCTCCTGCCTTTTTTTCAGGTAGGATACATTGGGAGCGCCCCATACAAAGCTGATATGCGGGATCTGGCGGATAAAGCTTTCCGGGGATTTGATATAGCCTTCCTGTACCAGGAAAGCCCAGAATTCCTTGGATACTTCAAAAGATTCAGCGATCCTGACAGCCTTGGAGATATCAATATCACCATCCGGACGTTCCGGAGTGTAATTCAGCTCGCAGAAGGCGGAATGGCCGGTGCCGGCATTGTTCCACGCATCAGAGCTTTCCCCGGCAATAACGTCCAGCCGTTCAAAGATCTCAATGGTGAGTTCCGGCTGCAGTTTCTTGAGCAACATACCAAGCGTAGCACTCATTATGCCTGCCCCAATTAACACAACATCAGGCGCTGCTTTTGAAGACATATCTATATATAGCTTTTAAGCCTGCAAAATTAATACTTAATGATCAAAACTAAAACGGCCCCGGCTTTGTAGCCGGGACCGTTCCAAAATCTTTCTCTACATTGCATACATCAACTGTAGCCGAGCGAGTAGCCCTTTTCGTCCGCCCAGTCCTTACGCATGGCCCAGCGGCCATAGTTGTTCTTCCGGGATCTGTCGGCGTAAAAGCGCCATTCTGCTTTCCACCTGGGATAGTACAGGCGCAACACGAATACTGTTACAAAAGTAAGCATAGGGATATGGTTATAGATTATAGGATAGTTAGCATAGCCTTGATAAAAAGTGTAACAAATAACTAATGTTGTTCCAAATATATGAAAGTTTCCAAATATATTCAAAATATTTAACCTGTAAAATCACATGTTGATGTTAATTTAATATACGGGCCTCATTGCCGGTTATAGTAGTAGGCATTGGCCTGCTGCAGGGGAGTAAGCACCAGGTCGTTAATGCATACATGCGGCGGCAGGGAGGCGCAGTAGCAGATCACATCCGCCACATCGGCCGCGGTGAGGGGCGTCAGCCCGTTGTATACATCTTTGGCCCTGTTCTCATCACCTTTAAAGCGCACTACGGAAAACTCTGTTTCGGCCGCCCCGGGGTGTATGCCCGTAACCTTGATGCCGTAAGGCAGCAGGTCTATGCGCATGGCCTGGGAAAGCGCGTCTACGGCGGCTTTGCTGGCGCAGTATACATTCCCGTTAGCATATACCTGCTTGCCGGCTATGGAGCCAATATTGATAATGTGCCCCTGGCCCTGGGCCTTCAGCCAAGGTATCACCACGCGCGATACGTATAGCAGCCCTTTTACATTCGTATCCAGCATGGTGTTCCAGTCTTCCGTGCTGCCTTCCCCGATGCTGCTGAAGCCCAGCGCCAGCCCGGCGTTGTTGACCAGCGTGCGCACTTTTTTCCATTCCCAGGGTATGCCGCCCAGCACGGTATTCACGGCATTTTCATCTCTTACATCAAAGACGAGGGGCAGCACTTCGATACCATGCTGTTGTTCCAGCTTTGCTTTTAGCGCGGCAAGCCTTTCCTGCCTGCGGCCGGTAATGATCAGGTCGTGGCCCTGGCCGGCAAATTTTTCTGCGCAAGCCGCTCCAAAACCGGCGGTAGCGCCGGTGATCAGTATAATTGCCATTCTTTCAGGTTTTTTAGCGCACTAAAGTTACCGTTCCTTTCCGTAAAATGGTCTGGCCGTTCAGATCTTTTCCGCGCAGTATCCAGATGTAGGTATCCACCGGGGCGGGCTTTCCTTTTATGGTGCCGTCCCATCCGTTGCGGAAATCGGTAGAGGCATGTATTTCCTCTCCCCAGCGATTGTAGATGCGGAAGAAGTCGTAGCTGACAAAGCCTACGGGAATGAAGCGGAAGCGGTCGTTCATCCCGTCGCCGTTGGGAGAAAAAGCATTGGGTATGTACACATCGGGGCCCAGGTAGTACTTTATGTTAATGGTGTCATAGCCTACGCATCCCTGTGAATTGGACACCCTGAGCTGGTATTGTATATCCTCCTGCCGGTTCACCACCGGGTTGGCAATGCTGTTATTGCTAAGGCCAATGGCCGGCTGCCATTCATAGAACTCTCCGCCGCTGGCCTGAAGGGGCAGTAACTGTCCCCTGGCCAGTATGGTATCATTACCGGCAAAGGGCCTTACTTCGTATATCCGTAGCTGCTGGGTAACGGACTTGCTGCAGCCCTTGTCTGTATCAATGGTAAGGGTAATGGTATACATGCCGCCTTCGGGATACTGCAGGGTTACGCGCTGGCTGCCGGCAGTGAGGTTGGGCAGTCCCAGGTCCCAGTGCCGGCTGGTGATCTGCCCGTATACATAGGAGGAGGTGTCCTCAAAGATCACCGGCCGCTCCCGGCACAGGCCGTCTACCGTAAAGCCGGCCCGGAGCCCGGGATAGTTGTTGATGATGCCGGTGCTGCTGTCTACGCAGGGCAGCCCGCGGTTTACCACCAGCTTTACAGTGTAGCGGCCGGTATCAGGAAACTGGTGATAGAAAACGGCTTTATCATAGGTAGTGGTGTCTGTACCATCGCTGAAGCTCCAGTAATAGGAGGAGGTAAAGCCGGCATTGCTGAAGTTGGGAATGGCCATGCGGAGGTCTGCCGTATCGGTGCAGTTGTTCAGCACATCCGGGAGGTTGGCCCTTACGGTTGTTTTGCAGCTGTATACTGTCAGCAGGATGTCCTTGTGGTGGGTGCCTATCAGCCGTTTGGTGACCCGGTCGTATTCATTCACACATACGGATACTACAAACTTGCCCGGCCGGTTGGGCGTACCGGTCAGCATACCATTGTTATCAATAGCGATCTGCGGCGAGCCGCCCATGGGATTGGCGCCGGAATAGGGGGGGATATACCGCACCAGGTCGTCATAGGGAGGCGGCGTGGTGGCATTGCTTTCGTTGCGGCCGCTGCCGCCGGTCAGGGCGCTGCACAGGCTGTAGGTCAGGCTGTCGCCGTCGGGGTCGGAAGCGGCATAGTCGTAGGTGAAAGGGAAATCGGCGCAGATCACGATCCCCACATCCTTGCTGAAGTAAGCGCTGTTATTGTTTGGCCGGCTTTCGGTGCCGGGAATTTTAGTATAGAATGTGGTGCCCTCAAATTCGGAGCTGTAGATATTGACCAGGTTTTCGCCCCGGCAACAGCGCTGGTAAGCTACATAGTACCCGCCGGCGCGCGGGGCAAGGTCCACCGTATCCCGGTAAAAAGCTACCACCAGGTGCTGGGTCTGGGGGGCTAGGCAGGGATTTTTCAGGGTATCGTTGATGGGCTTTGTTTCCTGGATATAGAGCAGTCTGGAGGGGATGGCCCGCATGCCATCGGCAGAATATACATTGATCGGCACCGGGTTCTCGAAACGGTCCAGGCAGCCCTGCCGGTCCCCGCAGGTAAAGTCGGCATCCCGGTACAGCTTCAGCGTGATCAGGTAGCGGTATTGCCCGCTGATGCTGTTATAACCAACGGTCTGGTAATAGATCTCTCCCCCAATAATGTGGTAAGCTACTGCTATAACGTGGACCAGACAGCAGCAAATAGTGAGGAGAAGTAGTTTGCTCATGTGATCTGCTAGGGGAATGTTGGCATATACCTCTCTGAATTTACTAAAATTCCCGCAGTTCAACAAGCATTTGTGGTGAATGGTGAGAGGTGAATTCCCCCTTCATCACCGCACCAGGGTAACGGTGCCTTTGCGCAGCAGCGTATTGCCATGAATATCCTTGCCCTGCACTACCCACACGTAGGTGCCAATGGCGGCAGGGCGTCCTTTGAAGGTGCCGTCCCAGCCTTTCATGTACTCCACGTTGCTGTACATCAGTTTGCCCCAGCGGTCAAACACGCGGAAAAAGTCCATCTGCACAATGCCCACGGGCAGGGGCCGGAATACATCGTTCAGCCCGTCTCCATTGGGCGAAAATCCGGTAGGAATGTATATTTCGGGGCCGGTAATGAACCGCAGGTGTATATCGTCCGAGGCAAAGCAGCCTTCTGCGGTATATACTGTGACGGTGTAGGTAAAGTCGCGGTTAATGAAGGTCCAGGGCGTGTCAATGGCAGGGTTGCTTAACCCGTCTGTGGGCGTCCATTCATAACGCGTGCCGCCGGTAGCGTGCAGCTGGAAAGGCTGGTCCTTGATCAGGATGGTATCATTACCTGCAAAGGCGGGCACCGGTGGTACCACGTTGATGCGCACTGTATCGTTCACGGCTTTGGGACAACCCAGTACATCGGTAACTGTTACAATGAAGTCCGTAGTGTCTGTTGGCCGGGCTGCGGTAACCGGGCGGGAGGGAAAGGTCACCAGCGAGGCAGGCGTCCACTGGTAGGAGGAGCCGCCGCTGGCCTGCAGGGGCACCTGGTCGCCGTAGCAGATGGTCGTATCCTCGCCGGCATAGGCAGCAGGCGGATCTACCACTGTAAAGTGGACGGTATCGCGCGAGCTGCAGGAGCCCAGCGTTACCTCCACGGCATAGGAGCCGGCAGGGGCGGGAGGCGTTACGTAAGCGTCCGGGTGGTTGCTGACCACTGTGTTAGTGCCCAGGTTCCACCAGGCAAATGCGTAGGGCCCGTCGGCGGTTGCCCGCAGGTGCAGCTCGTCGCCGGTACATACCGTGCTGTCCGGCGGACCGTATACCCGCAGGGTGTCCTTTATATCTATCGCTATGCGCTGGCTGTTCACACAGCCGGTAGCATCGGTAAAGGTAACGGTATAGGCCGTGTCCTGCGGCGGGTTAACTACCGGGGTGGCCGTATTGGCCCCGGTAATGAAATAATTGCCGGGGGTCCAGGAATAGGTGCCGTTCACAATGCTGGATGCGCTCAGCTGCAGCTGATCCTGGTGACAAAGCGCTGTGTCGCTGGTAGTGGTCAGCGGCGGTTTGTCATAAATGGTAATGGAGTCGTGAATGGTGCGTTCGCAGCCCTGGCTGGTGCGTATTAGCAACTGCACATCATATACGCCAGGCGTGGTGTATTGATAGCTGGGGCTGTTCAGCAAAGAAGTATCGTCTGTAGCGGCGGTATTGCCAAAATCCCAGCGGTAATAACTGATCGCATCACTGCCGCTGCTGGTGGTGGAAGTGTTCTGGAACTGCGTGGGCCGGGTGGTGCACAGGCCACTGTAGCTAAAGTCAGGCCTTAGCACGGGAAATACATACACCGTGGCGGTGGCGCTGTCGCCGCAGCTGCTGTTACGGTCTACATACAGCTTTACGGTATATACGCCGTCCCGGGTATAGGTATGCTGCAGCGGGTCCAGGCTGGTGGTAGTGGTGTCCGTACCATCGCCAAAGTCCCAGTAATAGGTTTTGCCCGGCGTGCTGTTATTGATAAAATTGATCGTATAGCCGTTGCAATCCGCATATTTATCAGGCATGGAGGCGGTTACCAGCCGGGTGCAGGTGGTTACTGTTACATGGAAATCCTTGCGGTGAACGCCGATCAGCTGGTTGCCGCGGTACTCGCGCACGCATACGGTGATCACATACTTGCCGGCAGGCGGCGCTATACCGGATATCACCCCGGTTTGCGGATCAATGGTAGCGTCGGCGCCCAGGGGGCTGCTGCCGGAGTAGGGGCTTTGATAAGGCACGCTGTAGTACGGCGGTCCTGCAGCAGCAGGGGGAATGCCCGTCTGGTCAGTGGTCTGCCCGCCTCCGTAGGCCTCGCAGAAGTAGTATTCCAGGCGGTCGCCGTCCGGGTCTGTAGCAGAGAAATCATACGTGAACTTTTTACCTGCACAAACCACTACTGCCTGGTCGTTGGTGAACACGGGGCTGGAATTGCCAAGAATACCTTTGTTGCGGCCGGGCAGCTCCGTATAATAGGTAGCGCCGTTACCCGGGCGGCTGGGATCGCCCGGCACCTGGGTATTTACAATATTCTCTATAAAATTATCGCGGCAGCAGCTCTGGAAGGCCACGGTATATCCCTGGTCATTATCGGCAACAGTAATGACGCCTTCATAAATACCGATCTCGAAGCAGATCTGCGGAGGGTTTACAATACAGGGGTCCACCTGCCCGGAGGTGACGATCTGCACCGGCCCTTTCCGCGGGAACTGGTGCAGGGCGGCCCGGCTGCCATTATCGTTGCTGAAAACGGCAAAATACACACTGGGCGGCATTTCGGCGATGTTGCCGCCATGCTCGCATACGCGGAACAGCTTGAGCGTGACCCGGTACTGGCTCATACCCATGCTGGGCGAGCCCAGGTACTCATAGTACATTTCCCCGCCTATAATATGGGACGCCTGCGCAATAGATACACAGGCAAGGCATATTATCAGGAGAGAAAAACGTTTCACTTGTGTCAAATAAGGTTATTGGTGTTAGCAGTACTAACGACTGTTATAATTGGCAAAAATCCATGAATTGCTGCAGCGCCAGGGTGCTTGCTTCCGCTACTTCCCACATGCCCATATGCCCGGTGTCCTCAAATATGTGGATGCTGCTGCGGCGCGGCAGGGTTACCTGCGGCAGCACGCTGTCAATGGGTACGGCTGTATCATCTTTCCCGATGATGAACAGCACGGGCACATCTGCCTTCTCCAGCGCTGCTTTCCGGTCCGGGCGGCGCAGCATGGCTTCGTAGTAGGCCAGCAATGCTTCTACGCGGCACTGCATACCCATTTGTACCAGGGCATCTACCAGGCCTGGCCGGTTGCTTTTGGTAGTAGGGCTGAACATGCCCGGCACTGCCTGCCGTATAAAGGCTTCGGCGCCGTATTGCTCCATCAGCTTGATGGATTTGCGGCGTGCTTCCTTTTTCTCTTCCGTGTCTGCAGCGGCTGTGGAATGCACCAGCCCCAGTCCCTGCAGCAGCTGCGGGTATTTTTCCGCAAAGGCCAGCGCCACGTAGCCGCCCATGGAGTGACCTGCTATCACCACCCTGTCAATACCTTCTGCTAACACAATTGCATGAACGAAATCCGCCATGCTTTCTATGCTCAGGGGGTAAGTGAGCGGCGAGTTGCCGCTGCCGGGCAGGTCTGGCGTAATAACGCGGTAGTGCTCCTGCAGCCTGTTCTGCTGATGCTCCCATACAGCGCCGTTTTCGGGGAATCCGTGAATGAGCAGCAGCGGGGGGCCTTCCCCGTTTACCTGGTACGCGCCAATAGCGTTCTGATCGTTAATTTCTTTCCACATATGCTTTCCTGTTAGTGAACCGTACAACAATCGTGTAAACAATCAACAATATACAAAATATGAGCGCTCCCCTGGAAAGCAGGTCGCCGTACCTCACATAGAACGTAAAAGTATGCCCCGGTGTTACATTTCCTTTTATAACTGCTTCCTCCCAATAGGGTTGGGGCTGCTGCAGTTTCCCCGCAGGGGTGATGAAGCAGGAGATGCCGGTATTGGCGCTGCGGGCTATCCAGCGCCGGGTCTCAATGGCGCGTAGCCGTGCGTACTGCAGGTGCTGCCGGTGCCCTTCGGTATGGCCCCACCAGCCGTCGTTGGTGATAATGAACAGCAGGTTGGCGCCCAGCCGTACATGCCGGGCTACAAACTCGCCATAAATGGATTCGTAGCAGATAGTGGGAAATGCCTTTATGTGCTCCGTGGTGTTTTCCAGCACTGCTGCTCCGGGGGTGCGCCCGTAGCTGCCGGTAATGCCGCCCATGTCCAGGGCCCAGCTTTCCATAAAGCGCAGGTAACGGGAGTAGGGCACCAGCTCCACCCCCGGCACCAGCCTGGATTTATGATATACCTGTATGGTGCGGGAAGTATCTATCTGCAGGGCGGAGTTAAAAGCATCATAATACCCGCCGTTCTCCATAGGCCGGGCAGAGTAGGGCGCTTCCTCCTTGTTCTTGTAATATTTGAGCGTAGTGGCGCCGGTGATCAGTTTGGCTTTGGGGTATTGCCGCAGCAGGTCGCGTACTTTTTGCACGGCCATTTGCTCATTCAGGTTGTGCTCCCATGCGCCATGCGGGAACAGCGCGGTTTCCGGCCATACAATGTAGGCGGTGCTACTGTCCGCCTGCTGCCGGGTCAGGGCCAGGAGCTTTTGCAGCTGGGGGCCTTCCGCGTTGCTGGCAAACTTGTCATAGGGGTCTATATTGGGCTGCACCACCACAGTGGGCAGCAGTTGGGTCTTTTCGGCAGGCGACACCTGCAGTCCCAAAGCAGTAACTGTGCTTATCAAAAAAGGGAGAATGATCACCAGGGCGGGCTTCCAGCCTTCTTTCCAGAGGAAGGTGCCGGGGGGCGCCTTATATTCCCTGCGGCGCTGCCAGCAGGTGTACAGGGCAATGTTGGCGCCCAGCACCCACAGGGTGCCGCCGCTGCCGCCGGTGTATTCATACCACTGTACCCACTCCGGGTGCATGGCAAATACATTGCCCAGGTTCAGCCAGGGCCAGCTCAGCTCCCAGTTCAGGTGGATGTATTCAAACGTTAACCAATATACGATCAGCGCAAGGTAGCTGGCCCGGTGGCCCAGGCGCCTGCGGCTGTTCTTGAATCCCAGCCAGGGTACGGTCATGATAAGGGCATTGGTCACATTGGCCAGCACGCCGCTCATGGGCACAGGTGTATTGCCTACCCACCAGGTAGTGCCCACATTCCATACCAGCATGGCCAGGAATACGCTGCCAAAATACACGCCCCGGTGCTGCACCAGGTCGGTAAGGCGCAGCAGCGGTATAAAGGCAATGAAGATGAGCAGCGTAAGCGGAGAGGTAGGCCACGCCGCCCACAGCAGCAGGCCGCTGAGCAGGCCGGACAGCCAGGGAAGAATGCGTTGTGTGCTACGGTTAGCCATATATCATGCAATAGTGGTCAAAAATAAGGTATTGATGTTAACGGGACATGAAAAATCGATCACCGGCGGTATCTGCCGCTCGCGGCAGCGCCATGCGCATATAGAAAAGGCCGGGAAAAAATTCCCGGCCCTTTTCCTCTATTTAGCATGAACATTTCCTCGAGCTGTTGGCGATCAGCTTTTAGCTGTCAGCACTCAAAGCGAATGGCTTCTGCCAGTGACTAAAAGCTAAACTGCTAAGGGCTAACGGCTGTAGTTCGGCGCTTCTTTAGTGATCACCACATCGTGCGGGTGATTCTCCTTCACGGTAGCCGGGGTGATCTTGATGAACTGCGCTGCCTGCAGGGCCTTCACATCTTTGGAGCCGGTAAGTCCCATACCTGCGCGCAGGCCGCCTACAAATTGCGCGATCACTTCAGACAGGGTGCCTTTGTAGGGAACCCGGCCTACAATGCCTTCCGGCACCAGCTTCTTGATATCGTCCTCCTCCTGGAAGTAGCGGTCCTTGCTGCCTTCCAGCATGGCTTCTACGGAGCCCATGCCGCGGTAGGACTTGAATTTGCGGCCCTCGTAAATGATGGTCTCACCAGGGCTTTCTTCCACGCCGGCAAATATGGAACCGGCCATGATGCAGGAAGCGCCTGCGGCCAGGGCTTTTACCATATCGCCGGTATAACGGATGCCGCCGTCGGCTATCACCGGTACACCGGACTTTTTGATGGCTTCTGCAGCATTCATAATGGCGGAGAGCTGCGGGAAACCTGCCCCTGTTACCACGCGGGTGGTACAGATGGAGCCGGGCCCCACCCCTACTTTTACGGCATCTGCGCCGGCATCTACCAGGGCTTTGGCGCCTTCGCCGGTAGCTACGTTGCCGGCAATGACCTGCAGCTTTGGAAATGCTTTTTTCAGTTTCTTCAGGGTGTTCAGTACGGCAATGGCATGGCCGTGGGAGCTGTCCAGGCAAACAACGTCCACGCCTACCTGTATCAGGGCCTGCGCCCGGTCCTGCACGTCTGCGGTGATGCCCAGGGCCGCGCCTACCAGCAGGCGGCCGTATTCATCCTTAATAGCGTTGGGATAGCTGGTCAGCTGCAGGATGTCGCGGTAGGTGATCAGGCCCACCAGCTTGCCCTGCTTGCTGACTACGGGCAGCTTTTCGATCTTGTATTGCTGGAGTATCTTTTCTGCTTTTTTCAGGTCAGTGCCTTCGGGAGCGGTTACCAGGTTGTCTTTGGTCATTACCTCGCTTACCAGGCGTTTGGTGTTCTTTTCAAAGCGGAGGTCGCGGTTAGTAAGAATGCCTACCAGTTTCTTTTGCTCGTCTATAATGGGAATGCCGCCGATACCATTCTCTTTCATCAGCTGCAGGGCCTGTCCTATGGTGGCATTTGTGTGCAGGGTAACGGGGTCCAGTATCAGGCCGTTCTCGCTGCGTTTTACGCGGCGCACTTGCTCTGCCTGCTTTTCTATGCTCATATTCTTGTGCAGTATGCCGATACCGCCCTCCCTTGCCAGGGCAATTGCCAGGTTGGCTTCCGTCACAGTATCCATAGCGGCAGACACCATGGGGATGTTGAGCTTTAACTGCTTGGTAAGTTGGGTGGAGATATTTACTTCTTTCGGCAATACTTCAGAATAGGCCGGAACCAGGAGTACATCGTCAAATGTTAGGCCGTCATCTACAAACTTCGGTTTGTTTTTTCCCGCAGGCATGTTGCAATTATTTGTGCTGTTTAAAAATAATTGCACGCAAATGTACGGCTATTTACGGAATTAGAAAAACGTGTTTTGGGAGCTGTTATGCCATCCTACCCCTGTTCATCTGCACATT
>Ga0164243_10000568_pt1 | contig 66843 bp, 54 predicted proteins | sample OricompcompostOP_FD_108781 | JGI IMG/M metagenome (GOLD analysis project Ga0164243, IMG submission 108781) | Organic Plus compost microbial communities from Emeryville, California, USA - Original compost - Organic plus compost (OP) | ecosystem: Engineered > Solid waste > Mixed feedstock >... | reverse complement strand
CCACAACAATGTAAAAATCAAAATGAATAGCATGAAAAATTTGTTAAAAGGTGTAGGGATCGTTGCGGTGCTGTTTTTATCAACCGGACTCGTTAGTGCGCAGCAGAAAATCGGGCATGTCAATTCCAATGACATTATTCAATCGATGCCTGAATTCAAAACCGCTCAAACGGAATTTGAAAATCTCCAAAAGGCCAAAGAAGGCGAATTACAGCAAATGGGAACGGAGCATGATAAAAAGCTCACAGAAGCCCAAACCCTGCAACGTAACCGGAGCGAAGCGAATAAAGACTCGATAGATAACAAACTGCAACAAATAGGCACAGAATTGCAGGAAATTGCGCGACGCATTCAAGAAGTACAGCAACTTGCTCAAGAGGACTTACAGAAGAAGCAAGAAGAATTATTTGCACCTATCTTCCAAAAAGCAAATACAGCCGTTCAAAGTGTTGCAAAAGAAAAGGGATACGCATACGTATTTGATATCGCCAACTCGGCTATTCCTTATTTTGCGGGAGGCGATGATCTGACTACGGATGTAAAGACCAAATTGGGCATCACTTCCACAACGCCGGCAGCTACTCCATCGAAGTAACAGGCTAACAGAAAAAATATAAAAATATAGCGAATGAGGTCGTCTCAAAATAATGAGACGACTTTTTTTATCTTTGATCTTTGACATTGTGGAACTTCTAAAAAGTATACTCATTTTGCTAGTTGCTGTTGAGCACTTGTACATTCTTTGGATAGAAATGTTCGCTTGGGAAACCGCCGGAAAAAAAGCTTTTGGCGGCAGCTTACCGGATCATCTTTTTACACCAACGAAGAAATTGGCTGCTAACCAGGGGCTCTACAACGGCTTTCTTGCTGCAGGTTTAATTTGGTCATTACTGATTAACGATGCGATATGGAGTCAATACATCGCTGCTTTTTTTCTGTCGTGCGTCATTATCGCAGCAGTTTATGGCGCGATCTCCGCAAGCCGAAAAATACTCATTATCCAAGGATTGCCTGCTATTGCTGCACTAACGGCGTTATGGTTGCTCTAAGCACTACTTAAAGTATCACCAAATCTTCGATCACTACCTGCCCCACGTGCTCATTCATACGCCCAATAATCTGGGAGCGCATCAGCAAAAGTTCATGCTTGATGACGGATGATTCTACCTTAACAAACAACTTCCGATCACGGATGTAGAGCTGTTTGGTACGGTTAGCAATGGCATTGCCCATCAATTGCGGCCAAGCAGCTATCAACGCAGTCTCGTCAAACCTGCGCCGCAATTTGTACACATCAAGCATCTTTTCAATTGCCTCTTTGATGGTTATATCGTCACCTCTGCCACTCATATCCTTTCGAATTACTGTACGGTGCCGTGACTGATTTCATAAACCCGCACCTTTCGGTTTATTTCTTCAAAGATACGGTTTATACGGACCGCATCCGTATCGGTGAGAAATATTTGTCCGAAATCATCGGCAGACACCATTTGCATAAGCTTGCGGGTGCGGTGATCATCCAATTTATCAAATATGTCATCCAGCAATAACAAGGGCTTGAAGCCTTTCTGTCTATATAAAAAACTATACTGTGCCAGTTTCAATGCAATCAGGAAAGATTTCTGCTGTCCTTGGGAACCGAATTTCTTGAGCGGCATATCCACGTGGATGGTAAATTGCAGATCATCCTTATGAATACCTACGGTTGTACGCTCCAACGCCCTGTCCCGATCCAGGTGTTGTTTCAATAGCTCTGCAAAATTACCGCCCATCAATTGGGATTCGTAAGTCAAAGAGACACTTTCAGCTGTTTCCGTCAGAAAGCCGTAGTGCCTGTTAAACTCCGGGATAAACTCATCCATAAATGCGCGTCGTTTCTCAAAAATCGGCAGCCCCAATTCGACCAGCTGCGCATCCAGGACATCCAACAGACCTTTATCCAATACTCCACCCCGGGAGGCCTGCTTTAGCAGGCTATTGCGCTGCATAAGGCAACGGTTATAAGCAATTAGCCGATCAAGATAAGGGAGGTCGGTCTGTGAAATCACATTATCGACAAAGCGGCGGCGCTCCTCGCTCCCCTCGGTTACAATCGCCGAATCGTTTGGAGAAATCATGACCAACGGAAACTGGCCGATGTGGTCCGCCAGGCGGGTATATTCCTTCTTATTCTTTTTGAATTGCTTTTTTTGATTTCGTTTCAGGCTGCAGGCTACCAAATCCAGCTGTCCATCCTTATCAAACTCCCCCTGCACCATAAACCAGTCTTCTCCCTGCTTGATTTGCTGGGAATCTACAGGATTGAAATAACTTTTACAAAGTGAAACGTAATGGATGGCATCCAGCAGATTGGTTTTCCCGGCTCCATTGGCGCCTGTAAAGGCATTTACTTCGCGGGTAAATTGGAGCGTGGCCTCCGTATAGTTTTTGAAATTAAGGACAGACAATTTTTTCAGCCACATACCTGCAAAGGTAAGGTTTTTGATGGCTATTCCGCAGACGGCTTGATTTCTTCAAATTCCACAAATTCCCCTGCCTTTTTTGCTCCCTTTGATTGGTTTTGGGGCGGCACATAGTCGATACGTATCTTGCCGTCGGGCTGACGGGTACCATGGTTACGATAGGGCGCATTCCGTTGTTGGTACGGCTGCTGCGCATTGTCCATTACCTTCTGAGCCATCTTACGCATTGCCCAAGGGAAGATCAGCCGGAACACAATACGTACCAACCATAAAACGGCGATTGCTATGAATAAAAATTTCAGTAACCCCATACGTACACAAACATACGTAAAAAAGGATAAGATTTATTTACTGTATTTGTTTTTTTACGAACTTTTTAACGATCCATTGACAAAAACCCACCGTATTTATTGAGCCGCGTCCTTCCCCGATTTGTTTTTCGCTTTGAGAATGGCCTGCTCAAGTTCCACCTGCCGCTGCGTACCGATGATGTACACCAGCCCGTCCCGGTCGGTCAACCACACGGCGTCTTTCCCTCCCGCATAAAACTTAATCCGCCCCTTTTGATGCAGGTTATATACCGGATTGTTGATAAAGAACTTACTGTAGGGTTTACGCTCAATTTTCACAATGCTATTCAGGTCAATTTTGACCAGGCGGGTAGTCCATAAACCGCTGAGTTTTACACTCCCCTGTTCTACCGTAATGCGGTATTGAAGCATATACATCATCACAATGGACACAAATATGATCGCACTTCCCACCAATAGGAACAATTGGCTTTCGCTTTCCCGTTCGATGTTGATGTAGTATGCGATAAAACAAAACAAAGCCAGTACCAGCCGCACACTCACCCAACCACGGTCACGGCCCAAATATTGATTTTCGATGTATATCGGTTTTTCTCCCATGGGTTTAAAAACATGCTAATGTAAGCACTTTTTTGGTTTTGCCCGTAATTTTATAACGATCGTCCATCCGATAGGGAACCACCCACAGGATATCGCCATTGCCGTTGGTCACTACAGGCACTGTATGCTTGCGGTGTACTGGAATTTTCAACGATACAAATAGATCGCTCAATTTCTTATGTCCCTTCATCCCCAAGGGCCGAAATGCATCCCCCTCTTGCCAGGACCGGATAGACAGTGGAAATACGATTTTATCCGCATCAAATTGCGCGATGTGCATTTCCGCTTGGATACGCTTGTCTTCCGATACATGAGATTCGAAACGGCATGTCCCCCATTTTACCGCTGCTCCCGGCCGCTCAAGGGCAGCAATCGGTTCATGTATTGCCTTTTTTGGGGTAAGGATTACCTCTTCGCGGTCTACATACAGCACATAGGATGACGAGGCAAACTGTTTACCTGATATCCCCGTCCCCATTAATGTACCGGCTAAGTCGCTCATTACGGCATCCGTAAAGCCAAAGGGCTTAAATAACTCGTACATCAGGAACTGCTGTGGTTCCAGGGTTGCCAATGCACGTTTACTCATGCGCCATTCTCCCTCCTTATATTCGGCAAAAAGCTGTTTGCGCAATTGTTTCACGTGGTGCTGTAATACGGTGTAGGCATCCGCAAAATGGGCCATACTTTTCGCCAAGGTTACTTCCAGGTCTGGATTGAGTTCCTTTAACCGGGGGATAACCTCCATACGGATTTTATTGCGGGCGTATTTGGTGGAGAAGTTGGATAAATCGTCCCGGTATTCCAGTTTATTCTCCTTTACGTATGCTGCGATTTCATCTGCGTTGAGAAAAAGCATCGGGCGGATAATGTGGCCACGCTTGGGCTGTATACCGCATAGGCCGGCCAACCCTGTCCCGCGCACCAGGTTAAGCAATAAGGTTTCCACATGATCGTTGCGATGTTGGGCTACCGCAATGTATTTGTAGCCTTGCGATACCCGGATGGTTTCAAACCAAGCATAGCGCAAATCACGCGCTGCCATTTGAATGGAAATACCGTGTTTACGTGCATACGATGCTGTATCGAAACGGGTTACATAGAAGGGCACATTCAATGTCTTTGCAAGTTCATATACCAACGCCTCATCCGCATCGGATTCCTTCCCCCTTAGCTGAAAGTTGCAATGCGCAAACCCCACGGCATATCCCGACTCGACAAACAGCCGGGCCATCATCACCGAATCTTTGCCTCCACTCACCGCTATTAAGATACGGTCATGCGGCTGGCACAGTGCTTGCTCTTGGAGATATTGGATAAATCGCTCCGGTACGCTCATAGGGCCAAAGGTACAGGTTATCCAACAAAAAAATCATCCATATAAGGCGCATTTTATCTAAGTTTGCTCCCGTGAAGAAAAGCCTGCTGCTCATATGCCTTTCGATGTTGGTTTCCTCCTTCCTGCATGCGCAGCAGCGGGACGAATTGAGGCTTATCTCTTCCTCACACAGCCGTCTCAGTGCGTCCACCGGCAACATGATGAATTACCGCCCGGTATACGAACACCATGGCTCCACATTATCGGCAGATAGCGGCTACGTATACAGCGACGACGAAGAAAAGCAATACTTCGATGCATTTGGAAAGGTCATCATCACCCAACCCAATGGTACGGTCATTTTTGCAGACAAACTCCACTATGTAGCGGAAACCCAGCTGGCCACCCTTACCAATAACGTACGCATGGTAGACGGAAATTCGGTATTGACCACCAATTACCTCACATACAACATGAAAAATGGTGTGGGAACTTATACGGGAGGCGGCCGGATCGTGAACACAACCGATACCATTACCAGCCGGAACGCCACGTATTTCGACAATTCCAAAGACGCCTATTTCCGTTATGATGTAGTGGTTCGCACGCCGGATGTCAAAATATATACCGATACCATGCGGTACAATTCCGTATCCAAGGTCACCTTTTTCTACGGTCCCACCAATATCAAAGGAAATGAGGGAGAAAATCTCTACACAGAACGGGGTGAGTATAATACGGAAACCGAACAGGCATGGTTTGACCGCAACAACCTGTATACTTCCGGAAGCCGGTTTTTACGGGGTGACAGTTTGTTTTATAACGGTCAGACCGGCAATGGACGTGCCGTGGACAATGTGATATTCATTGACACTGCCGATCAGTTCTTTGCCTATGGCGGCGTGGGATTGTACCACCGGGGCGACGAATCCATCACCATGACCCGGAATCCATTGGTCATGACCGTAACACGGGCCGACAGTGTTCGGAAAGACAGTACAGCAGTAGACAGTACCATGCTAACGCGTACCGCCTTGGATAGCACAGCGGTGGACAGCGCAGCCATGGACAGCCTGAAACACCCCGCGGGTGACCGGCCTTCCGTCGATACCATTTATATGACCGCCGATACCCTATTTTCTCAGGTCATTCCGCTGAAGGACTATATACCCAAGGTCTTTGAGCTTGACCGCGAAGGCGGGGCGCTTGACGAATATGAAGACGAAGATTACGGCGAAAACTTTGATGAGATGGAGGGAATGGATGCCGACACCACGGATTCCCTGATAGTTGCCCCTCCCGGTGACAACCCGGAGGAGTTCCCTAAGGACTCCGTAGCAAACCAGCCCGATTCATTGGCGAATGTTTCAAAAGCTCCACCTGACAGCACCAAGGCGTTGCCGGACAGCGGCGCAGTGAGGGTAGACACCGTATTAGCCAACGTTTCGCCTAAAACCGATTCGGCACTGCTTAAGACACACATCAAACGGGTAGAAGCTGTACCGTTGCAGACTCAGGCAACCCACGATGTGTTAGCACGCAATCTTGCCGCAGACAGTGTGTTGCGTGCACAAGCCTCAATACCCACCGGTGGCGAGGCAGATAGCCTGATGGCGGGTGCCGTCGCTGCAATTTCGCGCCCTCCCACCGATACGGTGACGATGGATTCGCTCGCCAGCGACACGGCCAAAACGCGTATCATCAAAGCCCATTACAACGTAAGGTTGTTCAAATCGGATCTCCAGGCAGTTGCCGATTCCGTATACTATGGGTATCCCGATTCGATGATGCGATTTTTTGGCAGGCCCATGATCTGGGCCCAGGGCTCGCAGATGACTGCGGATACCATTTATATGCAGATCCGCAACGAACAGCTGGATAACATGCTACTGGTGAGCAATGCCTTTATGGTGAATACGCAATTGGATTCGACCAAATATAATCAGACCAAAGGCAGACGGATTACCGGATTCTTTACGGATAATACCTTGGAACGGATGTTCATCGACGGGAACGCCGAAAGCATCTACTACATTGTCGATGAGAAACGAAAAGCTTACACGGACATGTACCACAGCCGTAGCAGCCGTATCAAGATATTGGTGGACAGCAACCAGATTACCCACTTTATCCCGATCCGGGGCATTGATGGCAAAGTATATCCCCTGAATCTGGTCCCCCAAGAAGAGGAAATACTGGAAGGTTTTGTATGGAAACCGGGCGACCGTCCGACATCCAAGGAGGACCTGCTTGCACGCCGGCGACCACCTGCCGATGCCGATACGGTAGTTCCTGCCGATACGACCGATGTACCCCCTGGCCGTGCCATCCAAGAAGAGGAATCGGATGATCCACCTTCCGCCGATACGACTTTGAACGAGACAGAACAGGATACCGTGTCTGTCAGCATTTCCCACAGCAGACACCCGTGGAGCATCCAGTGCCAGAAAGCGCCGTATCACAGAAGAGTCAGCTGGTGGTCAGGGTGCAGTCAACCTGCGATAAGGGTGCCGCAAACACCCGGCGGACCGCCAGCCCATGGCAGGCCGATAGCTACGTGATGCACAGCAGTCAGGCAGCAGTCAGGCAGCAGGTATGGAAGTCTTTTCAGTAACGGATCCGGTTATCGCCATTGTACACGGAACGCAGCTAGCTTTCATAAAGATGCAAAATTTTGGATCTGTAAATTGTCAGCAAAATGCGGATGGATAAACTTCTGCCAAAGACAAAAGCCCCGAAACAAATCGGGGCTTTCAGATTCGTTACAGGCATTTTAGGCCCATTGCATCAATATGGGTTGGACTCCATCAACTCCCACGCCTTGATGGACCGTACGTTAGCTTCTCCTCCTTTGGCGAAGAGTTTGATTGCGGTGCCACCCAGTGTGGGATAAACAGACCTGCCAATGGCTTGTTTGTCATTTGCAAAAACTTCGACTACGGATCGGTCGGTGAAAATGCGCAAAGTGAGCACATCATTTTTTAACTCAAAAGGAGCCGCCTCCAACACTTTTCGCCCATAGCCAAGACCGGAATTTCGTGTATCTATACAAAGGTTATGCGTGTCATCGTCATAATAAATGACCGTTTCTTCCCGGCCATCGTCCGAGCAGTTTACCCTTGCTCCAAACTGGGTGGCGCCATTAAGTTCGACTTGTATTTCAAGTTCCATCAATTTATGACCGAAACCTGGTAGATCGAGGTCCCGATTTTCTCCGACAACAACGGATTCCCGGGTATGGACACCTTGCCGGAGTTGACGCAACTCGGGCACGGGAGCCTGGGACAACGTCCCGTCTTCGCCCATCCATAAGGTACGCGGCAAGCCGTACGTGCCGTTCCATCCGAACTCAGCTTTAACGCTGTCCGGACGATCGTCAAAAATCCACGACCACATAATCTGCCGGCCCTTTTCATCGACCAGCGCCTCCGGGGCGAAATAGGCATTGTCTGCCCATGTCATCCTACCGTGTGACTCAGGGTGAAATCGCTCGGATTGAAGCGTGCCGGTGTAATACTGGGCCCCTTTGTTATGGCTGATGAAAAGCAGTAAGTGTTTGCCACTGGGTGCTCCCCCATCGGGCGAAACCGGTAACGGCAGGAAACTGGGACACATGTTGTCTTCGGAGCGATCCGTCCACGCATCGTTGCGCTCGTAAAACTCATGCCGGTATTCCCATGTTTTGAGATCGCTCGAACGGAAGAGGTACAAGTGATCACCCTGGTATTTGCCAGGCGCGTCCGATTGCCTACCATACTTATTGAGAACCAATAAATTGCCTGCAAGCATGTAGTAATACCCATCCGATTTCCAAATATTAGACGGATCGGCCGAACCAATGGCCAAAGGATTGCCCTGCGCATCCTCCAATTCGGTAATGCCCCAATCAGTGGATGCAATAACCGGATTATACGCTGGCTTTTCCCAGTGGTTGTAATGGATATCCGAGCTGGCCGCAAGGCCTATGCCTGATGGACCTGTACGCTGGATGCGATCGGCAAAGGTTTCCCCCTGGTTTAACGATATCACTTGCCAATAGCTCAATATGGCCGTGCCGCTCTCGTCTAAAAAACCGCCACCACTGAATACACCATCTTCATTGCCTGAAGGTACGATGGCATCAGGGTGGTGGCGCCAATGCAGGAGGTCCTTGCTCGAAACATGCCCCCACGAAAATCCACGGCCTTCTCTTCGGTAAAGGTACATCAGATGGTACCGTCCATTGGCGTAAAACGCGCCGTTGGGATCACCTGGAAGCCCATCCCCTTCGGGTAAGCAAAAATGATAAGCAGGGCGATAGGGATCTGCCAACAGCTTTTCACGTAACGACCGGGCAGCCTGAACAACAGACCGGGGAACAGGGTCCGATGTATCCCACGAGGAATGGTGAAGCTTCCAAAATGAAATGGTATCGCGCAACTGCGCCACAGAGGGAAAATAACTACCTATAAGCATGATTCCCGCAAGAAAGAGTGTCTTTTTCATCTATTTAAATTTGCTTTTTTTCGGTGATGAAGCTGTCATGATTTAATCATTTCGCTGTGTGATTTTTGAAAATCATGACGGTTTCATTAGAAATAAATTATTTTTTAATGGCGATGAAGCTATCAGATTTTTCACACCTGTTTACGATATGAGGTGTTCAAGAGCTCGCAAGCTCGGTTTATTCATCTCACCTAGTTATGCCATATCGCGCCCGATCTGCTCCAACGATTTACCCTTAGTCTCGGGCAGGTAACGCCAGGCGAACCAAAAGTGCAGTGCCATCATGGCCGCAAAGAAGTAAAAGGAAAGTTCCACGCCACCCGCGACGTCTTCTGCAATGATCGGGAATAAGAATGAAATGAGTGCCGCAGCCAACCAATGGGTCGTACTGCCCAACGCTTGTCCCTTTGAACGTACGGAATTGGGGAAAATCTCGGAAATAAATACCCAGATGACCGCTCCCTGCGAAAAGGAAAAGAACACAATGAACCCGATGAGGAAGAGCATAGGAAGGATGCCACCATCGGCCTGTGAAATCGCCCAACCACTGAGGGCTAGGAAAAAGGTCATACCCAATGTACCAACCAAGAGCAAGGTTTTCCGCCCAAAGCGATCGATGATACTGACACCAACCAAGGTAAAGACAAAAAGGGTCAGCCCGATGGATATAGACTGAAGAAATGCATGCTCCTGGCCGATGCCGGTAAGTTCGAAAATACGGGGTGCGAAATATAAGAGGGCATTGATACCCGTCAGCTGGTTAAATGCTGCCAGGATAACTGCATACCGCACGGGCTTCCGATACCGCTTACCGAACAATTTGTCGGTAGGCGAACTGGCGGTAGCAGTTGCTACACCTGCCAGTACCGTATCAACGGCCTTTTCGCCGGATAACTCGAACACCCTGCGAGCCGCTTCTGCGTGCCCATGCAGCGCCAACCACCGGGGGCTTTCCGGAACGAAAAACAGCAGGAGGAAAAAAATCAGGGAAGGGATCGCTTGTACCCCAAGCATCCAGCGCCAAGCCTCCTCTCCAAATCCGACCAACAAGTAGTTGGAAACATACGCAATCAGGATGCCCAGCACGACGTTGAGCTGGAAAGAGCCGACCAGCCTGCCCCGCAGATGGGCAGGGGCTACTTCGGCGATGTACATGGGGCCGACCACGGACGAAGCACCCACGGCTATGCCCCCAATGGTGCGTGACAGGATAAACACCCACCATGAACCGGTAAGCGCACAACCCAACGCACATAACAGGTACAAAAGGGCGATCACATACAGGGTAGGTTTCCTGCCGTGGCGCTGAGCCGGTGCTGCCGCAAAAACAGCACCCAAGACGGTACCGATGAGACCCGACGCCACCGTAAATCCATGTGCAATACTGTTGAGCTGCCAAAGCTCCTGTATGGCGCGCTCGGCACCGGAAATAACGGCGGTATCAAAACCGAATAAGAGCCCTCCGAGTGCAACCACGAAAGACCAGAAATATACACGATATAATTGCATAAAAAATGGATACGTTTGAATCAACAAAAGTTTGTTTGAGCCAACTGCCAGCACCGCAACCCGCCCACACGGACGGCACCACGCCTGGAAAAGACATGGATGTGCGTACTTTCCGGGCTTGATGGGTATACGCGCTGTGTAATGCATAACTTCCGGTTAGCAAACACCTCGATGATGGACCTGTCGATGTAAATCTCCAGCACCAGGGGCTCACCTGCTTCGAGTGGAAAAGGAACACGTTGTGCCGTCACGAACTCGGGTTGGCTCTTATCAAGATACCCCATCATACAATACGATGGAAAGCGGATATCTCCGGAACGATGAGATCGCTCGAAATCGATCACAAGCTCGTGCGTGGATTGCTCATACCGGATCTCGGTGAATTCGGACTGATCCGATGCAGCCAAAACCCTCAGGCCAAAGTCGCCCCCATGCTGATGAATAGGGTCAAACCGGGCGTGTATCTCGGTAGCATTACCCGCCAGTTCAGGCAAATAGAGGCTTTCCGTCTCGCGCAATTCCAAATCAGCAACTTGCTGCGGCCGGTACCGCAGCGACCTCACCTCCTCGGGCGGTGATACGGTCATCTCACCGGCACTATTGATCGCCAATACGCGCGGCAAGCTTATCACGCCCGACCACCCCTGGGCATCGTCGTAAGGCCGGGTTTCCAGCACCCATCCGAAAAGGATGCGCCTTCCTTTATCATCGACCAATGACTCAGGGGCGAAAAAGGTTCCTCCGGGCCAATTCATGCGACCGTGCTGTTGAGGCACGAATTGCTCATTGACAAAGTCGCCGATGTAATATTGCGTCCCTTGGTTGTGACTGATGGCAACGGTGACGTATTTTCCGCCCAATTTGAACAGATCAGGGCAAGACCAATCTTCAAACTTCCGATGCTGTACCAGCCGTTGGTCCATGAATTGACCGACATACTGCCAGTTTACCAAATCCGAAGATTTGAAGAGACCCGGCGGATTGCCGCCGGATATCTGGTAGTAAACGTCGCCCTCCAACCAGATATGTGGATCCCACGCATTCCCGGCGTTATCTTCGTCATACTCGGTAAGCGACTTCCGTTTCACTAAAGGCAAAACCGGATTTTGCCCGAACTTCTGCCATTGCACCAACCCATCGTCTACGGCCTTTGCCAAGCAATTGCCTACCTCTACACCGTGATATACCACGTGCGGAACACCGTCTTTGGCGATAAATGCTCCCCCACTGAAAATGCCTTGTTCGGGATCGCCGCGGTGCAATGGAAGCATAGGAGGCAACGCGTGCCAATGAAATAGATCGTGGCTGGCAACATGCCCCCACCAGTGCTTCCGTTCACCCGCAACGTCGTTGTGCTGATAAATATAACCTAAATGGTACTGCCCCTTCCAAAAGATTGCCCCATTGGGATCGAATGGATAGTCGTGTCCCTCAGGCGAAACGAAATGATAAGTAGGGCGCAGCGGATCGGCCAATAGTTTGGCCCGCATAGCCCGTGTCGCATTTTCAAGCTGCTGCTGTTCGCTCACGGACACCGTGGGATTGTTTCCCGCCGTGAATCCGTGATGTGCAAAAGGTGCAATGGCTGCAGCACCTGCGACTTGCTTAATAAATTTTCTTCTACTCATCTCCCTATAAATCTCTTAATACCCGCTGTTTTGTTTATACAACCCCTTACTCAGGTCTATTTGCTGCTTTGGAATGGGAAGGTACTCATCGCGCCCTTTGGTGAATTTGGCAGACACCAGGTGCTGCCTCCGTGTGCGTTCGACGTTGAAATAGGCATTCACCGTGTCGGCCATGACGCCCCAGCGAAGCAGGTCGTAAGCGCGGAATCCTTCGCAGGCAAATTCGAGGCGCCGTTCCCATTGAAGCGCTTTCCAGGCAAAGGCTTTCGTCCAATCGCAGTTTTTGCCCGGGCCGGAGGGAATATAGGATGCAACGCGGAAGTTGCCGGTAGGGTTGCCAGCTACGTCGATCAGCTTGCCGGTACTCGCTGCAGCCCGCTCGCGTAACTGATTGATCAAAGGCAGCGCCTCATCCTGGCGATCCAGTTGGATGAGCGCCTCGGCCAGCCAAAGCATCACGTCAGCGAGACGGATGACGTCCCGGTTTTTCGAACTATCTTTCCAGGGATTAACCGGTTGATAGCAAGGTGAATCATAAATCACCACTTCTTTCAGCGAAAGAAACTGGCCGTAAGTTTCAGGCTGGCGTGTCCAGGTCTGTCCGTTCATGATGAAGTCTGGCTTGTACTTGTAAGGCAATCCATCTATCGCCACCGTATGCAACAACCGCGGATCCACCGTTTGCAGTTGGACGTCGGTTGAGTTTTTGATATCGATATCGTTGTAGTGATCGAAATCCGGCAAACCATTTACCGTCCGGAACGCATTGACCACATTCTGGCTGGGTGAGTGGTATCCGCAGCAGCCGTATTCTGCCACCATCGGATAGCTTACCTGCGTCGTACCGTTGACACGCCCCTTTGGCGTGCCGTCGTTGTGCGAAAATTGAATTGCCCAAATGGACTCAGGCCCATTTTGCGATTCACAGATGAAATTGCCTGAAAAATCCGGGAACAACTCCTTACCGGAATTGTCCAGCACATCGCGGCTTAACGTAGCGACCTCCTCCAGCTTCTGGCGGTCGATATTGGTAAGTTGATTCTGCTCGTCCTGCTCGTAAGCGGCAAACAGCAGCACTTTCGCCAGGTACGCTTTCGCTGCAAATTGTGTAGGCCTGCCTACCGCTCCATCGGTTTGTGCGGGTGGCAGGTGCTGGACACCAAACCGAAGATCTTCAATGATTTTGTTCCAGAGTTCGGCGTCGGAAAGGTCATTACTTACCGACAGGTGATCTCCCGGCTGCATGGCTTCGTCGATGTAGGGAACCTTGCGGAAATTGACCTTCAGCCAAAAATAATTATTGGCCCGGAGAAACCGCATCTCGGCAATACGCTCGTCTTTCTTTGGCATGTCCACGGCATCGATTTGCGACAGTACCTGAAGGGCTAAGTTTGCACGGGAGATGGTATTGTATTCGACCGCCCATTTTCCTGCAACTCCACCCTCATCCGTCGTCATGTTGACGAACGTTTCCGCGATGTGCCACTCAGGTAAATCTCCGATACCGGCTCCGCCTTTATAGGCATCCCCCCCGCGCAGATCGCCGTAAGGCCAAGGTGTAAGTGGGTGGAGATAATAGCGCTCGTTACCCTGTGCCGCGTATGCCGCTACCACCATTTTATCTGCGTTGTCCGCTGTAAGAAGTTGTTCCTCGACCAAAATCCCTTTTGGCGTGCGCTCCAAGAAATTATTGCTGCATCCGGCAGCGAAGAAAATTGCCCAGAGGCCTATTAGGAAGTGTATAGCTTTCATGGTCTATAATCGTTAAAAAGTAAAACTTAAACCGAGCGAACAGGCGGTCGGTATTGGATAGTCCTCATTCGGAAGTTGCGGGTCGAAACCACTGAAGGGGTTCCTACCAAACCCGGCTATTGTCCAAAGATTCTGTCCTTGGATATACGCCCGCAAGTTGTTCATCCCCAAGCGGGACGCTACTGGCCTGGGAAGTGTGTATCCGAGCTCGATGGATCCCAATTTGACGTAGGATGCGTTTTCGACGAAGTAGGAAGAGAAGCGTTGCTCGTTATTCAAATCCGATGCAGAAATGGCTGGAATGGTCGAAGTGGGATTGGTAGGCGACCATGAGTCTAGCACGGCAGTCCCATAATTCTGGCCACCAAAGAAACCAAAGAAATGAGTATAAGACTTCGTGACGCGGTTATCTACCTGGCGGCCGAATTCATACCGCCAAAGCATACTGAAATCAAATGCCCTGTAAGCCAATTGCACATTGAGTCCGCCCATAAGATCGGGTTCGTTGACGCCGATCCACGTCCGGTCGTCGGCATCAATTTTGCCATTTTCGTCTACGTCCCTGAAACGCAGTCTTCCGATGCCTTTTCCCGGTTGATCGGCATGTGTGTCGACTTCGGTCTGGTTTTGGAATATTCCTTCTGAAACCCATCCATAAAACGAATTGATGGACCTACCCAATATCGTTTGGTCATTCCCGTTTCCGGGATAGCCACCGATGGCTTCTTCCGGTAGTTCTGTTATTCGGTTCGTATTGTGGGATGCATTCAGGGATATGTTGTATTGCAGATCGCCGATGCGGTCACCGTAGGATATGACCATTTCCCATCCCCAGTTTTTCATGGTGGCTCCGTTTAACCAACGGCCACCCCCGAGCCCAATGGTTTGGATATAGGGCGGGGAAACGAGAATATCCGTTGTATTTTTATGGTAATAGTCGATTGTGGCCTGAAGTTTTGACTTGAAAAGGTATAATTCCAACCCGACATTGTTTTGAGTAGTGGTTTCCCACCGGAGATCGGGATTGCCGAGGTTCAATCGGCGATAGCCCGACGGCAACGATCCAGAATCCTGACCATATATGTCATACGCAGTACCGTTGTTAACGGGCCAATCGTCGTCCCCATAATGGGCTTCGTATTGCCCCCAGGAGGCATAATTGGGAATGGCCTGGTTACCCGTCCTGCCCCATCCATACCGCAGCTTCATGAAATCGATAAATGCTACGTTGTCCATGAATGCTTCTTCACTGATCGTCCAGCCTGCCGATAGGGAAGGGAAAAGAGAATAACGATTGTTTGCACCAAATCTAGATGACCCGTCGTACCGGAGAATCGCTGTCAAAAGGTAACGTGAATCATAGCCGTAGTTGATACGGCCGAAATAGGAGTTGAGGGCACTGTCGTATGCCCCTCCACCGTTTCGTACGTTGGTCTCCCCGACATTCAAATACATGTAGTCGGGGTCTTCGATGGCAAATCCATCCCGCGCAGCATACATATCCGCCCCGTTTTCGTAGATTGCCTCCTGGCCTACCATGAAATTGACGGCTGACTTGTTTATATCCAAGTCGTAATTTAACACATTGTTCCATGTCCAACTTCCTCCGAAATTGGACCATTGCTGTAGCTTGGATACGGTTTCAGACATAAAACCAGCCTGATATTTCAATTGCATATTACGCTCCCAACGGGCAATTTTATCTACGCCGAATGTCGATTTAAACGTCAGGTTATCCATCAGTTTGTATTCGGCATACACGGACCCGAATATCCGGATGTCGTCGTTGTGGTTTTGCCGGTTATTGGTTATCGCCAATACAGGATTGATCCGATCACTCATGCCCATCACAGGACCACCCCATCCTGTTCCATCGACCGTACGTACAGGCACAATGGGTTGGATATTTCGGGTATGTGGTAAATAATTACCGCCCGTCCAATACATTTTGATGATGCTCAGGTCTTCGCCAACTTTTAACCGATCATTGAGCGTGAGATAATGTGAGTTGAGCCGGAACGTAATGCGGTTCCATTTATTTTCCTTAGTGGTACCTTGGTTGTCGAAATAATCAAGCGACAGGAGTGCTCCCCCTTTTTCCGTTCCCGTAGAAAACGACGCATTGTAATTCTGGGATATCCCGGTGCGACTGATCTCTTTCTGCCAGTCGGTATCCGCCGGGCGCATGGTTTGATCCGCATCTAGGTAGTCTGGTAATATAATCTGATCCAACACCCAGTTGCCATCGGCATCCTGATGGTCTTCAAACCGGTAGACACCGTAATTTGGATCGATCCCATCATTGCGGGCAGCCATCCATTGCGCCCGCCCGTATTGATCGGTGTTTAATAATGGCAGGGGGTTGCGGGGGAGGAAATTGGCCGTGGTATTTGCTGAAACTTCCAGTCGCGTACCATTTTTCGCCTTTTTGGTGGTCACGATAATCACTCCATTGGCAGCTCTGGATCCGTAAATGGTTGCCGCGGAGGCGTCACGAAGCACTTGTACCGACTCAATATCACTTGCGGCTATCTCTCCTAAGCCGCGTGTGGTCGGCACACCGTCAATCACATAAAGAGGGGCTGTACTATTTAGGGTGCCCTGCCCCCGCATCAGTATTCCGGTACCGGGATAGGGTGATCCTGAGTAGGCAATACGTACGCCTGGAAGACGTCCGTCCATAGCTCGTTCAATGTTTCCAGTGGTCTTGCTCGCCCCCAATACGTCTTTCATGTTGACGACGGTAACAGCCCCCGTTAAGCTCGACTTCCGTTGAGTTCCATACCCCATAACGACTACCTCATCCAGATCGCTCATGGACGCTTTTAGCGATACATTGATAGAACTTTGTCCGTTTATAGGTTGTTCATGCGCTTCAAACCCCACGATCGTAAACACCAGGGTATTCCTCCCTTCGGGAACACGTATTTGGTAGTTTCCCTGCAAATCAGTCGTAACAGCGATCAGCGTACCTTTCACGCTGACGGTCACTCCCTCCAAGGGATTTCCCTCCTCATCTGTAATCCGACCGCTGCATTCGAAATCTGCCCTATCTAAAGGCTTCAATGCAGCGGTCGGTGGCTTCTTTCCTTTACTGGAACGAATGGAAACCATTTCCCCATCAATTTCGAACGTTAAAGGTAGATGCTTGAATAACTGGTTGAGCGCCTCAGTAACGGTGGCATCGGTCAGTACAATATCGGCCCGATAGTCCTTTGGGATTACACGGCCATCGTAGTATATATTAACCCCACTTTGTCCCCGGATTTCGCGAAGAACGGTCTCTATTGGAGCACTTTTAAGATTGAGTGTGATTTTCTGCGCAAAGCTTGCCGCGCTTACGTGCATCAATGTCGCAATCAACAATAGGATGGTCAATTGCATAACAAGCAATATTTTATGGCATACCTCATGGGGCACACCCATTTTTACGGTATAAAATCTATACATTTGTCATAAAGTTTGTTTGGCAGCTTGCTTTGTGGTTTGGACGCCGATAGCAGCTGCGTGAAAAGGTTATTTGATCTAAGCAAACATCGACCAGGAGGGTTACCAACTCTCCTGGTTTTTTCATTTCTGTACTATGGGTAAGGGTTAGTCTTCATAATTCATTGATTTGAGGGTTAGTAATTGGTGAACACTTATTTTTTCAATACATATACTTTCCGGTTTTCCACACGAAAATAGACTTGCCCTGTTTTTTCGATCAAAGCAAGCACTTCTGAAAGCTTGGTATCCCGCGATATCCAGCCACCCGTTTGAAGATCATCCGGTAAAGACGGGTCAAATACGACATCTACCTGATACCAACGAGCGATCTTGCGCATCGCCGTGCGGAAATCGAGGCCATTGAGGGCGAATTCTCCGTTTATCCAGTCCAACGCCTGCTCGGTATCGGCCTGATTCACACGTATGGACGTACCATCATTTATAGCTTGTTGCCCCGGTTCCAATAAGCGGCTATGCCCCCCCGCAGTCACCTCAACGGAACCTTCAAGCAGCACTGTTCGGATATCCGGCTCGCCCGTGTAGCTGTTTACATTGAATCGGGTGCCCCAAACCTTGATCTGCTGGTTTCGTACATTAACCAAGAATGGTCTATACGAATCAGCGGTGATTTCGAAATACCCTTCGCCGGTGAGATAAACACTCCGATTCTCGCCACGGCCGAGGTCCGCCGAATACTTCAGCGAAGAAGCAGCATTCAGTATCACGACAGATCCATCAGACAGTTTGACACGAAACGTTTGCCCACTATCGGTAGTCAGTATATTCCAGCCATTTTCGACGGTGCTTTTCATGGTTTCATAGGTAATTAAGCCCTCTTCCGTTTTGCGGATTACCACGCCATCCTCGCGAACAAGTTCGCCTTGGGCAACTTCCGTCAGGTTAATGCGCTGTCCATTGTCCAAGGTCAATGTAGCACCGTGTCCGCCAGGATTTACGTCGTTAACAAAGACTGACTGCCCGGAAGCAAGCGGTTTTGCCTTATCCGTGGTATACTGGTATAAAATTCCCCCGGTAACCAGCGCAATAAGTGCCGCAGCTATTCCCAGCCACTTCTTCCAGGACATCACATGCACGGCAGGCGAAGGAACAATCTTATCGGCCAATGCTACCCAGCTTTCCCAGCCAATTCGATCAATATCCGAGGCATGGTGTTCATCCATAGACGAATGTCGTACGGCTTGATCATAAGCTCGCTCGAGCAATGCTCTTTCCGAAGGCGTGGCCCTTCCGGATAAATATTTATCAATCAATGCATCAAGCTTCTCGTCTCGTTCCATATTTTCGGCTTCTGAAAACAAGACGCGCAACTTGGGGTCAAAGGGGACATTTTATTTCAAAAAAAATACGTTTGAGGAAACATTACGGATAGCATGACACAACAGTAGCCAACAGCAGGTAAAACCCGACATAGTGTCCTAACTTGCTTTTCAGCAACTTAATAGATCGATGTATATGCTTTTTCACGGCTTCCTCAGACATACCAAGTTTTTCAGCAATTTCTTTATGGGTTAGAAATTGTTTGCGGCTTAACTCAAAAACCCGCCGCATCTTCGGCGGTAACCTAGCGATTTCTGCATCAATTAAAGCCATCAATTCCTGTTCGTCGATTTCCCGTACGGTCGTATAATCCAATTCATCCATTTCATTGAGCATCAAATCTATAAACTGCTCATTTACTTTTCTCTTACGGATTAAACTGAATATGCGATTACGGGCGGCTATGTAAAGATATCCTTTGATGTTTGTTCGTATATCGAGCATAAGAGCTTTTTCCCAAAACGAAAAGAAAACATCTTGTACGAGATCTTTCGCCTCATCAAGATCACCAAGCACCTTATACGTATGCAAGTACATCGTGTGCCAATGCCGCTGGTAAATTTCGGTAAAAGCTAAGTGATCCCGCGCCTTGACCAGAGAAACCAACTGTTCGTCTGTAAGGTTGCCGTATTGTTCCATCAATTTTGTTATCGGTCAATATTAGCCAATTATTTCGATGCAATGGGAAAATCATCAACAAAATTTATCGGATAGTTAAATTCTGCAAAAAAACAACACTTTTGCCCTTACATCCGTTCGTGCAACCAATTGGGCAGCCATCGGTAAAGCCAAGCGACCATACGCCAGCGCCGGGTTACATAAATTATATGCCGCTGTTTACGCAGCCCTTGGTAGATTTGCGTTGCAGCCTTAGGTACGGGAGCGACCCAAAAACGGGCCGGTGACTTTGCGGCGGGTGTGTCTACGAAACCGGGACAGATGTCTGTAATAACTATACCCGTCCGTTCTTTGCGGGCTTTTTGCCTCAATCCCTCCAGATAGGTAATCTGATAGGCTTTGGTAGCGCTGTATGCTGGTGCCTGTCTACTTCCCCGGATGCCCGCTACCGAAGTGATAGCGGCCAATTGGCCATGCCCCTGACGTTTGAAATAGTTGAATGCCCAATCGGCAAGACAGGTAAAAGCTTCTACATTCAGTGCGATCATCCGATGCTCTACTTCAAAATCCAGCGAACGATTGACATCCCCGCCCCCGGCACTGATTACAACGGTATCTAAGCCCCCCATCGCAAGTACCAGTTCTTCCAGGTGTATAGTGACATTCGCGGTATCTGTCACATCAAATGACCGGAACCGATATTGATCGGGATCCGTGGCGGCTAATTCCAGAAGAAGCTCTTCCCTGCGGCCCGTGATACCTACCGTATAGCCCTCCGACACCAGTAATTGGGCCAGTGCACGCCCAATGCCGGACGTAGCCCCTATAATCATGATTTTTTTTTGCTCCGTTGTACCCATGTGCTTATGCTTTGGGGATAAAGATAATAGTTTCATTCCGATGGATTTCGCTATCCCGTTTTCATTTATTACCTTTGTATAACGGCAGCACTTTCTTACCCTTCGTTTTTGCCTGCTTCTTCGTTAGCAAAATCATCGAATATGCTCCTTAGTTGTTATCAACATCAAAGTTTAATTTAAAGTTCATCAATGGGAAGATCTCAGGAAACATTCAACAAAAAAGAAAACGTAAAGAAAAAACTTCAGAAACAAAAAGAAAAAGAACAGCGTCGTGAAGAAAGACGTCAAGCGGCATCATCCAACAAAGGAAAAAGTCTGGATGATATGATGGCGTATGTAGATGAAAATGGAAATATTACGACCACACCGCCTGATCCCAAAAAACTTAAACCCATATCTCCCGATGAGATTATTATCAGCACCCCGAAATTGGAAGATTCGGAAGAGGATAATGGGGTACGCACAGGCCGCGTAGCCTATTTCAACGATTCCAAAGGATATGGCTTTATCTCTGACGCCCAAAGCGGAGAACGCATATTCGTGCACATCAACGACCTGGCCGGGCCTATTGCCGAAGAAGACCGTGTGGAATTCACCTTATCCAAAGGGCCTAAAGGTCTACAAGCTACTTCCGTAAAAAAACTCTCGTAATACCTCTGTATTAACTGTACTTAATTAGTTTGCAATGCGCACGACATAGATATCCTGCGCAATTGCAAACCACAGTGACACTTAACTTGCATGGGACCCTCCCAAATGCCCACGCCTCTTCTATAAAAAGAACGCTTGGGATGATAGTGTGGTGCAAGGTAACGTGGCCGGTTTGGAAAGGCAATACCTAAATATCGGTATTTTTAAACAATACCAAGGGCTGCTTGTTGCCTTAGCAGGAAAGACCTACTAGACAGAGAAGCATGATACAGGAAAAATTCAGAAAATGTATGGAAGCGTGTTACGATTGTGCAGACGCATGTGATCATTGTGCAACAGCGTGTCTCGGAGAAGATCACGTAAAGGCGATGGTCACCTGTATCCATTTAGACCGCTTTTGCGCAGAGGCATGCCGGATGGCCGCCTCCTTTATGGCTAAAACCAGTGGAATTGGCCACCACGGCTACGTAATCCAGCTTTGCGATTTATGTGCTCAGATCTGCGATGATTGTGCTGATGAATGCGAAAAACATGACATGGCTCATTGCCGCGTCTGTGCGGAGGCATGCAGGCGCTGCTCGGAAGCATGCAGGCAAATGGAAGCCGCTTAGTTTATCCCCATGCGTCTTTAAACCCATGTGCTTCAAGCACATCCTGCGGCACACCGTCCCATACCCCCGGACGGTTGCCAACGTATCCGATGTCTTTCACACCCATCTCGCTGGTGAAAAAACCCGAGGCTGTCAGGTTGCGCATCAGGTTGAAAAATGCGACCCCCTGCCCCATTTCGGGCTTGGCCTTTGCCGGATAGGCGATTTCATTCACCAGTTCCAGCTGTTGTGATTCACCGCAATCGGCAAAGGCCTTGCCGTAGCGCCGCTGACATTGTACGTCCAGCCATTTCAGTCCACCACGCATCGGCGTTTGATAGGCCGGAATATCCTTGACCATAAACTCGATGAAGGCAGGGACACCTGCATCGGTTGCACTTCCTGAAACACCGTCGGCAGGAATAATAATGTCTGCCAGTACTCCGATGGCAGTCAGCTCATGGTCGGTGAAGAATTTCTCACCGGCCAGTTTCCCATTCCGTGCATGTTCCCAGTCCTGTACGCCCGGCAGTTTATCTGCAAGCTTTGCCGTTTCCTTTCCCGCCTTGGTTTGAGGCCCGCATCCATCCAGTAGCAGGGCGCCCCCTGCAGCTGCCAGCCCCAGCGCCTTGAGCGAATCTCTTCTATTCATAAGCTATATAGGTCCGAAGACCGTTTTATATGTTAGATATTTAGTTTATTACGTTGTTCCAGGATATATTCAGCTGTCCGCATTGACAGTGCCAGGATCGTCCAAGTCAGGTTCTTGTCACCCTGCTGCACAAACGGACCGGCATCTACGACAAAAAGATTGCGGCAGTCATGCGCCTGGCTCCATTTGTTCAGTACCGATTTCTTGGGATCGTCGCCCATCCGTGTGGTTCCCCCTTCGTGGATGATCTTTCCCGGTGCTTCCAAGCCGTACTTGGTTTCCGGCCCCGGCATGGAAGAAGCCACAACAGCCCCCATTTCGTGCAGGATTTCCCGGAAGGTTTCCTGCATATGCCGGGCTTGTTCAACTTCTTCGTCGGCCCATTTATAATGGAACCTGAGTACGGGTATTCCGTATTTATCTACACGCGATGGATCGATCTCACAATAGTTGTCATAACGTGCCAACGCGGTACCCCGGCCCGCCATACCCACACTCGCCCCGTAAAATCTGCGGTAATCTTCCTTCAGCGACACGCCATAGCCACCCTGTTCCCGTTGCGCTCCGTCTTTGGTAGGCACCAGGTGATTCACATGCGGAACCCAATCCATAAAACCATAAGAAGGCATGTGCATACCCCCACCATACTCAATGTGGTAACCACGCGGGAAGTTCAGCTTACTGTTATCGCCCCACCAGGGCGAGTAAATGTGTACGCTGCCTACCCCGTCTTCGTTATATCGTTTCCGGTCCAATAATTGCGGCAGAAAACCTCCGGCACTGGCTCCCGTGGAATCATGCAGGTACCGTCCTACCAGACCGCTGCTGTTACCCAGTCCGCCTGGGTGAGCGGCTGAACGGGAGTTTAGCAGCAACCGCGCACTCTCGCAGGCGCTGGCGCCTAAAATAACCAGCTTACCCCGTACGGTATGCTCCTGAAGGTCCGTGGTGCTTACGTACGAAACACCTGTGGCAAGCCCCTCGTCATTCGTCAGCACCTCTCGTACCATGGCGTTATCAATTACCGTCAGGTTACCCGTCTTCATGGCCGGTATTACCAAACAGGAAGAAGAAGAAAAGTCGCCGTATACACGGCATGCCCTGCCGCACTGCCCGCAGTAGAAGCACGTGCCCCGGCCTTCCACGCCCGGCAATGCTTCGGTGAGTACCGAGCCACGGCCGGCAATCACCGGTACACCTGCTTTCTGGGCACCGCGACGGATATAAAGCTCGTTCAGCCTGGGTTTAGGTGGTTTCAGGAAAATTCCGTCCGGTTCGTTGTGAATTCCCTCCACCGTGCCATAAATCCCGATCATCCGGTCCACCCGGTCATAATAGGGCTTCACTTCATCGTACATAATCGGCCAGGAGTCGGTTATGCCATCGGTGGGTTTGAAGTCATCCGGGCCCATGCGGAGCGAAATACGTCCCCAGTGGTTTGTCCGGCCGCCAAGCATCCGTGCACGAAACCATTCGAACTCTGTACCCGCTGCACGTGTATAAGGCTCACCATCCAGTTCCCAACCTCCGTAGGCCGCGTCGAAATCTCCGAACGGACGGACGGTACTCGCTCCCCGCCGTGGGGACTCCCACGGCCAACGCAATTGCAGTGTATCCTTAGCCGGGTCAAAAAACGGACCCGCCTCCAGCATCAGCACCTTCAACCCAGCGTTGGCTAGCACATAGCCTGCCATACCCCCTCCAGCTCCCGAACCCACTACCACTGCATCGTATACCTCGGGGTTTTCTTTGATTTGATAAGAAATCATTCTTCTATGGTCTATATATAGTTACTGTTTAGTTTGATAGCAAATGAACACGTTCATGAGCGCTACCACCGGCCAAATATATAATTTTTCTTGATAATAATGCAAAATGATGGCTAAAACGATTATGCCAATGCCCCAAAGAAAAAGCCCAATTTGCCGGATATGCAAGCTAATATGCGGTCATTAACCTAATAGGTAGTTTTCAAAAATTCGGCGAGTTTAGCCACGGCAATTGCACGGTGACTGATGGTATTCTTCTCAGCGGCACTCATTTGCGCAAACGTACGGCTGTGCCCATGAGGTGTAAACAAGGGGTCATAACCGAACCCACCGTCGCCACGCCGTTCGAATCCGATTGAACCTTCTACGGTTCCCTCAAAAAAAAGTTCAGCTTTCCCGACCCGCAACGATATAACCGTCCGGAACCGCGCCCTTCTATCTGATTGGTTGCCTAACCGCTGTAGCAGCAAATCGATGTTTTTCTGCATATCCCGCGTGCCGGAATAGCGGGCCGAATACACACCGGGTTCATTGCCTAATGCCAGCACCTCAAGCCCTGAGTCGTCTGCAAAACAGTCGTATCCATATTTGTCATACAGATAACTGCTTTTTTGCGAAGCATTGGCTTCAAAGGTATTACCCGTTTCCGGTATCTCATCGGTACAACCGATCTCTGCCAATGTCAGGATACGAAACTGATCACCGACGACTGCTTGTACCTCTTCGAGTTTATGAAGATTATTGGTGGCAAATACTAATTCAATCATACCAGCAAGGTCTTTATGGTGGTCCAAAACACCCGTTTTTTTTCGGCATCCACCAACATCTCGTCAAACGAGTAGGTCTTGAAAACCGTTAAACCGTCCGATTCATCCCACGACAACGGCACGCCCAATGCGACCACGATCCGCGATTTGAAAAAAGTGATGAGATCTGTTTTTGCCGGAATCTTGGACAGTTTTCCGACATTTAGCAAGGCAATGTCATCCATAGACAATTTCAGTGCCGCCAATGTTTTGGTAAATGCATCCAAGGCTGCGGCAGACATCCACTCATGCTGCGGTTCATGCGTTAAAAACAGGTAATTCCGTTTATTTGCGCCGTAATAAGAAAATTGAAGCGATACGCTAGGAGCTGCACTGGGAGCAGCCGAATGACGATCTGATGAATCCGTCATCGGTTCGTCTATACCGAAAATGGTTTCCGTCATCAGGTAACGAAGTGCCGTTGGATCAACAGTATGTAAGGATGATTCCCGCATGCGCTCTCCTTATTGTCCCAGTACCCAGGCAAATATCAGCGGTGCAACGATGGTGGCATCCGATTCAACGATATATTTAGGTGTATTGACATCCAATTTTCCCCAGGTGATTTTCTCATTGGGTACGGCTCCCGAATAAGACCCATACGAAGTTGTCGAATCCGAAATCTGACAGAAATATGCCCAAAAGGGTACGTCGTGCCATTCCAGGTCCTGATACATCATCGGTACTACACAAATCGGAAAATCGCCGGCTATCCCCCCTCCTATCTGGAAAAATCCTACGCCTTTTCCTCCGGAATTGGCGCGATACCATTCCGTTAGGTACACCATATATTCGATGCCGCTCTTTACGGTTGACGCTTTCAATTCGCCTTTGATTACATAGGATGTAAAAATGTTACCGGTGGTAGAGTCTTCCCATCCCGGCACCACAATCGGTATGTTTTTTTCTGCGGCGGCTAATATCCACGAGTTTTTGGGATCTATTTCATAATATTGTTCCAGTTCGCCCGACCGTACAACCTGATATAAAAATTCATGGGGGAAATACCGCTCACCGCGCTCCTCCGCATTACGCCATACTTTTTCAAGGTGTGATTGCAGGCGACGGAAAGCTTCTTCTTCAGGGATACAGGTATCCGTGACCCGGTTGTAGTGGTTTTCCAATAGGTCCCATTCTTCCTGCGGACTGAGATCGCGGTAATTAGGTACCCGTTTATAATGCGAATGGGCAACAAGGTTCATCACATCCTCCTCCAAATTCGCCCCGGTGCAGCTGATGATCGCTACTTTATCCTGACGGATCATCTCGGCCAGTGAAATCCCCAGTTCAGCGGTACTCATCGCACCCGCCAAAGAAATCAGCATTTTCCCGCCAGCATCCAGGTGTGCTTCGTATCCCTTAGCGGCATCAACCAATGCGGCCGCATTGAAGTGCAGGTAGTTTCTTTCAATAAATTGAGATATTGGACCTCTTGTTTTGCTCATTGCTCTGTTGTACTTGGTTTTTGCCTACAAAGGTAGGGTTTTAAATAGGAAGTTAGAAGTACTTTTGCACAAGCGCCGTATGTGGAAAACCTAACTCATATCAATCCAATTAATTGACATCGCGCCCTCCTCAAGTTTACCACATCGTTAGGCTTTGCTTGCAAAAATCCGTAAGTTTGTTTGGGTTTAATTACTTCCCCAGTAATTTTTGAAGCAAGCGATGTATTTGATTTTTGACACCGAAACAACCGGTCTTCCCAAGCGATGGGATGCCCCCATTTCCGATACAGATAACTGGCCGCGATGCATACAGATTGCCTGGCAACTGCATGATTCGATGGGCAACCTGATCGAACATCAGGACTACCTGATCAAACCGGATGGGTTCAATATCCCTTTTGATGCGGAGCGCATCCACGGCATATCCACAGAGCTGGCGATGGAGCAGGGAATTCCCTTGGTAGGCGTTCTTGAAAAATTCAATGCAGCATTGACCCAGGCAAAATTCGTAGTGGGGCAGAACATCGGGTTTGATATCAACATCATGGGATGTGAGTTTCACCGATATGGCGTGGCTACCCCATTGGCACAATTACCCGTACTGGATACCTGTACCGAGGTTACGGCTGAGTTACTCCAGCTTCCCGGCGGACGTGGCGGCAAATACAAATTGCCCAATCTCACCGAACTGCATCAATACCTTTTCGGAATCCCCTTTGCTGAGGCGCATAATGCGACTGCCGATGTTGAAGCAACCACGCGTTGTTTTCTTGAGCTCATTAAGCGGGAGGTATTCACTCCCAACGAATTGCAGGTGGATACGGGATACTTCGTAGAATTCCGCCAATGCAATCCGCAACCCATCCAGCCTGTTGGGTTGACGCACGTCAACCTGAAAGCAGCCTCGGATGAAATACGAAGACGCCTGCAAGATCAGCAACAGACAGCGATACCTACGCAGGATCTCGAAGCGAATAGGCTCGACATGGCGAAGGTTGACTTCGTACACCTGCATAACCATACGCAATTCTCCGTGCTCCAGTCGACCATATCCGTGGGCGACCTGGTGAAGGCGGCGGCGGCTCACAAGATGCCTGCGGTGGCGATTACCGACCACGGCAACATGATGGGGGCCTTTCACTTTGTAAGCAATGTACTGAACCATAACAAGGCCGCAGAGGCTAAAAACAAAGCTGCTATTGAAAAAGGCGAAAGCCCAACGGAAGTGGTCATCAAGCCGATCGTGGGTTGTGAGTTTTACATCTGCGACAACCATACCGATAAATCACGCAAAGACAACGGCTACCAGGTGGTCTTTCTGGCCAAAAACAAAAACGGGTACCACAACCTGGCCAAAATGTCGTCCATCGCCTACACGAAAGGCTTCTATTACGTACCGCGCATCGACCGCTCCGTTGTTGAACGATACAGGGAAGATGTCATCGTACTCTCGGGCAACCTATACGGCGAAATCCCCAATAAGCTTCTCAACATGGGTGAAAACCAAGCCGAGGAAGCGTTGCTATGGTGGAAGGGTACTTTTGGGCCAGATTTTTACATTGAGCTCATGCGGCACGGACAGGAAGATGAAGACCGCGTAAACCAAAGCCTCATCGCCCTGGCGGAAAAACACGACGTGAAAGTGGTCGCTACCAATAACACCTATTATATAAATAAAGCGGACGCTCATGCACACGACATCCTACTCTGTGTAAAGGATGGCGAGAAACTTACTACGCCTAAGGGGCGCGGGCGAGGTTTCCGCTTTGGGCTGCCCAACGATGAATACTATTTCAAGTCGGGCGAAGAAATGAAAAAGGGGTTTGCCGACCTACCCGATGCTATCCTGAATATCCAGGAAATCGTCGATAAGATCGAACCCTATTCGCTGTACCGCGATGTATTGCTACCCAAATTTGAAATACCGGAAGAATTCCAGGTGGCGGAAGACAAAGACGACGGAGGCAAACGGGGCGAGAACAAGTACCTGCGGCATCTCACCTATGAAGGGGCAAAAAAGCGGTACGCCGAGATTACCGATGAGATCCGCGAACGGCTGGATTTTGAATTGGCGACCATCGAACGGACCGGATACCCCGGTTACTTCCTTATCGTACAGGATTTCATTGCGGCCGCACGCAATATGGGGGTATCTGTCGGGCCGGGTCGTGGATCAGCGGCGGGGTCGGCCGTTGCTTATTGCCTCGGCATCACCAACATTGACCCCATTGCCTACGACTTGCTGTTCGAACGGTTTCTTAACCCCGACCGGATATCCATGCCCGATATTGATATCGACTTCGACGACGAAGGCCGCGGCCGCGTTATGGAATACGTTATTAATAAATATGGCGCCAATCAGGTGGCCCAGATCATCACGTATGGTACGATGGCAGCCAAATCATCCATCCGGGATACGGCCCGCGTGTTGGATCTTCCCTTGTTCGAGGCCGATAAGATCGCCAAACTCATACCCAACCTAAAACTCAACAAGATTTTCAACATGGATGCGCAGGCACTCAAGAGTGCCCTGCGCTCCGAAGAGCTGGAAAATGTGCAGCAATTGGTATCCATGGCCCAGGGCACCGGCCTGGAAGCAGAAACCATCAAACAGGCACAGGTACTCGAAGGCTCGCTCCGCAATACCGGCATCCACGCCTGTGGCGTCATCATCACACCGGATGACATCACCAACTTTGTGCCGGTGGCCACCGCAAAGGACTCCGAGTTGTATGTCACCCAATTTGACAACTCCGTGGTGGAAAGCGCCGGACTGCTCAAGATGGACTTTCTCGGTCTTAAAACACTCACGCTGATTAAAGACACCGTGAGCATCGTCAAACAACGTCATGATATTGACCTGAATCCGGACGAATTTCCGATTGATGACGCGCTGACCTATGAGCTTTTCCAACGCGGTGAAACCGTCGGTATCTTCCAGTATGAGTCGCCCGGCATGCAGAAATACATGAAAGAGCTGAAGCCAACGGTATTCGGCGACCTGATTGCGATGAACGCTTTGTACCGACCGGGGCCCATGGAATACATTCCCAGTTTCATCCGCCGCAAACACGGTTTGGAACCCATTACCTATGATCTCGATGCATGTGAAGAATACCTGAAGGAGACCTATGGTATTTCGGTATACCAGGAGCAGGTGATGCTTCTCTCCCAGAAACTGGCTAATTTCACGAAAGGCGAAGCCGATGTTTTGCGGAAAGCCATGGGTAAGAAGCAGCGCGATGTACTGGACAAGATGAAGACCAAATTCATCGACCAGGCTGCGGCCAATGGACACCCGCCAAAAGTGTTGGAGAAAATATGGAAAGACTGGGAAGCGTTTGCCAGTTATGCATTCAATAAATCGCACTCCACCTGTTATGCCTGGGTGGCTTACCAAACGGCGTACCTGAAAGCACACTACCCTGCGGAATACATGGCCGCCGTGCTCTCCAACAACATGAATGACATCAAACAGGTGACTTTTTTCATGGAGGAATGCAAGCGCATGGGCTTGCAGGTACTGGGGCCTGACGTCAATGAATCTTACTATAAGTTTACGGTAAACGACAAAGGAGCCATCCGTTTTGGCATGGGCGCTGTGAAGGGGGTGGGCGCAGGTGCCGTAGAAACCATCGTACAAAGCCGGAAAGAAAGTCCTTACAAATCCATTTTTGACCTCGCACGGCGTATTGACCTGCGGGCTGCCAATAAAAAAGCATTTGAAAGTTTGGCCTATGCGGGCGGATTCGACTGCTTCGCAGGCACACACCGTGCCCAGTATTTCCACGCGGATAGCGATGGCGGTGGTACAACGCTCGAAAAAGCGTTAAAATACGGAGCTAAATACAAGGAAAACGAAAATTCGGCACAGGTGAGTCTCTTCGGTGGCGGCAGTAGCATAGAAATTCCGGAGCCGGCTCTCCCCTTCTGCCCTGAATGGGGGCTGATTGAGAAACTGAAATACGAAAAGGATGTCATCGGCATCTATTTGACAAGTCATCCGCTGGATAATTACCGCTTCGAAATCAGCCACTTTTGTCAGCACCCGGTGCGGTTGCTTGCATTGATCGATAAGATGAAAGAGCTGGAAGTCGACGAGGAGCTCCGCATGGAATTCAACAAAATCAAAAATCGGGAACTGACCATCGGCGGCATGGTCACAACGGCAAGCCACCGCATTACCAAAAACGGCAAACCGTTTGGCGTGATGGTTTTCGAAGACTATTCAGATTCGTATGAGATTGCCTTATTCGGAGAAGACTATGTAAAAATGAAGGGTTACCTCAACGAAGGATACTTTATCCAAGTGAAAGGCATCATTCAAGAGCGCTTCCGACAACCGGGAAATTGGGGGTTTGAGGTCAAAAGTATGCAGCTGCTTTCAGATCTACGCGATAAGCTGGCTAAATGCCTGACCATACAGGTGCCCCTGCATGAATTGAGTGATAGTTTTGTAAACCGCATCCAGCACCTCGTGCATACGAATATCGAACAACACGAAAACACAACCTGCCAACTGAAATTTGCAGTCCGGGATTTTGAATCGGAAATCAGCGTAGAAATGCCATCCAAAGGCCTGAAAATCAGCCCAAGTAATGACTTTATAGAAGCACTTATGGAGCTGAATGGAGTCAATTACAAGTTAAATTAATGTCAGATTGTCGGTAGGTATGCGTTGGCAATAATTTTGATAACTATCTTTGCAACAGTGATGGGGGATGGGTGATCGGTGATTGGTTGTCAGTGATCGGAGATCAGAGGCTGATAGCAAAAAACAAAACGTGTAAACAATTAAAGTAAAAATAAGCTGGGTAGCCGGCAGACAACAGACTGGTAGCTGACAGCGCAACTAACTAACATCATGGCATTAGAAATCACAGACAGCAACTTTGATGAAGTTGTATTACAATCAGACAAACCTGTATTGGTCGATTTTTGGGCTGAATGGTGCGGTCCTTGCCGCATGGTAGGCCCCATCGTCGAAGAATTGGCAAAAGAGTACGATGGAAAGGCAGTCGTAGGCAAGGTCAATGTAGACCATAATCCGGATATATCGGTAAAATACGGTATCCGTAATATCCCTGCCCTGCTCTTTTTCAAGGATGGTCAGATTGTGGACAAACAAATCGGAGCGGTACCCAAATCTGTATTGGCAGATAAATTGGTCAAACAACTATAAAAAACCGTACAAATCGCGTGACATGGCCCGCTGTATTCATATAGTGGGCCATGTTGTTTGGGGTGGAGTTCATGCCAGAAAAGCCCTTGTATAACGTTCATCCAAAGAGGCCAAAGGCGCTTCAAGCATAGCGCATGCAGATTTCGGGTATTTTCTGTATGTTTGTGAAGTGATTTGATTTATGCTAAAACAGACTTTACAACAGAAGTTATTACAAAAATTATCACCCCAGCAGATCCAGTTCATCAAACTGCTGCAGGTGCCTACTGTTTCTTTGGATACCCGTATCAAGGAAGAACTGGAAGAAAATCCAGCTTTGGAAGACATCAGTCTGGCCAATATGAACGAGCCGGCCGAAGAATATCCCGATAAGGACCCCGATGAAGATAGCTTTGGAGAGGACGATCAATCAACAGAGCTCGACGAGTTCAATGTAGATGACTACCTGCAGGCAGACGACATAAACGATTATGGCGGGGGCCAAAACAGCAACGGTGATGACGAAGACGACCGCAAGGAAATTCCTATCGCCATCCAAAACTCGTTTTTCGAAAACCTCCAGCAACAATTGGATCTGCTGGCATTATCCGACAGGGATTTCCTGATCGGTCAGCAGATCATTGGCAGCCTGGATGACGATGGTTACCTGAGGCGTCCTATCTCTTCGCTCATTGACGACCTGGCATTTTCTCAAAACATCATTGCCGAAGAGCAGGAGATGGAAGATATGCTGAAAGTCATCCAGGAATTTGACCCGGCAGGCATTGGTGCCCGCAATCTTCAGGAATGTCTGCTCATTCAGCTTCGCAAAAAAGATCAGGATAATCCGATCATCAAAAAGGCGATGGCCGTGGTGGAAGATCACCTTGAAGAATTTACCAAGAAGCACTACGACAAGCTGGAACGCTCACTCAACATCAATTCTGATGAGCTGAAAGAAATCGTTAATGAGATTCTGAAACTTAACCCCAAACCCGGTGATTCGGGCGCTGTAGCGGGGAAACAACTGCACATCATTCCCGATTTTCACATCACCAACAACGACGGGGTCCTGCACCTTACCCTGAATGCACGCAACGCACCAGAGCTGCGTGTAAGCCGGTCCTATCAGGAAATGTTTGACCACTACGACAAGGCGGCGCAAAAGGACAAAAAGATGAAGGAGGCGGTACAGTTTGTCAAGCAAAAGCTCGATTCGGCAAAATGGTTCATCGATGCCATCAAACAACGGCAGCAAACGTTGCTTAAAACTATGAATGCCATCATGAATTACCAATATGAGTATTTCCTGACAGCAGATGAGCGCAAGTTGAAACCGATGATCCTGAAGGATATCGCTGACCGTATTGACATGGATATCTCAACGGTTTCCCGCGTGGCCAATTCCAAGTATGTACAAACCGAATTTGGAACGTTTCTGCTGAAATCGTTTTTTTCGGAAGCAATCCAAACGGACACTGGCGAAGAAGTATCCAATAAAGAGGTAAAGAAAATACTGGAAGAATGTATATCGACAGAGAATAAACGGAAACCCCTGGCAGACGAAAAGTTAACGGAAATATTGAAGGAAAAAGGATATACGATCGCCCGTCGCACAGTGGCCAAATACCGGGAAGCCATGGGTATACCCGTTGCAAGGCTCCGTAAGCAGCTGTAGGTGGTGGTCAGAGAAGGATGATCAGTGGTCGGTGAACGGTGGTCGGTAGTGATAAATAATCGGCATTATTAATTAAATCCTAAATAGAATGAACAAGTTATTTCTTACTGCAGCCATTGCATCCACGTTACTGGGGTGCACCGGCACCCAACAAAACAAAGACTCTGCCGAAACACCCGCGGCTCCGGAACTGACACTTTCCTGGAAAACAGACACCTCATTTACCGGTTCGGAATCGACACTATACGACCCCGCGGCTGGTGTCATTTATGTTTCCAACGGCAACACCAAGGCCGGAGAAAAAGACAACGATGGGTTTATTTCCATCCTCAATACGGATGGTACCGTCCGGGATTTAAAATGGGTAGAAGGAAACCTTCACGCACCAAAGGGTATGGCGCTGCTCAATGGAAAGCTATATGTGACAGACATTGATGAAGTAAAAATCATTGATGTTGCATCAGCGGCGATTGAAAAGACCGTGGCTATTGATAGTGCCCTCTTCCTGAACGACCTTGCCACCGATGGCCAGCAGCTTTATTTTTCAGATAGCCGGGCAGGAAAAATTTACAGCATGGCGACAGATGGCAACTATACGGCCATTTCGACGACAAATCCAAATGTAAACGGACTGGAATGCCACGATGGTCATTTGTATGCGCTGGACGGTGAGGGCCTGAAAAAATTCAGTAACGATGGAAGTTACACCCAGGAAACGATCAATACAGAAGTAACCGGCGGTGATGGATTGGTAATACTGAACGACAGCACCTTCGTGGCCAGCCGGTGGCATGGGGAGATCTTTTTCATCCGTGGAGGCGAAACGACGGTCATTCTGGATACCCAGGCTGAAAAATCCAACACGGCGGATATTGGCTTCGTAGCGGATAAAAACCTGGTTATTGTGCCTACCTTCCTGAAGAACGAAGTCGCCGCGTACGAACTGAAATATTGACTTAATAGAATGCGGATGACGCTGATGATTTATTACGCTAAGAATCCATGTGATCATTAGCCACGGATGGCACGAAAAGCACGGATAATTCGTGTCAATCTGTGGAATCTGTGACGTAAAGAAAAAACCCGTGTCAATCTGTTTGATCCACGTCATCCGTGTTCCATACGCTTTTCGTATCTTTGCGCCTCAATAATAGGATAGCATCATGACCAAAGTGAAAATCGGGACGGTACAAATGAGTTGCGAAGCGGACAAGGCTACCAACTTAGCTAAAGCGGGTGACCAGATCCGTGTGGCCGCCTCTAAAGGGGCACAAATCATCTGCCTTCAGGAATTGTTTACGTCGCTTTATTTTTGCGATGTGGAAGATTACGACAATTTTGAACTGGCGGAGCCCATTCCGGGCCCGGCTACGGAGACTTTGCAGGCCGTCGCCGCCGAACTGGGTGTGGTCGTCATTGCTTCCTTGTTTGAAAAACGCACTCAGGGTCTGTATCATAATACCACGGCGGTCATTGATGCAGACGGCGCCTATCTTGGAAAATACCGCAAGATGCACATTCCCGATGATCCGGCATATTACGAAAAGTTCTACTTTACACCGGGGGATCTGGGGTATAAGGTTTTCAAAACACGGTATGCCACCATTGGTGTACTGATTTGCTGGGATCAATGGTATCCGGAGGCTGCGCGGATCACCGCCTTAATGGGGGCAGAGATTTTATTCTTCCCCACTGCAATCGGTTGGGCTACGGATCAGGACGAAGAGACCAATCAAGATCAATACAACGCTTGGCAGACCATTCAACGGAGCCATTCGGTAGCCAATGGGCTGCCTGTGGTCAGTGTAAACCGTGTCGGATTTGAACAGAATGGTGCGATGAAATTCTGGGGTGGAAGCTTTGTCACCAACGGCCAGGGACGGTTATTGTACTTAGCATCTCACGATGCGGAAGAAACCGAAGTTACCGAAGTGGATTTATCCCAATCCGACTATTTCCGGAAACACTGGCCCTTCCTGCGTGACAGGCGGATTGACAGCTATAAACCGATCACCAAGCGGTTTATAGATTAAATTGGAACCGTCACTTCAGACTTTCCCAGTTTTTTCCCAAAACAGTACATTTCTTTGTTTAAAATGACTTCTCCAACACCCAAAGCGTTAGGTTATTATTTTCCCGCAGAATGGCATCCGCACCGGGCTACCTGGTTGAGCTGGCCGCATAAAGAGGCTAGTTGGCCTGGCAAGATCGATGAAGTATATCGACCTTACTGCCAATTTATTGAGGAGGTATCTACCGGAGAGCAAGTATGTATTAACGTGGCCGATGCAGCTATGCAGGCGGCAGCTACCAATCACCTCGCGGAAGCCGGTGTTGATCTCTCCAAAATTGAATTTTACCACCATCCGACAGATGATGCCTGGTGCCGTGATCACGGTCCTGCGTTTCTCGTCAATCCCGGCGCCGATATACAAAAGCTGGTTGTGGATTGGGGGTACAATGCATGGGGAAATAAATATCCGCCTTACGAACAGGATGATGTCATCCCCTCTTTGGTGGCAAATGCGCTGAATCTTCCCGTCGTATACCCGGGCATTGTGATGGAAGGCGGTTCTGTAGATTTCAATGGAAAGGGCACAGTACTCACCACCACGGCGTGCCTGCTCAACAAAAACCGCAATCCGCATTTGAATCGAAACGAAATTGAAGCCTATCTTTTTGACTACTATGGTGTGTCACAGATTCTTTGGTTGGGCGACGGCATTGTAGGAGACGATACCGATGGTCACATCGATGACATCACGCGTTTCGTAAACGAGGATACGGTGGTCACCGTAGTTGAAACAAACCGAGCCGACGAAAACTATGCAATTTTGCAGGACAATCTGAAATTGCTCCGAAAGATGCGATTGACGGACGGCAGGCAACTTAATATCATCGAATTGCCCATGCCAGCTCCCGTCATATACGATGGACAACGGCTTCCGGCCTCGTATGCAAACTTCTATATTGCGAATGCGGCCGTCGTTGTGCCTACATACCGCGATGAGCTGAACGATCAGCGTGCACTGGATATCCTCGCATCCTGCTTTCCCGACCGCAGGGTGATAGGAATAGATAGTACAGATATCATATGGGGGCTTGGTAGCTGGCACTGCTTAAGTCAACAAGAACCAGACGTCATCCATTTACCCTAAAATTTATAAATCAATAACCAAGAACATGAATTATCGGCTGCTGACATTATTTATAACCTATATTAGCCTTTTGTCTCCAACTGTATTATTCGGCCAGCGGCAACGTGACGAACGCCCGACCATTGAAAATTTCAAGGGTATCCAATATACCGGCGACGATTCGACTTTCTACATCAATTTCAGGTTCCGAATGCAGAGCCGCTTAAAATATACATCACTCAGCGGAAATGACTTCGGTGCCGAATCTTTTGAGGCAAGGATCAGAAGGTTGAGACTGCGTATGGATGGCTACATTTACACACCCAAATTATCCTACAGTATACAGCTCGGTTTTACGCGCGGTGATCAGGATTACGACGATACCGATGTACCGAATATCGTGCGCGACGCCGTGATTTTTTATAATTTTACGGATAACTTCTACGTTGCCTTCGGACAGAATAAGCTACCCGGAAACCGCCAGCGTGTAAATTCTTCGGGTGAGTTGCAATTTGCCGAACGTTCGTTGGTCAATGCAACTTTTAACATCGACCGCGATTTCGGTATAAAAGCCTATTATTCACCTAAGATCGGCGATGTGCCCCTTCATTTCAAGGCCGCCATCAGTACCGGGGAGGGGCGTGTAGCCAATGTTACCGACGACGGATTGGCGTATACCGGACGGGCGGAATTTCTACCCCTGGGTGAATTCACCAACGAAGGCGATTACTACGAAGGCGATCTTGAATATGAGGAAACACCCAAGGTGGCCTTTGGCGGGGGCTATAGCTTCAACGACCGGACAACACGTTCAGGCGGCCAAACTGGAAAATATCTTACTGCACCGCTTACGCTGAAAACTTCTTTCTACGATGCAATCTTCAAATACCGGGGTTGGGCATACCAAATCGAATACATGAAACGGGGAGCGGATAACCCATTCAGCACAGACGAAGAAGGGGAAGTGGCCTACACATTTAAAGGTCAGGGTGTAAACCAGCAGCTCTCTTATGTATTGAATAAGGACTCCGGTTACGAGCTCGCAGGCCGGTATACCTGGATCAAACCCCATCAAGATATCCGCGCATTCGAACGACAAACGGAAATCGTAGAATTGGGGTTAACCAAATATTTCCGCGCCCACCGTCTCAAATTGCAGCTGAATACCCATTACCAAACCAAAGACGGTGTCTATCAGACGGGCTACGATGGAAACAATTGGGGAGCTACTTTCCAGATTGAGTTAGGGATATAATTCCGACAGCTGATAGCCGAAAAAATGAAATACTACGTCATAGCTGGAGAAACATCGGGCGACCTACACGGCGCCAACCTCATCCATGCGCTGAAAAGACTAGATACTGAGGCGGAATTCCGGATCGTCGGCGGCGACCGGATGCAGCAGGCTGCGGGCGAGACCGCGGCCATCCACATTGCGCAAATGGCTTTTATGGGGTTTGTGGAAGTGCTTGCCAATCTTAGAACCATCGCCAGAAATCTACGGATTGTAAAAGCAGACATCGCTGCCTATGCCCCCGATACATTGATCCTGATTGATTTTCCCGGCTTCAATCTAAAAATCGCCTCCTATGCCAAAAAAATCGGCATGAAGGTATGTTACTACATTTCTCCGAAAGTATGGGCATGGAATCAACGGCGTGTCTTAAAAATCAAACGGGTGGTAGACCGGCTGTTCTGTATCCTGCCCTTTGAGGTTGAATTTTACCATAAATGGGGCATGGAAGTCGACTATGTGGGAAATCCACTCCTGGATGCGATAGCGGGTCATACAGACAATCCCTTATTTATCCAGGAAAACCACCTCTCGGAAAAGCCCATCATTGCATTACTCCCCGGTAGCCGCCACATGGAAATCAGCAAACTGCTTCCCCTGATGAGTGACCTGGCTTTCCGGTTTCCTGCCCACCATTGCGTAATTGCCGGTGCTCCCAACTTCGATGAATCCTACTATAAACAGTACATGGGCGAAGCCGACCTACCCGTGGTGTTCAATGCGACTTACGACCTGCTGAAGCACGCAGAGGCTGCTGTGGTGGCCAGCGGCACAGCAACGCTGGAAACCGCGCTGCTAAACGTTCCCCAGGTGGTGGTCTATAAAGCCAATCCCTTGTCCATTGCCATTGGCCGGATGGTCATCCAGGTCAAATACATCTCGCTGGTAAACCTTATTCTGGATAAGCCCGCCGTCAGGGAACTGATCCAAAAAGAATGCACGACGGAGGAAATTGCGGCCGAACTCGATCGCCTATTGAATAAAAAAGCGTATCGAGAACAGGTATTTGCAGATTACACCACTCTCCATCAAAAAATGGGGGAACCGGGTGCATCCGGACGCACGGCCCAGCTGATAACCAACTTTCTGGGTAGACAGACCGAGGATTGATTGGAATGCTATGCGATCAGCTTCCGGTAAAAGTCGAGACTTTCCCGAATCAATTCTTCTTCCACAAACACGTCGATGCTACATTGCCCTATGGAACTGAGTAAGGCGAAGCCGATCTGATTTCCCGCATTCTTTTTGTCATTTTTCATGAGCGCCAATAACCCGTCGTAAATATCGGGACTAAAGGTATAATCGGGAAAATGCACGCGGAACGTCCGGATAACGTCTTCAAGCGCATCTTCAGAAAGCCCGTTTATTCGATGCGCCAGGTATGCCTCACAAATCATTCCCGCTGCAATGGCCTCGCCATGCAACAACGGATTACGATCGTTTGCCAAGGAATGGCCTTCCAGTGCATGACCGATGGTATGACCAAAGTTCAGTATCTTTCGGATTCCCTTTTCCAGGGGATCCTGGGTCACAACGCTGTTTTTGATGGCTACCGAATGCTGGATGTGTTCAAGGGACACGGTTTCAACATCCAATCCTTTGACCTTTTCATAAAATGCACGGTCGGCAATCAGACCGTGTTTGATGACCTCTGCAAAACCCGAAACCAGCTGCCTCCTATCCAGTGTTTGCAGGAATGTAGACGCAATGAATACCGCTTTTGGCTGTGCGAATGTGCCGATGATGTTTTTCACATTATCCATATCAACCCCGGTCTTGCCACCCACAGAGGCGTCTACCTGCGATAATAACGTGGTAGGAACCTGGATAAAATCAATCCCCCGTTTGAACGTAGATGCCGTAAATCCGCCCATATCCGTAACCACCCCACCGCCAAGATTGATCATCAGACTCTGGCGGTCTGCACCGAAGTCGAGCATCATTTTCCAGATACCTACGCAGAAATCGATGTTCTTATTTTCTTCGCCCGGATCTACCTCAATGACATCGTATCCGTCGAATTCGGGTAACGCTGCCTGTAACACCGGCAGGCAATGTATACAGGTATTTCGGTCGGTCAGTATCAATATCCGGGAGTAATTACTCCGTTGGACAAATCTATTCAACTCGGCCAACGAATCATCAAAAACGACGTCATAGCCTATGCTGGTTATTGTGTGGTCACTCATCCTGGTTATCTTGCTTTCATCAATTTCAATTCAAAATCTTTTACCCGATCGTAATATGGAATGTTGGAACGCCGCGCGAATTGGATAAAATTCATGATGACGCTGTCCCGTTGATCCTGTGGAATGGAAGGTACTACGTCACTGCCCGTCTCATCCATGATTTTCAACCCACTTACACCTTTTATCGAATCGGGGAACTGCTCGGTATGCATCAATACCGCTGCATATTTTTGGATGCCTTTGGAATAGGCCGCCAAAGGCGTAGGTACCGTCACTGTATCGGTTTCCAGTTTCTCGACGACGGCATCGGTCCCTTTTTTTGCAAAGGTCTCTACCGTAATGGCCAGGATATACGGCCTGTCTCCTTTCTTCTTATTTCCCGTGCAGGCACATAGGGATACAAGCAATAAAGCAATCAACCCGTTTTTCATTGATTCACGATTCATTTCTGTATATTGACTTGTTTTCCATTGAACTCAACTATGTCTTCCGGCTTTACTTTCAGACGTTTTCGGTGATCGACGTTTCCATTGTAACGCACCAATCCCGCCGACACAACTGCTTGCGCCTCTCCTCCATTTTCCACCCAATTGAGAGCCTTAAGCAATTGAATCAATGTAATGTATTCTCCCTTGATCCGATACGTAATCATGGCGCAAATGTACAGGAAGTTTTTGTAACCCCGTATAGGTTTCTGTTGTTCACTAAGACGGGGTTCTTCTGCTCAGGCCGCAGAGGCTATTTGCTCAATCGCCACAAGGACTCGGTACTTTTTTCGGCAAGTGTTTGTTTCCAATGGCCCTCAAGCTTGCTTCGCAGGTTGACCGCAAAAGTTGGCAAACCGAACGACGTGAGTTCATGAACACCGATGAAAACAAAAACACGAGCGTGAATAACCTCGTCGCTTGGATACTTTGCTACAAAGGTAGTGCTTCAACGTGCAGACCGCAAAGCATATGCAGGAACGACCATACTGGCAGTAACCAAGCGGATTGGGGAAGCGGCTGCAATACGCGCCATGTATGCTTTGCAATCAACCTGCGACCGAGGCTTCAAAGCCTTGACCTTTGGTTCTTTGGGTCAAGCCAAAGAACGAGCTTTGCGGCGACTGAGCGAGCCTGTCCGGCGAGGACAAAAAACCAATTCATTGCAATCTCCGCAATCAGAAACGTATATGATTAACAAATTATCAATAATAAACATAAATAATAGGTAATTATCAACAAAAATGATAAAAGTTTGATAAAAATTTAATTATTTTCATTTTATTTACTAATTTAGCAATTGGAATTTAGCTAACTAAACAGAATGACTGATAGATTGAGAAAACAGGAGGGGCTATACCATGCTGATTTTGAGCATGATGCATGTGGTGTAGGTTTTATTGCGAACCTCAAAGGCAACAAAACTCATCAACAGGTGCGGGACGCGTTGACCATGCTCGAAAACATGGAACACCGCGGTGCCTGCGGTTGTGATCCCGAAAGCGGTGACGGTGCCGGCATCATGATTCAACTACCGCACGAACTTCTTTGGGAAGAATGTATCGCGCTGGGTATTCAATTGAGTGAGCCCGGCTACTACGGCACGGGAATGGCTTTCTTACCGAAAGATGCGGAAGCAAACCGAATTTGCCTTGAGATTATCCAACAGGCTACCAAGGAAAGAGGCATGGATTTCCTGGGTTTCCGGCGTGTCCCGGTAAATCCGGAAGGGATTGGTACCACCGCATTGAGCGTGGAGCCCGAGATTGTTCAGTTCTTTGTTTCTCGGCCCGCGGGCGTGACGGATACCACCGAATTTGAGCGGAAACTATTTGTATTGAGGCGATTGATCGCTAAAAAAGTACGGGAAACCGCGGAACTCACCGAAGATCTCTATATCGCATCGTTGTCCTGTAAAGTAATTGTTTATAAAGGACAGTTGACTACTTATCAGGTGGGCACCTATTATCCCGATCTTTCGGATAAACGGGTGGTCTCTGCTTTTGGGTTGGTCCACTCCCGCTTTTCAACCAACACGTTCCCCTCGTGGCAATTGGCCCAACCATTCCGCATGTTGGCCCACAATGGTGAGATCAACACCCTGACGGGTAACCTCAATTGGTTTTATGCGGGTTTACGCTCTCTGTCTTCTCCCTACTTTACCGAAGAAGAACTGCAGATTCTCCTGCCGGTGGTTGATGGGCACCAGTCAGATTCGGCCTGTTTAGACAACGTGGCTGAACTGCTACTCCACAGCGGCCGTAGCATCGCCCATGTGATGCTTATGATGGTTCCCGAAGCGTGGGACGGCAACTCCCAAATGGATCCATTGAAGAAAGCATTCTATGAATACCATGCTACGCTGATGGAACCTTGGGACGGACCTGCGGCCCTTTGTTTCACCGATGGCACCACCATTGGTGCTATGCTCGACCGGAACGGCTTGCGGCCTCTCCGGTTTGCCGTCACATCGGACGACCGTGTGATCGTTGCTTCGGAAGCCGGCGCCCTGCCCATTGACGAAAACCTCATCATAAAAAAGGGCCGCCAACAACCGGGTAAGATTTTCCTGATTGACATGGAAAAAGGAGAAATCCTATCGGATGAACAGGTAAAAGGCGAATTGATAGCGAGACAGCCGTATAGCGACTGGTTACACCAATACAAAATCCGGATGGACGAGCTTGCCGAACCCCGGGTTACTTTCACCTATTTATCGAAGGAGTCTGTATTCAAATATCAGCAGATATTCGGCTACTCCCGCGAAGACATCGAAGGGATCCTTACACCGATGGCGCTGGACGGAAAGGAACCCGTCGGATCCATGGGAACAGACGTGCCCTTAGCCGTACTTTCCAATCATCCCCAGCACCTGTCAAGTTATTTCAAGCAGTTCTTCGCACAGGTTACCAACCCCCCGATTGACCCGATCCGCGAGCGCCTGGTCATGAGCTTGGCCACCTTCATCGGCAATGCGGGGAATATTCTGGATGAAGATAAAATGCACTGCCACTGTGTAGCGCTGGAGCATCCCATATTAACAAGCAGGGAGCTTGAAAAACTCCGTAGCATTGACACCGGAATTTTCCAAGCCAAAACTCTGCAGTGTTATTTCAACGCCAATGGCAAGCCGGGTGCCCTGGAAGAAGGATTGGCCCGCCTGTGCCGCTATGCGGAAGATGCGGTGAAGGATGGATTTGAGGTAATCATCCTCTCTGACCGCGCGATTGATTCGCAGCACGCGGCCATCCCTTCGCTGTTGGCTGTATCAGCCGTTCACCACCACCTCATCAAAACCGGACACCGCGGTGCAGTGGGTCTTGTTGTGGAAGGCGGTGATGTATGGGAAGTGCACCATTTCGCCTGCCTGCTGGCATTCGGCGCAACAGCGATCAATCCCTATATGGCATTGGCGTCCATCCGTACACTCAAAGAGCAGAAAATACTGGATACTGACCTAACCTGGCCCCAACTTGCCAAGAACTACGTGAAAGCGGTATGCGGCGGATTGCTCAAGATTTTCTCGAAGATGGGCATTTCCACCCTGCAGTCGTACCATGGCGCCCAGATTTTTGAGGTGCTGGGTATCAACAAAAATGTGGTGGATACCTATTTCTGCGGTGCCGTTTCCCGGATCGGTGGATTGGATTTGGATGATATCGCCCGCGAGGTACTGAGTAAGCACCATCGCGGCTTCACCAGTTCGCGCAATGCCGCCGACCTGTTACCTGAAGGAGGTATCTATCAGTGGAAAAGAAGAGGCGAAGCACACCTGTTCAACCCGCAGACGGTACACCTGCTTCAACAGGCATGCCGCACTGGCGACTACGAAACCTTTAAAAAGTATAGTGCGCTTATCAATAACCAAAAGGAACGCATGTATACCCTGCGCGGATTACTGGACTTTGCACGGCACCGCACACCGGTTCCCATTGACGAGGTGGAACCTGCGGAAAACATCATGAAACGCTTCGCTACGGGTGCCATGTCGTTCGGGTCCATCTCGCACGAAGCACACAGTACCCTCGCCATTGCGATGAACCGCATCGGCGGCAAAAGTAACACCGGCGAGGGTGGTGAGGACGAGATCCGTTACAAACCGTTGCCAAACGGCGATTCCATGCGCTCGGCCATCAAACAGGTGGCTTCCGGCCGTTTCGGTGTGACTTCCCATTACCTCACCCAGGCCGATGAGCTGCAGATTAAGATGGCGCAGGGCGCAAAACCCGGCGAGGGCGGACAGCTGCCCGGACACAAAGTGGATGATTGGATTGCCAAGGTAAGGCACTCCACTCCGGGTGTGGGATTGATTTCTCCGCCCCCGCACCACGACATCTACTCCATCGAAGACCTGGCACAACTGATCTTTGACCTGAAGAATGCCAACCGCGACGCCCGGATCAATGTGAAACTGGTATCCAAAGCCGGTGTAGGTACGATTGCTGCGGGTGTTGCAAAAGCCCATGCCGACGTGATCCTTATTGCCGGATACGACGGTGGAACCGGGGCATCTCCCATCAGTTCAATCAAACATGCCGGATTGCCCTGGGAGTTGGGATTGGCTGAATCGCACCAAACCCTCGTGAAAAACGGGCTACGCAGCCGCGTGGTGCTGCAAACCGACGGACAGCTGAAAACCGGACGGGACATTGCCATCGCAACCTTGCTGGGCGCTGAAGAGTGGGGCGTGGCAACGGCCGCTCTGGTAGCTGGCGGATGCATCATGATGCGGAAATGCCATCTGAATACCTGCCCCGTTGGGGTGGCTACCCAAGACCCCGAACTTCGTAAACTGTTTACAGGTAAGCCCGAAGATATTGTCAATCTGTTTAAGTTCCTCGCCGAAGAATTGCGGGAAATCATGGCCGAGCTCGGTTTCCGTACCATCAATGAAATGGTAGGCCGTGCGCAATTCCTCAAAAAACGGGAGAACATAGACCACTGGAAAGTTAACAAACTGGATCTGTCGGGCATACTCCACGTAGCCCACAGCCGTACGGGCGATACACTGTACCAAACGGAACACCAGGATCACGGATTGGATATGATCCTGGATTGGGGGCTGGTAACTCAGGCACGTAGTGCGCTGGACAGCAAAACCCCGGTTTTCGGCACATTCAACGTAAAGAATACGGACCGTACCATCGGCACCCTGTTATCCAATGAAGTATCTAAGATATACGGCGGCGAAGGCCTTCCCGACAATACGATCAACTATAAGTTTACGGGTTCGGCCGGACAAAGCTTTGGTGCATTTGCCGCTAAGGGACTTTCTTTCGAATTGGAAGGCGAGGCCAACGACTACGTGGGCAAAGGCTTGTCCGGCGCGCAGTTAGCCATTTACCCGGCGCACAACAGCCCTCTGGTACCCCATGAAAATATCATTATCGGTAATGTGGCACTGTACGGCGCTACTTCGGGCCACCTGTTCGTATGCGGACAGGCGGGCGAGCGGTTTGCCGTGCGCAACTCCGGTGCCACAGCGGTGGTGGAAGGTGTGGGCGATCATGGGTGTGAATACATGACGGGCGGACGGGCTCTGATACTGGGTGCAACAGGACGTAACTTTGCTGCGGGAATGAGTGGCGGTATTGCGTGGATATACGACCTGGAAGGTACATTCAGGGACAACTGCAATACCGAAATGGTCGATCTTGATCCGCTCGAAGCCGAAGATGAAACGGCTATTATTGCGTTGCTGAAACGGCACATACACCTCACAGGTAGCAAACGGGCTACCTCCATCCTCCAAAATTGGAAGACCGAAAAAAGCTATTTCATCAAGGTATTCCCGCGGGAATACAAAAACGTATTACGGTCAAAATTAATAGAGGCTTGATGGAGAGAAAGAAAGGACTTAGGGAGCAAAGGGTAAGGAGTAAGGAACAAAGACTAATGACTAACGACTAACGTCTAAAGACTAAAATAAGATGGGAAAACCAACCGGATTTAAGGAATTTGAACGGGCGCTCCCCAAAAAGGATCCCGTTGCAAACCGGAAGAAGACGTACAATGAATTTGTACATCCATATAGCGACGATGAACTCAACAGGCAGGCCGCACGGTGCATGAACTGTGGCATACCTTTCTGCCATTCGGGATGTCCCTTGGGTAATGTCATTCCCGAATTTAACGATGCGGTATACGACGGAAAATGGGAAGAAGCATACCGGATATTGGTGTCTACCAACAATTTTCCGGAATTTACGGGGCGGATATGCCCCGCACCCTGCGAATCGGCTTGTGTGTTGGGCATTAACCGATCGCCGGTTGCAATCGAAGAAATCGAAAAGCACATCATTGAAATCGCCTACAAACGGGAATATGTGAAGGCAAGGCCTACGCACCTGAAAACAGGAAAACGCGTGGCTGTTGTGGGCAGTGGCCCTGCAGGGTTGGCAGCAGCTGCGCAACTGATCCGCGTGGGTCACGAGGTAACCGTATACGAACGGGACGATAAACCGGGAGGATTGCTCCGTTACGGTATTCCGGACTTCAAATTGGAAAAATGGGTAATAGACCGCCGGATCAAAGTAATGAAAGAAGAAGGCATCGTGTTCCGCTGCAATGCCGAAGTGGGCAAAAATGTTCCGGCTGCTGAACTGCAGGCGTACGATGCGATCGTGCTTGCGGGTGGATCTACCATTCCACGTAACCTCAACATTCCGGGCAGGGAGCTTAAAGGTGTGCATTTTGCCATGGAGTTTCTGAAACAACAAAACAAACGGGTGGGCAACTCACCCTTTGAGGAGGAGGAAATTCTGGCCACAGGAAAACATGTGCTGGTCATTGGCGGGGGCGACACGGGCTCCGATTGCGTGGGTACCTCAAACCGCCACAAGGCCAAGTCCGTGACCCAATTTGAGCTGATGCCCCAGCCGCCCCAACAGCGTACGGAAGCCATGCCCTGGCCTACATACCCCATGCTGCTTAAAACCACCACATCGCATGAAGAAGGCTGCGAACGCCATTGGAGCATCAGCACGAAGGCGTTCATCGGCGATGACAAGGGCAACCTCAAAGCCGTGCGCATCGTTGACCTGGAATGGGAACGCGATCAGTTGGGCCGTCCGGTAAAATTCGCTGAAGTCCCCGGTTCCGAGCGTGAGATTCCCTGTGAACTCGCTTTGTTGGCCATGGGGTTCCTGCATCCACAGCACGAGGGACTTCTGCAACAGCTGGGTGTGGAATTAGACGAACGGGGCAATGTACGGGCAAAGGAAGGTGAGTACCAAACCTCCACCGCACGCGTTTTTGCGGCTGGCGATATGCGCCGTGGCCAATCGTTGGTGGTGTGGGCTATTTCTGAAGGACGCGAGTGTGCACGCAAAGTAGACGAGTACCTGATGGGCTATTCGGAACTTGAAAGCAAAGATGCTGTGTTTGACTACGCTTGATACGTACCGGTGGATTTCCGTTTGGCCAGTCGGTATCTCACGATTGGATAAAGGAAAACCGCCCCAAGAATGATAACAGCGCCGGCATAAAAGCCGGCGCTCATTTTTTCCTGATGACCAAAAAACAGCCAGGCGAGCGCGATCCCGTAGATCGGCTCCATATTGCTTGCCAGCGCTACACGAAATGCACTGATTTCCTTCATCACCGATACCGCTGCGACATACGCACCCGAAGTGCATACCGTACCCAGTAATAGCAGGTAGAGCCAGTCTGCTCCCGTTGCTTTCATTTCCTCATTAAAGCCACCCGAAGCCAGCATAACCAACGAAAGCAACAGCCATGCCCCCGCCATCTCATAAAGGCTGATGAGGGTAGCGCCGCTGCGCTTAATCAGCATGGAATTGATCGTACCAAAGAAGGCTGCCGCCAATGCCGCCGCCAATCCCAAAACAATCCCCCTGATATATTGGCTTTCAAATTTAAAAACCAGGTAGATGCCAACAATAATCAGCAAGCCGACAAACACTTCCATTTTTGAAGTTCGCCGCTTGTAAAACAACGGCTCCACCAGTGCTGTAAACAGCGTAACCGATGACAAGCAAACCAATGTAACCGATACCGTAGACGCCTTGATAGACTCAAAAAAAAGCAACCAATGCAATCCCACCAATCCGCCTGTGCAAAAGAAAGAGACAAAGTCCCGCCCACTTACTGCAAAAGATCGACCCCTGAGGGCAAAATAAAGGGCCAGCGACACGAAAGCAATCCCCACCCGGTACCATACCAGATGAACAGCTGAGATGGAAATGAGGTTACCCAGTATTCCGGTGAATCCCCATACCACTACGGTAAGATGCAAAATAAATAGATTGCGGCCGCTTGTTGGAGGTTCCATGGCAAAGGTTGGTTTATTTCGGTGCTTTATGCAGGAGGTAAAATGCTAACAAACCGAAAATGATATTAGGAATAAAAACTGCAATGATAGGCGGTAGCCCCCCTTTCAGCGAAAACATGGTCGAAAATTGGATAAACACAATGTAGGTGAAACTTAATCCAATTCCGATACCCAACGATAGCCCGATTCCGCCACGTACTTTCTTTGACGATAGGGCCACGCCCATCAGTGTAAGCACATAGGCAGCCAACGGCGTGACAAAGCGTTTGTATTTCTCCAGTAGCAAATCGGTCATCATGCCCGTGCCTCTGATTTTCTCTTTTTCGATGCGATCGTTCAGTTCGGTCATCTTCATAGCCGTGAATATATTGTCGTACACTTCGAAATCTCCCGGCGACATGTCCAGCAGCGTGTCCATGCTGGTACCTTTTACCATTTTCTCTTTTAGCGAATCGATCATGCGGATCGTATAATTTTCAATCCGCCAGTTATTTTTGATGGAATCCCACGTGATGCGGTCTGCCATCAGTTTTTCGGTCATCTCCCCTTCCTTGAATTTTTCAAGCACAAAATTGTACCCTATTTTCCGGTTATTGTCAAAATTATCAATGTACACATAGCTATCTTCGTCAATCTGCATGTGGGTGGAACTTTTGGTATTATTCGCGACGGGTTTTACATAAATCCGCTCAAAACCCACTTTTAGCTTATTGGTACGGGGAATGATGTATACACTGAACGCGAAATTGAGGGCAAATATTAAGGTGGCCGCAACCATATAGGGACGTATGAACCGATTGAAACTCATCCCTCCACTCAAAATCGGTACAATTTCGGTTTGGTCTGCCATTTTAGCCGTAAAAAAGATAACCGCAATAAAATTGATCAACGGCGACAGCATGTTCAGGTAAAAGGGAACAAATCCGGCATAATACTCAAACACAATTTTTGAGAGCGGGGCCTTGTGTTTCATAAAATCATCCAGCCGCTCAGACACGTCAAACACCACAGCTACGACAGTAAAAATAGCCATCGTAAATACAAACGTACTCAGGTATTTCCGGATGATATACCGATCAATAATATTAAACGAAGACTGCAGCCACCTCATCATACCCTATAACCTTTCGTCCAATTGTACCACCATTTTATTTTTCCATGCAAGAAAATCACCCGCCAAAATATGTTTGCGCGCCTCTCCCACCAACCAAAGATAAAAATGAAGGTTATGCAACGACGCAATCTGTGCGCCAAGAATTTCCTGCGACCGGATGAGATGCCTTAAATAAGCCTTGGTATATACCCGATCGGCCAGCAAATCACTTGTTGCATCAATCGGCGAAAAATCTGCCTCCCATTTCTTATTTTTGATATTAATAATCCCTTCTTTGGTGAACAGCATACCATTGCGCGCATTCCGCGTGGGCATTACGCAGTCAAACAGATCGATACCCAAGGCGATGTTCTCCAGGATATTGACCGGTGTACCCACTCCCATCAGATAACGCGGTTTTTCAGTAGGAAGTATGTTACAAACCAATTCGGTCATCGCATACATTTCCTCGGCCGGTTCGCCCACAGAAAGGCCACCGATGGCATTCCCGTCGCGTTCGAAGGATGCAATGGTTTCCGCTGACCGTGCCCTCAGATCCGGGTATACCGACCCCTGGACGATGGGGAAAAGCGTCTGTTCGTAACCATACAGCGGCTGCGTTTGGTCAAACCGCTCGCAACAGCGTTTCAGCCAGCGATGGGTCATATCCAACGAGCGCTTTGCATAGGAATAGTCACAGGGATACGGCGTACATTCATCAAAAGCCATTACAATATCTGCGCCGATGATCCGCTGCGTATCCATGACATTTTCAGGTGTAAAAAGGTGCTTCGAGCCATCAATATGCGAACGGAACGTTACTCCTTCTTCTTTGATTTTCCGTACTTCGGTAAGCGAATACACCTGGTAACCTCCACTGTCGGTTAATATCGGTTTGTCCCAACCGTTGAACCGGTGAAGGCCACCCGCACGGTTCAGGACATCCAGTCCGGGCCGCAGGTAAAGGTGGTACGTATTTCCGAGAATGATCTGCGCACCGATATCGTGTACCAATTCATGCTGATGTACCGCCTTTACGGTACCTGCTGTGCCTACAGGCATAAAAATGGGTGTCTCGATGGTGCCATGGGCGGTCTCCATTAAACCGGCACGCGCCCTGCACTGTTTATCTGTTGCCTGAAGGGTAAATTTCATGTTGCGCAAAAATAGGAAAAACAAATTAACCTACTATCTTTGGCAACGTATATGGACATATTCAGCCAAATAGCCGAGAACGCTTTTATCCTGTTATCGGGAATATGCGGGTTACTGTTGCTCTTTCAATTGTATTACATTTTATCGGTTTACAGCAAACTGGCACTTTACAAAATCCCGTCCTTACCGGTTAAATCTTCGCTCCCCCCCCTTTCCGTCATTATCTGTGCCCGTAACGAGGAAGAAAATTTACGGCGGAACCTTCCACATATCCTGGCGCAGGATTATCCTGCGTTTGAAGTGATCCTGGTCAATGATTTCTCCGAAGATGAGACCAAATGGTTGTTGCGGGACCTTTGCGCGCAATCTCCGTACCTCAAAGTAGTCGAAATCGCCGAGCATGTACGCCTCAAGCACGGCAAGAAGTTTGCCGTCACGCTTGGTATCAAAGCCGCTCAATACGAACACATGGTTTTTACCGATGCCGATTGCATTCCGCAATCCGACCAATGGCTCAAACACATGGGCAGTTCCTTTGATGGCGGAGAGGAAATCGTGCTCGGTTATTCTCCTTACCTGAAAAAACCGGGATTTCTCAATGCTTTAATCCGTTTTGAAACATTTCACACCGCCATGAGCTACCTTTCCTATGCACTTCGGAAGAATGCATACATGGGGGTAGGGCGCAATCTCGCTTATACCAAAAGCTTGTTTTTCAGGGGAAAGGGATTTGCAGCCCACATGCATATCGCCTCGGGTGACGACGATCTATTCGTGAACCAGAACGCTACCCCGCATAATACGGTCATCTGTATCCACCCCGAAGCACAGGTGTGGAGCGAACCCAAAACTACATTTTCAGCCTATGCCCGGCAGAAAACCCGGCATGCAGGGGCTTCCAAAGCGTACAAACCCTCCCATCGACGCATGTTAGCCACACAGCTTGTAACCGCGTTTCTTTTCTATGTGTTTGCCACCGCAACGCTTGTCGCCTACCCACAATACGGATACGTTGTCGCCGGAATGTATCTCTTCAGGCTGCTGGCGCAGCTCCTGGTCTATTATCCCATCATGAAAAAATTGCAGGTGAAGGGACTGTTATGGGGATTACCGGTGCTTGACTTCGTTTATTATTGCTATATCTGCCTCAATGGCTTTGCTGCACTTTATAAGAAGGACGTAAAATGGAAGTAATGTTCAGTCCGGGTGTCGAGATTATCTACCACTATTTCCCCAAGCTTTCCGAAATACAACGAGAACAATTTGCGAAATTAGGTACCCTATATGCGCACTGGAATGCGCAGATCAATGTAGTCTCACGCAAAGATATGGATAGTCTTTACCTTCACCATGTATTGCATTCCCTCGGTATTGCCAAGTTTATCCATTTTACTCCTGGCACACGTGTACTGGATGTCGGCACAGGGGGTGGCTTCCCGGGCATTCCATTGGCAATTTTATTCCCTGAACTATCATTCCATCTTGTCGACTCCATTGGCAAGAAAATCAAGGTTGTGCGGGAAGTTTCCACAGCAATTGGATTGAAAAATATGGAGGCTTACCACATGCGGGCAGAACAACTGGATGAAAAATACGATTTCGTGGTATCGCGTGCCGTTACCCGTTTGGCCGACTTCTACCCCTGGGTTAGCAATAAATTCCTCAAGAAAGATAAAAATGCCATTCCCAATGGCATCTTATACCTGAAAGGGGGCGATCTGCGCGAGGAAATACGGGAAGCGCGTGTGCGCGCAGAAATCCACCCATTATCCCAGTATTTTGCCGAAGACTTTTTTGAAACCAAATACCTGGTGTACATTCCGGTTTAAGCAAAGCGGGAATGCACTATGTGAGCAAAGGCACCAGTTTAAGGGTCACGAACAACTGTCCCAAATGGCGTTGTGTATGTTCTGCCGCATGAAATAATAATCCGATCAAGGTTGTAGGGATACGTTTCCTGCCAAGGTACCGCGGATGGGTCAATTGATTTTCATCCGTCTGTTTGAGCTGCCCAATGGCCCAATCTACCCGTTCCTGTAAAGCAATTACCAACCCCGCACCACTTATTTCCGGCATTTCCATCCCTTCCGCGCGCAGACGGGCAAACTGCGCCTCCGATAAGGCCTGGTTGTTGGCATAGGTAAACATGCGTTCGATCACACCATCCATATGCTGTAAATGAAAGCCCACAGCAGCCCTCCCACCCGGGCGCTGCCATAGGTACCGGTTATCAAAATCTTCCATGTATACGGCCACTTCTTCTTTTACCTGCAACAGGGCATGTGCCACCGGCTGCAATAATGCCGGGACACCGGATATGGGACCGCGCATCCATACTTCGAGTTGTCGTTCTTCAGCCATTGATCTATCTCATTTTAAATGTACACAATATCGTATTTTTTTTCTACATTCGTATCCTCCTATGAGCCTGTTTCACCAAATCGCATTAACAAAAATAAACGGTGTCGGACCGGTCATTGCCCGTCATTTACTGGATCATTTTCAGGATGCCGAAGCGGTATTTTCTGCATCCCGGAAAGCACTTATGACCATCCCGGGAATCGGAAGCCGATTGGCCACTGCCATTTTAGAAACGCGGGTATTACGCGACGCAGAGAACGAACTTCAATTCATCGAAAAGCATCGTATCAAAGTACTTTTTTGGAATGAAAAGCATTATCCCAAACGCCTCACGGAATGCCCTGACGCGCCATTATTGCTTTATTATAAAGGAAACGCAGATCTTAACGCACCACGTATCATCAGTATCGTCGGCACACGAAACGCCACTTCCTATGGAAAAGCAATCTGCAGCGAACTGATCAGGGACCTTCAACCCTACCACACCAGCGTAATCAGCGGATTGGCATACGGTATTGATAGTCATGCCCACCAAAACGCCCTCGCTTATGGTTTACCTACTGTAGGCGTCCTGGGCCACGGTCTCGATCGGATCTACCCCTCGGCTAACCGCGAAATGGCAGCAAGAATGCTGGATCAGGGAGGATTACTCACCGAATTTCCATCCGGCACCAATCCCGATAGACAAAATTTTCCGATGCGCAACCGCATCATTGCCGGCTTGGCCGATGTGACCATCGTTGTGGAGGCCGCTACCCGCGGTGGCGCACTCATCACCGCAGAAATTGCCAACACCTACAACCGCGACGTATGTGCATTTCCGGGAAACCTGAATCAGGAATTTTCCGCAGGATGCAATTACCTCATCAAAACCAACCGTGCACACCTGATTACCGGTGCGAAGGACCTGGAATATCTTATGAACTGGGAAATCGACGAAACGCCTGCCCAGCCCAAACAACTCCCTCTTCATATTTCAATGGACAGGACTGAACAGCAGGTATTTGACACCATTCAGGCCATGGGACAGATGGCGGTGGATGAGCTCTCACGACGGTTGCAATGGCCACAGAGCAAACTAGCCATCACACTGCTTGAAATGGAAATGAAAGGCATCCTCGCTGCATTGCCGGGTAAGATGTATCGAATTCTTTCATAATCTTATTGGTTTTCTTCACTTTTTCCCTACCTTTGTGGCATGGGTAAGTCTTTTACGACCAGCTCCCCGAGAATCCCCCAGGGTGGGAACACAGCAAGGGTATTGGGTTGTAGCGGTGCGATAAAAGGAGCTTGCCCATATTTTATTTGTAGTTACCGGTTACTAACAAGTGTATGGCGACGCTTGCATATCCCCGCAAGTTTATCTAAGTTTGCACCCCATAACAACAATTTGCATGAGTTGGTTTAGACGTGAAAAGGCCGGAATCAGTACGGCTACCGAGCATAAAAAGGAAGCGCCCGACGGTCTTTGGAATAAATGCCCTTCCTGCAAAAAACCGTTGCTGAATATTGAGCAGATCGAAAATAAATATGTATGCCAGTATTGCGGTTATCACCTCCGCATCGGATCGGCAGCATACTTTTCCATCCTATTTGATGACAATCAGTTTACCGAGCTATTTGCCAATCTGAGATCGGGAGATCCCCTGCATTTTGAAGACACCAAGAAGTATACGGAACGACTGGAAGAAAGCTATGCCAAAACCGGATTGAACGATGCGATCCGCTGTGCCCGTGGCAAGGTACAGGGCCGTGATTTGGTGCTGGCATGCATGGATTTTACGTTCATCGGCGGTTCCATGGGATCGGTCGTGGGCGAAAAAATCGCCCGGTCTATCGACTATTGCTTACAACATCGGACTCCGTTCATGCTGATATCCAAATCGGGAGGTGCCCGTATGATGGAGGCTGCATTTTCATTGATGCAGATGGCCAAGACCTCTACCAAACTTGCGCTGCTTAACGAAGCTAAATTACCTTACATCTGCCTGCTGACGGATCCGACAACCGGCGGGGTAACCGCTTCTTACGCCATGCTTGGCGACATCAACATTGCCGAACCGGGAGCACTGATTGGTTTTGCCGGCCCCCGTGTCATTAAGGAAACCATCAAAAAGGACTTACCTAAAGGGTTTCAGACTTCCGAGTTTTTGCTGGAACATGGGTTTTTGGACTTTATTGTCGACCGTCGGCAACTCAAAGAAAAAATAGCCCTGTTTTTATCCATGGTCAGCTAGCTGATTTTAATTTTGTACATAAAGGCAATTTTATATAAGTTTGTTTTCAACTAATTGGCGACCGCAGTATCGAAGTCAGTCTGAACTGTGAACTGAAGTGAATCAAATACAGCGCTAATGGCGAAAACAAAGTATCATTATAATTCTCATACGCTGAAATATGAGAAAATAAAAACAAGCACCAAGACCTGGGTTTTACGAATTATCGGCTTCCTGACCAGTTCCTTCGCTTGTGCCATTTTTCTTTTCTATGTGGGTTTCACATTTTTTGACTCGCCCAAAGAAAAACAGATGCAGCGGGAAATGGACCAAATGGCGCTTCAATACAACCTGATGCAGGAACGCATGAAACAGATCGATGCTTCCCTCGAAAGCATGCAGCGCCGCGACGATCATATTTACCGGGTCATTTTTGAAGCAGACCCCATCGATCCTGATATCCGCAAAGCGGGATTTGGCGGCATTAACCGATATAAAAGCCTGGAACACTTCAGCAATTCAGATTTGATGGTTGAAACGGCCAAAAAACTCGATTACATAACCAAGGCACTGTATATACAATCGAAATCGTACGATGAGCTGACGGAAATGGCTAAATCCAAAGCGGAAATGATGGCAAGCATACCAGCCATCCAACCCGTAGACAGCCGGAAAGGACAGGTTGGTGTATCAGGTTTCGGGATCCGGATACACCCGGTATATAAAATCCGGAAAATGCACGCGGGAATCGATTTTGCGGCACCCGTAGGTACTCCGATTTACGCAACCGGAAATGGAAAGGTCGAAGCGGTGGGAATGGATAGCGGATATGGACAGCGGATAATCATCAATCATGGCTACAGCTATAAAACGCTATACGGCCATATGAACCGGTTCGCTGTACGGGTGGGTCAACAGGTAAAACGAGGTGACCTGATCGGTTACGTGGGCAACACGGGAATTTCCACAGGCCCTCATGTACATTACGAAGTGCATAAAAACAGCAAACCGGTGAATCCCATAAATTTCATCTATAATGATCTTTCACCCGCAGAATATGTAGCGATTCTAGAAGCTGCTTCCCAGGAAAATCAGTCGTTTGATTGATAGCCTTAGGATATTCCAAGGGTAATCGTATCTTTGCAATACAAGGTGCATTAATCTGGTTCGTTATATGCCTTACAAAGAGCGCGAAATCAACAAACTCTATTACACCATGGGGGAAGTGACGGCCATGTTTGGCGTCAATGCGTCCCAAATACGGTTTTACGAACGTGAGTTCGATATTCTTCAACCCAAGAAGAATAAGAAAGGCAACCGCCTGTTTACGCCGGACGACATTGCCAATCTGAAAATCATCTTCAATTTGGTCAAAGATAAAGGATACACATTGCAGGGGGCGAGAGATTATCTGCGGGACAACAAAAGTGAAGCGCGGGAAAACCAACGGGTGATTGACTCACTCCAGCGCCTGAAAGCCTTCCTACTGGAAGTGCGGGACAGCCTCTAACTGTATAAACTCCTCCACTTTTTCCACCATTGCTGTACTACCGATAAAAATCGGTGTGCGCTCATGGAGATTCCGGGGTTGGATATCCAGGATCCGGCGATACCCATCGGTTGCTTTCCCACCTGCCTGCTCGACGATGAAAGCCAATGGATTGCATTCGTACATCAAGCGCAATTTGCCTTGGGGATGGGATGACGTAGTGGGATACAGAAAAACCCCGCCTTTGATCAAATTGCGATGTACATCGGCCACCATTGATCCGATATACCGGGAAGTAAAAGGCCGGTTGGTCTCCTTCTCTTCTACCTGGCAATATTTGATGTAATCTTTTACCCCCTGTGGAAATTTCACGTAGTTTCCTTCGTTAATCGAATAAATCGTCCCATCAAGCGGTATCCGCATATTGGGATGTGAAAGACAAAACTCACCGATCGAGGGATCGAGTGTGAAGCCGTTCACCCCCTTGCCTGTGGTATAAACCAGCATCGTGGAAGAACCATACACCACATAGCCCGCCGCAACCTGACAAGTTCCTTTTTGAAGCACTTCCTCGGGCCGTACGGGTCCCACCGGATTCATGCGTCTGTATATGGAAAAAATGGTACCGACAGAAACATTGACATCAATGTTCGAAGAACCATCCAATGGATCGATACAAACGATATATTTGGCATCTTGCGATACATGTGAATCGATAAAAATACAATCATCGTGTTCCTCAGAGGCAACCAGACAGCATTCGCCGCCACTACGCAAAGCTGAGATGAATTGCTCATCTGCATACACGTCGAGCTTCTTCTGGCCTTCTCCCTGAATATTGGTGGTACCGTTATCCCCGAGTATATCGACAAGCCCGGCTTTGTTTACCTCCCTGTTTACAATTTTTGCGGCAATACCGATATCGCGCAAAAGCCTTGACAATTCACCCTTCGCATACGGAAAGTCTGCCTGCTTTTCAATAATGAACTGGCCCAACGTGGTCACTTTCGTCATAGAGTCCGTTTTAGTTAGTGTATTTTATATTTTAAAATTTCGGACAAAAATAGCCAAAAATGCCATTTAAGCAAGTAAATCATAAAAACTTAGTGTAAATAAAAAATTAATTGCCTCTCAATTCTATCACTTCCAGGTTTTCAATACGCTTATCGTCGATGCTAAAACGTAAAAGCGTACGGACTTTGTGCCACCCCTGTTTTCCCGCGGCTCCGGGGTTGAGGTGTAAACACTGTAACTTTTGATCGTACATCACCTTGAGAATATGCGAATGCCCGCAAATAAAGAGCTTTGGAGGGTTCAATTGGATGGCTTTGCGCACCTGGGGGCTGTAGTGATTAGGGTAACCACCGATGTGGGTCATCCAGACATCCACGGCTTCGCAATCGAAACGCAGGTGTTCGGGATACACAGCCCGGATATCTTTACCGTCTATGTTCCCATATACCCCCTTTAAGGGTTTAAAGGCCGCAAGTGTATCTGCCACGGCAATATTTCCGAAATCTCCCGCATGCCATATTTCGTCGCACGACTCAAAATAGTTGAATACGGCCTCATCCAAGTAACCGTGTGTATCCGAAAGCAATCCGATCCTGGTCATATAAAGGCGAATATAAGGATTCTTAGAACGCCACAAAAAAGTCTTTCAGCAATGCCCGGTATGCAGGACTGTATATGCCTTTGTCTTCGTAAATCACCAAATCGCCGGTAAGTGCAGGGAGCGCTGACGGAAGTTTGCCTATGGCTACGATGCGGCGGATCGGAGGTTGGGATACAAACGAACGGATAGCTAGCCGTCCTTGCACGACCATCCCGTACTCACCGGTTGCCCGTTGTTCGATCCATTCCGCCAAAGAAACCGGGAGTATAAGCTGAAGGCTCCCCTTTTCTTCCAGCCACATAGCCGCCCGCTCCAGCAACTGGGAGTAAAATAACACGTTGGTATGCCGTGATACCTGTTTCCGCCGATCGCGGTTTTTAAGCGCATGCAGAAAAAAGGGCGGATTGGATACGATGAGATCAAAAGGTTTCTCCGGCTGGAAATCTGCCAGTGCCACCTCCTGAGCAGAAATGCGCTCCGCGAAAACGGATCTGATAAAATTCTTGCCCGCCAGCCTGGCCGCTGTTGCATCCATTTCGATGGCGGCTACCGTCGCCCCGGGAAACCGTTGTGCCAGCATCAAGGCGATCACGCCTGTACCCGTACCTATATCGAGGATGCGAACGGGATTTGTCGCAAAGGCGACAGCCCCCAGCAATACACCATCGGTATTAATCTTCATGGTACTTCCGGTCTGATCAACTGCAAATTGTTTGAAGCGGAATATAGACATACGGGGTAAAGTTAAAAAGTTTGTCACATTGCCAAAAAAAAGGATTTTCTATTGCGGAATTACTGAATAGTTCCGATTATTGTACAAATTCATAGATAATCTGCGTTTTCTAAGCGAATTGCCGAATAACCTGTTGCATACATGAAGAATTTTCGGTACGGTACTGACAAACTTACGATAGGATCGGTTATAGGGCTCACACGGGGCCTCCTTCAGGGAACACTTTCTGCCAAGTCACGGCATAAAGTGGATCAATCCGAAGCGTTTGTAAAAAGCATGGTATCCCACAACGATGTCGTATACGGCATCAACACAGGATTCGGCCCTTTATGCGATACCATCATTTCCGCCGAAGATACACCCCAACTGCAATACAATCTGCTGCAGAGCCATGCAGTTGGCGTTGGCAACCCCATTCCGGCCAGCGTTGCTAAAACGATGATGATTATCAAAGCGCAGGCGCTAGCCCAAGGGTATTCCGGTGTGCAACTACGTACATTGGAACGCATTATCTGGATGGCTGAACAGGATCTCATCCCCGTTGTGCCTTCCCGGGGTTCGGTTGGTGCATCCGGCGATCTTGCCCCGCTTTCCCACCTGTTTTTGCCGCTCATCGGACTGGGCAACGTGTATTACAAAGGGGGCATCATACCCGCCGACGTGGCACTGAAGGCCTATGGGATGTCTCCACTTCAGCTTGGCCCCAAAGAAGGATTGGCACTCATCAATGGCACTCAGTTCATAGCAGCCTACGCTGTGCACGCCTTACACCGGATGTACAACGCACTGGAAGTAGCCGATCTGATCGGAGCGATGTCGTTGGAAGGACTGATGGGCTCTTACAAACCATTTGATTCACGCCTACACGAAATCCGGCCGTTTCCGGGCAATCAGTTAGTCGCTCATCGCCTGTGGGAATTGCTCCATACATCCGAGATTGCCAATTCCCATCCCGATTGCGGACGTGTACAGGATCCATACTCATTGAGGTGTATGCCCCAGGTGCATGGGGCTTCACGGACGGCTTGGCTGCATCTCAAAGAGCTCACCGAAATCGAAATCAATGCCGTCACCGATAATCCCATCGTATTGGGCCCGCATGAAGCCATCAGCGGCGGTAATTTCCATGGCCAGCCCTTGGCCCTAGCCATTGATTATGCCACTGTCGGTGCCGCGGAGCTGGGTAATATTTCGGATCGCCGGAGTTATCTCATCATCGAAGGCCGGTATGGTCTTCCCAAGCTGCTGATACCGAATGCAGGCCTTCACTCGGGTTTCATGGTACCACAGTATACATCAGCTGCATTGGTATCTGAAAATAAAACATTGTGTTTTCCGGCAAGTGCGGATAGTATTCCGACGTCTCTGGGTCAGGAAGATCACGTATCGATGGGCGCGATCGGTGCCCGTAAATTGAATAGCGTTCTTGACAACCTCGAATACATTCTGGCCATCGAATTGTTGTATGCGGCACAGGCCCTGGAATTTCGTCGTCCCCTCAGGTCATCAGCGGTATTGGAAGCTTGCCATACGCTGGTAAGAACAGAGGTTCCCTTTGCGGATCGCGACCGGATTTTTGCCGACGACATCGAAAAGCTCCAGCATCTGATCCATAGCGGAAAGCTTTTGGAAACCGCAAATCAGGCCGCTAAAACCAGCCATTGCCCCCTTAATAAATCGGCGTATGATGCGTTCCGGATTTAGGCCTCAAATTTATACCCCACACCTTTTACGGTGGAGACGTAATTTTCACCTATTTTTTCGCGCAATTTGCGGATGTGTACGTCAATGGTCCGGTTGGTGACCACTACCGAGTCTTCCCAGATATTCTTTAAAATTACCTCGCGGGTATAAACTTTGCCCGGTTTAGAAGCTAACAGATAAAGTAATTCAAATTCCTTTTTGGCCAGCACTATCTTTTCGCCGTTTCTGAATACCAAAAAAGCTTCCCGATCGATCACCAAATCTGAAATTTCCAGCTTCTCATTCGGAATTTCATCCGTTGGGGCGTTCCGTCTCAGAATGGCATTGATACGGCTCAGCAATGCACGGGGTTTGATGGGCTTAGCAATGTAATCGTCCGCACCGACATTGAATCCTGCTATCTCCGAATATTCCTCACTGCGTGCGGTAAGAAACACCATGAACGTACTTTTGAATTCCGGCATAGCCCGCATGATTCGGCAAGCCTCTATTCCATCCATTTTGGGCATCATTACATCCAGGATAATCAGATCAGGCATGATCTTCTTGGCCGTCGTCACAGCTTCCTGTCCATTGGACGCGGTGTGTACCTGATATCCTTCCCGTTTGAGATTATATGCAATCAGTTCCACAATATCGGGTTCATCGTCGACCACCAAGATCTTTTGTTTTGCAGTGCTCATCGTGTTTTTTTTGCTAAAGTATGTACTTAATGACAAATCACCGTTAAATCAAGATTAATAAATCGTTAAACCACACATGCTATTAACACAGAATATGCACTAATCCAATGTTTTCTTTAAAAAAGCTTCCAACTCAGCGCCCCGCAGGTTCTTAGCAATAATAATTCCCTTCGGATCAAGGAGATAGGAAGTCGGAATAGCCTGTATGCGGTACAAGCCCACCACTTCGCTACCCCATTGCTGCAAGTCCGAAACCTGAGTCCATTCCAATCCATCGTCCTTGATGGCACGCATCCAGGAGCCGGGATTGTCATCAAGCGATACCCCCAATATGGTAAACCCTTTATCCTTATATGCATGGTATTGCTTTACGATATTCGGGTTTTCCTGCCGGCAGGGTCCACACCAGGAGGCCCAAAAATCCACTAATGTATATTTCCCGCGAAAGTCAGACAATTTGACCCGTTGATTGTTGGGGGTTAACGATTCAAAATCAGGCGCCGGCTGGCCGATAGCCAGTCGTTTCAGACGCGCCATTTCGTCTATAAATTGCCGCACCTGCACATTATCATCCCACCGCCCCGCTATCCGGTCTGCATAGGCTACCAGCTCCGTTTCAGCCACTTCCTTATCCAGCGTACTCATTGCGTAAAAGCCGGCCAGGTCATCATGTTCATTTGCAAACCGTACGGCCGCATCTGTGTAACTTTTCATGTGCTGCCGGTATTTTTGCATAAACTGCTCCCTCAGATTCATCAGTGCTGCGTCATCCAATCCGGCAGCCTGGCTGGCAAACGAAGATTCCAGTTCTGCCTCAAACTGTTCTTTCTCAGCAATCGTACTAGCAAAATGCTGTATCTTTTCGGACAATGGTGAACCGGAAATTTCGTAATCGTTCCCATCCGACATCAGATCGGCACGGAACGTGACACGGTCGCCATTCTGTAGAATCAGATGATATTTTTTGGCACCCGCCTGCAATGTGAGCAGCCTGGGGTGGGAAGCCGTACGCCGCAATACAAACCTACCCTGTTCGTTCAAAAACACGGAATCCAATTTCCGATCCGCTTCATACAACGATACAGTGTGTGTATTTCCGGCATTACTGATCTCTCCCTCGATCGTGAACTGCTCGTTATCGGTACAGGCCGACAACAAGTATACTAAAAATCCGGTTATTACAGCGATTCTTTTCATTCGAAACCGTTATTAATCCTTAAACTTGCCATTTATCCATCCACAAAATCCCGTGCCTTGGTCAATGCCCGATACAGGCCACTGGCATCCTTACCTCCTGCCGTAGCATAAAAGGCCTGTCCGCCGCCGCCGCCTTGTATCTCTTTAGCGAGTTCCCGCACCACGGCACCTGCATTCCAGCCCTTATCTTTAACCAGATTATCAGAAATAACCACGGTGAGCGAAGGTTTGCCGTTAATTTCAGCGGCCAGCACAAGAAACAGGTTTTCAACCGCCCCTTTCAGCGCATAAGCCAGGGTCTTCACGGCCTCGTTATTAGGTAAGTCTACCTGCTCGGCTATGAAAGTAATACCGTTCACATGGAAGGCTTTCGCAGCTAATTCCTCTTTCAGTTTCAGTGCTTTTTCCGTTATGGCACGTTCTACTTCCTTTTTTAATACGCTATTTTCTTCCAGCAACCGGTCCAAAGCCGACACAAAGTCCTTGGGACTGTTAAGCAGTTCCCTGAACCTATTAACGATGGATGTCTGTTCCTCGACGAACCGCTCGGCGGCGCTTCCGGTAATTGCCTCGATCCGCCGCACGCCGGCAGCCACTGCACTTTCGGCTATGATTTTAAAAAAACCGATCTGCCCGGTTGCCCGTACATGTGTGCCTCCGCATAACTCTTTGGAAAAACCGTCGTCAAATGTGATTACCCGGACACGGTCTCCGTATTTTTCACCGAACAAAGCCGTCACCCCGGTATCGATTGCCGTCTGGAAGGGTATATCCCGTTCTTCTTTCAGTGGAATATTTTCCCGTACTTTCTCGTTTACAATACGTTCAATCTGTAAAAGCTCTTCATCGCTCACCTTCGCAAAATGTGAAAAATCGAAACGGAGGTAATCGGCATTGACCAACGATCCCTTTTGGTTCACATGATTGCCTAGTACCTGCTTCAACGCAGCATGAAGCAAGTGCGTAGCCGAATGGTTTCCTTCTGTATCACGCCGTTTTTGAGCATCAACTTTGGCCACAAAAATCCCCTGCAACTCCGCCGGAATCACTTGCGCGTAATGCACGATAAGCCCATTTTCCTTTTTGGTGTCGGTAATAACGATCCGTTCGCCGGTCTCCTGAGAAACCAACGTACCGGTATCGCCCGCCTGCCCGCCACCTTCCGCGTAAAACGGTGTGACAGACAGTACCAATTGATACTGTTCCCTGCCCTTTGCCTTGATCTTTCGGTATTTGAGTACCTCGGTTTCACATTCCAATCGGTCATATCCCACAAAATCCACTGTCTCGCTTTCATGCAATACCACCCAATCATCGGTATCGATCACCGTAGCGGCCCTTGAACGGTCCTTCTGCGCAGCCAGCGCCTGCTGGAACCCCCGCATGTCTACCTTCAATCCCTTTTCTCTCGCCAGCAATTCGGTCAGATCTATGGGAAAACCGAATGTATCATACAATTCGAAAGCAAAATCGCCCGTAATTGCTTGCTTTTCCTTTACATAATTCTCAAAACGCTGAACACCTGTAACCAACGTACGCAGGAAAGACTGCTCTTCCTCGAGAACCACTTTCTGAACAAAATCCTGCTGAGACTTCAACTCGTCAAAGACCCCTTCAAACTGTTTCGCCAGCAACGGAACCAGCTCGTGGAGGAATGGCTCCTTAAAATGAAGAAATGTGTAGGCATAGCGTACAGCACGCCTCAGAATCCGTCGGATTACGTACCCCGCCTTGTTGTTCGATGGCAACTGCCCGTCGGCAATCGTGAAGCTGATGGCACGGATGTGATCAGCCAGCACACGCATGGCAATATCCGTCTTTTCATCCTGTCCATAGGGTATCCCAGCTCTATCGGCGATATAGCCGATAATCGGTTGAAAAACATCGGTATCGTAGTTAGACGTTTTGCCCTGGATTACGCGTACCAGCCGTTCAAACCCCATGCCCGTATCCACATGCTTCGCGGGGAGTGGATTCAATGAGCCATCTTTCTGACGATTAAACTGCATGAATACCAGGTTCCAGATTTCAATTACCTGTGGATGATCGGCATTAACCAGTGTTTTCCCGTCCACCACAGTCCGTTCCGTATCCGGACGGCAGTCCACATGTATTTCAGAACAAGGCCCACAGGGCCCTGTATCTCCCATTTCCCAAAAATTATCCTTCTTGTTGCCCAATAAGATACGGTCTTCCGGAATAATGGTCTTCCAGTAGGCATAGGCATCCTCATCCCTAGACAGCCCGTCAGCCTCATCTCCCTCGAAAATCGTTACGTAAAGCCTATCTTTATCCAGTTTATACACCTCCGTAAGCAATTCCCAGCTCCAGGCGATGGCTTCTTTTTTGAAATAATCACCGAAACTCCAGTTTCCCAGCATTTCGAATAAGGTGTGGTGATAGGTGTCGATTCCCACTTCTTCCAAATCGTTGTGTTTTCCCGAAACACGCAAGCAACGTTGGGTATCCGCTATACGGGGGAAATGTGCGCGGGCCTCACCCAGAAAAATGTCCTTGAATTGGTTCATCCCCGCATTGGTAAACATCAATGTTGGATCATTCTTGACAACAACCGGTGCGGAAGGTACGATATGGTGGTCTTTATTTTTGAAAAAAGCCAAAAAGGCTGCACGGATTTCCCTACTTGTCATTGAAACAGATGTGTTTAATATTCGCGCAAACTTAGGCAAAATTGCCTGTATTTCCAATGGATGGGCAACGCTGTCACCACATGAGGTACCGTGTACCTGCGGAAAATGGCCGGCATAAAATACAAGGGTACACGCAGCTGTTTAGGGATAACCTTTTCAGTTATCTGCCATTCCGGGCAAAAATGGCTCGTTAATTGCTACACAATTCAAAATAAACGATCAAACAATTACTTTACGACGAATGAGAATGAATCTTACCAAAACAGGATTTCTTGCCGCAGCAGGTATCCTATCTGTAACACAGTTGGTTGCACAGGCTCCCGCCCTGAATGAAGTCAAACCTTTCGCCCCTGAAACCGAATACCGTACCTGGTCCGTTGGCGTACATGTCGGATTGCTGGACCAATCCAATCTAATCGGTATACGCCGCAAGTTTGACCAGGTGAAAAGCAATTTGGGATATGGTGTGTATGTAAAAAGACAAATTTTGCCGGGCTTCGGTATTCAGGCCGAATACATTGGCGGCAAGGTAGCGGGTGCGTACAAAGACAATGACAACACCTTTGAAACCAAGTTACCATGGTCTGCGGCTTTGTCGGCTAACGTCACGCTGGCCAACATCAATTGGCGGTACCATGAAGGTATTATCAAACCGTATTTGAATGTTGGTTTGGGAGCGATGGGCTTCGAACCGTCGGCGAACATCAACGGCGCTACCAATTCTTATGAGCAAACTACGGAGCTTTTTGTTCCGGGTGGCGTGGGATTGAAATTTGCGGTTGCCAACGATATCGCCATTGATTTGGGCTACCGCCTTAATTTAGTGCAGTCAACAAATTTTGATGGCGTCCGTGGCGGTGGATCCAAAGACATATTTTCTTACGCCCATTTGGGTGTAGAATTTGCATTAGGCGACCGCAGCAAACCCTTCTTGGCGAATAGCAACCCGGTATCGGCCATGCAGAAAGAGTACACCGCACAGTACGATGAGCTGGTTGCTCAAAAGGCAGCGGTAGAAGCACAGAAAGCAGAAAATGAAAAACTGAAATCACAGCTTGAACGGCTTTATGCAGACCTCGCCGATGACGATGGGGACGGGGTAGCTAATCGGTATGATAAATGCCCGGATACTCCCGAAAAAACAAAGGTAGACGGAGCGGGATGTCCGCTGCCAGAGCCTAAGGCTCCGGTTGTACAGCAAATCACGGTAACTGACGAAGACCGAAGAGTAGTAGACGAAGCAATCCAGAACCTGGAATTTGATTTAGGTAAAGCCACGATCCGCTCAACCTCACATGCCAGCCTGAACAAGGTTGCCGCGTTACTGATCGAGAAAAACTTCAGCCTCAAACTAGCTGGACACACGGATAATACCGGTTCCATGCAGACGAATATGCGCCTTTCCAAAGAACGTGCTGAGGCTGTAAAAGCCTACTTGGTCAGCAGAGGTGCCAACCCATCGCGTATTGAAGCCACCGGCTATGGACCTACTCAACCCATTGCCAGCAACAATACCGCGGCAGGCCGCCAGCAAAACCGCAGGGTAGAGTTTACGCTATATTAAGTTAAAAACTAAAAGTCAAAAAGCCGATCTGCGTCATCAGATCGGCTTTCGCTTTCTCATTTAGCGCTCATTCACTTTTGATTTTTTTACTTTCAATCACTCTTCACTTCTCTATTTGAATTTCAATAATTTAACCGTATCTTTGCACCGCCTTAGGCAATAGTGCCTATTGTATACATAATATTCATGAACCCATTTGTTGAACTGGGGATCCGTCATGATATTGTTAATGCCATCACAGAGTTAGGTTTCGAGAAACCCACTCCCATTCAGGAACAAGCCGTTCCCGTACTTTTGACAGGCAGCAACGATTTTGTCGGATTAGCCCAAACAGGCACCGGCAAAACCGCAGCGTTTGGCTTG